>Ga0310040_1001049_pt1 | contig 21703 bp, 18 predicted proteins | sample EPASupsiteHSE623_FD_200237 | JGI IMG/M metagenome (GOLD analysis project Ga0310040, IMG submission 200237) | Bioremediated contaminated groundwater from EPA Superfund site, New Mexico - Sample HSE6-23 (v2) (version 2) | ecosystem: Environmental > Aquatic > Deep subsurface > Groundwater >... | reverse complement strand
AACAAATGATGTCATGAATGACGGTATTGATTCAATGGATGGGGCGGGCACGAGACCCGCCCCTACCGTACGGGTGCCCCTTGTGGGTACCCTGGGCGAAATTGTTGGGGCATTCAAATCAATCACGACATTTGAATATACGAACGGCGTAAAAAACAACAATTGGTCAGCGTTTGGTGGAAAATTATGGCAACGCAATTATTACGAACACATCATCCGCGACGAAACATCATTAGAAAAAATCCGTACCTATATCATCGATAATCCGCGAAATTGGGAAACGGACGATTTGAACACGAATCCGTAGGGGCACCTCTTGTGGGTGCCCTGGTGGTAGATATGCCTGCCCTGATGACATAAATATCTGCCCTGATAAAATCCCCGCTCTTACGAGCGGGGATTTTATTGTGGAGAAAAGAAAATAGATAATCTACATTGTCGTCTTCCTTTTTGATGATACCTTATTGAAGAATTTGGCAGAAAGAATACCCACGCTAATCTCTCATCGAAAGAGATTTTCTCAATCCTCATTTTTTCAGATAAAGATAAAAGAAATATGTCTCTTATCTTTATCGATAACCATTCCAGTAACGTGTATAGTTGAGAAAGTATAGAGTTTCTTTTTGAGTTCTCCTTGATTGAAATTGAATATAGATTTCCCAAATGTAAGAATTCTTGAATCCGCATCGTTCACTTTTCATAGGACTTTCCCCATCGCGAGAGAGCCTATTTGAGCGGTGATTTCTTCGAAAAGTCAGTGATAGAGTTCCTCGGTATCTCCATGCGTATCAAGGAAACACGTATCTCGTCATCGGAGTTGATATGATCCGTGAAACATATCCCCAATACTTACATCACCTCTTTTATTCTTCTTCCGGAGAAAAGCTGCACTATCAGCAAATCGAAAACCTCCAGTCTGGAGGAGATATTTATCGAGTTCATTCTTAGGAAATCTTTCAACTTTTTGAGGCTCTACTTTTTTGAGAGCTCGGAATCATTCCCTGTACGCTTCCGGTTTGATAGTATCCATATTATCAATACATTCCATCCGAATATATTCTTTCCCTTTCTCATCAATAAGCGACATCTTATCTTCTCAAAGAAATATTTTCGATCCAGGAACTGCCGATCGAGAGAAGGTAGTCTTGATATACAGTGTATCATTTATATTCATTTTTTCGCCCTTTGTGAGAGAAAGGAGGAGAAGTTTCATCATGATTCCGGGAACGGTAGGAAATCATTTGAAATGATGTGATAAAACCTCACCACCACTTCTTTCATCTGTATTTTTGACCACAAAACAGTCATTTTCAAAACGGAAAATATCCCAGATGAGGGATTCATACTGCAGTTTTTTTGAGAGTACTTCTTTTATAGATTCGGTCAATACTGATACCGATCAAACTTCTTTAGTCGACTCAATATCACTTTTATCCAGAGATGTTTCCATAGAGAGAAATATATATTTTATGTAAAAGTAAGTGTGAATATAACTATAATTGTCGTTATGTCAAAATTATTCTCGCAGAATCGACAAAAAATCTCCAAATCGAGAGACTTGGAGATTTTTATCTATGCACTTATTACTACGGCTGAACCTCTCGCCCATTGACAATAAGAATCCATTTATCTCCATCTTTTGCGAAATAAGTGGTGTATCTTTCATCATCAGAGTATGATAAATATTGAACCTCATCGTACTTCTTCTGTTCTACCCCATCGATAACCATAAATTGTTTTGTTCATTCAGTAACCATATAATATTTACGGGTTCCTGCTGTAAAGTAGCTTATATAGCCAACTGATTCATAGGTTTTAACATCATTTCCATTTACCACGACCGTATTTTTTCCATCCTTTCCTACTCATACATACATAAGCTCCTTGGAATCCGAACTAAATGTAAGCGAATATATGTCGGTATATTTTTTGAATTTCTTATTCCCAAGTATAACAAATTTCTGCCCATCAGTATCTATGACTAAGAGAGCTACACTTTTCCCGTCTGGACTGAGCCAAAAATTTTCGAGATCATATCCGAGTTTTAATTGTTTCCCGTTTACGACAAGGGTGCTTTTCTTATTCCTCGTAACTTTGAAGAAAAACTTCGTACTGTCTACATATGATGGATACGCATCCACATACTCATATGGTCATGTGACTTTATTATTATGAATCACGTACCACTTATCCCCTTTGCGAGCACTTCCAGAAGTGATATCATAATTATCTCCATAGAATCAGATATTGATTTCATCATACAGGTCTGATTTGACTGATCCGATCGTGTAGAACCATTTGTTGGTAGCCTTCACTTTTGCTTTCACATATATTGACTTGTCATTGAGAACTCAGAAAAAACTCGTATCTATTTCATCATATTTCGTCGATAATTCTTTTCCATTTATAAAAATAACAGTTTTACCATTTTTGACGAGAGTGTAAGCAAAGTGCTTACCATCCGGAGAATAAAGGGGTGAAGTAGCCCCAGACTCGGTAACGACAGCCGCGCTCTCAGAATAGAGTGTCGGCGTAGGTTCTTCTCAAAATGAGACGCTCGAATTCAAAACCAATACTCAAGATGCGAGTACAAATAAAAGGAATTTCTTGTTCATAAATAGAAATAAGAAAAGATATAAAATAAGACTTGGAGAGTCTGCAGGGAAGTCTAATATATAAAAGAGTATTGTCAAAAGATTTTCACATATTCTTTTTATTTGCTATCTGCCATTTTAATCATACAATACGCGCCTCTATTTATTAAATATTTTCGCATGTTATTTTCTGATCTCCCTATTATAGAACCGATCCTCCGTGCTATCAAAGACGAATGATATATGACTCCGACACCCATCCAGGCAGCGGCTATTCCTTCGATCCTCGCGGGTCGAGATTTCCTCGGATGTGCCCAGACGGGTACGGGGAAGACTGCGGCTTTTGCCATCCCCATCCTCCAGCTCCTGTATGCCAAAAAAGACCCAAATAAGGGGAAGAGAAAAATTAAAACCCTCATCGTGACGCCAACTCGCGAGCTCGCGATCCAGATTGAGGAGAGCTTCCGGGCGTATGGACGATATACAGGACTCCATCAGACCGTGATTTTCGGCGGGGTAAAGCAGGGGAATCAGACCGAACGGCTCCGACAGGGGGTCGATATCCTCATCGCGACTCCGGGTCGTCTCCTCGACCTTATGAATCAGGGATATGTTTCACTCGCGGATATCGAGATATTCGTCCTCGATGAGGCGGATCGTATGCTCGATATGGGATTCATCCATGATATTAAAAAACTCCTCAAGGTTATCCCGGTCAAACGTCAGACGCTCTTCTTTTCAGCGACGATGGCACCGGAGATCAAGACTCTCTCGGGGACTATCCTCCGCAATCCTGAGAAAATCGAAATCACCCCGGTCGCGACCACTGCCGAGACGATCAGTCAGTACGTCTATCATATCGACAAAAGCAGTAAAAATAGTCTCATCGTCCACTTGCTCGAAGACCCGAAGATCAAGAATGTACTCGTCTTCACGAGGACTAAGCACGGAGCGGACAAAGTCGTGAAATTCCTCGTCTCCCGTGGCATCGTCGCAGAAGCGATCCATGGGAATAAATCTCAGAATAATCGACAACGGGCACTCTCCAATTTCAAAGAACAGACCACTCGGGTGCTCGTCGCAACCGATATCGCTTCTCGTGGGATCGACATCGATGCCCTCGAATATATGATCAATTACGATATCCCCAATATCTCCGAAACTTATGTCCACCGTATCGGTCGGACTGGGCGAGCCGGAGCTCGTGGAGTCGCGATATCTTTCTGCGACAATGACGATGTCGGATACCTCCGGGATATCGAGAAACTTATCGCTCAGAAAATTCCTGTCGTCGAAAATCATCCATTCCCGAAAACGAATGTGATGCCATCCAATCGAGAAAAGGCTATAACCGCCAAGGCAGGACAGGGGCGCGGACGAGGAAGCTCTGATCCACGATTCAATAACACTCCGCGCAGAGAGGCTCCAAAGAAACGATACTGGGGCGGGAGATAGATTTATTTAAACTGCCTCAGCCAAATCAGTCTCATTAAAAGTATTTTTAGTTCAATTTTTTTCTTGAGCTAATCGCTCAGCCAATTCAGCCTTTGTTCTTTGTATTACTCATAATAAAATTGGACCAAATCTTGCCTCAATGCCATGAGGATTAGTTTTTTGACCCTTTTTTAAAATTCTCTCCGCCCATTCTTCTCGTATATCTAGGAGATCCATTCTTCATTTCTCAGCCATTCTTTTCGCGAGTTCCATAATTAAGTTTGTTAGGGTTTTAAAAAAATTTCTTGGATTGTAGGTAAATCTTATTGATTGTCAAATTCTTTTTTCTTGACTTTCTATATCAACTCCCTATCCTGTATGATACATATTCGTTTTTTCTCATAGACTATGTCCACACTACCAAAAACTCTCAAAGAGCTCGAGACGGAAAATGCCCTCCTCAAGCGCAAACTTGATATCTGCATCCACTGGATGCGTCGAGAGGTAGAAGAATCGGTGCATAAGATTTCGAAACGAAAGGTGTCGAAAATGACGGAATCCAATCGAGACGAGTTCCTCCGAGAAAATCAGGAGGCCATTATCGCGAAACGTATCCAGGATTATTTCGGCGATATCCTCCTCCTCAATGCCCCAAAAGAGACCATCGAACATCTCGTGAGTTCAGAAATCAATTTCTATAATCTCGGGAAAAATACTTGATTGGATGGCTTCTCGGTTATTAGTTCGTACCACAAGATCCTCGATGTCTGGGTAGAGCACATGATTATGAATCAATATCGCAAGTTCGCCCAGAAAAAAGGAGCAACCATCCTCCGGGTCAATGATCCGATGGAAAAATCCCTCCACTTAGTCGTAACCAAAAGATTCATCCTCTCGCTCGGGCGACTCTTCGGACTCATCCGGATGATCCGCAACGGAGATCGACTCTATGATTTCGGGAAAACATTCGTTGACTATCTTGATAAATACCCAAATCTCCGAGATTTTCTCCTGTCGGACAGTTTTTTCTCCCTCTTTGAAAAAGTTATCGAAAGTGATGTCTTCTGAGGAAAGCGCCACTCGGGAAGTATCTCGCTCACCGACACAAAAAACACCCGCACATGGATTACGGGTGACTTTACGGACAAAAATGGGATACTCTACCAGATACTGGAATCTCAAGCGGTTTTGTATTAAATTACAACAACAACCGCAATTCCTCGATTTCTCGAGGGGTGAAATATGACAACAGATGAAGGAAATTATTTTTCTCCTCGGGTTTGAGCTCACGAGATGCGAGTATTTTCGATTCTATATCGGTTTCGACGAGGAAAGCCATGGTGTGTATTTTTAAGAGAATAATGTGTTTTTGTTTTCAATGTATAGATTCTATTAAAGCATAAAATATCAAATATGTCAATTATTTTAGGGATCGATCCCGGGACCACGACCGTCGGCTTTGCTGTGATCGAGAAAAATGGCCGAACGGTGAATATTCTCAACTATGGAGTCATCACCACTCCGGCGAAGATGGATATCGCCCTCAAGCTCATGGATATCGCCCACGACCTCGGAGAGATCATTGATACCTACCATCCGACGATCTGCGGTATCGAGAAACTCTTTTTTACCACCAATCAAAAAACCGGTATCGATGTCGCCCAGGCACGCGGAGCTATCCTCCTGACACTCCAGCAGAAATGAGTAGCGATCCGCGAATTTACCCCACTCCAAGTCAAGCGAGGGATCTGCGGGAATGGTGCCGCCAAAAAAGAGCAGGTGCAAAACGCTCTTAAAATCATATTCCATCTCGATAGTATCCCGAAACCGGACGATGCAGCCGATGCTATCGCCATCGCGTACCTCACGAGCTTGCAAAAAAACATAATCTCCCTATAATCCTCTCATGAAACCAATCTACCATACCGGTGTTTATTCTCAAATCCAATCCCATTTCTGACTCGTGGAAACCGATAACGGAATGGTTTTTTTCGTCGGGAGTCGTGGACGTAACGGAGCACTCGACGGTGACACAGTCAAAGTACAAATCACCAAAAAGGAAGCGGATGGCAAAAAAGCGGAAGCGAAAGTCATCGCCCTCATCAAACGCACCGAGAAAACACTCGTCGGACTCTATATCAAGCGACCGAAAACCTCGTACGGTTTCGTCCAGGTGGTTGAAGGATTTATGGGAAAGGATATCTTCGTATCCGATCGAGATGCGATGGGGGCCAAAAATGAAGAAATCGTCACGATCCGCGTCTATGGTGATACGAAAAAACCTAATGGGAAGGTCGCATCTATCCTCGGACACAAGGATGCTCCTGGGATGGCAGAACGAATCGTTTTCTATGAAAATGGCATCGTAAAAGAATTCCCAAAAAATGTCCTCGAAGAAGCCGAAAAACTTAGCCCTCGTACCTCATCTCGAGGGCGAGTGGATCTCACCCATGAAACTATTATCACCATCGATGGAGCGGATGCCAAAGACCTCGATGATGCCATAGGTGTGAAGAAACTTCCGAACGGACACTTCGAGCTCACAGTTTCTATCGCCGATGTGGCGGAATATGTCACTGAAGGCTCTGCTCTCGACCGAGAAGCCCTCCATAGAGGGACGAGTATCTATACACCCGACGAGGTGATCCCTATGCTCCCCGAACACCTCTCCAACAACCTCTGTTCTCTCCATCCCGGCACTCCCAAGGCAACGCTCAGTATCACGATAGAACTCGATAACAAAGGGCAGGTCGTCAATCGCCGAATCGAAGAAACACTCATCGAGAGCAAACACCGATTCACCTATGACGAAGTTCAGGAGGTTATTGATTGGATTGACTCCCCCCTGCCCCCCTCAGCCGAGGGGGGTGGTCGCAGACCGAGGGGAGTTTATCCAAGAGAAATTATCGAGGTTCTCAGGAATGCCGTCGAACTCAAACGAATACTTGATATCCGTCGAGCACGCGAGGGGAAAATCGAGTTCGATCTCAAAGAAGTGAAAATCATCACGAATGCACATGGAAAAGTAACGAGTATCCGTAAAATAGACCGGAGTGAATCGCACAAGGTCATCGAAGAATGTATGATCCTCGCGAACGAGGAAGTATCGAGATTTTTCGCAACCAAAAAAATCCCATTCCTCTACCGCATCCACGAGCGACCAAGCGAAGAAAAAATAGACGAACTCATCGCCGTTCTCGACTATCATGGGTACAATCTCACCCGAGAAACCCTCTCGCCACGGTCGATCCGAGAGATCATGGACGATCTCTCCAACCGAGCCGAAACATCGTCGTACATCCTCTCCAAGCACATCCTCGCGAGTATGTCCAAGGCGATCTATTCCGAGGAATCACTCGGACATTTCGGACTCGCGCTCCGGTATTATTCCCACTTCACATCGCCCATCCGACGTTACCCCGACCTCCAGATTCACCGCATCATCAAGGCTTATCTCCACAAAGAACTCAACCTAAAAGAGCTTGCTCGCTACGAGCGACTCATCCCGCGTGTCGCTCAACACACCTCCACCACCGAACGTAAGGCCGAAAATATCGAGTATCTCATCCGCGATATCAAGATCATCGACTATATGCAGGACAAAATCGGACAGATTTTCGATGGGGTTGTAACCTCCATCACTGATCACGGTATCTACGTCGAACTTCCCAACGGTATCGAAGGACTCATCTACATACGCAATTTCCGCGAAACCCACCACCTCGATGAACATGCCGGAATTGTTCAAAATCTCACAACCAAAGAATCCCTCCGACTCGGCGACCCCATCCAGATCCGCGTCACCAAAGCGGATAAGACATTACGACGGTTGGATTTTGAGAGGGTGTAGAATGTACGAAAAATCTTTTGACAAATATATTTTTCTGGATATATATACATATATGATATGGTCGCTTACGAGCACATATCTGTCTACTAACTAATTGAAGGTAGGCATTAACTGCACCTGTATGATGGACGCATCACGTAAAATGCATGTTAAGGTGCATGTCGGATCTCGAGGAAATGAGTAGCGGAAGCGAAAAAACACTCGGTGATCAATCACACCAACCCCAGCACGTTAGTCTGGGCGATCCAAAACCCGGCGTCTTCAAGAGCCGGGTTTTTTTATTTTGACAGGAGAATGATTTTTAATACAATGAATGTATTCTTTAATTTTTGTACTTATGAAATTAATATTCTATACACCATCGGAAGCAAGGGCACATACCCGTGAGACGGTGAAGAAATGAAAAATGCTCCTCGCAACAGAACTTGCAGAATTACAGTCTAAACAATCAAATGTAGTATGTATGAAATAATCTATTCCAATGAAGCTGTTGCTGAAGTGGATCGATATATTTTAGCATATCGCAATCAGTTCCGCGCCCTGTATACTGATACGGGGATTTTTTCTGAGAGTGAGATATTGGAACGATATGAGGAAGAAGCAATAGACAGATATATGGAGATATATGATCGTATCGAAGAGAGAATCGGAAATAATGAAATAGTTTTTGGTCGGCATCAAAATAATACACTCTCATTGTCATGGCGATATAAAACTATAGAAATAACATGGGATGATAAAGAATGAATTCGATATATCAAAAGACTGAGGATATTTTAGTGGTATATATCTTTAATTATAGACGAAAACAACCCCTGGCACATACGTGCCAGGGGGTAAATGTTGTCCACTCCCGAATCTTATGCACCGTTCTTGGGTATAAGATTCAAGATATGGATTGCCGCATCGAGGCGAGCAATGTCTTCTTTATGGCAAGTCGCTGCCATCATTTCAGCTCCGGGAAGCTGTTCTGAAAGAATCTACCGAATGGCAGTTAGCTGTGAAATAACCAGCTCTGCATCAAAAGATGCTTCTTCCAAGAGCATGAGTGGAATATCCGATTCCAGCCCACCAAACGTCAGGAGCTTGGTGTGACCCGGAAAAATTGGGCGTTCCGTCGCACTCGGGTGATCCAGACAAAGCAAGAAAACTTCGTTTTCTGCTGGACTTTGCACCACCATGACTGGATGAGGAATCTGACAAAGTGCCTCAAGACCCATTACACACTCTATGAACTCCTCCAGGATTCCCGACTGCACGATAAGGAGTCCTTTCTTATCACTAACCTGCTCACAAAGTATCATAATCCTTCTCCTTGTTTTTTTGACGCACCTATTTTTTTGAGGCTTGTCTTTTTTGGTATGTGATTCATTTGATCACGGCGATATTTATATACATCAAATCGTTTTTGTCAAATGTAATTTCTGAGAAATAACTTGCAATCTCATCTTTTACCATACAATACTCCTATTTTTATCATCATATTCTATGCCCAACACACCAAAACCCTTACCAAAAAAACTCCTCTCTCGCCTCAATTCTTTCCTCTCAGCCTCAGATTACCAGAAGGTTCTCGATGGCTGGAAAGTCGAGCGAGTTTGTTCGTTTCGAGTCAATACCCTCAAATCGAATAGAGAGGAAATAGAAGAAATGCTCAGGAAGAAGGATATCCCTTTCCGGAAGGTCCCCTTTCTGCCACTCGCCTACGTCATCGATAAAAAACACGAGTTCGCACTCAAGGGGACCGATATCTATTACGCTGGGAAAATCTATGTTCAGGGGTTGGCGAGTCAGTTGCCAGCGACTTTGCTCAATTTAGAAAAAAATATGCAGGTATTTGACGTCACGGCGGCTCCGGGATCCAAGACGACCCAGATTGCAGCGCTCATGAACAATACCGGGAAAATCGTCGCATGTGAGAAACACCAGATTCGTCATGACAAACTCCTCCACAATCTCCACCTCCAAGCGGCAACCAATGTCGAGACCTTCAAGACAGATGCTCTGAAACTCTGCGAAGAACTCGAACAAGGGAGTTTCGATGCGATCCTCCTCGATGTCCCATGCAGTGCCGAAGGACGAATCCGTGCGAATGATGAACGAAGCTATGGTTTCTGGTCAGTTCGAAATATAGAAGAAAAAGCCGTACTCCAGAAATCCCTATTAGATAAGGTTCTCCCGCTCCTCAAAAAAGGCGGCACACTCGTCTACTCAACCTGTACACTCGCACCAGAGGAAAACGAGGGGGTGATCAGTGAGATATTGAACAAAAATCTCCATCTCTCTCTCGAAAAAATCGAGGGACTTGAGGGAGTATCTCTGATGAGTGGACTCAAAGCTTTTAATGGAACAACGTATCATCCGGACATTACCAATACCATAAGAATCCTCCCATCAGCCGAGATGGAAGGATTCTATATTGCGAAAATTAAGAAAGGGGCTTAGTTTTTAGATTTCACTCGTTCTTTTGTCTTTTTCATCCAGATATCAAACAATGGATGCGGGCGATTGGGACGGGACTTGAACTCGGGATGAAACTGAGCGGCGATCATACAGGGATGATCCGCGAGTTCGACGATCTCGACGAGTTCTCCGTCGGGAGAGGTCCCAGAGATGACGAAACCATTGTCCTGGAGTGCGTCACGATAGGTATTATTGAATTCATATCGGTGTCGGTGTCGTTCGGATATCTCGGTGGTCCCGTACGCCTGCTCGGCGAGTGTTCCTTTTTTGATCGTACATGGATAGGCTCCGAGACGCATCGTCCCTCCTTTGGCACGGATGGTCTTCTGATCTTTCATGAAGTGGACTACTTGGTGTTCGGTTTTGTTGTCGAATTCTTCGGAGTTAGCACAAGCAAATCCGCACATATTTCGGGCGAATTCGATCGCCATAATCTGTGATCCAAGACAGAGTCCGAGATAGGGGATTTTATTTTTGCGTGCATACTCGGCGGCGAGGATTTTCCCCTCGGTTCACCGGGTCCCGAATCCGCCTGGGACGAGAATCGCATCGATATCTTTCAATACCACCTCTACTCACTTTTTCTCAATTTTCTCGGCGTCTATCCAGTGGATAACCGGTTTCATGTCATGGGAATACGCAGCGGATTTGACTGCCTCACTCACGGAAAGATAGGCATCTTCGAGATTGTTATATTTCCCAACCATGGCGATATGAACCTCTTGTTTTGCGTGCTCAAGATGATGGAGGAATGTCTCCCAGTGGGAGAGATCCGGAGTCTTGACCTCGAATCAGAAGCGTTTCTGAAGCTCAGCTGGCAGTGTTGTTTTGGCAAAATTAAGTGGTACCTGATAGATAGAACTCACCGTTGGCGCCGGGATGATGCAATCAACCGGGACATCACAGAAGAGAGAGACCTTCTTGCGAATCTCATCAGAAATTTCCATATCGGCTCTAAGTGCGATGAAATCAGCCTGAATACCGCGAGAGCGGAGATCGCGAATCGATGCCTGAGTCGGTTTAGTTTTGAGTTCTTTGGAGGCGGCGATGTACGGGAGGAGAGTGACATGAAAAAACTGAACATTTGCAGCTCCCATCTCAAAACGCATCTGACGTGCCGCTTCAAGATAGAACTCATTTTCCATATCTCCGACGGTTCCTCCGATTTCTACAATCATAATATCACATCCAGACGTCTCCGCTGCTTTGCGGATTTTTTCTTTGACCAGGTCAGTGAGGTGCGGGATAATCTGCACAGTCTTGCCGAGATACGCCCCGTCTCGCTCACGATCGAGCATCTCTCTGTAGAGCTTACCGGCACTATAGGAAGAATGTTGATTAAGGGATTCATCAATGAATCGCTCGTAATGTCCGAGATCGAGATCTGTCTCGGCTCCATCATCCGTCACGAACACCTCTCCATGCTCAAACGGAGACATGGTTCCCGGATCGACATTGAGATACCCGTCAAATTTTTGCATCGAGACACGGTACCCGGAGGCTTCCATAAGAGTTCCAATAGAGGCTGCGGCGATTCCTTTCCCGATTCCCGAGAGAACTCCACCAGTAACGAACAGTATTTTCATAAAAATAAATATGGTTAAAAACAATAGAAAAAGCCTCTTAGGGGGCTAAAAGGCTTTGTTGGTTTAGGGATATATAGGCTGTATGTCGTCAATGATCATAGTGCAAAAATTATATAACCGGGACATTATATATTTTTTCGCAAAGATGCAAGAGTTTTCTAAAAATTTGCTCTTTTCTCATTTCTCCCTATAATCCCGACCACTACTTTTTGTACGCATTATGAAACTCAAACAATTTCTCCTTTCATCACGCTTCCTTTCGAAGCTCCCGATTATTCTTCTGGTGACTATTTTCCTAGTACCGATTATCCTCCTCAAAATTCATTATCAACTTGGGATCTTTTTTATCGCATTTTATATCTCATATTGGACTGTGAAGGTCTTCGAGTCCTATTATTATGTCCTCACCTCATATATCACCCTCCTCAAAACCAATAAAAAAGACTATCTCAAAACCGATATTATTCAGAAGGAAGCAATAAAACTGAAACATATCATCATTATTCCTTTTTATAATGAACCCTATGATGTAGTCGAAGATAATGTTAATGCTATTCTCAAAAACGACTATCCGCACAAGTGAAATATCACTGTACTCCTCGCTCCTGAAGAACGTGGAAAAAATGCCGTCCATATTGGAGAAAGAATATTGGAAAAATTCCACAATACCGATATTAAGATACTCAATATCCCGCATCCGGCAGATATCCCGGGAGAATGAAAGGTAAAATGATCGAATATCACCTATGCTATTAAAACATATGCAAAGGATATCGAACTCGATGAGAAAAATACTTTCATAACGACGATAGACTGTGATACAAAGATCGAGAAAAATTTCTTCCTCATCGTCAGTCATTCTTTCCTAACAACGGAATTCCCACACAACGCCATCTATCAATTTACCCCTGTGTATGCCAATAATTGGCATAAAGGGACGTTTTTTGCGCGACTCATCGCCATGGGGACAACGTTCTGGCAGCTTTCCGAGTCGCAAAATCCGGAATTTTATAGGAACTTTGCTGTGTATGGAATGAGTCTCTATTGTCTCAAAAAATCACATTACTGGTCACTCACGAGTATCGTCGAGGATGGCTTCCAATATTGGCGGAGTTATTTCGCATTCGATGGTGTATTTCGTATCGTCAATGTCCCGGCGGTCTGCAAGATGGATGTGGTCGAAGAGGTCAATATGTGGAAAACGGTTCGTTCTCAGTACAAACAACTCCGCAGATGGTCATGGGGGTGTACCGATATCGAGTATGTTATTCCGCAGTTTGCTAAAAATAAGAAAATTGCATTTGGAGAAAAATTCCGAAAAACCGGATATCTTATGTTCAATCATCTCTTCTGGGCAGGGGGTTCACTCACGCTCTTTTTCATCGGGTATGTCCCAGGAATTCTCTCTTCTCTTCATGACTCTATCATTACCCTCACCATCCCACTCATAACCTCCATTCTCTTCACCTGGATATTTATCACAATCATATTCCCGAGTATTATTTCGGTACTTATTATGAAAAAATATACCCATTTCCGCAAGCGAGATTATGTCTTTAATATCTTTCAATGGGCACTTATTCCTGTTTTAACAATCACACTTTTTTCTTTTCCTGCTATCGAAAGTCAGCTCCGTCTCTTTTTCGGCAAGCGTATCGATGTCTTTGAAGCAACAGAGAAAATGAAACGAAAATAATCTCGTTTTTGAATATATTTTTCGAACGCACCGAGGACTGTTTGAATTATCACTTAAGCGAGTTCCGCAGGAAGTGAGAAAAGATATATTCAAAAACACACATTCTGTACTATTTAATCATCATCTTATGATTCCATCTTATAAGCAAGATCTCCAAGCTCGAAAAAATAAAAACCGTGTTTTTTGGACGATTGTTTTTTTGTTTGCGGGCTTTCTCTACCTCTTTTTTCAGGGATATTACATCAACTACAATCAACTCTTTCATCTCGACGATGAATCGAAAAAGACCTTCTTAAAACCTTTTGGGATTATTGATATCCACGTATTTCCATCTCCAGATACTATTACTATTAATAACGAGAAGTACGACAATAATTCGAAAACAATATTCGACCTCGGACATTATGATATCGCTGTTGAAAAAAATGGGTATCTTTCACCGCATTTTTCCGTCAATATCACCCCAAAAAATCCTTTTTATATCAATACAATAAATCTCTTGCGATCGCCTATGTATGTGCCAACGGGCCTTGATTTTGATCTAATTTCACAGATGGACGAGGTGTTTTTCACACGAATCTCAGGGACCTCCGATTTCTGGATTTTGAACAGAGAGTACGAAATAATGGATATCATCACTACACAGTATACATTCATTTGAGGGAAATATTTTACAGACGACAAAACTATTCTTGAATACAACATGCTACTTAAAAAATTCCAGCCCTTCACTACTAAAAAATGAGAAGAAACACCAGTTTGTTCTGATTGGAAATGGTATAATGAACAACTTTTCTGTCCGGATACGGAAGCTATTTTCCCAACAAAAAGACTTGATGTTGATGAAAAAATCCTCTCTGCCAATATACATCTTGTTATTTCAAACAAACGTATCTATAATCAGGATACAACCAATACTGCTTGGCAATATTATGAATATGCGAGCGGAACAATTCATTATCCAGAGGCACTTATTCATATAAATAAAATACCTTATATTCTTGAGGAAAATAATCTTATACCCCTTAATCCTTCATCCACCCTCTCTGGCTCGATGACTTCACTGAATACCAGCCTTGATACCATTGTGTATGCACGAGAATTTGGATCAGAGTCCATTGTTATCGGAAAGAAAAATGAAAAAAATACATTTATTCTCTTTGATGGCGAGAAGCGATTTTTTGGAGAATTCAATACTCCAAATATTGAGGATATCCGCATAGAGAAACTAAATGGAGTCTATGTTTTTATTACAAAAAACAATGTATACGTCTATTATAAAGGCTCTCAAGAGATATTTAATATCCTTGAAGCACCAATAATCGGATCTGTTGATTCCCTTATATTCTTCAAAAAAGACGGGAAAGTGAGTGTACTCGATCTACTTAGAAAATAAAAAATTTGACTTTGTCATGAAAACGAATATAAAGGCAGTACTTCATAGAAATGGATTATTGATTTTTTCAATGTATTCGTCTAGGAGTAGGCAAGTTGTAGGATATCAAAGGTCTCCAAGCGGTCATGTATCGCTTCCACCCACACCATCCCCCTCCTTTCCAACAAACCACTGAGCTCTCCCAACCCTTCGGAGTCTTTGAGAGCCAAAAGACGACAGACATCACGTCATGCCGTCAAATAGCCCCCACATCTGTGGGGGCCGTTTTTTTCTTTTGTAAACTTCTTGCAAATCCTAAAAATACTCTATAATTCAGATTATAGAGTATTTTTTAACTTTTCTTAAATTATGAGATTCCCTGATTTCATCATTTCCCTCTGGGAAAAAATACATGAAGATAAACGAATACTCTCCGCGACCGTCGCACTTGGAGTCGCGATTGTTGCGGTCTGAGGGTATTTTGGGTATCAGCAATTTCATCAACGTTTCGCTATACCGATGGTCTCGGGGGCGAACTTTTCGTTTGAGTATCGCAAGATCCCGTATGATACTAAGAGTATCGACATCACCTTCTCGACTGAGATTGATCCAGCCTCTCTGAACACTAAAAACGTCACGCTCGCGCCCTTTGTTGAGGGAAAACCAGAGGTAAAAGACGGAAATACGGTCTCATATGTACTCAGCAAGAAACTCACAATCGGTGAGACATATACTTTCACGATCGGTGCGGATATCCGCTCCAAATACGGCAATACGCTCGGAGAAGATCAAGTCTTCACGATCGAAGCGATCGCGGGAGCCCAGGCGACCAAGATCCTCCCGGCTGGTAAACTCGACAACCTCGGACAAAATATCATCGTCCTTTTCAACATCCCCGTCGTCCCGATGACCAATCTCGACGAGCGCGACACACTCCCATGTCCACTCAACATCACACCAAAAATCGACGGAAAATGCTCGTGGACCGCGGGCAATATTCTCGAGTTCGTCCCAAGCAAGCCCCTCGAAGGAGCGACGAAATACCATCTCACGGTTGCGAATGTACCCGGACTCCTCTACACACTCGCGGGCACACTCGAAGAAACCATCATCACACCAGCTCTCGAAGTGAAAGTTTCGAGTGATCCTTTCGATCCAAAAACAGGTATTCTTATTTCCACAACCGCCCCAGTAACTGCCGAGGAACTCACCAAAAATTTCGAACTCATGAGTGCTGGGAAAAAAATAGAGGCCGATATTCATCCTGAGGTAGATGGCAATAAAACCGAGAGCGAGACCCGATTTATTATCACGGCAAAATCCCCAACTTTCCTCTACGCGACGAGGTATGATCTGACTATCAAAAAAGGATTGAAACCAAAATACGGAACCGAACCGCTTGCAGCTGACTTTACCGTCACTGCACCGAGTCAAGATTTCCTCACCTTATCCGAGGTTGTCCGCAAGATTTATGATGCTTCGGGGGCACTCTCTGACACCAAATTTTATGACGATCCTCTCCAATACAAATATATTCCAACGAAAGGTGTTTATTTCCGTGAAACTTTCGCCGAGGAGCTCTCTCTCGACAAGAATCTTTTCACACTCCGCACCAAGGCAGGTAAAGTCGTCGATTTCGATCTCGCCTATGTGAAGCAGATGAAATATGATGACAAGGGAAATGCTGTTTGAGAAGAAGATAATAAAACTATGATCGACGTCCAACCAAAGAGCAATCTCGATTATGCAACTGAATATACTCTCATTATCAATAAAAAGGCGAATCCGGCAATTCCGGCCGATATCGTCAAGACCTACACGACCGCACCGAAGTTCCAAATCCTCGGACAGAAATTCATGAACAACACCGAGACATGTATCTATGTGAATACGAAAATGAATAGCTCAAACGAGATGTATGCCCTCGACTATGACAAGATCAAAACCGTTCCAGCCTCCACGATTCACGACCTCACCCTCGATGAGAAAACCGATTACACAACGAATACAAAAACGTATCGTTGCGAACAGAAAAAATGACAAATTGCCTATATCCTCGGGACTCGACTCGAACCACTCAAGGAGTATACGATCGTCCTCCCGAAGAATATAGAAAATATCTACGGCGACACGCTCGATAAAGATACGTCTTTTGCCATAAAAACGGGTAAAATCGACCCAAAAGATACCTACCTCTATTCTTCACTCACTCGAGATACGCAGGTCATCCCCGATACTCTCCCGCTCGTTCTCAATCTTATGTCAATCAATACGGACCAGGCAAATATCGAGGTCTGCGAGATGGATGTGACGGGATATATGCACTATCTCCGTGTCGGTTCCGATAAAAATTACACACCAGCTTGTACGAGGAATGTCGCCAAAACAGTCACTCTCAAGAATCGTTACTGGAATCTCACACCCAATAAGATCGATGTGATACAAGATATGCTCGGCGGGAACACACAGAGTCCATTCATTTTCGTTCGTGGTTCCACTGGTAAATTCAATCAAGGGTCTGACGGATATCGAGATGACCAAAGAGAGTTTGCTCATATGTTCATCCGATCCAATCTCGCGCTCACTCTCGAGAATGCCACCAATACCAAGATCCTTTTCGCGCCGAGCTTCGACGGAAAAACCCTCCCAGATAATCTCACTTTTGAGGCATATACCAACAAAAACGGAACTCCAGAACTCGAACCATTCACTCCGAAAATCACCTGGAATGCCGTCAAAAAATACTATGAACTCCAGGACAAGGAGAATAAACTTGCTCTCCTCGTCGCTCATAATGACCGATTCTTCGGAGTGCTCAATACATCGGCCGATCTCGTTTCTAACTACGATTTCAAATACATTTCCGGACAGGAGAGTAGTACCAAAGATTATCTCTATATGTACTCCGATCGTCCACTCTACAAGGCGGGGGACACAGTCTTTTTCAAGGGACTCCTCCGACAGTATAATTATAACGGATACAGGATTTCTCCGACTAAAGCTGGGAAACTCAAGGTGGTTGATGAAAACGAAACGGTTCTCTATGAAGCGAACATCACACTCGACAAAAACTCAAACTTTAACGGCAAATTTTTGCTCCCCCAAAAGATGCCACTCGGACACTACCGATTCGATTTCTATGCCGGAACCGAGCTCGTTCCCGTCTACACCAATGGAGAATTCGATGTCAGTGCCTACAAGAAGCCAACATTTAAGGTCAATATCACGGCCGATAAAGATCATGCGAGCATCGGAGACGGTGTCAAGCTCAATGCCAATGCGGAATACTACTTCGGAGGACGACTCGTCGGTGCTCCGTATACCTACTCTGTTCTTTCTCAATCATACTTCTTCAATGCGAAAGATTACGCAGATTACCAATTCGGAAAAGGATCCGATTATTTCGATTGTGTCTACTGGGGATCGTGTGCGTACGGAGATAATCTCGTCACAACGGCCACCGGACGATTCGATGACAAGGGAGAGGCGACTATCACGTACGATTATCCGAAGACTGATGATGCCGATCGCACAGTCGGTGAGAAAATCTACACCTACACGCTCGAAGCAACCGATCCGGATACTGAGAAAACCGTTTCAAATCAGACAAGTCAGATCCTCCATACGACCGATGCATACGTCGGGATCAAGGTTCCCTACTACCAACAGAAAAAAGACGGAGTCAAAGTGGACGGGATCGTCCTCGACTACGATGCGAAAGGATTGGATAACAAAGATGTCACTCTCGAACTCTATCGACATGAGCTCAAAGAGGTCAAGAAACAAGGAGTGGATGGCACATTCTACAACGAATCCAGTGTCGAGGAGATAAAAGAAACAACCAAAAAAGTCACATCAGACAGCAAAGGAGAATTCCGCCATACTTTCACTGTAGCGGGAGAAGGAGAATATGAGATCCGCGCGATCTATACCGGAGCCAACAAACAGTCATTCCTCTCGTCAACAATCCTCTTTGTTTCGGGAGAAAAAAACACCTACTGGAATGACGGGAATAATTCAGTTACCGATCTCATCGCTGACAAATCGATGGCGAAAGTAGGCGAGACCGTCGGACTCACGCTCAAATCCCCTGTCTCGAGCGGGAAGATGCTCGTAACGATCGAAAAAGACGATGGTATACTCGACTCATTTGTCCGAGATATTACAAGCACCAGTGAGCGTATCGAAGTCTCGCTCAAGGATGCCTACGTTCCAAACGTCTATATCAAAGCCTTCCTCATCGGACAGGATGCGGGCATGAAACTCCCAGTTTACAAGCGAGCACTCGCGGTTATCAAAGTCACGACCGATCCCAAGAAGCTCGCCGTCACCGTCACGAGCGACAAGAAAAATTACCTCCCCGGAGCCAAAGTGAAACTGAATGTATCGGTCAAGGACAGTGCCGGACGACCGGTTGCCTGAGCGAACGGAAGTCTCTCGCTCGTCGATGAGAGCCTGCTCGCCCTCGCCGGGAATCCACTCAAGAATCCATTTGCTTTCTTCTACGATATGAAGCGCTATCTCGGCATCGAGACATATACTTCTCTCGTCAATCTCATCGAGAAACTTGAGATCAAAGATACCTCTCTCGGAGAGAAATGAGGAGCCGGAGAATGACAAAAATGAGGATCGAGTAATCAAAAGCGAGGGGTATTCAAAGACACTGCCTACTGGCAAGCCGACTTCACCACCGACAAGAACGGGAACTACACCGTACTCACCGATGCACTTCCTGATAATCTTACCACCTGGGTGATTGAGGCACTTGTTTCGACTCCGAGTGATAATTGCGTAGGAGTGACAACCGCGACGATTATGACCGCCAAGACCGTGATGATTAATGAGAATCTCCCACGATTCCTCGGATCAGGAGATGAGATCACCTTCTCGCCAGTCATATTTAATAAAACATGAAAAAATCAAAGTTTCGACGTCACTATCGCAGCAAATAATCTCACCATCGATGGCGCGAAACGCACCGTCTTCATTAAATCTGGAGAATCCTACACCGTTCCTTTCAAAGCAACCGTCAATAATATCGAGGCAAACTCACATGAGCCAGCTGCTGCGAAAATCACCCTCAAAGCGGTAGCGAAAGAATCCGGCGAGCTCGATGAAGTTGAGAATATCCTTCCAATTATTACAACCACGACTCCAGAAACCGTCGCAACGAGCGGTAAAACCACGGACAGTGCGGATGAACAAATCAAGCTCAGTGGAAATATTCGTAAAAATGGTGGCTCTGTGACGTTCAGTTATGCCGCAAGTCTCCTCCCAAATATCCTTTCCGGTATGGAATACCTCAAGACTTTCCCATACGGATGCTCGGAGCAACAAACGTCTGCGATCATGCCGACCATTTACCTCAAACAGCTCTACGACAGTGTCAAAGTCCCATTCGATCTCAAGACCAAAACAGTCAAGGAATACATCGATCCATACCAAGGCTACCAAGAGCGCAGTCTCGACACTATCCTTCGTGGATACCTCGTCGAGATCAAGAACTTCCAGCGTTTGGACGGTGGATTCGGGTTCTGGATGGACTCTCTCACTTCAGAATTCCCCCTCACCATCTCACTCGTAGGAGCATTCTCGGACATCCGCTCTGTCGGATATACTCCGGATAGTTTTATGGTAGAAAATGCCATCAAATATATCAAAACGGAATTTTATGCAAATAAACGACCGTACTGTGTGGCAAGCAAAACCGAATCTTGCAACTGGCCACTCGCAACTCGACTCTCCGCGATAGAATCCATCCTCGATGCCAATACTCAGGATTATGAAGCCTACAAGATGTATAAACTTCTTTCTTCCACCCTGACAAGGGGGGATGTCGGAACGACAGGGGGGTTTGACAACCTATCGATGGTCAATCAATCTCGCGTTCTCGCCAAACTCATGAGAATCAATGCTATCACCAAAGCGGAGAAAGATGGGCTCAAAAAAATCCTCGATGATCAGGTGAAATACCTCGCATCCAATGCACTCGTCTACAATCCTCGTGGAGCCTTCCTCGGAAGTGTCGGGGCAGGATCACGGATAGAAGTTACAACACGATTTATCGAAACGCTCGCCCTCATGGGACCAGCAACTGTAAAAGAATACGGACAGATTATCGACAATATGGAGCGATGGATTATCGGAGAAAAGAAAAAGGACGGAAGTTTCGGATCGACTGCTGATACCTCGAGTGTCATCCGATCACTTGCGAATGTAATGCGAACCTCCGGTGAGCTCCGGGATGTCAATATGCTCGCGAAAATCTCCCTCAACAACATTTCGCTCGAAGACAAATGAATCGATACCAAAAACAAGCTCGACACTTTCTCTAAGATTATTGGACTCGACCAACTCCAGGATGCCTCCAATTTCCACATCGAGAAAACCGGACAAGGGACGCTCTACTATGATATCGCGATGCAGTACCAGATCCCTGCTCGGGATGTCGCATCTCGAGACGAAGGATTCTTCGTCGAACAGGCGTACTACGACTACGATGCCTACAAAGCGGTGAAAAAAGCCAAGGATGAGGAATGGGCACGATACATGCAATGAGAAATCGGGTACAAAGATCTCAAATATCCGAAAGAGGTTGTCACCTATTTGAAACCGATCGAGAACTTCACTGTCGGCAAACTCGTCTATGTTTCCAATTGTCTCATCACCGGAGAGGCTCGCGATCAAGTCGCCTTCGAGGGATTC
>Ga0310040_1001046_pt1 | contig 21745 bp, 17 predicted proteins | sample EPASupsiteHSE623_FD_200237 | JGI IMG/M metagenome (GOLD analysis project Ga0310040, IMG submission 200237) | Bioremediated contaminated groundwater from EPA Superfund site, New Mexico - Sample HSE6-23 (v2) (version 2) | ecosystem: Environmental > Aquatic > Deep subsurface > Groundwater >... | reverse complement strand
CACGGCGATTACCATATCCCAGTCTTTTTCGCTCATCCGCAGGAGCAAACCGTCCCTGGTAATCCCGGCATTGTTAACTAATATATCAACCTTTCCGAATTTGTCAAGAATTTTATTGACGGACTCTTCCACTTTAACACCGTCTGTTACATCGAGTTGCAACCCTAATGCTTTCCTGCCTTTAGATTCTATTTCTTTTACAGTTGCCGCGGTAATGTCGGGATTGATATCTCCGATCACGACATCGGAACCTGCCCCGGCAAAAGCCAATGCTATCTCCCTGCCGATCCCCTGGCCGCCGCCGGTAACAAAAGTGACCTTTCCTTCAAGCTTCATTTCTTTCTCCTTTCATACGGATAAAATACTTGCCCAACCCCTATAAAGCAAGGTTTGATATACACATCTTGTTTTAAAGGCTGCTCAAGCACGTTGAATCCGCGGATTAAACACTTGTTTCCTCTATTTTACAGAAAAATCCAAACATTTCCCGGATTATCCGGCTATTTTGGATCTTTATGCCTGAACAGTCTCAAAATACAAGTTTATCTCTTCCGGAGTTTCGCTGCCGGACACCCTCACCTCCGGGGCGATCCTGCGCATCAACCCTTTCAGCACTTTCCCCGGGCCGAATTCAACGAAATCAGCCACTCCCGCCTGCGTCAATTTCCTCATCGAGTCCTCCCAAAGCACGCTGGAAGCCACCTGCTTGACAAGATTTAATTTTATCTCCTGCGCCGAACGCTCTGCGGAAGCGGTGACATTACTGATAACTTCCATAAACGGAACTCTCACCTCCACTTTCTCCAGCGCGCCGGCGAGTTTCTCGGAAGCCCCAGACATATAAGAAGAATGGAACGCACCGCTGACCCCCAGAACCAGCGCCCGCCTTGCGCCCAGAGACTCCGCAACGGAACGCGCGGTTTCTATCTCCTTTATCCCCCCGGAAATAACCGTCTGCCCGGGACAATTAAGGTTGGCGATCTCCACCCCGGACTTAGCGCAGACTTCCCTGACCGCCGGCAGATCCAGTCCGATGATAGAAAGCATTCTCCCCGGCCTGCGGGAGGCCTCTTCTTCCATATATGTGCCGCGCAGACGGACCAGTTCCACCGCGTCTTCAAATCCCAAGGCTCCGGCAGCCACCAGCGCGGAATATTCCCCCAGGCTTAAGCCGGCGGCGCAGTAATCACCGGCATCCAGGCGGAGATCCGCTCCTTTTGCGCGCGCCACGGCTTTAAACGCCTCGAAAGCGGCGATGCTTGCGGTCAGAATGGCGGGCTGGCAATTATTGGTCAAAGTCAATTCTTCTATCGGCCCTTCGAAACAAAGCCGGGAAAGAGAAAATCCGAGGATCCTGTCCGCTTTCTCAAAAACCTCCCTGCTTTCGGGAAAGGCTTCGTATAATTCCAGCCCCATACCCACGCACTGCGCTCCCTGTCCGGCGAACAAAAGACCTCTTTTCATCACTTCTCTCCTTTCCAGATAAAAAATTTAATTTCCTTGATCCGGGCCACCTGCTCCCGCTTATCCGCGACCTGTCTTTGCGCGTATTTTTCCAGAAGCAAAGAATACGCGATATCGTCATATTCGGGATAGACGTTTGCGGCATTAAGACTTCTCAATTTTAAGAATTCTTCCTGCGCGCGCGGGTATTCCCCGTTCAAAAGATATACCAGGCCGGTCTTCAAATAAGCCTGCAGATGCCCGGGCCGCAGCATTTTTGCCCGCTGAAAAGCCTCTTGAGCCTGGTCATATCTATCTTCCAAAGCATAACACCCTCCCAGGTCGCTCCAGACAATCGCCGCCTCCGGGAATAATTCCGTCATTTTGCGGAAGATCCGTTCGGCATCCGCGTACCTGCCACTGCGCAGATAGATATCTCCCAGAGTTCGGTAGACCCCGGCCAGATCATTTTTGTGGATGTCCCAGCCGGCGTTAAGCACAGCAGTCAGTCTCTTTTCGGCTTCCGCGTATTGCCCGTGCCTGGCCTGGAGAATACCTAACCCCAATTGGGCAAAAGGCGACCCTGGATATTTCTTTTCCAAAGCAAGATATAGATCAACCTCGCTTCTCCAGTTCAGATTAGAGGGGATACAAAACATCACCAGAGAACCGATTACCGCCGCAGGCAGTAAATACGAAAGAAAACGGCTCTTCCAGCGCGCAAAGCAGCCTGTTTGCGACCAAGCGCGCCAAAGTGGATAAGCGATCACGGCGGCAAACCCCGGTAAAGGCAGATAAAGATACCGCAATGCCATTGCCACGCGGAAAGACGAAAAAAAGTTATTCATCGGCGCCATCCAAAGAAAAAACCAGATTATCCCGAATGCCGCCGGCGGAGGCACTCGCCTGATATTGCAGACAGCATAACCTGCAGCCAGAAATGCCAACGCCCCGAAAATAAAGCGTATTATAGAATGTCTTATCTGTAAAGGAAAAATGAAGAGCGGATCAACCGGATAAAAGAGTTCTTTCAAATAAAACCCGTTTATATCGCATGTTCTAAGGACATTGTCCCAAAGGTGCCGTTGCGTCTGGGAAAAAGACTGCTGCGGCGTCATAATCAGAAAGAAAACGAGCAGGAAGAGTAACGCGCAGATAAGATACACCGTATACGCGCGCCAATACCGCAGGACTTCCCGCAGGGAGAATTTCTCACGAAACAGATCGCAACAGACTATCAAAGCCGGAAGCAAAACCGCGATCTCTTTGGAGAACATAGCCAGTAAATACGCGCCGCCGGAGAAAACAAGGTCCGCCGTTTTCCCTCCCCTGCGGAAACGCAGATACAACAAAAGTGCGGAAAGGGAAAAAAACATCGCCAGCAGATTCGGCCGGAACGCAGTGCAGCTAAGCACTTCCACATTCACGGGATGCAGAGAGAAGATCGCCGCCGTAAAAAAGGCGAACACCGGATTATTGAAGAAAAGGGAAAGAAACAGATACAGCAAAATGCAGTTGGCTATATGGATCGCGACGTTCACCAGGCGGTACCAGCGGGGATCCTGCCCGGCAAACAGGCTGTTGAGCATATAACTGACGGTGGCTACCGGCCTGTAAGTGCTTTCCCCGGCGCCGAAAGCCTCATTTCCCCGTTCAAAAAGGATCTTCTTGCAGTTGGTCAGATACAACCCCGGATCGAGAATCGCCTTCACATTCGCAGGATTGCCTATCAGCTTGTTATTGGCGATCACGATATTATCATCAAGAATAAAATCCCCCGGCACAACATTGCCAAAGGCCGCTACCGTCAGCAAAACCAGCAGAAATATATGCAGTCTCATAGTCCTTAATGATCCCCCCACCCGGCTACAGCCGCCGGGGTTACGCATCCTCAAATTAGAAGAGTTTTGCGCTCCGAGCAATATGACCGCGCCGCCCTCACTCCGGATGAACGATACGTTACGCGCTTGACTTAGACCGCCCCGCTGCGGCCGTTGAAACTAAGCGCGAGTTTTATCTTTGTCAGGGAATAAAAAACGGCGAACAGTTTACCAAGGCTTAATTTAGACCGACCCCGGCTGCGTTCCATAAAAACCACCGGGATCTCTTTAAAAACAAATCCTTTATTCTGAAGCAAGAGAACCATTTCTCCCAGGATAGACGGCCCGGTGGAGATAATCCGTTCCCAGTCTATGGCGGCTATCGCCTTGCGGCTGAAACAACGGAATCCGGAAGTGGGATCGTTTAAACGCATCCCCAGACAGAACCGGCAGAAAAAACGCGCGGATAAACTTACTATATCCCTGTAACGCGGTCTTCCGTATACTCCCCCGCCGGTCATCCACCTGCAAGCCACGACCGCGTCGTTTTCCGCGGCCGCGCGCAGCAAATCCGGGATATAACGCGGCTGATGGGAAAAATCGGCATCCATTTCAAGCACATAATCCGCGCCGGCCGAGAACGCATAACGGAACCCTTCGATCCCCGCACTTCCCCTTCCACGCCTGCCTTTACGCAACAGCAAATGTATCCTTGGATCGCCTCCGGACATTCCGGAAACGATCCCTGCAGTGTTATCGGGGGAATTATCGTCCACGACCAATACCTGCGACTGCGGGCTCACGGACAATATTTCTCCGATCAAAAGGGATATATTAGCGGCCTCATTATACGTGGGTAAAATAATCCAGCTGCTCATCCGGCGTTCAGCAAACCGCTCAAAGCGGTAAAAACCTCTACTGCGGAGATTGAATTCATACAATTAACCGTTTTATCGCATTCTTTCTTATAACACGGCCTGCAGTTCAACGCGGAAAAGATCTTGACTCCCCTGCCGTAGAGATCTATCTCTCTCTCGCAGGTCGAGCCGAAAAGTGCCGCTACCGGCACCCGCAAAGCAACGGCGATATGCATAGCGGTGGTATCGCCGCTTACTAAAGCAGAACAACTGCCGACAAGAGCGGCAAAACGGGAAAGGGAATGGTAACCGCCCGCGTCATATACCCTGTATTCGGAAAATCTTAAAGCCAGTCTAGCGTTGAACCCCGCCTCTTTTCTGCCGCCTAAAAGAAGAATACCTGCTTCGGGCATCTGCCGGACGATCATCTCGATCAAAGAAATAAACCCTCTCTCGTCCCAGCTCTTATGCGCGAACGCGTCTCCGGAACCGGTATTCAACCCTATCAGCTTATCCCCGGGTTTTATTCCCAGTCCAGACAAGAACTCCTGCGCGTAATTCCTGTCCTCCGGGGCGAGCGACAGCCTATATTCCTCACCGCGGTATTTCAGGCCAACAGCCTCAAAGATTATCTCCTGATAAGTCTTGCGGTTAGTCCTGAACTTCAGATCATCGCAAACCCCCAGCAATAACGCGTATCTGCCGGCACGGTTTAACGCGCAGACCGCACCGGAACGGCGGTCTATTCCGAAGCCGGCTTTTGCCCGCGCGGGCAGCAAAGAAGCCAATGCCGCGGCTTTCTCTTCTTTGTCCAGGCAAACGAGAAAATCGAATTTTCTGGACTGCAAATACGTAATGCTCTCGCTGTTGTAACACAAGAGACGATCTATCAACGGATTTTCCTTTAGTAGACAGGTGGAGGAAACATCGGTAAGCCAGGTAATATGGCTAAGCGGGAATTTCTTTTTTAGTCCTTCCAGCAGGGGCGTCGTACGCAACACGTCTCCGATGGCGGACAGCTTAATGATCAGGATGCTGCGGCCGCGGGGAAGGAAATGCGGGCATTCGCGGCAGACGAAAGAATTGAAGTTACACGGGCGGTCTCCCCGGAAGAAACGGCATTTATCGCGCAGCCGCGAAGGTATTACCATTTAATTATACAGGATCCCCAAACCAGGCCGGCGCCGAAAGCATCAAGCATAACTATATCGCCCTTTTTGATCCTGCCGCTTTTGACGGCTTCGCAAAGTGCCGTGGCCGTGGACGCCGAAGACATATTGCCGTATTTCTCTATGTTAAGAAAAATCTTTTCCTCGGGCAGCCCGAGCCTCTTGGCTACCGCGGAGATGATGCGCATATTGGCCTGATGCGGAATGAACAGATCCAGGTCCTGCGCCGTAAGGCCGGCTTTTTCCAGAGACTTCTCGGCGGCTTCCGACATCGCCTTCACCGCGATCTTGAAAAGTTCGTTACCGCGCATTCTGATATAATGCATCCGGCCGGCGAGAGTTTCCCGGCTTGCGGGATTGCGGGAACCGCCGGCGGGAACAAGCAGCAGATCTTTCATCGCGCCGTCGCTGGCCATATAAGGGAAAATGCCCCCGCCGCTCTTCCCCTCGGAAAGCACGGCGGCCGCGGCGCCGTCGCCGAACAAAACGCAGGTATTCCTGTCCTGCCAATCCGTTATGGAGGAAAGTTTTTCGCTGCCGATCACCAGCGCATTACGGCAGGTGCCGGCGGAGATGAACTGCTGCGCGGTGATGACCGCGTAAACGAAACCGGCGCAGGCCCCGGAGATATCGAAACATACGGCCTTGGAAGCCCCGAGCCCTTCCTGGATTATACAGGCGACCGACGGAAAAGGCATATCCGGGGTAATGGTGGCGACGATGATCAGGTCGATATCCCCTGCTTCGATCCCGGCGTGCGCCACGGCGTCTTGAGCAGCCTTCAGTGCCATATCCGAACACGCTTCCGAAGAAGAGGCGATCCTGCGTTCCTTTATGCCCGTGCGCGTGGTGATCCACTCGTCGGAAGTTTCCACCATCTTTTCCAGTTCGGCGTTGGTAAGCACCTTCTTGGGCAAATATTCGCCCACACCGATTATACCCACTTTAACAGGCATAATTTAAGACTTTCCTATGGCCCCCAGGATCCTGTCGGTAAAGCGATTCTCGACTTCGGCCCTGGCGACCCTGATGGCGTTCTTTACGGCATTGGCATTGGAACGCCCGTGCCCGATGATCACGACTCCGTTTACTCCCAGCAGCGGGGCCCCTCCGTATTCGGAATAATCCACCTTCTTTTTAAAATTTTGCAGGCTGTTCTTCAGGAGCAAAAGGCCGAAGATGCCCAGCGGATTCTTAAGCAGGCTATTCTTCAGCAAATCCTGGATCATTTCGGCAAGGCTTTCCGAAGTTTTAAGCGCCACATTCCCGACAAAACCGTCGCAGACGATAATATCGGTTTTTCCGGAAAAAATATCTTTCCCCTCGACGTTGCCTATAAAATTCAGTTTTGACTTATCGAATAATTCACGCGTTTCTTTATAGAACCCGGTGCCCTTGCTCTCTTCCTCTCCGACATTAAGCAGGCCCACGCTGGGATTATCCCTGTTCAATATACAGCGGAAATAGCTGTCGGCCATAATCCCGTATTGCAGCAGTTGCGTCGGTTTAGGATTTATATTGGCACCCACGTCGATAAGCATAGTGATATCTTTCAACGACGGCATGACCATACCGATGCCGGGGCGTTCAATCCCGGGAAGCATCCCCAACCCCAGAGTGCCGGCGCAAACCACGGCGCCGGTATTGCCGGCGCTGACAAAAGCGTCCGCTTTAGCCTGTTTGACAAGCCCTATTCCCACGACTATCGAAGAATCGCGTTTTCTGCGCACGCTTAGGGCGGCCGACTCCGACATACCTATGGTTTCCGAGGCGTGTTGAACATAAATCCTTTCGCAACCACGCTGCGCTTTTTTCAACAAAGGCGTTATCTTCGCCTCGTCTCCGACAAGAACGACCTCGGTATTGTATTCGCGCACAGCGTCGATCGCGCCCTTGACCACTACCTCCGGCGCGTAATCTCCCCCCATTGCGTCAACGGCTATTTTCATATGAGTAAAGAAGGTTGCGCTGCGTAAGATTATTTTTTGGGTTTCTTTGCCTTGACCTTTACTTCGATGACCTGCTTGCCGTCATACGTCCCACAGACCTTGCAAATGTGATGAGGCAGCACGGGCTGTTTACATTGCGGGCAGGAAACCAATTTCGGTTCTTTCAATACCCAATGAGTTCTACGTTTCCTACCTCTGGTTTTAGAGTGTCTTTTCTTTGGTAGAGCCACAGGAACAACCTCCTTTATTAAGATCGGCCCCGCAAATACGGCAGAGCCCTTTGCAGCTGTCTTTACACAGCGGCTTCATAGGATAATCCACCATCAGTTCATCCCTGATGTACGGCGTCAGATCCGCTTCTTCTTCGCCCGGCTGAAGGAGATGGTCGAACCTGAACGACTTCTCAAGCGGAGTGGAAAAAGAGCATAAACAACGGCTGCAGAGTAATCTCATCACGGCGCTGATGTCGGCGCTGACATCGAGCGTATCTCCTATCCTGAAAATCTTCGCCTTCACCGCTACCGGAGCGGCAAGCGCGATCAATTCAGTGTCCGGATCCAGCGCCTCCGGCAGTATATTTTCTTCCCTCAACAAGCCTTCATTAGGTATGTTCCTGACGTCTATTTTCACGTCTTCAACCCGGAAATCTTCTTTTTTAGCGCTGCTTCCACATATGCCGGGACAAAACACGACAGATCCGCACCCAGATCTCCCGCTTCTTTCAAGAGCCGAGAAGAGACATAACTGTAATTCTCGTGCGGCATAAGGAATATCGTCTCGATATCGGGAGCGAATTTTCTATTGGTCAAAGCCATCTGGAATTCGTATTCAAAATCAGAGATCATCCGTAACCCGCGGATGAGCACCCCGGCATTCTTTTTACGGGCAAAATCCACCACCAGGTCGTCAAAAGATTCTATGGATACTCCCGGGATATCGGTTACCGCGCGGGAGAGCATTTCCAGCCTCTCCTGAACGCTGAAAAGCGGTTTCTTATAAGGATTTGCGGCTACGGCAACGATCAATTGCGGAAAGATCAGGACGCCCCGCTTGATGATATCTATATGCCCGTATGTTACCGGGTCGAACGTCCCCGGGTATATGGCTTGCTGGCACATTTACTCGTTCTTTCTTACTGTATGCAAAAATATGTTGTGCTATCGGGATTTTACGGTTACGGATACTTTTTGCCTTAACAAACCGGAGATTCTCCCCTAAAACCGTAATCAATTCGACGCTCCACGGGCTGAAGGCCGTGGTTTGCTTATGATTTTGATACTTAGCGGCGCCGATATTATCTGCGTTCTTAAGAACGCGGTTTTAGCGCCGTCGAAGTATGAGACGGCAACATAGGTAGGGAATTAATCGGAAGCTTTCCTGAAAAAAGAAAGCTTAGTGTCCCCGTATTTCGCTTCTTTTACTAAAGAAAACCTGCAAGACAATCTCTCTGAAACCGGATGCTGGACTACCAGCAAACCATCGGGGGCTACTATATCATACTCGTCTATGGTTTGCAAGATTTTTTTTGCTTCCTCTGCCGGGTATGGAGGGTCCAGGAAGACTATATCGAAACGTTTTCCTTCACGAAAAAGCAAACGCAGTCCTTCGGAAGCTGGAACCGGTAACACGCGGCAGTTCAACGCGTTAAGCTTGACGATGTTGGCCTTGATAGCTTCCAGACAGACGCTTTCTTTTTCGACCAGGACGGCGGAACCGGCCCCGCGGGAGACCGCTTCCAGGGCAACCGCGCCTGAACCGGCAAAAAGCTCCAAAAACGACAATCCCGCTATATCTCCCAGGATATCAAAGAGCGCCTTCCTGACTTTCTGTTGTGTCGGCCTTATTCCGGGAGGCATAAGCAAAGCTCTGCCGCGGTGAATCCCTGTAGTTATACGTATCATCCGATCATCATCACTTTCTCGTATCCGGGAAACCTCTTCTCCAATTCCTCTTTCAGGCGGCTGTTCCCTTCAAAAGACAGGAGCGGATCAACGGCCGTTATCCTTAACGCCTCGCTGCGGGCGTAACGCAGCAATTGCATCTGCGTCAGTGGATCGGCTATCTTGAGTTCCGACAAACCATGCTGCCTGTTCCCGAAGAATTCTCCCGGCCCTCTTATTTTAAGATCTTCCTCCGCGATACGGAAACCGTCCCCGTAGCGCGCCATAGCCGACAGCCGCGCCTGCGCGTCCTCGGTCTTGGCGTCCGAGACCAGCACGCAAACAGACTGATAAGCCCCCCGGCCCACCCGACCGCGCAGTTGATGAAGCTGAGCCAAACCGAACCGCTCCGCGTTCTCCACCACCATCATTGTCGCGTTCGGAACGTCTATGCCCACTTCCAGTATAGTCGTAGAAACAAGAACATCAAGTTTATTCAGCCGGAATTCCTCCATAACCCTGTCCTGCTGCGCGCCTTTCATTTGACCGTGCACCATACCGATCCTGAAATCCGGAAAAATATTGTTTTGCAATTCCTCATACATACTCCTGACGCTCAAGATATCGCTCTCCGCCGACTCCTCCACCAGCGGATAAACAATAAAAACCTGCCGCCCCTGCTTTACGTGTTCCCTTATCAAAGCGTAAAGCCGCCCTTTTGCGGAAGAATCCGCGCACAAGGTAGCGACCGCCTGTCTGCCCGGGGGCATTTCCCTGAGCACCGAAACATCCAGGTCGCCGTAAAGCGTGATCGCCAGCGTTCTCGGGATAGGTGTAGCCGTCATCAACAGAACATCCGCGTTCCCCCCTTTTTCGTTCAACACCGCTCTTTGCTTCACCCCGAACTTATGCTGTTCATCGATCACGATCAAACCGAGGTCGCGGAAAACCACATCCCGGCTCAAGAGAGTATGCGTGCCGATCACCAGATTCGCGGAGCCGCTGCGTACATTTCTTTCCGCCGCAGTTCTTGCCGCGGCCTTCAGTGCGCCGGTGAGTAAAACACAACTCACCCTGCCCGTCAAGGAAGGCATCCCCGATAAAAAACGGGAGATCTTCTCGAAATGCTGTTTTGCCAGTATCTCGGTAGGCGCGATCATCGCCGCCTGATGCCCTCCCTGGACGGAGATCAACGCCGCGATCAAAGCCAGTACTGTTTTACCCGAACCGACGTCCCCCTGCAGCAGCCGCTGCATCGGCCTGGCCCCGGACATATCTTTTTTTATCTCATCCAGGCATTGCAGCTGCCCGGCGGTAAGCCTGAACGGCAGGGAGGAAATAAAACCGCCGCTTAACTCCCCCTCCACCGGATGACGTATGCCATCCTCTCTTTTCTGGGCGGCCTTTTTCACGGCCAAAGGCAGTTGAAAGAAAAAGAATTCGTCAAAAGAAAGCCGGCGGCAAGCCTGCAGACGGAAAGCTTCGCCCTCCGGAAAATGAATATTCAACAGGCTTCTGGCAAGATTATCGAGACCGCGTCTGGAACGCATATCATACGGAAGAAAATCCCTGACCCCCGGCAAACAGCTATCCAGCACGTATTTAACGATCTTGCGGAAATACCGCTGCCCGATCCCGGAAGGCAGGCTGTATACAGGAACGATCCTGCCGGCGCTCAACGATTCCTCCTCTTCCGGGCTGATGATCTCCAGTTCAGGGGAAGAAAACTGCAGCCTCTTGCCGTAATAATCCACTTTACCGTGCAGGATTATCCTGTCACCCGTATGCAAATAGTTCTTCAGATACCCGCGGTTGAACCACACGCACAGGATACTGCCGGTATCGTCCCCGGCGATTATTTCCACAAGAGAGAACTTCCTGCGGCGGAAAGATATTCTCTGTCCCAAAGAACGCACCGAAGCCTTGACCGTATATATCCCTCCCGGTGATAAAGAGGCTATCGAAGAAAAATGCTTGCGGTCCTCGTAACGCCGCGGGAAATAATACAATATATCTTCGACGGTATATATACCGCGCAGGTTAAGCAATCCCTCCCTGCGGGCGCCGATCCCCTTTATGTATCTTATAGGACACTGAAGCGAAGTTATCATCTTTTCACGCTCGGCCGCGCATCATTCCTTACCCGGATAATCACGCGTTATTTTTCGTTATCCTCTTCAGCGTTAAAATAGACCGCCAGAGTGGTGCCGGGAATAGAGTATAGCTTCTTTTTTTCCGCAAGCCGGTTAAGATAACGGAACACATCGTAATGGTTTATATCGAAATCGTGCCAGACGATGATCCCGCCTTTGCTCAACATCCGGAAGGCGTTCTCGGAGTCGCTTTTCACGTATTTATAAGAATGGCAGGCGTCGATAAAACAAAAGTCGGCCTTCCCGTACCAGGCGCTGAAATCATAATCCAGCGTATCTCCCCGCAGTTGGACTATATTGCCGGGGTCTTTGCCGCCGGCGAACAATGCCCTGCGGTTCCTGCCCTTGAATTCCACAGTCAATAAATCATCATACGCCTGATGCGCAGACAGATTTTTCTCCGGCAACGCGGCGCCGTCAGGCAGGTCTATCGTATACACGCGTCCTCCCTCAGCCGCGTTCACCGCCAGGTGCGCAGTGGAAAAACCGTTGAACGTCCCGAATTCAAAAATAGTTTTCGGGGCAGAGAGAGAAACGAGCGCGGACAGGAAAACCGCTTCCTCTTTCCGGATATTCCCCCAGCAGGACCCGGACACTGTGACCCTGCAGAAAGAAAAACTTTCCCTGTGCTTTTCAAAGAAACGCGAATCTTTAAAATCCCCGAGACGGGAGAATATCTCCCTGTAATAATCCAGAAAACATTTTAAACAATTCCGGAATAATCTCCCGGCGGCTCCGGCATTCGTAAAAATGAATACCGGGCTGACGAGGACGGCGGGAATGAATAAAACCCGGTAGATATAGTATTTGATCTTGCTGTTGATAGTTCCTCCTTTCTCCTGCGTTGTATTCCGGCGGCGATCAGCCGGCTTAAGATCCCGCGCTCCGCCGCTATCGGGTATTACAACCTGATGATCCTGATGCCGCCGCGTCCTGGAGAAACGCGCTTCTTCAGGAATTTCCCGGCCAGGTGCCTGAACAAACCCGACAGAAACCCCATTCCGTACGATATATGCATACAGGGAAACGAAACTAAACTTATGAACAAAGCCGTCGGCCGGGAGGTTTCCAGGGCTATCCGGGCGCTGAAAACGATGTCCAGCGCCAGATAAATAAAAAGCGGCGACAAAAACGCGGCCGGTCTTAACCAAAACAGAGAAAACAGATAGATCACAAAAAACGCGGGGACCAGGTAGACGAAACGCAATGTCGCGGCATTGACAAAGAAGCAATCGGCCCTGCCCCTTCCGTTCCGCAGGCACATCCTGACAAACGACGGTAAAGTATTGCGCAGAGTACGCTCGGCCTGGAGCCCGGGGACGTAGAACACCTCAAACCCTCTCTGATTCAGACGGGTTATGAGCTCGTTCTCTTCATTGGGATATAGATCCTCCCTGAACCCGCTCCCTAAGGAATTAAAAACTTTTTTCCTTACGCTAAAATCGGCCAGGATCAGCATATTCTCTCCGGCGCGCCTGATCCCTCCTATCGCTTTATGCCGGTAGCGTACCACACAGCCGCCGAAAAAAGAAGCGAACACGCTGCTGAAGACCCGTTCCTGCAGCGAAGCCCCCTGTGGAGCCGTTACCGGGCCGCCGGCCGCGCCGACCTTAGCGTCGGCGTACAACTCCCGCAATACCCGAAAATGTTCCGCCGTGATCCGGACATCGTCATCGAGAAAATAAATTATGTCGCCTTTTGCGGCGAGCACGCCTTCATTACGCTGCCGGGAAGGAGCGCGGCCTTCAACAACAATAATCTCGGCGTCTATTCCCTCCCCGCGCATCAGGCCGCATAAACGCGCAAGGGGATCAAACCCGCCTTGTGTGTATTTTCTGACAGGGATCACGAATGATATCAGCATATATCAATCCTTAAGATACGGCGGCCTTAAGACCGGCCGCCATAAACGCCGCCGGAGATCAACCGATATGCCCTCTTAATACCGTCCAGGCATTGCGCGCGAAATACCATAGTTCTTCCAGCGAACGGATCCCGAGGATCTTTCCGGACATATACCGCGGGGAAAGATAAAAACTCATCCAGGCGTGCCGATAGAGCCGTTTAAGCTCCCGATCGCCGAGATGAGGATTGACCAAAGAAGGAAGCGACATATCCAGTTTCTCCCATTCTCCGTCCCGGAAACGGAGCCAATTATTCTCCAAAGCTTCCTTATACAACTGCGTACCCGGATAGGCGATAACAAAAGAAAACTGCACCTGGTCCGGGGCAAGGCTCTTTACGAACTTCACGGTACGCAGCATATCCTTTTCCGTCTCCCAGGGATAGCCCAGCATAACTGTGCCGTGGGTCATCAAACCGGCAAGTTTAGCTGCCGCAAAGGCTTTCTTGACATCTTCCACCGTATAACCTTTGCGTATCCTGGTCAAGGTATCCGGATTGGCGCTTTCAATGCCGAACTTTATCATCCGGCACCCGCTTTCTTTCATAAGTATGAGGATCTTCTCATCCACGTTATCCACCCTGCCGTTGCAACTCCAGATAAAACCCGGAGCCTCCTTGATAAGCCTGCGGCAGAATTCTTCCGTCCATTTCCGGTTGACGGTGAAAGTATCGTCATCGAAAAATATCTCTTCAGGGGCATATTTCTCCTTTAAATAGCGCAGTTCTCCCATCACATTATCTACGGAACGCTGCCTGAAAGTCCCCCCGTATAACATCTGCGCCCAGGAACAAAAAGTGCATTTATAAACGCAGCCGCGCGAGGCGGAAATATAAAAAAACCTTTCTTTCAATCTCCATCCTTCCCTGTAATCATGCCAGGGAATGATTTCCCTGTCTATAAAAGGAAGCGTATCCAGGTCTTTGACAAACTCCGCTTTACCGCTATTGAGGACCTCCGCGCCTTTACGATAATATACCCCGGGCGGGACGGCGTTCTTTCCCGGCGCCGCGATAAAAGAGCACAAACCGGGCAGAACGGCGTCATAGTCTCCCCCGGTGACCACATAATCAACGGCTGAATTCAACAATGTCTCCTCCGGCAGCACGGAGACGTGGTCGCCGACAGCCGCTATTTTCAAAGCCGGATATTTCTCTTTTATGAAATTCACCGTCTTCCAGTTCTCTTTGATCACCGGGGTCTTGGTCTCAAAAACCAGCAGATCCGGTTTTATCAAAGCAATTTCTTCAATGAACCGTTCCCGGCCCAGGCGGCGTAATATCGCGTCCAGAAAGAACACTTCGTGCCCCTCCCGCCGCAGAATGGTTAAAACACTTGCCGGCAGTATGGGAAAGATCAGTTCCGGGGTCTTCTTTACTTTGGAAAAACGCTGCTGGCTGACGCAGAAATAGCCTTTGGCATTGACCGGCAGATAACTAAAAAGTACTCTCATTCAAATCGCCTTTCTCTCCGGGATTTATGCGGCGCCCCGTTAACACAGGCTGCCGTCGTTATCTACTTAGGACTTTCCACAGCGGGTTATGCCTGAAGAACCCTTTAAAAAAATGGAACTTCATCTCCAGCACGTGTTCGCCTGCGGGGACGAAGATCCCCCTTAAGAGATAATCCGCGCGCAATACTTCGACTTCCCTGCCGTCCAGATAGGCGTGCCAGTTCGGATAATAAATTTCGCTCAACACAAGAAAACAATCCCGGCGGCAGGATATTTTAAGGGATAGCCTATGCCGGGAACGTTCCTGCCATTCTATTTTAGATTCGCCTGACCCCGGGAAAGAAACCGGCGCGCCTTTTTCCAGGACCGCGGTATGTAAAGGATCCAGGGTCCCGGAAAGCAGCATTCCGGCCGTTTTTTCCCTGTCCGGTTCGATCACGACAGCATTGACCAGCCACGCGCGCGGCAGATAATTCTTATTCAAGTAAATGGTCAGGCCCCCGTTGTTCCATACCGCTTCCAGGCCGGGGCTTCGCGTTTCAACGGAAGAGGGATAGATGAAATACTTCACGTTCAGCAGATCCAGTCCGGGAGAATATTTATTTATAGACAGGGCAAACCCGGAAGAAGTATCTTTTCCCCTGCGCAGGAAACCGGAGAAATCCGCCAGCATATTACCTTCGTTGCCGCCCACATTCTCCAGGCCGTACGGCAGACCTTCATTGAAAAAACAATCCGTGGCTATCCGGTAAGGTTCCCTGTCCTTTTGCAGGAAAGCCACGGCCCCCTTATCAAGACTGAAACCTCTGACATCCAGGAAAGTGGAACTATAATAAAATCCGTATGTCCATAGATCAAGGGCGATGATCGCCGCCGCCAGCACATTGAGCATATTGTTGCCGGTTCCCGAATCCCTTCGCCGGAAGACAAAGACGAAGAAAACAACAGAAGCCAGGACGAGAACAAACAATCTTATCCCGTATGACGACAAACAGGCCGAAGAAGCGGAGAGAAAACCCTGCAGTTTTAAGGGCCCGATAGCGGAGAATAACGCCTGCGAAGAAGGGCCGAGCAGCAAAGTTATAACCTGCCGCCAGAAATCACGGTTCAGATGCGCGGCTATGGCTGCGGCGGAGAAAAACAACAATATCCCGCACAAAACGGCTATGCCTCCGGCGTATCTGCGCGCGGAAACCCGGTCTTTTTCTTCCTCCAGAAAAGCTACCCCCTGGCTGCATAATGCGCTTAACGCGAACGCAGAGATAAAAATAAATTTGGAGATGCCCCTAAAAAGATTGAATGTCGGCACATACTTATATAAAAACGGGAATAGAAAGGTGGTGCTTCCGAAAGAGATAAAAAGAGAAGCAACGCACAAAAACAGAAAGAAATGCCCTTGAGTATTCTTCCGTTTCAAGAGAGCTATAAGCGCAAAGAAAAGCGGTAACACTCCTACATAGAGGGTCATTTCCCAGTAATTCCACCTGCCCCAATAAAGAAAATTCTTCAGGTCGCCCCAGAAACCCGGAAGGACCAGAGTCAACAGATTTTCCGGAGGAAAATAAAACGACGCGACAAAGCTATAATCGGCCCCGGTGCGCACCGTGCCTTTGATCAGGTCCAGAACGGAAAGCATTTCGATCCCCGCGAATAATAACCCTGCCGCCAGGAATAAAACCCATGAAACTATGAACCGTTTTTTTTCCAGAAAAATGGAATAGGCGGTGTAAGCGAAGAAACTGTAGATGCTGTATTGCGGATGCCCGGCGAGGATCTGCACGCCGAGCGAAAGGGCGGAAAAAACCAGCCAAGAGATCTTTCTTGTCCTGTAAAAACGCAGAATGAAGAAAAAAGTCAGCGGCAGCCAGGGAAGACTGTAAATATTGGAAAGATGCCCGGCGTAGGCGTGTAGCACGACCACGCTGGAGAAAGAGAACGTCAGCGCGCCTATAAAGGCGGCGTTAATGCTGCCGGTCAACTCCCTGAAGTATAAATAAGCAAAGGTAAAAATAAGACAAATATGCAGGACCACGCCGGAATTAATGCAAAGGTTGGCCGGCAGCCAGGCAAAGAGATACCCGGGGAAATAAAACATAGCGATGCGCCCGAAATGCGGCGTGCCCGCATAAAGATACGGGTCCCAGAAAGAAAACCCGAGATTATGCCAAAGATAATAGGCGTAAGAATCGCAATAGGGGCTGCCGAACAGCAGATTCTTGTTGCCGGAGAAAACAAACGGGAAGAAAGCGGCCGATAGAAGCAATAATAACACAAGAGGAGATAATAATTTTCTCATATTTTAAACAGTTCCTGCCGGATAGAAACGCTTCATTCCCTCTTTACCCCGCACTGCCCCCTGTCCACGGCCCTCATTTACAGAAAGAGATCAAAGAATACATTTCTTCCTTTGTCTTGATATGTCCGGCTTTCTCGCGGAAAGTCCTGATATGTCTCATACCCTTGGTATACCAGGCGAAGAACTTCCTGAAGATCACCACCCCGTTCTTTTCCCCGTAGAAATCGGCACAGGCGTCAAAATGCTCCTTCATTACCGCGCGGACCTCATCTATCCCCGGATGCGTATTTTCCCCCTCCCCGGAAAGCCGCCGGCTGATCTGGCGGAAGATCCAGGGATTGCCGAGCGCGCCGCGGGCCACCAATATTCCGTCGCAGCCGGTCTCTTCGAACATCTTAACGGCCAATTCCGCGGAAAGCACGTCGCCGCTGGCGATCACCGGCACCGATACCGCCCGTTTGACTTCCGCTATCGCCTTATAATCCACCGACCCGCTGTATCCCTGCATTCTTGTCCGTCCGTGTATAAAGACCGCGCTGACCCCGGCATCCTCGGAATAGCGCGCCGTTTCCACGCAATTTACCGAATCCGTGTCCCATCCGGTACGGATCTTCACGCTTACCGGCCTGGAAGAACTCTCCACTACCAGTTTCAAGAGATCATACAGTTTACGCGGCTCTTTCAAAAGGCCGGCGCCTTCTCCGCGCCTGATCACCTTTTTCGCCGGGCAGGCGGCATTAAAATCCAGCAGGTCAAAATCGTATTCTTTTATAATATCCAGCGCGCGGGCCAGCCATCGGGACTCGCAGGCGAGCAATTGTATCCCCAACGGCCTATCTTCCGGGCTGCCGGAAAGCATCTGTCTGGTCTTGCGGCCTCCGTAGCCGAGAGAACGCGCGTTGATCATCTCCACAAAAGCGAAATCACAGCCGAAACGCCGGTTAAGGGTACGGAACGGCAGGTCGCTGATCCCGGCCATAGGAGCAAGGATGCACTTTGAGGCAATTTGAAGGTCCCCGATCTTAAGCATCGTACTATTCTATACGCATTTCAAGGAAGCGTCAATCTGGATAAATACCTAATCAGTCAAACAATATTCCCTGCTTTTGCTTTAGTTAACAAAAAACCCTGCGCACGAATATGCGCACAACACCTTTATCTTCAATATGTTGAACGCCTGCCGCCGCGGAAAGAAAGCGGTTTCACGGAACAGCCCGCACGGTATTGAAAGAGCCCTTGGAATGAAGTAGGCTTGTAGTATCACAGTTCCGTTCACGGCGGAACTCTTTTCAAACGGCCAGGGTCAGATTACAAACACGGGGGTAGCAAAATGAGCAGGATACTTAAATTGGGCGCAATTGTTTTTATGTTGCTTTTCACGGCAAACAGCAATGCCTGGGCATGGATGACCGGAGCGCAGGCAAGTGCCGCCGCTTCATCGGGAGGCTTTTCAACCGGCAGTTTCTCCTGCGGCGGCAGTAGCAGCAGTTCCAGCAGCAGTTCCGGTAGTTCCAGCAGCTACAGCGGCAGTTATAGTTCAGGAACCAGTGCCGTTATGAGCGCAAGCCCCTCATCTTCCTCTTCCTCATATACCACAAGTTCATCCGGCTGGTTACCAGTAAGCTTTCTCTCTTCTACCTCTACAGGCAGCAGCTATACCGGTTCAGGAATAACCACATCAAGTGTATTCAGCACATCCGGAGTTTCTTCCGTAACATCCAATGCCGCAACATTAGGGGCAACCGCCACCGGAACGACTACTTATAGTGGAATCTCCGGCAGCGGAACAACCGGTTATACGCAATTAAACGGGGCTTCAGGGGAGAACATTGCTTCATCAGTATTCCGAAGCGACCTGCAAACCAGTACATATATGAAAGAAGGAGCTTTTGCCAACAGCGCGCTGCTCAATTCAGACGGGATTACCGCGCAGGCGTCACGAGAAAATTACTTTGCCAACGAAGCCACAAAACCGACGATCTCCGCAGATGAATATCATAGCAACACGGCTGCCGCATATATACCGGCTTCCACCGATTCCAAGGGAGTAGTAGTTTGCAGCGGGGCTTCGGGTGAAAACCTGGCGCAAGGAATAGTCAGGCCGAACACCTCTACCGACGGAGGCGTCAGCCTGGCGCATGAATCGGATTTTCTCACTTCCAGCTTTACCACAAATTCATTTTTCACGGACTACTACAGTTTGCGCGGCGAGGGATATACCTCTTCAACCGCGACCACCAACAGCCCGACCACAACGCAGGCGACCCAAGGCACGGCATATTACGACATCCCGACAACGATAGCCAATGACCCCACTTATACTAATACGACGCCTGTACTGGCGGGATATAACCCGATCAGCGGTCAATGGGGGAACCCCCTTGATGACGGCCCGACTACCAACACATACGGCCTGCTGGCTGATAAAGTAACAGATCCGTTGAAAGCGACGGTTACGCCGGATCAAGACTAAAACAGTTTTCTTCAGGATTATAATGATAGGGGCCCCTGGTCCTCAAACCGGGAGCCCCTAAATTTTTATAGAAAGACGAAGCACGGCACGAAAAACGAGGCGTGAAGACAAAGATGTAGCAGAAACACAAGGAACGGATTGCTTCTGCGCCTGCGGCGGATCGCAATGACTGTCTTTTGTCTTTCCCAGAACCTGTCTTTATGATTAATTAAGCCAGAATTCCCTGTTTGAGGAGGAAACCGTCAGATCGCGGGCCAGCGCGACTATGCGCTCATCGTACTTTGTCCCGGCTCCCTGCTGCAATTCTTCCAGGGCCTTATCGATCCCGAGAGCTTCCCGGTACGGCCGGTAAGCGGTCATCGATTCCAGGACATCGCTGACCGCCAGTATCCTCGCTTCAAGGATGATCTGTTCATTGCGCAGATTATTGGGATACCCCGAGCCGTCGAGACGTTCGTGATGCTGGTGAATCGTTTCCGCCAGGGAAAACGGGAACTTGATGTCTTTTATCAGATCGTAACATTTATTGACGTGTTCCTTGATCAACTGGTACTCAAGCTCGCTTAATTTACCGGGTTTATTCAGGATATCCAGCGGGATGCTGATCTTCCCCAGATCATGCAGTTGCCCGGCCAGCCGTATCCCCAGCAGCCGGTTCTCGTCCCAGCCCAGTCTCTCGGCTATACGCTCGGCGATAACCGCGACATTCCTGGCGTGGCCGAAAGTATACGGGTCGCGCATTTCCAGCACCTTAGCCAAGACCATCAAAGCGCTGATTAACATATCCACCCGTTCTCTCTCCAGATTGGCGTAAGCAGTCATATCCCGGGTTATTCCCATAGTCCCGGTGATCTTCCCGTTTCCGTCGTACATAGGGATCTTGGTGGTAATAACCTGGTTCCATGTGCCGTTCTGCAGTTTAGTGCGTTCGATCTTGCCGATGATCGGCTCGCCGGTAGCCAGTACCTTATTATCGTCCTCAAACATAACCTCCGCCTGGGCGGCGGGAAAAAAATCAAAATCGGTCTTACCGGTGATCTGGTCCGGAGGCAAATTCACACCCTTGGCGTAAAAACGGTTGAATTTAACGATATGATTGGTGTCATCCTTGAAATAAATGGCGTCCGGCATATTATCCAGCAAGTTCTGCAGCATATCTTTTTCCAGCGCCAGTTTTTCTTCCATCTCTTTATGCCTTGATATATCCTCGATGATCCCTTCTATATATCTATCCCTTTCGCGCGAAGTGACCACGGAAGCGGTGATCGCCACCCACAGGGATTTTCCGTCGCTTCTGCGGAATTTAGTCTCGAAGAAATGCGCGTTACCGTCCCTCTTCAACGCCCCGAGAAATTCTTCTTTATCAGTCTGGCTGACAAAGAGATCGGTGAACGTGAACTTCTTTATATCCGACTTGGCGTGATAACCGAGCATTCCGGCAAGAGTTGAATTGGTGATTATAAACCTCTCCTCCGGGAAGACGCTGTACTTGAAGAGAGCGATACCGAGACTGTCCGCGGTGGTAAGATTAAGGTAGAAAGTATTTTTCATATAATACCTATTATGGATATTTCAAGAAAAATATCAACTAAAATATTACCGGATTAAGTATAGAGTCGTATGTATGGAGTATTGAGTCAAAGTCTTTTCGTGTCTTATGCCTCATGCATCGTCCTTCGAAAGATGGCCGGCCCTTCGGGCAATCTGCCGAAGGCAGATTGAGCAAAAAAAATCCCGTATACTTATCGCTAAATATACGGGATTAAATTTAAGGGAGCATCTACCTACTCTCACATACCCTTACGAGTACACTACCATCGGCCTTGAAGGGCTTAACTACCGTATTCGGAATGGGAACGGGTGTGACCCCTTCAGTATGGACACTCCCAAATGGGAGAACTAAAACTGTCAGCAAAGAACTGTGCGGCGAAATCAAATTTCACACCCGTTCCCGATGGGGTTTGGGGAAGATACTTCCCCAAGTTTCCGGGGTTACAACGAGCGAATCTCATAAGCGAGTGCCATAGGGGCTTCGCCCCTGTGGAATCCCGAATCGCATTCGGGATGGGAACGCGGTCGTGACCCCTTCAGTATGGACACTCCCAAATGGGAGAACTAAACGAGAAATCCCCCGGTCTTAAAACCGGGGAATTCCGCGCTTCGATTAAATACAACAATACAAAGGTAACCAACTACTTATGAACCGGTAACGTGAACCTGTAAAATGGCGTATAAAAAGGTCAAGCCGTTTGGCTTATTAGTACGCATTAGCTGAAATCCTTACGGATCTTACACTTTGCGCCTATCAAGGTCGTAGTCTACAACCAGCCTTCACTCCCTTACGGGAGA
>Ga0310040_1001045_pt1 | contig 21749 bp, 17 predicted proteins | sample EPASupsiteHSE623_FD_200237 | JGI IMG/M metagenome (GOLD analysis project Ga0310040, IMG submission 200237) | Bioremediated contaminated groundwater from EPA Superfund site, New Mexico - Sample HSE6-23 (v2) (version 2) | ecosystem: Environmental > Aquatic > Deep subsurface > Groundwater >... | reverse complement strand
CCTGGAAATCAAACCTGATGGTCTGATAGCTCTTTCCCGAGACGGTGAGGGGCAATTTCTGCACAGTCAGGTCATCTGCGGCGCTTTCAGGGATCTTATTCAATACCTCCGGACTGCACCAAAAATCGCCGCAACCGACGGGAGAGACGGAGGCGGTCCCGAGGACCGGCCTCATTGCGCCCAGCGAATCAGGGGCATAGGTTTGGGTCATGGCAGCCGCCAATCCATTATCCAGGGCCACAACATCCGTCTGAGACAGTCCATACCCGGAGTTTCCGCTGCCATATTCGATATTTATGTCTCGCTCCGAATCGGACGTGCCTGAAATGACATAGTAAGTCGCTCTCGTCCCTTCGGTCAGCCATGCAGGAGCGGGTGCCCGGGCAAGCTGCGGATACCTTATGGTCAGTGGATTTTCCACTCCGCTGGGAAGAGTGGAGGCCGCAGCTCCCGTTAAAAACAGGAAGGGCAAAGCGGCAAGAAACAGCAGTAGGCAAGTTAAATAGATTCTCTTCATATTCTTCATGTGACAGCCTCACTTCTGTTCCAAATATCGTTCGATTCTGTTCAGTCCTTCTTTTATATTTTCCAGAGAATTTGCATAAGAAAATCGCAGATAGCCCTCGCCGTTTTTGCCAAAATCAATGCCCGGCGTCACGCCCACGTGCGCCTTCTCCAGGATGTCGAAGGCCAGATGATAAGAATTTGCAGAGAATCTCTTGGCGTTGGCGAAGACGTAGAAGGCCCCGGTCGGCTCCACAGTGATGCCGAATCCGAGGGATCTCAGGCGCTTGATCATGAACCGTCTTCTTTCATCGTAGATGCGCTTCATCTCTGCCACATCGGATGATGTCTCCTGCAAGGCAGCGATGCCCGCCCTCTGGGCCAGCGAGCCGGCGCAGATGAAGAAGTTCTGCTGCATCTTCTGGATGGGCCGGACAAACTCTTGCGGCGCGATGAGGTAGCCGAGCCGAAGCCCGGTCATGGCATAGAGCTTGGAAAAACCGTTCAGGACGAAGGCGTGGTCCGTGAACTCCAGGATGGAATGCTCCCGGCCTTCATAAACCAGGCCGTGATAGATCTCGTCGGAGATTATGTAGGGCGACAGCCCGGAGATAGAGCGCATGGTGCTCTCGGAGAGGAGGTTGCCGGTAGGGTTGGACGGGGAATTGATCAGGATCGCTCTGGTCTTTTCCGTGATCCTCTCCGAGATCGCCTCCGGGCGATACTGAAACCCATCCTCTTCATGAACAGGGACCGCCGCCGGGACTCCGCCCAGGAACCTTATGAAATTGGGATAGCAGGCATAGCCCGGATCAGAGATGATGACCTCGTCGCCCTGTTCCAGCAGAGCCGCAAAGACCAGCATCATGGCCGGTGAGGTGCCGGAGGTCACTACCACCTGATCGGGATTGACGCTTGCGCCATAGCTCTTCTGGTAGTGAGCGCAAATTGCCTGCCTCAGCCCCAGGTCGCCGAGGCTGTGGGTGTAGTGAGTCAGACCATCATCCAACGCCCGGCAGGTTGCCTTTTTGACGGATGGAGGAATATTGAAGTCCGGCTCGCCCACCTCCAAGTGGATAACATTGATCCCCCGGGCTTCCATCTCCCGTGCCTTCTCCAGAACCTCCATGACGATAAAGGGGGCAATTTCTTCAGCTCTCTTAGCGATCATATCACAGCTCCATGAAGCACAAACTGTCTGTGGTCAGGCATTTCGATCTATCGATTGTCCCTTATTCCAGAATTTTATAATATTGTGAGCTTCGCTTGGATTCCTTTTTGCTTGGGGATAGCCCGCCCATAAAGTTTTCGGCGAGGCGGCATAAAGCGGATAAGTCGAGGCTTAGAGCGCTCTCGACAATTGAGTCCTATGCCGGATCGGTCGGCTGTATATTAATCCTTCAATGCTACTTTATCTCAGTTTGATGATCCTCCATCACAAATCTATTTAGTTCAAAACGGGCGGGGAGCCTACATTGACAAGTGGGGAAGAGCTTGCGGAGTGCTGACCACGGCAACGATCCGCTGCAACATTGCTCCCGATCATCCGATGGATTGGGATAATTATCACTACTATGGTACAATAACTGGTGCCCGGATTACTCCTCCCATACTGTCAGAGACTACGTACAGCGAAGACAGAGCGGTCAGAGCTTCGAGGACCTGGCCGACTGCAAAGATGAAAGCGAGGTCTGCTACTGAGAAGGCAATCACATTCTCTCGCGCGAATCCTGGGATAGCCGGGTGCCGGAGCCGCATCTGGCTGCTGGCGGCCATCCCTGCATTTTTTCTTTTTATTTCATCCGGTAATCGTCTCTGGGCGGGCTGAAGGTATCCACTACCACGGCCTTTTCCAGAGTGTGCGCCCTATGCTCGATACCGGACGGGGCGCAGTAGGTGTCTCCCGCCCCAAGCTCGGTGGACTTGTCCCCCACAGTGATGCGCACCCTGCCCGAAACCACGTACCCGATCTGATCTTGGGGGTGAGAGTGACTGGGAATCTCGGATCCTGTTTCCAGATCAAATCTGCATATCATCAGCACATCGCTGCTGACCAGGGTTCGACGGACGATACCGGGGACCATCTGCACCGGAACGGCATCAGAATATTGGCAAAACAACTGCAATCCTCTCCAACATTTTGTTAGCGAACGACGAATCAGCTCTTGCTTTATTTCTTCGTCGCCCCACGTATCCTTCCGTCTTATAGATTTCCTTTTGCACTCACCAGGGGCTCATGGATTCTCAATTCTGCCATTCATCTCTTTTTCGCATGCTTGGCCGATCGCCTCGACCAATGAGCTTTTGCCAAAGAAGGCAAAAATAGAATCTCGAAGTGATAAATATGATAAATTCCGATCCAAGCCAAATCTGGCCCAAAATCGAAGGCTCGATTCCAACATCCTTCGACCTTCCCTATCCTGAAGAAAAATGCGACTGTGAAGCCGTCTGGTCCCAGCCGCTCATCGATCCCACCGCCTGGGTAAGTCCCGGCGCAGTGGTGATCGGCCGGGTTAGGCTCAAGGCGCATAGCTCGGTGTGGTTTGGCACAATCTTGCGGGGAGATGATGCATACATCGAAGTGGGCTATGAGAGCAACGTGCAGGACGGTTCAATACTTCATATCGAGCCGGGCCACCCCTGTATCCTGGGCGATCGGGTGACACTGGGCCACAGGGCCACGGTGCATGCCGCCGTGGTGGAAGATGACGCCATGATCGGCATGGGTGCCACGGTGCTCAGCCGCTCCACGATCGGTGAAGGAGCTCTGATCGCAGCGGGAGCCCTTGTCCTGGAGGAGACGGAGGTTGCGCCCGGGACTCTTTGGGCCGGCGTGCCCGCCAGACGGATCAGGGAGCTGACGCCCCTGCAAAAAGAGCGCATGAGTGCCACCTACAGGCACTATGTAAACCTGGCGACATTGTATCAAAAACGCTTTGCCGGGATGGCAAAAGATGTTCTGTGAGCCGCCCTTGATGCGGCAGTCGGGGAATCCAAGCGGCACGAGGATCGATCATCCGCTGCTGCGGCGCTCGATCCTCTTCAGGTTCATCGATTATGCCTGAAGAATGCCTTAAGACTTGCTGAGGATGAAGCTGTCCACCATTTCCTTGGCTACTTCGTCGGGATACTGCACGGGAGGGTGCTTCATGGTGTAGGCCGAGATGGCCAGGAGCGGCCCGCCGATCTTTCTGTCCTTGGCCAGCTTGCAGATCCGTATGGCATCGATAGAGCTTCCGGCGCTGTTGGGCGAGTCCTCGACGGAGAGGCGAAGCTCCAGATTTATGGGAACGTCCCCAAAGATCCTTCCCTCCATGCGCAGGAAGCAGACCTTATTGTCCTTTTGCCATGGCACATAATCCGACGGGCCGATGTGAATGTCATCATCGCACAGAGGAGTTTCGAGAATGGATTGCACGGCCTCGGTCTTGGAGATCTTCTTGGACTTGAGCCTCTCTCGGTTGAGCATATTCAAGAAGTCGGTATTCCCGCCGATGTTGAGCTGGTAGGTTCTGTCCATAACGCAGGCTCTATCCTGGAAGAGCTGAGTGAGAGCACGGTGAACGATGGTTGCGCCGATCTGGGACTTGATGTCGTCTCCGACGATTGGCACACCCGAATCCCGGAACTTCTTGGCCCATTCGGGGTTGGATGCGATGAACACGGGCATACAGTTTACGAATCCCACACCGGCATCGAGTGCCGCCTGGGCGTAGAAGCGAGTTGCCTGCTCGGACCCTACCGGCATGTAATTGACCAAAACGTCGGCACCCGACTCTTCCAGCTCGCGCCGAACGTCGCACGGCTTGACATCGGCAACCACGAACCTCTTGTCCTCAGGATAATTCATCATGTGGGGCGCAACGCCATCCAGAACGGGCCCCATCTTGACCTCGATACCTTTTCGGGGAACATCGGGATAGAAAACCTTGGTGCAGTTGGGCGGTGCAAAGATGGCCTGGCCTACATCTTGGCCCACCTTCCGCGCATCAATATCGAAGGCTGCTACGACATCTATATCGCCTGCTCTGTAACCGTCGATCTCATAATGCATGAGTCCGATGCAGTCCTTTTCGTCAACCTGTTTGTAGTATTCAATTCCCTGAATTAGAGAGCTTGCGCAGTTTCCCAAGCCTGCGATGGCCAGCTTTATCTTTTTCAACCTCTTTTCCCCTCCTTGGGTCAAGCGTTGCTAGGAGACCTGAGTTCGGAGCCCGAGTTTCGTATAAATAGAGGACGTATATAACATTATAGGCCACACCGGTGGCTGGGATTCATGGCTGTAGAATCCCTTTCGAGAATCCGTTTCTAGAATCCCTTTTCATGGCCTGCGGCTCAATCCTCGGCCATCGGCTGCAGCATCGACTTCACCATATCGGCCAGCTGCCCCTCCAGCCCGGTCCTTTCGACATCGCTTTCATCATACTCAATTCTGCCGGCTTTTGGAATGTCCGTCAGGTATCTTGAGCCTTGCGGATAGATCAGTATGGTCTGTTTTCCAACGGTGTGAGCTATGCCGAGGCCGTACATGACGGCAGGGTCGGCTCCTGTGAGGTCGGCGATGATCAGGGCTGTCTCATTTATGGCCAACCACATCTCGCGGACGGCAGCTTTTCCTCTGCGAATGTCCGTCGCTTCCTCTGCAGAAAGGCCGCTTTGTGTTGTTGCTCTCAGGATGGCATCCCGGTTCTTTTCATGGCCCTCGCTTTGTGGCAAGAGCAGAAGGGCTGATCTTGCATTTTGCGCCGGCGAGGCCGTTCCAAATATGGGCCGGGTGCGCATGAGGCTGAGCAGTCCCTCCAGGCGCAGGAACTCCGAGTCGATATGCTCGGACGCAACATTCTCCAGGGCCTTTCGACGCAGCATTGTGTCCTGATCCAGCAGTTCTTTGGGGAACTGAATGATGAAGGCATCAACAAAACCGAACTCCCATTGGGCGCTGTTGGCTGCTTGTTGGGGCGTCAGGGCAAGCTTTTGATTGCAGTAGTAGCTGGCAAATCTATTCTCTGCGCGAAACTGCCCCAGGATGGAGAGCCGCTCCCGGTCGAGGATTGCCACCATGCTGCTGGGCAACTGGCTTCGAGCAATGCCTTTCTGGAGGTGTCGATCCCGAGCCATAGCATCCACAATTTCCATGAACTCCTCCAGCAGCTTGTCCACCCTGGCCTGAAGCTCCGGAGCCATATCGCCGCTCCTCGTCCTGGTTGTATCGTTAAGCATGACTGCCACATCCTGACATTGATAAATATAATATCTCGCGGGCGAGATATATGAATGCTCCTGAGCTAGAATTTTGAGTTCTGCTCCATTCTTTCCCGCTTGCCGAGGTTTGTCAAAGGCGAGAGTCTAGCTGGGCCACTCTTCGCCAAGACCGGACAGCTCTATCTCAACCGCAGGTCCTTCCTCATCACATAAAATCTCCAAGAGCCCTCCGGAGAGTGCCAGGCTTCTCTCCAGGAATCGAGCCGCCTGTGCCAGGGGATGAGACGGCATCTCGCCCTTTGCTGCTATCCGAATCGTAACCCAGGCATCATTCCGAGAGACCGCTATCCGAATCTCTTTCATGCCGGCGCCGGCAAATCGTTCCAGGATCTCCAGAAACGTGTCGCCGAATCTCTCCTTATCCATGCGGGCAAGAGCATCTTCCGGGCCTGGCTCAAACGCGATTCTGACGTGATCGAAGAGGTCGATATGGGCGATGCGAGACGACAATGCCCTGCGGTACTCCTCGACGCTTTCGGCCTGCAATATGGCCTGCTCGTCATAGGGCTTCTTCTTCAATTGTGCCAGGATATCTCTGATCAGCTCGTTGGCGTTCACATATGAAACATAGTATGGAGGACGGTAGCCTCGATAGACGATTGCATAGTCGGATAGCAGTCTGCAGGCCCGATTGAGCAGTGATCTATCCAAAAACGAGCTGAGCCCCTCCTTCTGAACGATGCGGTCCAGCCTTCCCACAATCTGGCCGGTTTTATGGACCAGTTCCAAGTCCAGCTTTCTTCCGGCACGCAGCTGCTCTGCGAAGGCATGAAATTCCGAGAATAGATCATCCATAACCTGCACGTCCAGCAGCTGAACAATCTCCATTGCTTCCGTTTCTTCTTCAAGAGTCGAGAGCATGTGGGCGATGTAAATCAGCCGCCCGGCAATGATGGTGAAGATCCGCTCCAGTTCGCTCATGAGGTCCTGGGCAAAAGACGATGTGTTCCTGGCCCACTGCGGTGTTATTTTCTCGATATTTTCGAGCGTTGCCGCGTCCGAATATAAAACCTCCAGCGTCTTTTTTGCCGTCTGCACATCGATGGGCCTGCCGTGGCCTGAAAAACAAATGTCGATTTTTCTATTTTCCAGGATCCACAGGACTTTAAGAATGGAGGTCATGTAATCCTGGCGGTTCCAGCCGTATGCGCCTGCCATTCCGGGATTTGGTGCGAAGAAGAGGTCTCCCAGGAAGAGGAGCGAACCCGCCCGGAGGCAGATGCTGTCAGGACTGTGACCGGGCGTGTGAAATATTTCCAGGATATCTCCGCCGCCTAAGGGAATGGTCTGGCTTTGCAGCACAAGGCCGTCCAGTATCTCCGTGGAAATGGCGGTATATTCATAGTTCCAGCCGTCCAGATCAACGGATCTCTGAACTGCGGGGGCCCGGCTGGCTGAGGCTCGATTTGAGAAAAATTGATTTGACGATATATTATTTGATGATGCGTAATTTGATGATGCATGATTTGAGAAAGCTTTATTCGTCTCGTCTTGACACAGCAGCTTTAGTGGAACGCAAACGCCTTTTATGCTCTTTCCCAGCAGACTGGCAAGAGTCAGGTTACAGTCCCCATTCTCCAGAGCCCGCGCACCTGCCTCCTGCACAGCCACATAAGTTTGCTTCATTGGGGAGGAAGCCATCATGCGGTGGACTTGAATCCAATGATCGATATGAACATGAGTAAGATAGACCACCGTCGGTCTGGGGTTCTCGTCCTGCAGAAGGGCTATCTCGCGCACCAGGAGGTCGGATTGGTCTTCCAGACCACCGGGATCGATGAGTGCTATTTGATTTCTGGCAGAGAGGATGTAGGAGTTGGAGGACATCAGGTCAATCTTGCGGATGTAAGGCAAGATAGCTGTCTCGCGAGTATCTTTAATCGGCTGAAAAACCATCGGCTGCATTCATCAAGCACTCCGCTCGTAGACCGGTCCAAACTGGACTTGTCCAAACGTATAACTGAAGGTACTGATGATATTTATTGCTATGTTCCTCTGACAGGCTCTTTGGTGGAAGCTGAGCTTAAAAAAGAGTAGTCATAATACCGCCTATGCGTTGACTACAATAGCGCTAAGTATCTTTACTTCTTTAAGCGGCCTATCCATAGCGTTCGTCTTCACCTTTCCCAGGGCATCTACAACATCCATGCCCTCGATGACCTTGCCGAATGCCGGATGGGCCTTGTCCAGAAAGTTGTTGTTCACCAGGTTGATGAAGAACTGGCTGCCGCCCGTGTTCGGTCCGGCGTTGGCCATGCTGATCGTGCCGCGGTTGTTCTTGTTGTTCCTGGTGAACTCATCCTTGATGGCGTATCCGGGCCCGCCCCGTCCCGTGCCGGTGGGGTCTCCACCCTGAACCATGAAGCCGTCGATGATGCGGTGAAAGACCGTTCCATCGTAAAATCCCTTCTCTACGAGCTTCTTGAAGTTGCCCGCCGTGATGGGCATGTCCTCGTAAAGCTGCAGTGTGACGTCACCCATGCTGGTCTTGAGCAAGACCTTAGTTCCGCTTGCCTCTGCTGCGCCTTCTGCCATTACTCATTCATCTCCATTTATTCTAATCTAATTCATCACAAATTTTATATTAGATTTAAGATACGTTGATTTTCTTGATAAGGATATCAATCCAAAAATTTAATTGATAATCCGGGCATGGATAATCTTTACCTCTGTTAGCGGCCTGTCGTTGGCGTCGGTCTTCACCTTGCCGATGGCATCCACCACGTCCATTCCAGCGATCACCTTGCCGAAAGCAGGGTGTATCGCATCGAGATAGTTGTTGTTCACCAGGTTGATGAAGAACTGGCTGCCCGCCGTGTTCGGCCCGGAGTTGGCCATGGCGATGGTGCCGCGGTCGTTCTTGTTGTGATCGGTGAACTCATCCTTGATGGTGTATCCGGGTCCGCCCATGCCTGTCCCTTCCGGGTCTCCGCCCTGAATCATGAAGCCGTCGATCACTCTGTGAAAGATTGTGCCGTCGTAGAAGCCCTTATCCACGAGCGCCTCAAAATTGCCGACGGTGATGGGCATATCGCTGTTAAGCTGCAGAGTGATGTTACCCATGCTGGTCTCCAGAAGAACCTTGGTCGAGTTATCCTCGGCCGCAGCCGGCATAATTGCGACTGCGGCGATTCCCAGCATCAGGATGCTGGCTGCCAGATAAAATGCTGCTCTTGTCATCGACATCTGTTATGCCCGGAATGGATAAAACCTTTCCCAATAAAAGAGGAATGACAGTGTCAGGCAAAAGATGCCACATGATGCCCGGGGCCTGCGGAAGGCCACCCGGCACCCGCTTTCAGCTCGCGGGGGACACAGAGGATGTAAGGGGAGGCAGAAGCGGCCCCCTGGTGGAGACCCAGGCCTCATGCACCAGGCTAGGCTGAAGGACCAGACCCGTGAAGATGAGGGAGACTCACAGGAATTGCCATGAAATTACCCAATATCGAAGGCGCCTGGATTATTTTGCAGCCACTCCGGGCGGATATGGAACTGAAACAATCAGGCGATGCCGTTAGAGGGACGTATCATAACCCTGAAGTAAGAGGCACTGTCAAAGGAACTCTCACATTGGTGGGAGAGAATAAAAATCTAATCCTAACCGGAAAATGGGCTGACCAATTAGGTGCAGGAGATTTCAGGGTAGCCATTGGCGGAGTCACATGCCCTGCCAGAATGTCTTTTCGTGGAAATTGGAACCATTCCGGCAGCCAGGGTTGGGACGGCTTATTTGAGGGAGAGAAAGGGACTCTGTCTGAGAAGGCAACGCAGCATGAATAATTCGGGGCCATTTCTCTTTTAATAGGATGCTATACAATAGGCAGGAAAACGGAGGCGAAATATGGCGGGAAAACTGGTAGAATACTTCAACAAGCAGCCGAGGCTTGGCGTAATAAGCACATCGAGCAAGGACGGAAAGGTGGACTCTGCCGTTTACGGTTCTCCTCAAATGAGAGATGAGAATACGGTTATCGTGGCACTTGCCAGGGGCCGCACCTTTGCCAACCTTCAAGAGAATCCGAATGCCATGTTCATGATAATGGAACCGGGAGCAGGTCTCCTTGATTGGAAAGGAATTAGAGTATATCTCAAGATGAGAGAATACGCTACCTCCGGACCGCAGATAGACACGTACAAGAGCCAGATGGCCAAAGTGGTGGGCGAGCAAGCGGCAGACATGATCAAGGTGCTGGCTACGTTTGACGTTACTGAAGTTCGGCCCCTGATCGACTTTGGACAGGGCTGGGAGAAATCCATCTGAAAGAGAATCAAAAAGGATGAAATTCCCAATCGCTTTTAGAGGAGCTTGTCGGCGGCACCGTCCTCAAGGATAGACAAGGCTAAGAGTCCAGTTTTGTGGCATTTTCCGGCGGGGTGCACTTCATGGTGACCCAGAACAATTATTATGGCATAAGCTGAACCTAAAATGAGGAGATGCAATTTGAAAGTTTTAGCTCTGAATAGCAGTCTGCGCCAGGATGGCGAGAGCAGAACCGAGCTGATGCTGAGCCACCTGGTTAAAGGCATGCGTGAAGCCGGAGCCGAGGTCGAGCTCGTAAACCTGCGTGACAAGGAAATCCACTACTGCATGGGCTGTTTCTCCTGCGACACCATAACACCGGGCCAGTGCATTATCCAGGACGATATGAGCCGGGAACTCTTTCCCAAGTGGCTGGCCTCTGACCTGTGCGTCTACGCCACACCGCTTTTTCACTGGACAGTAAATGCTCCTATGAAGACCTTTATCGAGCGCACCTGGCCGGTGATGCAGCCCTTCTTTGTTAAGTCGGACGACGGCAGATGGGTCCACCCTCCGCGCCACGAGTCGCCAAAGGCGGTCGTGTTATCGGTAGCCGGTTTCTCGGAGAGCTGGATCTTTGAATCGCTCTCCGGTTATGCCAACTTCCTCTGGGGCAGAAATGGCAAGCTGGTGGCGGAGATCTACCGCCCCGGTGCCATGTTTATGACAAGCCTTGATCCCGAGAAATTGGCCGATATTCTGGGAGCAGCGGAGCAGGCTGGGCGCGAGCTGGTTACGGAAAACCGCATCCTTCCCGAAACACTGGCACGTGTGCAGCAACCTGTCGCTGACCTGGAAACTGTTGCCAGAGCAGCGAACATGTTCTGGCAGACCTGCATAGATGAGTGTGTCAATCCCAAAGCCTTCAACGAACGGATAAGGATACCGCGCCCGCATTCCCTGGAGGACTATTTGTTCTTGATGCGACTGGCGTTTTCAGCCAAAGCCGCCGGTGATGCTAAAGCTCTTGTCCAATTTGAGTTCAAGGGAGCGGTGGAGGGAGCTTGTCATATCGTCGTCGATAACGGGTCGATACAAACGAGCATGGGAAAAGCCTCCCAACCGAATGCGATCGTCAGAGCTCCTTTTGAACTGTGGATGGACATCATCTCAGGAAAAGCCAATGCCATCCAGATGTTCATGGAGGGAAAGTGCAGCGCCGAGGGCGACCTTCCTCTGCTCATGAGGATGAGTCAGTGGTTCGGGCTATCGCCCTCAAAAACTGAGGTGGACTGATCCATTCTCAGACTCGATTGAGAGACGGATAATGATCCGAACCGTGAATTGACGGATGGCAAAGTCAGGGCGGTAACTTACCACAGTCTTGACGGAAGGTAAAATATCCAAATTTTGGCCTGCGTAGCAGGATAATTGCTGCAATAAGACGATGCAATTTCAGACATGCCGTTGGAATGTGTAAAATTGTCTCCATTCAAGGCCTGAGAGTTCAACAAGACTTGCCGTGAGACTTTCAGTTTCAGCGAGAAATGCTTTTATCGCTCCGGAGTGTATGTTCTGGAAGTGGGGTGTCAATATGGGTTATAGATTTGCAGTAACGACGGTATTAATATCGGGCATTTTATTGGCCACCTGTCAGGCCCAGGCCGCAGGTACTTTCCAGAGCGTCGGCAGCGATTTTGGCCGGACCTGGCTCAAGAACTCCCAGGCCCAGAATCCTGCACAGCAACCCCAGGCTCAGAATTCTACAGCTCTGTGGAGCTGGGGCGGAGCTCCCAAAGGCAGCACGATTCAGGGCGGGTCGCTGGTGGTGGATCCATACTACATCTGGAAGTCGCTTAACCTAACAAGCGGCTGGATGGGGCAGGCTCATGTAGATCCCAAAACAGGATACCCGATCTATGCTTTCTTAGATCCCTACACAGGATATCCGGACTATTTCTACGTAGATCCCAAGACCGGAAAGCCGGTTTACATTAATTCAGGCACAACAGGAACACCAACTTATAGCAGTGTTCCACCCTATTCGAGTTATGTCGGCAGGCCAACGTCATACAATTATCCGTGGCTTGGCGACCCATCCGGTTTGCCAACGTACGAGGGTGACTATGGAGGCACGGGGATGGTCTAGGGACCGCCCTGGATCAGATTGCCTACCTGATGCCTCCGCCATCATCTTCCCGGCCTTCTACCCGGGGCTGCCTCGCCATCCTCTTGCTGGCGCTCCCGGCAGTACATTGCAGTCCAGTCGCTTGCGTCAGCATGCCATTCCATGGTGTTTAGGTCTTGGAGCCCTTCCGGCCCGCATGCGCTCAAATGTTGTCCACGGGGCAGCAGCGGTGCCCTTGGGCTGTCCTTTTGGGTGTTACACAGAAAAATGATTAGCAATTGAGGCGATAACTGAAAGGACAGCTATCAAGACAAACAAGGCAAAATAATTGACGAAGCCAGAACCGAAGGTCTCCGTGAATCGGAACAGATTCCAGGAGAATATCGGTCTTTCATTTTTTTCGGCATTAGACACCGGCAGTCGACATCTTCTTCACACCTTGCTGTTCTTCCAGTAAATCCAAACGCTCCGTCCCGTCTTGTGAATATAGGGAATAAATATGGTTTCCACTGCCTGAAATTAGTCTATCCGCTGCAGATTGCATATTATTCATCAATTTGCCAAATTTATGTTTTGAATCGAGCTTCGTTGATCGGGTTCAAGGGCGGGCGATCTCATCCTTGCGTTTAATGTTTCGTTAAAAAGGTATGACGTACAAAGACTTATGAACTTTTAAATCGAATATAACTTTGGAGGTTTTGTCATGAAATCCAGTCAATCGTTCTTCGTTTTGCTTGCGGTTCTGGCAACGGCCTGCGCCGTCTCGGCCCAGCAACCCAGTATCGATCAGCTCAAGCAGATGATGGAAGAGTCTGCGATGAATCTCACCACATATACATATTCCAGGTCGGAGACTGGTGATTTTTATTTCTCCAATGCATCTCTTAAAACCGAATTTGACGCGTATAAGTCCACAGAAGGCCAGGTGGACCTGGTTAACAAATCAGGATCGTGGAGATCAAATCTAACTGACGAAGAGAGCAGGGAAGTACTCAACTGGGAGGGCTATTTTGTTGACAGTTCCGAGTACTGGAAGCAGGGCCAGAACTGGACGAAGTTTCCCGTCAATGACACTGCCGGGATGATGGAAAATTACAATGAGATTCCGGGAGTGGTCAATCTCATAAAATACTCCAACCTGGAGATAGCCGGCTCGGAGAAGCTGCAAGGCGAAGACGTCTACAAGCTCGTCGGTACGCCTTTTGAGTTCATATGCAAGGGAATTTGCGGTCTGCAGCTGCTGTCAGCCTACATCCAGTCACCCTTGCCGCTGCCGGAGAAACTTAGAAACGGGACATTGGACTTCAACAGCACAAAACTGGAGAACAACAGCCAAACCGTATTGACTGTCTGGGTAACGAAAGATGGATATCTCCTGAAGAGGGTGGACATCAACTCGAGCCTCACTGTTACTCCCGAAATTCTGAACATTTCGTCCCCCGACTTCAAGATTGTAAGCACCATTAACGAATCTACGGTTTACAATAATTTTGGCTCTCATCTCAATATAATGCTTCCGATGGAGGCAGAGGGCCCGTATTCTCCCGTCGGCGGCATCGACTGGAGATGGACTGTATTCGGAACGGGTAGGCCTTAAGCGGAGGGATGTAAGATGAAATGCAAAATCAATTCGAGAAAATCAGGACTCTTGGTAATCGGGCTATGCTTGGCGGTCCTTCTCACCGCAGGTGTCGTGATCGTCGCCGGGCAGGGATCGTATTCTTCCGGATCTTATGCTATCGGGCCGTCAGCTTCGGTGTCTTATCCTCAAAGCTCGACCTCTTCCGGATCCGGTGCTCTGGTCTCAACCACACCAAGCTCAGACAGGGCCTATTGCGTGAGAATGGGATACCTCTATAGAACAAACGCAGGAGTCAACAACGGCCAGCCGATATGCCAGTTCTCCGACTACAGTTGGTGTGATGCCAATGCCTATGCTACAGGAAAGTGCGGCCTAGGAAACAGTGCCACAGGCTTCTACAATCCATACGGAATTTACTACCCGTACCTGTACGACTATCCTTACTACTACAATTATCCGTATATCATGACTCCCGGCCAGTCAATCGATGCATGCATAAACGCGGGCGGAAATGTAAGCAGCGTTCATACACCCTACGGAGACGTTGATGTGTGCAAATTCCCGAATGGAAACATTATGAATCTTTATGGAGCTTACAACGGACTCCTGGGGGATAGCTGGTACTATTATGCAAACAGCTACCTGAACTCGCCTGTCTGAACTCGCCTCAACCCGGCGAGTGATGCGTCTTTTTTTTTAATCTTTTTGGACTATCGGCATTGAATCCTTGGAAGATAATGACTTGATTTCTTAGATTGTAAATGCTTTCGAGAGTTCGTTGATCTATCGAATTTCGTTTCATGCTCTTTCGGTATGGAAATGTCGCTGAGATGAGTCGAATGCGTGGGCCATGCCGGGATCAAACCCTCCTGCAAAGGCGACCTGCTGGGAAACATGAAGGGGCTTAGGTGGCGATCACCCCCAATCCTGTAAATGAATCAGCAGGCAAAATAGGTAATTTGCAGGTTCATTCTCCCTTCTTTATCGCCCGGCTCTCATCCACCACAATGTAATCCTTGACGGCCACCACAGAGCTGAAGGGTATGAGCACGAACTTTCCGTCCTCCCGGTACTTCATGCGGTTCAGCTCCGAGTCGGGCTTTACCACCAGGTCCACCAGCTTGCCCGTCTGGACCTCAAACTGCACGTTCTCCAGCTCCCCCAGCACCGTGCCGTCGACGTTCACGATCTCTTTCCTTGCGATCGTCCCTGCAAACACCTTTCCCAATTTCCTCACCAACTCATGATCGATTCTGATTATCGGCGGTCTAGGCCTCTACCTGTAACCGATGAGCGAGGCGGGCTCGATCTTCACTCCGCCCTTGAACCTCTCGCTGATGCGCTCGTAGTAGCTGACCATGTTCTCTTCCACGCTGGGCCTCACCTTCTTCAAAGCTTCCCGGTAATGGTCCATGTCCACCTTCTCCCGATCCTCGCGCATGGCAAGCATGGCCGCCTCGCGGCAGAGCGAATCCAGGTCCGAGCCCACGTAGCCCTCGGTCAGCTCGGCCAGCTCCTCCAGATTTACGTCCTCGCTGTTCGGCATTTTGGCGGTATGGATCTTGAGTATCTCATGCCTTCCCAATTTGTCCGGCGCACCGATCAGGAGCAAGCGATCGAACCGGCCCGAGCGCAGGAGCGCCGGGTCCAGGATATCCGGTCGATTGGTGGCGGCTATTACTACTACATCTTTGAGGGCCTCCAGGCCGTCCAGTTCTGCCAGGAGCTGGTTTACCACCCGCTCCATCACGTGGCTGCCGTCGTCCATGCCCCGCATGGGCGCAATGGAGTCCAGCTCATCGAAGAATATGATGGCGGGAGACACCTGCCTGGCTTTCCTGAAGATCTCGCGTATGGCCTTCTCGGACTCGCCCACCCACTTGGAGAGCATCTGCGGCCCGCGCACGCTGATGAAGTTGGCGTTGGTCTCATTGGCCACGGCCTGGGCGATCATGGTCTTGCCCGTGCCCGGCGGCCCGTAAAGCAGAACGCCTTTGGGCGGCCGGATGCCCATCTGGCGGAACTTCTCCGGCCTCTTGATGGGCCACTCGATGGCTTCAATCAGCTCCTGCTTCAGAGTTCCAAGGCCGCCGAGGTCATTCCAGTTCACGTGCGGCACCTCTACCAGAACCTCTCGCATGGCGGAGGGCTCAATCTCCTTGAGGGCATCCTCAAAGTCGTCGCCCGTAACCATCATACTTTCGATGACCTCTTTCGGGATCTCATCCTCCGAGGTCATATCCGGCAGGTAGCGGCGCAGGGCTCTCATGGCGGCTTCCTTGCAGAGCGCGTTCACGTCCGCGCCCACAAAGCCATGCGTTCTGTCCGCCAGGCTCTCTACATTGACGTCATCAGCAATGGGCATGCTGTGCATGTGGATCTGCAGGATCTCCACCCTGCCGGCGCGGTCCGGAACTCCGATCTCGATCTCCCGGTCGAATCGGCCCGGCCTGCGCAGAGCCGGATCGATGGCGTCTTCCCGGTTGGTCGCACCGATCACGACCACCTGGCCGCGCTCCTTGAGGCCGTCCATCATGGCCAGGAGCTGGGCCACCACACGCCTCTCCACCTCACCCGTCACGTCGCCCCGTTTGGGTGCGATGGAGTCGATCTCATCGATGAAGATGATGGAGGGCGCATTCTTCTGGGCCTCCTCGAAGATCTCTCGCAGCCGCTGCTCGCTCTCGCCATAGTACTTGGACATGATCTCAGGGCCTGCGATAGAAGAAAAATTGGCGCCGCTCTCGTTGGCCACGGCCTTGGCGATGAGCGTCTTGCCCGTGCCCGGCGGCCCGTAGAGAAGAACACCTTTGGGCGGCTCGATACCCAATTTCTGGAAGACCTCGGGGTGCTTCATGGGCAATTCGATCATCTCTCGCACCCGCTGCACCTCGGTTCGCAGACCGCCCACGTTCTCATAGGTGGTGCCGGTGGCCTTGACGGAGCTGACGCTCTTGGCCGGTTTCTCCAGGAGCACGATCTCCGTTCTCTCGCAGATCACCACCACGTCATCGGGATGAGTCTCCGTGACCACCAGGGGCACTGCTTCCATTCTGCCGACGAAGGGATGGGTGCCGGAGCTCATGATGGGAAGGATATCGCCCGCCACCACAGGTCGCTTCAGGGTCTGGCGGCGGATCATGTCTGCTGCCTCGTCCCCATAGTGCATGTGCGAGCCCGAGGGCGGAGCAAGGACTATTCGCTGGGCATCGGCGAACTTTGCCTTGCGAATCTTTACCCGGTCTCCGATTCCCACCCCGGCGTTCTGGCGGATGAAACCGTCTATCCTGATGTAGTCCTGGGACCAGTCCTGCCGGTCGGCGCGCCAAACCTTGGCGGCGGTGAGCCTCTTTCCCTCGATCTCGATGATGTCCCCCGGTGAGAGCCGTAGGGTGAGCAGAGCATTGGGGTCCAGCCGGGCGATGCCCCGGGCTGAGTCATTGGGGTAGGCTTTGGCCACCTTGAGAAGAATATCCTTCACATCCCACACACCTTGTCTTTATTTTAACCCAAGTGATATAAGTTTATCCGGCATTGAACACAATTTTATAAGTGCACAAGATAGTAATGCACCAAATATTTTCGGCCAGGCGGCGTTAAACTGGAAATCCGGGCTTCCCGTGCTGCGACCCACGAGATAAGCTAGATAAGAATTGACGATGATATTGAATCTTATGACTGATCCGTTGGCACCCCTTGAAGAGATGATCGCCGCCGCCCGTGGCGAGCTGGAGGTCGATCTCCTGATCGAAGGCGCGAGCGTCGCCAATGTTCTCTCCGGCGAGGTGCACAGGGCAAACGTTGCTGTGCACAAAGGCCGTATAGCCGGCTTTGACTGTGCCAGCGCCAGGTCGGTCATCAATCTGGATGGCAAGATCCTATCTCCGGGATTCATCGACGGCCATGTCCATATCGAGAGCAGCATGGTCACCATCCCGGAGTACGCACGCGCCGTCGTTCCCAGGGGCACGACCTCGGTCGTCATCGATCCCCACGAGATCGCCAATGTTTGGGGCATGGACGGCATTCGCTACATGCTCGATTCTTCGAGAAACGTTCCTTTAAACGTCTTTGTCATGCTCTCCTCCTGCGTTCCCGCCACGAGCATGGAGACGTCGGGTGCAACTCTGGATGCAGAAGCCCTTGCCGGGCTGATGGATGACGCCAGAGTCCTTGGTCTGGCCGAGGTCATGAACTATCCGGGGGTCATATTCCGCGATCCCGAAGTCCTGAAAAAGATCCGTCTGGCAGGAGCGAAGCGCGTGGACGGCCACGCTCCGGGCTTGACCGGAAGAGACCTGACTGCTTACATTGCAGCGGGAATCAAATCCGACCACGAGTGCACAAGGGTTGGTGAGGTGCAAGAGAGGCTGCGCCAGGGGATGTACATCATGCTTCGGGAAGGCAGCGCGGCCAGGAACCTGAGGGATCTGCTGCCCGCCGTCACGCCTCTCAACGCCCGCCAATTCCTCTTCGTCTCGGATGACCGGCATCCTTCAGACATCCTCAAAGAGGGACACATCGACAACATGATCCGCATCTCCATCGAGGCAGGCCTTGATCCCATCCTGGCCCTGCAGATCGCAAGCCTGAACGCCGCCCAGTATTTCGGCCTGCGGGATCGGGGGGCCATTGCACCCGGCAACAGGGCCGATATTGCTGTGCTCGATGACCTGGAAGATCCTCATGTGGAAATGGTCATCAAGGACGGAAAGCTGGCGGCCAAGGACGGCGATCTCTGCACCCGTTTGGAGAGCATTCCGGTTCCTGAGCATAAATCGATGCGGATCGGCGATATCGGCCTCAAGTCCTTCGAGATCATGGCCGAGCCCGGCGCCGCCAGGGTCATCGGCATCGTCCCTGATCAAATCGTCACAAAATCGCTGCGGCTCATCCCCAAGACTGAGGACGGCAAGCTAATTTCGGACATCAAACAGGACATCCTGAAGATAGCGGTGGTAGAAAGGCACAAGGCCACGGGCAATATCGGTTTGGGCCTGGTGCAGGGCTTCGGCCTCGACTCGGGCGCTCTGGCCACTTCCGTTGCCCATGACTCCCATAACATTGCCGTGGTGGGGGTGGCGGATGAAGACGTGCTCGCCGCGGTCCTGGCGGTGGTGCAGATGGGCGGCGGGCTGGCAGTGGTGCAGAATGGCGCAGTCAAGTCCGGCCTTCCCCTGCCGGTGGCGGGCCTGCTCTCCGAGAGGCATATGCGAGATGTGGCGGGCGGAATTGACGACTGCATCGATGCGGCTCATGAGCTGGGATGCAATCTCAAAGATCCCTTCATGACGCTGTCGTTTCTCTGCCTGCCCGTCATCCCGGAGCTGAAGCTGACGGATAAGGGCCTCGTGGATGTGACCAAGTTCCAGTTTGTTCCCCTATTTTTGGAAAGGTCCTGATGTATGGCAAACCACACGAGCCCAGGACTGGATCATGCACAAATAAGGCAGAAATTTGGGAACTCTGAACTCTGAATTATAAAATAGAAAAGGAGGTCTTGGAAAGTTCCTAGAGCGGAACGAATCCATTCTCCTCTGCAACCTTCTGGCCCTCGGAGCCGATCATGAATTTGATGAATGCCTCGGCGCCGGGAGTTGCATCCCCTAAGGTGTAGAAGTACAGCTTGCGGTTGAGCTCGTAGCTGCCGTCCTTGATGGTCTCGGCGGAGGGCTTAACGCCATCCAGAGTGATGACGCCCAGGGCTCCATCCTCGGCATAGCTGAATCCCAGGTAGCCGATGGCCTTGTCGCTACCGGTCAGAGCAGTCCTGACCTCGGCGTTGCTGCTGGCAACGGTGTTGACTCCGGGAGTCTCAGCCTTCTTGTCGCTCATGATGTCCTCCAGGAAGGTGTCGCGGGTTCCTGAACCCTGCTCCCTGGCCACCACCAGCATCTCTTCATCTGGGCCGTTCAATTCTTTCCAGTTCTTGATCTCACCGGCATAGATCTTCTTGACCTGCTCCTTGGTGAGGGATGTAACACCGGCATCGTAGATCTCCTTGCTTACGGCGATGACGATGCCGTCATAGCCCATGATGTTCTCCTTGAACTTGTCGCCAAACTGGCTCGTCTCATCTTTTGTGACCTCACGGGAGGCCATTCCGATAGCGGATGTGCCCTCAGCGACGTTCTTGATGCCCACACCCGTGCCGCCGCCGGTCACGAGGACCTGATAGTCCGACTGGGCATCGTTAAATGCCTCTGCTCCGGCCTCTGCCAGCGGCAGAACCGTAGTCGATCCTGAAATACTCACGGTCTCTTTTGCACACACTGCGATGGTGCCGACCGCACTTACCATCAAAGCAATCAATAGAGCGCTAATCAGTTTCCTCAACATATTCACCGGGGAAGGGAATCGTGCACAGATATGTAAAGCTAAGCAAAATAAAATATACATTGCCACGTGCCTACAATACAGATTGATAGTGTATATAATCTATATTCCCGGCAGGATACTGGGGAGTAGAAAAGAAGAGATCAGACCGCTTCAAACCTTGCAGCTTCTAGAGCATGAATCCGTTCTCATCAGCGATCTTCTGTCCGTCCGAGCTGAGCACAAAAGCTTTCGGCGTTTGCAGACGATACTCAGAGGGTGCGCTTTAAAGTTTCAAATCCCTACGCAATTGTGATACTTGTTTTGCTCCGTTCAGGACCCAGTCCATCCTATTTCGAGAATCCAGTAGCGCTCGCTCCACTTGCTGCATTTTTCCAATTCGCTTAAGACCATCATCCTGATTGGCTTTCAGACGCAGTCATTCAGTCCATTCCGCAGCATCGAAAGCGACGATTTTCGATTTTCAGATGCGCTTTCGAAGCGATCCGGAACCTGGATTCTACTCGACATATCGGCTTAGTGCAATCGTCTATATCTAGCATAAATTCAAATGTAAGTTCAGATCTGGGAAAGCCTCATTTCCTCTCCCCTTTCACCCGGATCTATCCCTCCTTTTTCCATCCTTCATGCCGTTCATAGGACAGATGCAATGCAAACTTTGGATAGAACCGGAGGCGAACAATATAATTAAAACATATTCGATCGATAGCATACAAGACTGATCGTCAGCTAGACGCCGTCATCCAACTCTCTATCCGCATCATCATTGATTAGAGACGTCACATCGTTGAGATTTTGCAGCAGCTCTAGACCCGCAGGGGTCGTTTTGTAGACGCGGTGCTCCTTCACCAGATAACCGCGCTTCATCAGCCATTCGAGATACGATCCGGCGTTCTTGAAATTGAGGTTTACCTGGTAGACTATTCGGGTCTTGCTCGATCCATTCGATCTGCATATATCGAGAATACAGCCAAGTATCTCCAGTTTATTTCGCCGCCCCATCTTCAGACCTCATCCGGAATGCCGACCATAAGACAATGTGATCATGAATGCTGATAAAACTTTCGTAATTTTAATTCCAGGTGGCGGGGACATTTTGAGACAAATGCACCTAAGAATGCGCAATCTTTTTTGAGAAGATAATACATAATGAATGATAATCGTTAAAAAAAACAGGGAAGATGCAGAAATCATGCAAGGATATAGGTACACTAAACGATTTAATAGCGATGTAAATGACATTGCCACAACTGATAAGATCATTGCAGCCCATTGGTCATCGGATAAGGAAAATGCAATTAAATGAAGAATATTATTATTATTATTACAATTCGGGTACTTGGTGGCATGATGACCCAAAATCACATGCATCATAGTTAATTGCCCGCTTCGCGCCCTCGCGGCTTCGCGCGAGATCCCGGTTCACGCGAAGGCGCGAAGACGCGAAATCCCGTTGGTTGTTCATGATTAGGTTCTTGAGAATAGTCGAGAGTCATTTGGGCCAAGTCATTATTCTAAATGTCAGGAAAGAAGGACAATTCTTGTCACACCCACATTGATTTCCGTCTTAACCGATAACGCATGCATCCTGAGCTCCCCATCAATTAGGCAAGGAGAAATGGAAATGAGGCCAATACTATCGTATTCCCTTCGCAAAGCAAGGTGCCTATTGCCCACCACTAATCGTCACGCAGCAG
>Ga0310040_1001043_pt1 | contig 21759 bp, 20 predicted proteins | sample EPASupsiteHSE623_FD_200237 | JGI IMG/M metagenome (GOLD analysis project Ga0310040, IMG submission 200237) | Bioremediated contaminated groundwater from EPA Superfund site, New Mexico - Sample HSE6-23 (v2) (version 2) | ecosystem: Environmental > Aquatic > Deep subsurface > Groundwater >... | reverse complement strand
TGCAAGTCTACAGAAAGCATTTCAGGCAGCCTTTCAAGGTTGTCAGAACCCTTTCCGAAAGGTATTTTTATTTAACTTTATACTACCAAATAGTATACAAGTCAAGTTAAAAAAAGTTTATTGCTTCGGAGGTTACGATACATCCCGCTGTGTCCACGCCGGTTACGCAGGAAGGGTACCGGCGGGATACTTCAACGCACGTCAACGATCACGAAAGAACGGTCTATGGTTCCGGAAGGATGCAGCGCTACCACGTTTATTATGCGGCTGCCTTGTTCTTGATAAGCGGTTGAGAAACCGGCATCGTCTGCGGAGAATTTGGAATTCCTACCTGTCTGCCCTGACCAAAGAAAGGAAAGTTTAACGGGCATACACCCGCTCTCGGCCGTATGCGCCGAAGATGCCAGAGAGATGCTTTCTCCCCCGGCCGCCTGCACCGGAGAAGCTTTAACGTCCAGCCTGGACATATTATACATGGAGTTTTCCGGGCGGAAAGACAATTCGAGAAAGGTCCTAAGATTATATTCTATGGGTTTGTTACCGGCCAATTCCGCCATCCTGGCTCTGGCCAAAGCGACTTCCTCTTCATAATGCTTACCGGCAAGTTCGATCAGTATATTGTAATATTCGGCAGCCCGCGAAGAATCGCCCTCCCACTGCAAAATAAGCGCCAAATGATAGACGGCGCCGATCACATAAGGCCCCTTCCCGCCGGAATCAGCCAGCCTCTGCAGGTATTGCTTCCCGCCGTCGGTATCCCTTAACGCGTACATTTTTATCACGCCGGCTTTAAACACAGCTTCATCGGCGTATACGCCCCGGGGGAACCTCGCCGCCAGTTCGGAATAGCGTTTTTCCGCCGCTTCAAACGAGCGGCTTTTCTCAAGATTCCAGGCCCTGGTATAAAGCGCGGCCTCCGAAAAACTCCCCGGGCCGGCGAACGACTCGATCACGGAGAATATTTTCTCGGCGTATGCAGGGTCGCAGGCCCCTTCGTCACTGTAAACGAACCGGCCGGCGATCTTGAACAATATCCCGGTTTTTTCTTCCTGCGAATACGCTGCGCTTTTTAAAAGGTTCTCCGCGTACGCATCATAAGCCAGTTCCGCCAGCAGAATATTGCCTTCTTTAAAGAATTGTTCGGCGAGAGTCAGTATCCCGCCCGGATCAGCCGCTCCCGAAGCAATTTTTGTAACGTATAGTTTATAGAATTCCGCGGCTTTTGTTTTCTCGCCGGCGGAGTCGAGTCCGTCCGCGACTGTTTTTATCGCTTTTATATCCGCTCCGGCAGCGGCGGCGTATTCACGCGCTGCGGAGAGTAATTCCGTGAGAGCGCGCGCGGAATTCCCATCCTGCTGTTCGCGAAGGGACCGCCACAACAAAAGCCGGGCATACACCGGCAACGCTCCGTCTGCGGAGGATTTAAGCGCCTTCTGCGCATACTCGTCTAATTCGCGGCGATACGTTTCCCCCTCGGCGAAATATTCATCCCATTTCTTTTCCGCCTGAAGGTAGGCCAGCTGGTCGTACCTCGCCAGAGCCGCGTAATAATAAACCCAGGACGAAATATCTTTCCTCTTGGACGCGAGAGTCTTCAGGTAAGAGAAGAAGTCCCCGTACCCGCCGGAAGAATAATAACATTCTTTCAGACTCTCCAGATTATCGCGGACGAAAACGGGGTCGCTGTTGGAAGAAGTTAAGAACTGCCTGCCGCTTTCTCCGCAACGGTCCTGCCCCGGATATACGGCTCCGGAGAATAAAATAATGCTGACCGACAAAACTGCCGCGAAACTGTTTTTATATAATCGGATGTCCTTCATTTTACCCCGTTATCCTCCTCCAGAGGACATTGTTTCATCAAGTCCTTTACCGGTATGCCTTTCAGGCCGTTAGCGGTATTCCTCTGCGCAGGCTCTTTCTGTATTTCCCGGTTGCCCCCCGGCCTTTTCCAGAATTCCCTTATCACGTAATATGCTTTGCGCGGCACGCGCCGGTTCAATCCCCCTTCTTTATCATCGGGGGAAAGAGCGACGATCCCGAACCACTCCTCGTTCATATTCAGGCTGTCCTTGGCTTTTATATCGAAATAATAACTCCCGTTGGACCAATGCGGCTGCGTATCGTGCACCAGCCAGCTCGCCGGAGCGCTCGGATTATTTTTCCACCATTCATCAGACCATTCGAACATCACCCCGCCCAGGCAATTACCCGCGCCTTCGCGTCTGCCGGAAATATTCTGATAAATCTGCCTCCATTGCGACTCCAGAAAGAACGCCTGCATATCCTGATCTTCTTTATTGCGGTACGAATCGTAGCAGTCCGCTCCGAATTCAGTCAACACTACCGGCTTATTAAAAGTAGCCTTAACGGAGTTAAAAAGATTACCAAAAGTCTTCCCTCTGTAAATAATGCACCCCAGAAGGTCGATGTCCGGGCAATAATTTGCGGCGCATTCCAATCCCACCAATTCGCCGTTACCGAGAGCGACGGGATGGTTCGGATCGATTTTATGTATTTCCCGCGCCAGTTCGTTCACGAACGTATAATATATCTTCGCGCGCATCGCCCTCTGCTTATTCAAATCCGGTTCTTTATCTATCTCATCTGTAGTCCAGGGATTGACCTGCCCGGAAAAAGAATAATTATTCTCGTTGCCGAGCAGCCAGAAAAGTATGCCGGGTTCGTCTTTATACGTGCGCACCATATCCAGGACTTTTTCCTTAACCTTATCCCGGAAGGCGGGATCGCCGTAGAACGGCCCGGGATATTCCCAGAACCCCAGCCAATTTCCCATAATTACGCGGATATTATAAAGCTTAAAAAGATCGTTTATGACGGTTTTAACTTCAACGGCATCGTCCGCCGGCTCATACAAACGGATAGTGTTCACACCCATATCCTTCATTATCCTGCCGTCGGTGATCCAGGGCTTATTGCGATCCTCCCACCACTCATAATCAGCCCCCTGCCCGATGGGAACCGGATTATAACAGACGCCTTTTACCACATAAGGCTTGCCCGAGACGACCATCTGGTAATCACCGTTCTTCAGCGTGCGGATAAACACATAGCCGGCGGGTTTACCGGACATCCCGCATAAAAAAAGGCATAACAGAAAAAAACCGCAGGCCGCGGAGAATATTACTCCGCGGCCCGCGATGCCCGTCTTCTTGCCGCCGGATGCTCCGGCAGTTTTATTCGTATTTGATTTCATCCAGATAAAAGATTATGCCGTCGGGATTAACGTCGGCATTGGTCGCCCAGCAAAAACCGCCTATGATATACGAGAGGTCTTTGCCTTTAAGATCGATCGTATACTGCTGCCAGTCTTTGGTGAGCACGACCGGCCCTACTCCGGCGGTATCGGAATCGGAATAATCGCCCATTATACCGCCGATCTTGAACTCTTCGATGCGCTCGCCGCCCTTGGCTCCCCGCGCCCAGAAGGTAACTTTGGTCGCTTTGGAAAGGTCGAACCCGGCATCTATACTGCCCCAGTTATTAGCGGGATTCTGCCAATAGATACCGCCCCAGCGCGCGCCTTGCGCCCCTTTAGCGGTATAGGTGATTTTCACGCAGGTATCCCCCAAATAAGGGTCTTCCGTGGAAGCTCCTTCGTATTTTATGTCCCCGTAATCTCCCATCCACCCGGAAGCTACAAAATGATTGCTCACCGAACCTTTATCGGAGAAAACGTAAAAAGGCATATCCTGCTGCTTCTTGCCTTCCGGCTTTATTTCCTGGTCGGCCACGAATTTGATATCGTCCACGTAGAAAACGCAGCCGTCCGGATTCAGGTCAGCAGTAGTTACCCAGCCGAAACCTCCGCTGATATAGGACAGATCGCGCCCGGCAAGGTTGATCGTGTATTCTTTCCAAGTGTCGGTCAATTCAACCGGACCGAACTCCGCCACCGCGGAATCAGGATAATCGCCTTTTATGCCGCCGACGACGAATTTCTGAATGACTTCCCCGCCTTTGGCTCCCCTGGCCCAGAAAGAAAGCTTGGTCATCCCGGTCAGGTCGAATCCGCCCTTTTTACTGCCCCAGTTGTTGGCGGGATTCTGCCAATAGACTCCGGCCCATCCCTGCCCCTGCGATTTCTTGGCGGAATAAGTAAATTCCACGCTGGTGGAACCGGCATGGGGATTCGTCAACGACTGATCGTTCATCTTCACATCGCCGAAATCTCCCATCCAGCCTGAAGCCGCATAATGGTTGTCGGGGGACTTCGCATCGGAATAAACATTGAACGATTTCAGGTTATCCGCCTGGGCGGAAACAAAAGCAACGGAGAATGCCGTGACGAACGCGGCAGTCAACGTAATCATAAATAGTTTTTTCATTTTAAAACCCCTCCATAATGGAGTCGCCGCAGAATACGCAACTCCTCCCTCTACGATGAACCCGGCTTTAAATCCGGGGACGCCGCGCAAGGGAACGATTCAAAACATACCCATACTTTCCTGGAATGAAGCTCCCCGGGCTTCAAGTCCGGGGTTTCTCTACTGCTTGGGCGAAATTCCTCCGAAGCAATCCCTCTCTTTGTGCAATGCTACCTTTCCGTCCACCACGCGCATTCATCCCCAGGCTTAAGCCCGTAGTTTTCTGCGCAGGAGAACAACGCCTATTACCGGTATTCCTCCTTTCTACCTCCCTACTTAATACGGCAAAAGACCGCCCGACAATATTTCAGCGGTTCCACTTCTTTTTATACATAAAATATGCCGGCCTCAATTCCCGCAGGAACGGGCTGTTCTTCCCATCCCCCTGGCCGCAGATCCCAAGCCATTCCTCGTGCATAAATCCGTCGGGGAAGGGGCCGGTGAACAAACCTTTTGTGTCGTGCATGGACGGCTCATACGCTTTCCACCACTCGTCCAGCCATTCAAAGATGACCCCGCCGATAGCGTTGCCGGCTCCTTCATTGAAAGCCATATTCTCTTCTATGTCCTCCCAGGCCGCGCGGTGATATTCCGCCTGAGCTTTCTCGGAGATATCGGAGCTGCTGCCTAAAGCGAACGCCGGACAGCCGTATTCCGTTATGAACACCGGCTTCCCCGTCTCTTCTTTGACCTGCCGCCAGAGGAAACCGAAGCCGTAATCGCCGCGATAGGCATTTGTGCCGAAGATATCCACGTCGGGGGAATTCTTGCCGAATTTATCCAGGAACAGCACGTCCCCGCTGCAGATCGCCACCGGATGTTCCGGATCGATCTCTTTTATCCTCCTGGCGACCTCATTGGCGAATTTGAAGAAAGCCTCCGGCTCCTTATCCGCGTTACAGGCGAACCCGTAAACGTTCTCGTTACCCAGCAGCCAGAACAGCACATAAGGCTCGTCCTTGAATTCTTTGACCATGCCGAGGACCGATTCCAGCATCTTTTTCTTGTGTTCTTCGTTGTTATAATCCGTCCCCGGATACCAGGACGCGCCGGAACCGATGGCGTATTTTCCCAAGAAATCTCCGAGGATCACCCTTATGCCGTAATCCTTATACATCGCGCGCATCAAATCCTTATTTATGGTTTTAGGGTGATGGTACATCCTGATAGTGTTGACCCCCATATCCCGCATCAGTTTAAAATCGCCGACCGCGGGTTCATTTTTATCCTGAAGATTATTCCGGTTCTTGTCCACGAAAGAATCATAGGGACCGTCGATCTTACCGTTGGCGTTAAAATCCTCTTCCATCCAGTTCCCCAGGGTCCCTTCATCTGGCGACTGCCCGATCTTTGTCGGCGTATAAGTAATCCCTCGGACAACGTATGGTTTTCCGTCGGCGATCAATTGCCAGCCGCCGTCTTCATATTGCGCCAGATGCACCTTGCCGGAGCCGATCCGCCTTTTCACAGCCTGAACGCGGCCGGAGAGGCATTCCTGCGTATTCCCCTGGGAACCGGCCTTCACGAACTTACCCGGCGTAGTCACCGCCATATCGTTAGAGACGTCATTATCGAAACCGTTGAGTATCCTGATATCCGCACCGTCCAGCTTGTAACCGAGAGAAGGATTATTGCGCAGTATGAAATTAATCTTGGCGATCGCCGCCTGCCCGACATACCAGGGTGTGTGCCAATAAGTCCAGCCGTATGTGCCGGGGAAATGCACCACGATCGCGTAATAACACTTCAAGGCATGCTTATACAAACCGGCCTTTTCCAGTATCAACCCCAGATAAAAAAGTTTTACGCCCTGTGGTTCGGGAGCGGTGGCCCATTTAAGAAAAGCCGCCTCCAAGTCCGGAGAATGCACGTAATCCCAATGCGATCCTTCCAGCCTCTTTTCTTTCTGGGCTTTTTTGTACGCGGGGTCCCAGCGAATGGAAGTGGTGTTCGGGAATATCCCTTCGCCCACGGCCGCGCTCAAGCCTTCCTGATCTTTGACCATATACTTGTACTCGGCAGTGCCGGTTTTCAGGAATTCCCCGTATTTAGAATAATCGACCACGTCTTCTTTTCCCGGGTCATATAACTCTATTACCGTCGACAGCTGGCTCACCTTCTTTTTCTCCTCGAGTTCTATCGAACCGGTATCTATCTTTTTCACGCTTTGTTCGGACGCCTGGGCTATTTTCCAATACCAGCCGCGCTGGTCCCATGCCTGGGCAAAAGCGTATTTATCCATAATGATCTTGAACAGTTTCTTCGCTTCTTCATTCTTGCCCTGGCGCATATAACTTTCCGCCTGAATGAAATATGCCGTGGCGACGTCGTTCAAGGTACTCACGGCCTGGATCTCGTCTTTGGTGGCTGGCATAGCTTTAAGAGATGACTGCTGCCTCAAAGCCTCCGCGGAATACAACTCTATACATTGATTTGTATATTTGAAAGTGGCTTCGATGTCGCCGCTGCCGTGCGCCTGCCAGGCCTTGGTGACCAGAAAAGAGGAGGAGATATCGGATGCGGCTGCGGAAGGAACATTATCCTGCGCGGACGAAATCCCCCCGGCAAAGGTAGATAAAAAAATAAGTGCGGAGATAATTAATATCCTCATTGCCTATCCTACAAGCGCTCCTTGAGTAACGCCTTTAACGATATATTTCTGCATAAAGATATAAACCAGTATTATAGGAAGAGCCGTGATCGTCAAACCGGCCATCAATAACGGATACCGCGTAATGAATTCCCCCTGGAAGGTCATCAATGCCACTTGTAGCGGCATCAACGGCTTGGAATCGAATATGATCAACGCCAGCACATATTCATTCCACACGTTCAAAGCATTTAAAACCACCACCACAGCCAGGACAGGCTTGGCTAACGGCAGGGCAACGTGCCGCCAGATGCCGAGTTTGGAACAGCCGTCTATCCTGGCAGCGTCCTCAAGTTCCTTAGGCATTTTATCGAAAAAGGTCTTCAGAAGGAAGATACTTGTGGACAATCCGACATTGATCATACAAAGTATGTAGCCTATAGCCGTATTGCGCAGATGCAGTTTATTCAAAAGCACATAGAGCGGGACGAAACTTCCCGGGATAGGTATCATCATCGCCGCCATAAAGACATAAAAGATCAGGTTCCTCCCTGGAAAGGTAAATCTGGAGAACGCGTAGGCAGCGAGGGAAGAAACAACCACTATCCCGAAAACTACGACCGAAGTATAAACAATGCTGTTCAGGAAGTTCCTGCCGAATCCGCCTTCCTTCCAGGCCAGAATATAATTCTCGAAATGGAATTCTTTCGGGATAAGCGACATATCCTTGAAAATAGTCTCCTGGGTCTTCAAGCTGGAAGAAAACATCCAGAGCAGAGGGAAAATACAGGTCAACGCAACGGCTATAAGGAAAGCGTAAACTATGACGTTCACTGCCACTTTCTTGCTGCGGTAATATTTATCGCTTTTCATATTCTGGAACGCCCTTTCAACGCGTTAATATTGTCTGGACCTTTTGGAAAACCGGTACTGCACGAAAGATATTATTATCAATATCAACCCGAAGATTATCCCCTGGGCGCAGGCGTAACCGAAACGGGAAGACCCGCGCATAGAAGCAAGGATACGCAATACCGGCACCTGCGTGTGGTAAGCCGGACCTCCTCCGGTCATAGCGATGATCAACACGAACGCCTGCATAGTGCCCAATACGGTCAGGATCGCTACCAGTATGGCCACCGGCACCATTAACGGCATCGTTATGTTCCTGAAGCTGTCCCAGGCGTTGGCGCCGTCCACGCGGGCCGCCTCATACAGTTCGCGAGGAATAGTCTGCAGTCCTGCCAGAAAGATCAGGAAACCCCAGCCGAACCCCTTCCAACAATGAACCACGGCCACGGTGGTCAGGGCGGTTTGCGGATCGGAAAGCCAGTTTTTCGCCAGTTGAGGAAGCCCTATTTTAACCAGCCAGACATTCAATAAACCGTAATTGCCGTCCAGTATCCACTGCCAGACCAGGCCGACTACCACTTCGGAAAGCACCGGCGGTATGAAGAAAACCAGCCTGAAAAAATTTTTCATCCGTATTTCCCTGTCGCAGGCCATGGCCAGCATAAACGCCAGCGCGTTCTGAAAAATAATGGCGATAAGCGTGATATACCCGGCATTCCACATAGAAAGCCACCAGATATTATCCTGGGTAAGTATTTCTTTGAAATTGGACAATCCGACAAAAATCTTGGTAGGAAGGATCCCGTCCCATTCGTACATCCCGAGCTGGAAGACCCAGATAAACGGGATCAGATAAAAAACGAGGAAAATAGTGACCGCAGGCAGAACAAAAAGATAATTTTCCAGTGTTTCCTTGATACGCATAGTCTTTATCCGTTCATCCCAAGCTGCAGTTACGCCAGAAGATCTACCTGTTGCTCTGCTTGGACAATTCTCTTTGTTTTATCTTCTGCACTTCTTCCGCTACCTGCGCGGGAGTTTTCTCTCCGATGACGATGGACTGTATCCCCTTATCTAACGCTTCCACTACCGCCGGGAATTCCGAGACCCCCCAGACATTGGGATGCGTGGATGATTCTATATCATCGGCGAACTGCGCAAGTATTTCCGATATTTTCTTCAGGCTGTCTTTATTCGCGGGGAGGTTCAAAGTGGTCTCCGCGAGATAAACCTGCTGTTCGCGTTCCGTAAGCCAGCGCAGGAATTTAACGGCCTCTTCTTTCCGGGGAGACCTGGCATTGATCAAAAAAGATGAGCCGGCCCCTCCCCAGATAACCATGGGATATTTGGAATTAACCGCAGGAGGAAGCATAGCTCCGAATTCCAGGCCGGGATTCATCCCTTTATAGACGTTCACGCACCAGGAACCGTTAAAAGCGAACACCGCTTTCTCATTGGCAAAAAGCTGTTCGGCGTTCTTATTGACCATTGTCACCAGGCCGTTCGCCAAAATCCCGGAATCCTGCATCTGTTTGAATATTTCCAGGACTTTGATCCAATCCGGGTCGGTATACGGCACCTGCCCTTTGATCGTGGCCAGCACTTTGTCTTTGCCCATCACGTTAAAAGCATAGTTGTTAGCGAGACAATCCACCATCCATACTTCCCCCCAACCGGATACCATTCCCTGCAATCCGGAGGCTTTTATTTTGGGCCCCAGAGCCAGGAAATCTTCTAATGTCGCCGGGGGTTTGTTGGGATTGCCGCCCAATTGTTTAAGCAATTTCTTATTGTAGACCATCTGTATGGTGGTTATATCGATGGGAACGCCGTAGATACCGGGAAGGATTCCGTAACTGTTGTCGGCGGAGAATTCATTGACGGCCAGGGCTTTGGAAAAAAGCATATTTTTCCATTTACCGTTATCCGCCAGCATATACGGGGTAATCTCCAGTATATGGCCGGCCTTTACAAAAGAAGAGAAATCGCGTTTCTCCCCCAGTATACCGAATATATCCGGCAGGCTCACGCTTTGCGCGGCGGCCCTGATCTTTTGGGAATAAGCTTCCGAGGGAGCGTAAAGCTCGAAGACAACTTTGACTCCGGTCAATTCTTCATACCTGCGGCTCAACTCTTCGAATGCCGCCTGGCGATCGGTCATCCAGTGCCAAATGACGACTGTATTCTTATTTTCCACGGGCCGGGACGCGCACCCGCACAAAAAGAAACAACCCAAAACAACAAAAGCCAATATGCCCCTGAAACAGCCGGAGAATTTTACCGCCATTGCGCCCCCCTTTGAGCCGGAAACCTTATGATGTAACGGGATTTGCCGACAGTTAACGGAATGTAAGGCAAATAAAGATGTGTCTAACTTTAACATAGGTTTATTATACGGTCAAGATTTTTGTGACGGGGTGGAATTAATGTATTCTCATAACCCTGGAAAGATTCATGAATTCCGTGCGTTCCAGGCAAATCCCCATACGATGCCTGTTTATGCCTTCCGGGCTGGACCAGACAACTTTTCCCCTGGTATAGACCGGCTGGCCCTGATCGGGCACCTTAAGCCATATTTCCAATTGCGTAGAAAGCGGCAGATCGGAACCGGTAATCATACCTAACCCATAAGCGCTAATGTCGCTTAAGACCGCTTCTCCCGAAAGACGGGAATCCAGATCGGTATACTTTACGGGTAGTGTAACCGGTATGCGCTCGAAAAGCCTTTGGTCTGCAAAATTGTCGGTGATTTCCCCTGAATATTCCATTCATCCCGGATCAAACCCGCGGATCCGCCCTTTAGGGCCGATAAGATTAAGACTCCACGTAGAGTCCCACCCTTTGACATATCGGGGCTTTTTCTCCGGCCCGGTAAATTATAACTCACCGGGACGGAAACTGTCAACGTAAAACAAATTTAACTGTTTTCCCTGAGGACGTGCGCCACACCTGCGGTAACCGGATTGGAGAGACTGATGCCGGCGCGAAAAGTATCGTTTCCTTCCTGCCTGGCCCACATTACTTCGCCCTTTGTATAAAACGGCTGGTGTTTATCGGAAAGGAAAAGCCAACAATCCAGAGATGCTCCCCGGGACAATGAAAAACCGGTCGATAATCCCAATCCTCTAATGCTGACATCGTTCACGGTGCCTATGGACTGCTCCGCCGCTCCGACCAAGGAGAATTTTAGCGAAAAACTAACCGGTATTCTTACGAAAAATCTTCTGTCGTCCTGATTTACCATTATGATAGGCGTACAGCTGTTATTTCAGCTCCCCCTGCAAATTATTTTCTAATCTAAATAAAAACCGGAAGAATCACTCCTCTTCCGGCTTGAATCCGTGGCTACCCCGACTTTACTTTCGGGATTAGCCGGCTAAGAAAAGAGTTTTATTAACTTTTTGCAAATAAAGTATAACTTGCAGGGCATTTTTTGTCAAGCACAAATCTCACTGAAATAGATTGACTTTCATCTGTAATTATGTTATCAGTAAAGGGTATTCCATCATAAACTTAGGGAGGATTCTATGAGCTTGAAGAAATTTTCCGTTTATGTCAAATTAAACTGGGTAAAACTCCTGTTGCTCTTACTCGCCTTGATAATAGGGACTCTTACCGTAATAGCCTTCGTTATAGGGATGAAGGCTATGTCCGGCCTGGAATCATTCTACAGGCAGATGCAGCTTTCCATGATCCCTCTGCAGATATTCATAGCCGTAGTTACGGCTTTCGTCTTTGCCTCAATCTATACTTCTTTTCATTATTGGTTCTTCTTTGCCGGCGGGATGACCAAGCTGGGCCAGAAAAGAATAAAAAGCGTGGAAGTGAACGTCAAATGGAATGACGTTATCGGCATGGAAGAGGTCAAGAAAGAAGCCTGGGAAGTGGTCCAACTGCTTAAGGACCGCACAAAGTTACAGCGCGTAGGCGGGCAGATCGTAAAAGGCATCCTGCTCTTCGGCCCTCCCGGATGCGGAAAGACCTATCTGGCCAAAGCGATCGCCACGGAAGTAAAGATGCCGTTCCTGTCGGTAGTAGGCAGCGAACTTGAAGGGATCATCGTAGGCCTGGGCGCGGCTAAGATCCGCTCTTTGTTCAAAGAAGCCCGGGCATTGGCGGAACTGCACGGCGGATGCATCATATTTATGGACGAAATCGACTCCGTGGCCAGGCCCAGGAGAGAAGATTCCGGGTTCGGCGGACAGATGAGCGCGAATGCCGCGGTGAACCAGCTGCTTACAGAACTGGACGGATTACGCAAGAAAGAAAACAACCTGGTGGTGATCGGGGCTACCAACGTGGAAGAGAAAGACCTGGACTCTGCCCTGATGCGCGCCGGGCGTTTCGACAGAAAAATATATATAGGACTGCCGGGGTTAAAAGACAGGGAACAGCTTTTCGGATTCTACCTCAGCAAAGTCCGCAGCGGAACGGACATCAACATCGGACAACTGGCGCGCAAGGCGGTGTATAAGAGCCCGGCGGACATCAACAATATTGTGCGCGAAGCGGGAATCATTTCCATCCGCAACCACAAAGACAGTATAGGCATGGCCGAAATAAACGAAGCTATGGAAAGAATAGATATGGGATTAAGGAAATCGCTGGATTTAAGTCCCGCGGAAAAAGAACAGGTGGCCTACCACGAAGCGGGACACGCCATCACGGCATACCTGCTCCATCCTACCGACGATGTCTTCAAAGCGACGATCATCCCGCGCACGATCGGTTTTCTCGGTTATGTTTACCACCGTTCTAAAGAAGAAATGCACATCCATAACAAAGAATATTACCTGGCCAATATAAAAGTGGCTCTGGGGTCTTACGCGGCGGAAATGCTGCGCTTCCATACCACGACCTCCGGAGTAGGGGAAGATATGCATCAGGCGGCGTTCTGGGCATATAATATGGTCTGGTGCTGGGGGATGGGCCCTTCCCGGATAAAAGGGAACTTCAAGGAATTAAGCAAGAGTTTCTCCTCTTTTTCACCGTGGTCGCATCTCAATTTCATCTCGGAGAAAACCAGGGAAAAACTGGACGAAGATGTACAGAATATACTTTCGCAATGCTTGCAGGAAGTGGAAGAACTGTTAAAAAAAGAGGCCGGCCTGCTTGAACGCTTCGCCAAGGAACTGCTCGCCAAAGAAGAACTGGATTACGACCAGATAGAGGCCATTTTCAGAGAATGCGGGAAAGAACGCGTAAAGAAATGAAACTCCCGGGTCTAATTCTTGAACAGGCCCCCGCCAGGTGGTATCTGCGCAGAAGAATAACCCGGTTCTTCGCGCTACTGCTGGCCGCGTTATGCCTGCACGGATGTTTTTCCCTTAAGCCGACATACACAAAAGAAAAGGCGGCCGAAGCCGTGATCGCTCTTTGCCGCAACGAATACGGATTAAAAGTAAACGCCTGGCTAAGCGGAGAAACTCTTTACGTTTACCTGCCGGTCGCTTCCCTGACAACCATAGATAAAGAACTGGCTTCTACAATACAAAGGGACATAAACCGCCTGGTCGTTTCCGCCACCAGGGTCTGCTTAAGTATGAACCCCCGTATGGAATTCCTGGTGATCACGGTAACCGACATAAAACAACACGGCATAGAGTATAAAATCATCAACTATGTTCCCGATCTGGTAAAACTGCAATACAACGCCATTTCCAGGAATGATTTTTCTTCGCGCAGCATAATCTCCATAAGCCAGAATCCCCTGGCGGTCGGGGATGAGGAAGGTAAATACATCAGGAAGGAACCGGTAAAAAAAGCCGATTTCATTTGCGCGCAGATAGCCCAGAATATCAGCTCCGCGGCCGAGAAACGACAGAAACAGGACGAACAAACGAAGCCCGCAGGAATGACGCCCCCTAAAGCGGCTGATGTAAGCCTGAAGAACGGCAAGCTTGAAGTTACCCTGCTACAGGCCCCCTCCCGGGAAACCGCTACCGATGCCGCAGCGCAGCTTACCCAAGAATCCCTATCGATCATCGCGGCCGTGGTCAAAGAATATGATTTCAGGGATTTTAGCGTTTTGGAATTCTCCGGCCTGCCTCCGGACAATGCCAAATCCGAATTCAGCCGCAAGGCATTATTATCCCGTCTGCGGTAAGGATAAACGGGATTTTTCCCACCGGCAATCATTTGAATAATCTATTTACGCAAATGAAACTTCCCGGGCTTGAAGCCCGGGGTTTCTTTGCACAGGAGAATAACCGGTGAGAAGACCGCGAAGTTTTATCATTCAGACAAAAAGAGGAAACCCGTTCTTCTAACCCGGATTTGGCATCCGAATTACGGGTTAACGAACAACCTTCCTGCCCCGGAAACGCAAGCGGCCGCGCAGACAAAGATCGATCGCCTCGGGATAAATGCGGTGTTCGACTTTATGTATCCTTTTTTCCAGCCTCTGTAGAGTATCTTTGCCTTCGATCCGGACAGGCTCCTGTATTATTACCGGGCCGTGGTCGGTCTGCTCATCCACGAAATGCACCGTCACGCCGGTAACTTTCACCCCGTATTCGAACGCGTCGCGGATGGCATGCGCCCCTTTGAAAGACGGCAGAAGAGCCGGATGAATATTTATAATACGCTTGGGATAACGTTTTACAAAAGATGGGCTAAGTATGCGCATAAATCCGGCAAGGACTATCAAATCCGCATTACAGCTGCGCAGCACGCCGATCACCGCTTTCTCGAATGAATCCCTGGAGGGGAAATCTTTCGCGGCGATGATCACCGTTTTTATTTTCGCTTTTACCGCTTTATTTATTACCGGGGCGTCCGGATTATCGCATATCAACAACGCGACATTCGCCTTGATCACGCCTGTCTTTACCGCCCTGACGACGGCGGAAAAGTTACTGCCGGTTCCTGAAGCAAAAACAACGATATTGGCTTTACGCATAGAGATAACTTTCCTTTTTATCACAAAACCTTGATCACTTTCACCGGACAAGCTTTTACGCATTCCAGACAGGCGGTGCATTTCGCGTAATCTATTACCGCCAGATTATTTTCCACTTTCACGGCGCCGAATTTACATGTTTTCTCGCAAAGACGGCAGGCGATGCATGCCGATTTGCAATACCCGCGTTTGCGCGCGGCATTATCCGAAGAACGGCAGGCCACATAAACCTTGTGTTGTTCAATCTCAAGCGTAAACAGGCGTTTGGGACAGACGATAACACACTTACCGCAGGAACGGCATCTGTCTTTATCAACGCGCGGCAGCCCGTCTTCCCCCATCGAGATCGCCTTAAAAGGACAGACGGTGACGCAGCTGCCGAGACCGATACAGCCGGACGCGCACTTTTTCGGCCCTCCCAACAGGGAAGCCGCGGCCAGGCAATCTTTCAGTCCGGCGTAGATATATTTATCCGCGGCGCTCTTTCCCCCGCGGCAATGCAGGACCGCCGTTCTTTTTGCCCCCTTCTCCAGCTTTCTGCCCAGGATCCCGGCTATTTCATGCTGAACCTTCTCATCGCTGGCCCGGCAGGCGTCCGGAGGCAAGTCTCCCTTCAATACCGCTTCGGCAAAACCAAAACAACCCGCGGAACCGCAGGCCCCGCAGTTGGCCCCGGGCAGCAATCCCATTATCTTCTCCAAACGCAGATCATTATGCACGGCCAGTTTCCGGGAGGCAAAAGCCAGCCCCGCGCCGAATATCCCCCCCAGCGCGCCGAGTATCAGGATCGGCAGTAATATCTCCATATCGGGCCCCTTAAAATTTAAATCCGTTGAATCCCATAAACGAAAGGCTCATTAAAGAAGCAGTCACGAAAGCCAGCGGGAATTCCCTGACCGCCTCCGGCACGCGGGAATATTCCAGCCTTTCCCTGATCGCCGACATCAGCAGCATCGCGAGAGTATAGCCGATACCGACGCAGACGCCCTGAAAAATGGAAAACAAAAAACTTCCCGGCAAAGGACTGCCCTTGCTGAAGAACATATCCGCATTCAGGACCGCGACACCCAGGACCGCGCAATTGACGGTGATCAGCGGCAGGTATATCCCGAATACCCGGTAAAGCGCCGGCATAAATTTACGGATGATCATCTCCACCAATTGCACGAACGCCGCTATCACCAGTATAAAAGAGATCGTGCGCAGATAGGCCAGGTTGAAAGGGATTAGCAAATAACGATAGATCACCCAGGTGATCGCGGAGGACATTGTGATCACGAAAAACACGGCCGAACTCATGGCCAGGGCCGGACGGGTCTCCTTGGATATGGCGATGAAAGAACAGAGCCCCAGAAACCGGGAAAGAATGACATTGGAAACGAAAACGCTGGAAATGAATATTGCCAGGAATTGCCCGATGTTCATTCTTTTCTCCTCTTCAGCAGGTTGAAGAAACCCAGCATCACTCCTATTACCAGCAGCGCCCCCGGAGGCAGAGCTATCATCAACGCCGGTTGAAAACCGGGCAGAAGCGGATATCCGAGCAATTTCCCGGAACCCGATATTTCCCTTATGGAAGAGATCAATATCAGCCCGAGGGTAAATCCGGCGCCCATTCCCAGTCCGTCAACCAGCGAATCCAAAAGAGGCCGGCGGGAAGCGAAGGCCTCGGCGCGTCCAAGGACGACACAATTGACCACGATCAACGGCACGTATATACCCAAAGCCTTGTTCAATGCCGGGCTGTAAGCTTTCATTACCAGCTCGGCGATGGTCACGAAGGTAGCGATGACTATGATAAAACACGGAATACGGATCTTATCCGGAACAACGTTCTTTATCAGGGAAATAATGCCGTTCGACCCCACCAGCACGAAGGTGGCCGCGGCGCCCATACCGAGAGCGTTGCTTACAGAGGTGGAGACCGCAAGAACCGGGCAGAGCCCCAGGGCCAGGACAAAAATCGGGTTCTGTTTTATTATGCCTTTTAAAAATTCGGCTGATAATTTAATCATACTTTCCCCGTCCCGTAAATACGCCGGCGGGTGTATCTGTCTATCAGAGGCGCCGCGGCGTTCATCATCAGGATCGCATAACAGGTACCTTCGGGGTACCCTCCCCACAGCCTGATCACCACGGTAAGCAGTCCGCACCCCACGCCATAGATCAACTGCCCCTTGACGGTCAACGGCGATGTGACATAATCGGTGGCCATATAGAACGCGCCCAGCACCAGTCCCCCGGAGAGCAGATAGAACAGCCAGTCCCCGCTGAACATACCGGAAGGGCCGAATATATAATGCATTATGCCGGCCGTAAGCAGATAGGCCGCCGGGATATGCCAGGTAATGTATCCCCGCAGCAACAGGAAGACCGCGCCGGCCAGCAGCCCGGCCACGCAGACTTCTCCGATACAACCGGCCTTATTGCCCAGGAACAGGTCCAGGTAAGAATAGACCTGTTGTAGATGACCTTCTTTCAACGCCGATAAAGGGGTCGCCGAAGTTACCGCGTCAAACCCCGGGGTGCGGAAAGAAGTCATATACGCCGGCCAGGACGCCATCAGAAAAGCCCTGGCCGCCAAAGCCGGGTTGAAGATATTCTGCCCCAGCCCCCCGAAGATTTGTTTCCCCACCGCGATAGCGAAAAAGGCCCCGATAGCCGGGATCCATAACGGCACCCCCGGAGGCAGATTATAAGCCAGCAGCAAACCGGTAAGGAACGCGCTCCCGTCGGATAAAGCAGTCTGCCTGCGCGTTAATTTCTGCAGCAGCCACTCCGAGACCATGGCGACGGCGATAGAAACGATAATCACCGCCAGCGCGGCATAACCAAAGAAATAAACGCCCGCGGCTCCAGCCGGAAGCAAAGCCAGGCTGACACTCCACATTATCCGCGCCGTCGATTCGCGCGCGTGCAGGTGCGGCGCCGCGGCAACGATAAGCTTATCTTCCATCGCCTAAAGCCTCCCTTATTTCAGCCGCTTTTGAGCTGACGGAAGAGATCACGGCCCGGGAAGAAATGGTCGCCCCGGTTATCGCCTGCACGCCGGTAAGTTTATCCGCGGACACGCCGCCGAATCTCTCGACAAAAGCCTTTTCCGCCACTTTACTCCCCAAACCGGGGGTCTCGTTCTGATTCAAAACCTTGATCGCCTTCACCATCCCCCGCGCGTCCATACAAACCATAGTTTCGATCATCCCGGAATAGCCTTTGCCGGAGGCCTTAAACAACGTACCGAGTGATTTTCCGTGTGCATCGTAAGCCTTATAGAAAAAGATCTCCTCGCCACTGCGCACAGGCCGGAAAGAGACCGCTTCCGGCTGTAATTCTTTTAAAGCCGCCTCTTCTTCCAAACCCGCCTGTGCCGCGATACGCGGAGCGGTGACGGCATTAACCACGGCCAGCAGACCGCCTGCCGTTAAAGCGATAAACCCCAGGATGAACGCATACCTGATCATCTCTTTCATCGGGCAGCCTCCGCTTTCGCTTTCTTGATGCACTGCACCAGCCGGCGGTTAGCCGGGCAGACATAAGCGCACGCGCCGCATTCCACGCAATCCGCCAAGCCGTGCCGCTTTGCGGCATCCAGCATCCCTTTTTCCGCCGCCATCCCCAGCACGCAAGGAAGCAAACCCGAAGAACACACCTTCACGCACCTGCCGCAGCGAATACATACGCCCTCATTCAAAACAGCGCTGTTTTTCTCTCCCAGCACAAGCACCCCGCTGGTCGTCTTTGTGACCGGCACATCCGTTCCCGCCTGGGTTATACCCATCATCGGGCCGCCGAAAATTATTTTACGCGGTTCCTCTTTTAGCGGGCCGCAAAAAGAGATCAACTCGCTGACCGGAGTACCTACTCTTACCAACAGATTACCCGGATTGGATAAACAGTCCCCGGTGACCGTAACCACCCGTTCATAAAGCGGTTTGCCCAGATAGACGGCTTCATAGGCGGCGAATACAGTAGCCACATTCTGCACTACCGCTCCCGTCTCGAACGGCAATTTCCCGCGCGGGACCTCTTTCCCCAATACGCTTTTTATCAACTGTTTCTCCCCTCCCTGGGGATAAAACGACTTGAGTTGTTTCACCCGCACTCTTCCCTCGGCCTTTGCCAGGAATGACGCGATGGCCTGCGGTTTATTGTCTTCAACGGCTATACAAATATCCGCGACGCCCAGTATGCGCGCCAGCAACAGCGCTCCCTGAATGATCTCCTCTGTTTTTTCCAGCATCAGACGGTAATCGGAAGTAAGATACGGTTCGCACTCCGCTCCGTTGACGATCAACGTCCTCACTTGAAGAGGCGGTTTGAGTTTCATAAAAGACGGAAAGCCGGCGCCGCCCATTCCCACCAACCCGGCATCACGGATAATATCCAGCAATTCCGCCGGCGGCAGAGAATCTACCGATTGTCTGTCGCGCGCCTGAAAAGCGAAAGAATCCGGCGACTGCGTCTCTATTTCCGCCGCGCTGCACCTGCCGAGCACCGGATGCGCGTAATTATCAATGGCGACGACGGTACCGGTGACGGAAGAGTGTATCGCCGCCGAAGGCATAGCCCCGGCCTGGCCGATGCGCTGCCCGGTCAACACCTTGTCCCCCGGCTTGACTTCCGGCAGACAGACCTTACCTAAATGCTGACAAAAAGGGATGAACACCTTCCGCGGCAAGGGCAGGACCGTGATCTTGCGCTCTTCCGTAGCGGCTTTATAATGCTCTAACTTAACCATGCGGCCATTCTCTTGTAAAAAATATTCACCAGTCCGATTAAAGCGAACAGGCAGCCGATCACGTAGATTATGAATATTTCCGGCAGCCTTTCCGCTATTTTGCTGCTTAACAGCATAAAAGTGAGGAATCCCAGATGCATTATTATTTCCAGCGCGCTGAACACCTTGCCTCTCATCTGGCTGTCGCTGACCCGGTGAATGATGGTATTGGATGCGATCATTATCGGCGAAATACTTAAACCCAGCAATAACGCCAGCACGGCGGCCACGTTAAAAACCGGGTATTTATCCAGAGCAAAAGCGAAAACGATCAGCATAATTCCGGCGGCGGCCAGCGAAAGAAAGATCATCCGGTAATGAGAAATCCTGGAGCCGAAACGGCCGTAACATACCGAACCGCAGAAAAGCCCGGCGCCGAGAAAGACGATAAGAAGTCCGAGGTCCTTGGTCGCCGAATGAAGGGTTTTCTGCACAAAGACGATCATAACCACATAAAGCGCTCCCAGGGCAGAAGACAGGGTGAAGATAAGCCCTACGGTAAAACGGATATGTTTATTGCTTAAGACATATTTCCAGCTTTCCTTCAATTCCTGCAATACCGTTTTCCTGAATATCTCCTCCATTTCCCTGACCGGATGATGAACTGTATGTTCCCGGCTCCTCCAGCGCGCTCCCGTGGAAATAAGAAAGATCAACAAGGCTGAAAAGGCGAAACTCAACGAATCGAGATAAAAACCGCTTTTGGCCCCGACCCATTCCACCAGCAGGCCGCTGATGCCGAAGCCGGCCACCGCGGCGATCATACCGGTCATATTCGCCAGGGTATTGGCCATCAGCAGCTGTTTTTTTTCCACGAGTTCCGGTAATATGGCCATTTTAGCCGGCACAAAAAACCTGCCGATACTGAAAATAATGAAAATCACGATATACAAAGGCAGGAAATTATCGGTATGAAAAAAGAAAAGAGGGATACTCAACACCAGGGCCGCGCGCAGGAAATCGCAGATATACATAGTCCGGCGTTTATCCCAGCGGTCTACATAAACCCCGGCCAGCGGCCCTATAATAAAAACGGGCAGTATGGTAAAGGACATTATCTTGGCGATTTGCATCGGGGAACCGGGGGCTTTGAGATAGATCAACCCCAACAAAGCCATCTGGTCAAGCCTGTCCCCCAGCTGGGAAACGATCTGGCCGAGCCAGAGCAGGAAGAAATTCCGGTTCTTCAATACCTTGGCGTATTCAGACATATAACGATATGCAAATACATAAATATGGAGCCGATGAGTGGATTTGAACCACCGGCCCGCGCTTTACGAAAGCGCTGCTCTACCAACTGAGCTACATCGGCGTAAAACGGCAAGAATCAGCTGCCCGTTCAGGGCGGTATGCTGCAAAACCGGTATGATTATAACAGTTTTATAAGAATAGTCAACAAAGGGAAAAGAACGAAAGCCGGTTCTGGGTTCTCGGTTCTGGGTTTGCGAAAAAACAAAAAATCATCGTTTCTCGTATTAAATCAAGAAGGCATTAACCGAAGTGCTGTATTATCTGTTTTTCTTGTTGTTCTTCCCAGAACCCAAAACCCGGCACCCAGAACCTATATTTGTTATTGCCCGGCTGACAAACGGGCTTTGACCATTTCGCTGACCAGACGCGCGTCAGCCGAGGCCCCGGCCTTGGCAGTCACTTCCTTCATTACCCTGCCCATATCTTTCAGGCCGGCGGCGCCTGCCGCAGCGATAGTCTCGTCTATGATACGCCCCAGATCAGCCTCCGATAACTGCGGCGGCAGGTAAGTTTTCAGTATCTCGCTCTCCCCGGCTTCCTTATCGGCAAGATCCGGACGGTTCCCCTGCCGGAACTGCAGGATAGAATCTTCCCGCCTTTTGATCTGCTTCTTTATCACCGCGATACAGTCGGCGTCATCCAACAAATCCTTGTTTTTTGCCATCGCCACACTCTTGAATTCCGCCCGCAGGAAACTAATAACCGAGGCTTTTAAACTATCCTTGCTTTTCATTGCTTCCTTGTAATCGCTGAAAATCTTTTCTTCGAGCATAATACAGGCTCCTCTCAAAAAGCGCTTATTTCTTTAAAACGCTGCACTCTCTTATGCAGATCGGCCAATGTCAATTTACCGCTGCGCTCGAGGCCGAATCCTTCGACATTGAAAGAAGCGGAAATAGTGCCGTAGACAATGGCTTTCTTCAAGGCGGCCTTATCCGTGCGTCCGCGCCCGGCGAGATATCCCATAAAACCTCCGGCAAAAGTATCGCCGGCGCCGGTGGGG
>Ga0310040_1001042_pt1 | contig 21773 bp, 20 predicted proteins | sample EPASupsiteHSE623_FD_200237 | JGI IMG/M metagenome (GOLD analysis project Ga0310040, IMG submission 200237) | Bioremediated contaminated groundwater from EPA Superfund site, New Mexico - Sample HSE6-23 (v2) (version 2) | ecosystem: Environmental > Aquatic > Deep subsurface > Groundwater >... | reverse complement strand
TTATTAGAAGTGTAATATATTTAATAGATTTATAGATTTTGGTAGAGAGAGGGAGGGCTTCGCTCTCATCCCCGGCCTAAAGACCGGGGTATTCCCGCTGCGCCCTCTCCGCTCCCCAGAGATAAAAGCCTCTGGCTTAGTCGAGGTTCCTTAAGAAGACTTTGGAATCCCAAGGCCGGTCAGAGGGCTATCTCCCTTGAGTATATCCAATTTCACGACCTTCTCAGTTCCATCCCATACATTCAGAAGCTGGGTATAATACTTCCCGGGGGCTTTTTCACCGCCTAAAGCTTCCAGGGCTTTTTTATAAGTGGCCTTTAATTTGCCATTGGAATCCTCGGCGATAAGGACACTTGTGACTGGATTCTTCTTTGCAGAGGTCTGCATCAAGCCCTTTATATCGGTTGCAGTATAGCCATAGTATATATTATCTGACCACAGCCTGGCAGCCAGCCCTGATATATGCGGCGTGGCCATGCTGGTGCCATCGCTTAAATCATAAGCCAGATTATCATAACGCTCCTCGTCCTCGGCCACATAAGTTGGCGTTGTGGAGTACACCCTCAAACCAGGTGCTCCGAACATGACCATATTTGCACCGATCACTCCGCTGCCATCATTGTATCCTGGAGTGGTCCACTCGACGGCATTGCCGTTTTTATCGACTGCTCCCACAGCCACAACTCCCTTAATGGCAGCAGGATAGATTATCGCTGGATCTGCCGGGGCTCCATTTCCAGCAGCAGCTACTGGCATGACGCCGTAGTTGAGAGCATAGTTTATAGCATTCGTCCTTTCTTTAATCGACGTTTGGCTGGGGTTATAGGATCCAAAGGACATGGATATTATCTCGTCTCCCAGATCAGTGGCCCTGTAGGCGGACAGGGTATTCGTACTCGCATATACCCTCAAGTTCGCTCCGGGTGCCATCCCCCAGATCCCCTTACCATCAAAGCCGCCATCTGCAGCTATAATTCCAGATACATGCGTCCCGTGACCGTGCGAATCAGACTCATCAGTTTCTCCTGGACTACCATCTTCTCTGGCATAGTCTTCCAGCCTCATCACCAGGTCGGGGTGCTGGGCATCTATTCCGGAATCTATAACACCCACATCGATCCATCTGCCGGCGCTGCTGCGTTTCGTGTCCTGGTTGTTGTTCATCATCGTGATGCCCCAGGGCACAGTAGTTGTGGGCGTCCTGACCCTTGCAGGAAGCTCCCAGACCTCCTGGATCTTGGAGTTCGAGGTAAAGATATCATTCACCCGGATGACACTGTATCTATCATTCCCTATTGTATATTTGTCCTTCAGTTGCCAGCTTTTCCCGTTCCAGAGAGTGAGAGCTGCTACAATGTCGGTTCCGTCCCAGCCCAGGGACCCGGTCGAGACGGACTCATCTATGCTATGATGCTCATTCGTCGGATATGAATGGGAGTAGAGGTGAGCCTTGAACTTGTGAACATCTCCTTTTACCCGAGTCTCTTTCGCATCGACTCTGATCCCCGAGCCCGTGGAGGCGCGTGTGCCATCCGCCAATATAGTCCCTGAGCTCGTCTTGGCGTTGGCATTGTCACTGTCAGTGTTGAGTTCCACACTTGCTGTTGCGGACTTGACCGTCTCGGATTTGATGCTCAGATCCCCATATCCAGAGGTCCACATTCCGGAAGCATCCGCGACTCTCAAGCCGTATTTTGAGGAGCTGGTTGCAAGTGCCGCTGATGCGGTTCCAGTGATTGCCAGGTTTGCTGATGTCCTGTGGTAAATGGTTGAGTCCACAAGATTGTTCCAGGCTGATGATGCCGAATCGAGCTCTACCCCTATGCCCTTTTCAAAAGCGGTGCTCGCCTCCGATTTATCATTGCCTGCTGCTGAAGCCGTATAATCAGTGGCCTCGCCTGTCAGTTTGAGCTTCTGAGATACATACGCTTTTGAGGCATCTGCCCCTGCCCATTGGTCGCCTTCAACAGATCCTGTGGACTGCAGGGCGTTGGAGGCAGTCAGAGTCTCGCCATTGGTCTTGCCCTCTGCGGCCTGCCTGGTCTTTAGCTTGCCGTTCTCCTTGGAGATGGACAGATGCTGACCGATTGTTACAGAATTATCTCCGGTAGTCGCAGAACCCTTGATTGAATAGCTGTCTCCAGAGCCGCTTACCTCGTTGGTCACCTTCTTTGTGTTATCGTTGCTCGTCCAGGTCTGCGATATAGGGCTAATAGCTCCAGTGCCGCTGAGATCCCAGGCCTTGGAGATGCCGCCATCTGTAACATAGGAGATCTGGCTTGAGATAATAGGGCTGATCACATCAGACTGGATGTTCTGGCTGGAGTAGGTTCCATAAAGGTCCTTCTCCAAAGACTTGAAGCTTACCGTTTCGCCAGAGGCTATGAGCGAGCTGAAGGTGATCTTTGGCACACCAGATGCTGCAAAGGTATCTCCACTCAGATGCTCAGCGCCATCGCCATCAGTGGTTGCCTGGTAGCTCGAGCCGTAGAGATCATTCTTTGCATCAGTGCTGATCTGGCCTGGGCCGTCGATCGATGTGCTTCCAGATAACGCTATCTGGCCGCCGGTCGCACCAAGGCTTTGCAGAGAGATCAAAGAGCCGTCCTTTGACTCATATGACTGGCTGGCTGAGTTTGAGCCACTTACGCCTGAGGCGGCTAAGCTTCCAATGCCCAATATTGCTGTGCTTTGAGAGCTGCCGTATTCATTGGCAGTTGCAGAAGTGGATGATGAGAGCTTGAGATCGCCCGCGCTTTGAAGGGAGTTTGATACGCTGTAGCCCTCAGGCGTCCCCGCTCCATGAGCACGATCATTTATGATCGTATCGCCAGTGCCTTGTGCCGTCCTCCAGCCGGCAATGCCGGTGCTGCTGAAATACTTGCTCTCTTGGAACGCCACCTGGCTCGCAATGCTCAGGTCTTCTGAGATTACAACATATCCATTGCCGCTGCCTGCCCCATAGTTCAGAACTATGCATGCCCCTGGCTCAGCCGATATCAGAGTTAGAGCCATGGCTAGAAATATATAATTGGACGCGCGCCTTAACATCTTTATCCCTCATGCTAAGATAAATGAGGGGATAATCACTAGTAATGATAAATACTTTCCTCATTTTTATAAACATATTTAATTCATTTTTAATTTATGCCGTCTTGGACTCATCTGGACCCTTCTGAATGGGTTAACCAAAAACTCCATCAACCTGATGATTTCATCATTAGGGCCATGGCTATTCATCCAATAGAGTTTCGTTACGGCACTCCTGAGATGAAGAAGATCTGGGAGGAGGACTACCGGCTGCGCTGTCTCTTTAGAGTGGAGGCAGCCCTTGCCAGGGCAGAGGAAGATGTTGGATTGCTCCCCAAAGGCACCGCAGAAGATATTGCCCATGCTGCAGAGATCACCAACCCTGACAGGGCAAAGGAGATCGAGGCAGAGATTGGACACGACATGATGGCCACGGTCCTGGCCATGGCCGAGTCCTGCCCAAGGTCAGGGGAATGGATCCACTTGGGCGCGACATCCAACGATATACTTGACACCGCCACGGGCCTGCAGATCAGGGCCTCACTGGAGATCTTGGAGGGCAAGCTTCGAAGCCTCCTGGCCATAGTACTTAACCGGGCGATGGATACCAGGACACTTGTCTGCGCTGGAAGGACCCACGGCCAGATAGCAGTTCCTACCACATACGGCCTCAGGTTCGCCATCTGGGCCTCAGAGATTGCCAGGCACCTGGACCGGCTGGCAGAGCTCAGGCCAAGGGCAGCTGTTGGCAAGACCAGCGGAGCTGTCGGCACCCAGGCCGCTTATGGCCCGATGGGCATTGAGATTCAGGCCAGGGTCATGGAGTACCTTGGCCTGTGGTCAGTTGACGTCTCCAACCAGGTAATTCAGAGGGACCGCCATGCGGAGATGGTCTTCTGGATGGCGCTTGTGGCATCCACACTCGACAAGATCTTTGTGGAGATCAGGACGCTTCAGAGGACTGAGATTGCAGAGGTGGAGGAGAGCTTTGGCAAGAAGCAGGTGGGATCAAGCACCATGCCTCATAAGCGAAACCCCATCAAGTCAGAGCAGATCTGCGGCCTGTCAAGGGTTGTGCGGTCCCAGGTTCTTCCGGCCCTTGAGAACATGCCCCTGTGGGACGAGCGCGACCTGACAAACTCAAGCTGCGAGAGGGTCATCTTCCCTGAGGCCTTTATAATGACAGATCACCTGCTCACCCTGGCCGCAAAGGTGCTGACCAACCTCCGGCTGAGGCCAGAGAACATTGAGAGGAACCTTGCCATGCTTCATGGCCTGAATATGGCCGAGAACGTAATGGTGGCTCTGGCCAAGAAGGGCGTGGGACGCCAGCAGGCACATGAGATAATGAGGCAGGCCTCAATGAAGGCGTTTGAGGAGAAGAGGGAGCTATCAGAGATCCTCTCTTGGGAGAAGGTGGTCACCGATTGTCTATCCAGGGAAGAGATAGAGGGCCTTCTTGACCCGCACAGGTACATAGGAACTGCAGTTGAGCAGGTGGAGAGGCTAAACGACAAGCTTCAGTGCTACTTGAAATAAGGCGAAAGCCTTATTATCCTTCTATTCTTCACCCTTTTTGTGGTCCCAAAACCAGTTGCTTTCCTAGTAAAGGCCGGAACTCTCAAGAGAGATCCCACTGGAGAGGTTATACTGGATGCCAGGTCTTCTGTAACCCTTATGGTCTCAGGAGAGGAGAAGATACTGGTAGATACCGGCCTTCGCGGAGAGGAAGCTTTAATCCTCAGTTCCCTTGCAAAGCTGGGACTCTGGCCTGAGGATATCAGCATGGTGATCAATACACACCATCACCCCGACCACGATGGGAACAATTACATCTTCAAAAACGCTGAAGTGTTGGGGATTGAAAATTCTAAAATGGGAGAGAAAGTGGCTCCTGGAATATCCATAATTGAGACTCCTGGCCACACGCACGACAGCATCTCTGCGGTCTGCCGCTCAGACTCTATAGTGGTGGCCTGTGGGGACGCATTGCCGACACTTGGCAACTTCATCAAGTGGGTCCCGCCACGCATAAATGTTGATAGGGATCTGGCGCTGGCCAGCATGTCCAGGATTGCAGATATCGCGAATATCGTAATTCCAGGCCATGACAGGCCCTTCTCTGTCAAAGATCGAGACTATACCACACTCTAACCTTAAAACCAAAGAGTGCCGCTTTGGACTTACGAAAATCAAATATGGCAAAATTGGGTATATGATCTCTCGTATCTGCAGGGCCAAAGGATTTAAAAGTAGAAAAAAAGGCAATCTATAAATAGTTAAAAAAGTATAAGAGATTTGAATGCAGCTCAAACTGACATCAAAGGAGAGATTAGTCCTTTACGGTCTTGCCAGATATCCTGAGCTTTCAGACATTGATCTAGCTTCCAAGATCGGCGTAGATAGGTCGACCATATTCAAGAGCAAGCGGAAGTTCCGCGATTGGCAGCTAATCAAGCTTCTGAATGTTCCATCTGGTGAGGCCGTGGGCGCGGAGGTCCTGACGGCAGTGACCATCAGGTTCAAGCCGACTGCCCCCTTTGAGGTGAGGAGGAAGACACCGGCATTTGACAGCTGGATTAACCAGCCCAAGTGCGTGTCTCACATATCTACAGATACTGACGCAGTCTCAGTCTTCTATTCCAGGAGCCTGACAGACTTCAAGACCAGCACCGACCCGTTCATAGATGAGTATTTCAGGAACAACTTCATAGAGGAGATATCCTATGCCCACTTCCCGTTCCAGCTGTCACACTACTCAGCAGATGCAGCGCTTGCAGTGGACAGGATCTTTGAGCTTGGACGCAACGATCCCATGCAGGACCTCTTCCCAAACAAGCCAACACCTGAAGAGTCCAAGCTTACCGATAAGGATAAGCTCACTCTGTATGCCTTTGTGAAGTATCCCATGCTCTCGGATCTGGAGCTCTCCAGGCGCACAGGCATATCCAGGCCCACCATCTCTGGAAAGAGGACCAAGTTCTTCCAAAGCGGTCTTCTCAGCCGTGAGGCATACATTGACTGGCAGAAGATATGCTGCGAGCTTATGTCCTTCTACCATGTCCAGATACGCCATGGCCATGATGTTGAGGACTTAAACCTGGTCTATAATGCCTTTAGAAGGGTTGGAGCGCCACTGTACAGCTATCTGCAGCCTGGAGAGATCTTTGGATCATTCCTGTCCACGGGCTATCCTCAGCTCAAGGCCAACATGGACGCAGAGATGCGCACTCTGGCAGAGCAGGGCCTGATAACGCAGAGGCCGACCCTGACGATAATGCCCCTGAGGGAGATAAAGATCACCAAGATAGATTATGCTCCAATGGTAGCAGAGATGCTGGACATAGGCAAGGAGATATGAATGGCGAAGTCGCCATCATCTGCTCAAGTGCAGATCCTGCCAGCCTGAATATAGCAGATCACCTGCTGGGTCTTTGTACCTGGCAAGAGGGGATAGGGGGAGATTATAGAGCCTTTGGGGACTGTAGGCTCATCATTACCAATGAGGATCAGACCGCATACCGCGGCCTGGATAAGAGGATAGAAGGCCTGGGCCTGAGGCCCGGCCTCATTATATTTGCCTGCCGGCACAAGTCAAAGCAGGAAGTACCGTGGCTTGGTGGTCATTTCACAGGAATACTTGGAGATGAGCCACAGATAGCTGCGGCCGCACCGGGAGGCCTCAAATCTTTCCTATGCCATCTTAGCTCATGTGCTCCTGAGGGTTACAGCATTTCAGCTGAGGCTACCCACCACGGCCCGACAGATATCACAACTCCGTCTTTCTTTGCAGAGATTGGATCTGGCGAGATGTACTGGTCTGACCAACAAGCAGGCCGGGCAGTGGCCAGGGCAATTCTTGGATCAGCCATATGCCGGCAGGATGCGCCAGTCTTTCTGGGTTTTGGCGGCGGCCACTACATGCAGCGCCAGACAAGCCTGATCCTTGAGACTGGAATTGCCTTTGGGCACATGTTCTCCAACTACCAGGTCGATGCTTTAGACCTGGATTTGATAGAGGAAGCCAGGGATAAGTCAGGTGCCAGCTATGCCTACCTGGACAGAAAATCGCTGAGATCAGAGACGAGGAACAGGATCTCGGACATGCTGGATGATCTTGGTATTCCAATCATCAGGGAAAAGGAGATCAGGGAAAGGTTCCCTGCCACGGGTGCGATGCAAAAGGAGAATGGCAGAGGCAGTGGCCCTGGCAGAGAATAGGGCGATATTATGGACGCGACCGTGTTCAAGCCGGGCTGAAGACTTGCTAATACAAACCCTGGCTCATTCCAGTCCAAGTCTCATTCCAGCCCAAGTCTCATTCTAATACAACGAGGCTAAAACAAGTCCGCAGATACATCAGGATAGATTATGCTTCTGCGGCAAAATGGTGCGCTTGCTAGGCAGATCCCAGGCCATGGATGCGTGATCCAACTCCAGCGTCGGGGCAGATGCCCCCCTGACCCCCTCTGGGGGGAACACTTCAGATAATAAGCAGTCGCTGCCTGATAGCTGTTTGATGGATCGAATACATATCACATGGCACTTCAATGATGTTGAAAATATGCGAATCTGAGGCTATCCTCCTCTTGTGGCGGCTGTAGCTTGAACGCGGGTGTGTTCCCCTCAGAGTTTTTGGGCCAAGACATCTGCCCAGAAGCATAGAGTATAGCGCCCTTCGAATTAAGTTTGACCAATAGGCAGTCGTCACCAGAGACCCATGATCTGGATCTGAAGCTCAATTGAGCACTCCCCGCTCGGGGAAATGTGGCCCTATTTAAGCCTCGGTGCACTAGATGCAATTTGTACTTACCCTGACCAGATATTCTCCTGAAAATATCTTTGACACGTCTTAGATCCCAGCTATTGTTCTAATCTCACAATGTTCTTTAATCCCTTGCTGGATTGATGAGGCCGTCAACAAAAGGGCTAAATACTATAAAATCCGCATACTGTTTATTAAAATTTAGATTGTTTAACAAGAGCAAATCCCTGCTCCAGATCTGAGGAGATCCCCAAGATATGACCAAGCCCAAAAAGAAGAGGATGGATGCCAACATCGACCTTCAGGAGAGAGCCCTCAGGTTGATAAGCATGAATCCAGATGGCATCCTTCAAACCGAGCTTCGCATGATCCTGGGCATAGACAGCGCCAAGTGTTCTAAAGTGGTATCCAAGCTGGAGATGCAGGGGCACATATCCAAAGAGCGGCCTCCAGGCAAGGTTTCAAGGACCTACCTCATCAGGCTGGCATCAAGGCCAGTACCCCAGAGTCAAAGAGCTCATAAAAGTCACAGAGATGACTCGGTTCAAAAAACCCTCGGAGAAGATCTGGCTCTCAAGGATCACAAGAAGGACTTCCTCAGCAGTAACATCGATAGTTACTTAACCGAGATCTATCTGCTATACCTGATACGCGGCGCTGCAAAGTGAGCGTCCCGGCAGGTGACTCCATTGAAGGCTTTCCTAGAGATTATGCGCCCCATGAACTGCCTTATGGCCAGCATTGCAGCCTTAATCGGGCTTCTCGTGGCCGGGCAGGGCTTGAGCGGCAGGGCTTCTGACCTAACTTTTGCCATTGCCTTTCTGGTGGTCTTCCTGGTCACTGGCGCCGGCAATGCCGTAAACGACTACTTCGATAAGGAGATAGATGCAGTCAACCGCCCTGGGAGGCCAATTCCCAGGGGCGCCATAAGCCCCAGAGCTGCCCTGATCTTTTCTTTGGCCTTATTCGCTGCAGGATGCGCCCTGGCCTGGTTCCTGGGCATTATCTGCTTTTGTCTGGCGATATTGAATTCTATCCTACTTTATTTCTATGCCAGGAACCTCAAGGCCACGCCGCTGGCAGGAAACATCTGTGTGGCTTACCTAACAGGGTCGTCATTCCTCTTTGGGGGCGCGGCCTTTGGGCCTGCAGGGCTTGCATCAACGACAGGCATGTTCCTTCTGGCGGCACTGGCTACCATGAGCAGGGAGATTGCCAAAGACATAGAGGACATAGAGGGCGATAGAAAAGGCGGGGCCAGGACTCTGCCCATAATTGTAGGTGAGAGAAGATCAAGCCTTCTGGCGGCAGTATTTGGCTTTGCTGCAGTCGTCTTAAGCTATTCAATGCAGCTTGGATTGGCCTATCTGGCGCTTGTAACCCTTGCAGATATCTTCTTCCTGCTCTCAGCTAAAAAAGTAATGGAAGGGGATGCAGCCAAAGCCCAGCATGATCTCAAGCTTGGAATGGCTGTAGCCCTGGCGGCCTTCCTGGCAGGAGCGCTGTATCGCTAGATGTTGAATTTGCCTGAGGTTTAGCCCATGTTGTTGGCGCTATTATACGCCCGTCAGATAGAAGGCAGCCCAGTAGAAGGGATGCCCGAAGAGTTCATCAGCGCGCAGCTTCATCTGGGCCTGCCTCAGCGCCTGGACTGGATCGATGCCTTCCTTTTGCCAGAGCTGATAGAAGGACTTCATCAACATAGAAGTACTTAGATCTGAGACAGTCCAAAGCGATGCCACCACTCCAGCGAATCCTGCCCGCATGAAAGCCGATGGAAGAGAGACCACTTCATCAGGAAGTCTAGTTCCTATGACCCCTGTCTCGCAGGCTGAGAGGGTTGCCATCCGTGCCCCCTTCAGGTTCAATTGAAACAGATCTTTAACCGTGAGCATCTCATCATTGGCCATGAGCAGGCCACTTTTGTCGGGTTCGCTCATATCGACTCTTCCGTGGCAAGAGAAGTGGGCAACTTGAGCATCTGGAAGCTCTTCCAGTATAGCAGCACGTTTGGCCTTGTCGTGATCTAGCACTAACCATTCTAGTTCTTTGAAGAAGGATTTGATGGCAGTCACCTCAGCACGGGAGTTTGGCAAATGTGAAGCCTTCACAGGCATGGGCTCGTCGATGGCCAGGAGCTTTTGTGCCTTGACGACTTTAGCAATGCGTCTGGCATAGGTCAGAGAGCGAGCTGAAGGCGTGTAGGCGAAGGACACTTCGTCCAGGGCATAATGACGATGCCCGTCCTCATCCCACCATGCGGCATGTAACGGCATCAGGGCCAGAAAGCCGCAAGGTATCATGAAGGCACGATTGAAACCAAGGGACTGAAGGTGGCGCACTATTGGGCCGGTCACATCCTCCCAAAGGCTCTTTGTTACACTGTCGATTGCATCAAACCAGGCACATCTAGCCTTTTCTTCCTCTGATGATCCGACCTGTGGATTATTCAAGGCTTCTAGCCAGCGTACATAAGCTCCAAACCAGCCGCCCGCTATCTTGGTGTCTGGGTTACCTGTCATCAGTTCCAGCATACGGTCTTCTGTAAATCCTTCTAGCCATAATGGCTCGACTGTGATCTTCCGGGCTTCTGAGAGGCTCTTGGAACGGGCAACGATAAGTGCTAAGCCGCCATCGGGTGTGGTGACAATATAGACCAGAGGCTCGTCGTCCGCAATGGCCGTAGTGATGTCATCCCAATCTGGTTCAGTGAGGAAATCTTCATAGCCTGAGATGAGCCGAATGCGCTCTATAGCTTGGTTCAGCTTTGCATGAGCTACTAAAGCCCGCTCTCGCATGGATTCTGGAGACTGCACCCTCGTCTCATCGACCAGAGCCTGACCTACCTTTTGTTCTATGACCTCAAGCCTCCGGAGAGCCTCTGCAGAGTCCTGATAAAGGCCATATGCATCTGGATCTTCTGCCATTACCCTTTCAAGGTCTGCTCTATCGCGAGCCATGGCCTCGCTCAGGCCCCGCGCCCTCCCGTGTTCGAGGATAACAACCGCATTCTCCATCTGCCCAGATCTGGCCAGAGAATAGGCTGCACGCCTGTAAAGGTTTCCAGTCGCTTCCAGTTCTGCCTCTTTGCTCCCGAGAAAGAGGGCGGACTGATACTGTCTTTCAGCAGCATCCATGGCCAGATGGTAAGTATTTGAAGCATCTTTCCATCGATGGCCTTCAAAGTAGATTCTCCCCAGGCTACGTGCGGTCATGCGACAATTGTTTGGATATGAATCAGGACGGTATATCTTAAGCGCCAGGCTGTAGTGCTCAATGGTCTTCTCTATGTTATCGGCTCTGTCTCCCCTGATACGGTCGCTGTAGGCGGCGGACAGGTTATTCTGAGTCGCGGCCCAGTCGGCCGGGAATGCATCTAGCGTCCTTATCTCCAGGGCTTGGTTATAGTGCCCAATGGCCTTCTCGATGTTATCAGCATGGTCACCAATGATGCGGTTATTGTAGGCGTTTGCGAGGTTGTTCTGAGTCATGGCCCAATCGGCTGGGAACGCTTTCCGCGTATACACCTTCAGTACCTGGCTGTAGTGCTCGATGGCCTTCTCGATATTATCAGCATGGTCACCAATGATGCGGTTATTGTAGGCGTTTGCGAGGTTGTTCTGAGTCATGGCCCAGTTGGCCGGGAATGCATCCTGCGTATACACCTTCAGTGCCTGGTCATAGTGCTCAATGGCCCGCTCGATGTTATTGGCCCGGTCACCCTTGATGCGATCGCTGTAGATGTTTGCGAGGTTGTTCTGAGTCATGGCCCAGTCGGTCGGGAATGATTCCAGCGTGTACACCTTCAGGGTCTGGCTACACTGTTGGATGGCCTTCTCGATATTATCGGCTCTGTCTCCCCTGATGCGATCCTTGTAGGCGGCAGCCAGGTTGTTCTGAGTCATGGCCCAGTCGGCTGGGAATGCTTCCAGCGTCCTTATCCGCAAGGCTTGGTTATAGTGCTCAATGGCCTTTTCAACATTATCGATCCTGTCTCCCCTAATGCGGCCCTTGTAGGCGGCAGCGAGGTTGTTCTGAGTCGTGGCCCAGCCAGCTGGGTATGCATCTAGCGTCCTTATCTCCAGGGCTTGGTTATAGTGCTCAATGGCCTTCTCGATGTTGTCAGCATGGTCACCAATTATGCGGTCACTGTAGGCGTTTGCGAGGTTGTTCTGAGTCATGGCCCAGTTAGCTGGGGATGCGTCCCGCGTGTACACCTTCAGGGCTTGGCTATAGTGCTCGATGGCCTTTTCGACATTATCGGCCCTATCTTCCCTGATGCGATTGCTATAGGCGTTTGCGAGGTTGTTCTGAGTCATGCCCCAGTTGGCCGGGAATGCATCCTGCGTATACACCTTCAGGGCTTGGCTATAGTGCTCGATGGCCTTTTCGATATTATCGGCTCTGTCTCCCCTAATGCGGCCCTTGTAGGCGGCAGCGAGGTTGTTCTGAGTCATGGCCCAGCCAACCGGGTACGCATCTGGCGTCCTTATCTCCAGGGCTTGGTTATAGTGCTCAATGGCCTTTTCGATGTTGTCAGCATGGTCACCAATTATGCGGTCACTGTAGGCGTTTGCGAGGTTGTTCTGAGTCATGGCCCAGTTGGCTGGGAATGATTCCCGCGTGTACACCTTCAGGGCCTGGCTACCGTGCTCAATTGCCTTCTCGATATTATCGGCTTTGTCTCCCCTGATACGGCTGTTGTAGGCACGAGCCAGGTTGTTCTGAGTTCCAGCCCAATTGGCCGGGAATGCATCCTGCGTATACACTTTCAGTGCCTGGCCATAGTGCTCAATCGCCCGCTCGATGTTATCGGCCTGGTCCCTACTGATGCTATCGCTATAGACATTGGCGAGGTTATTCTGAGTCGCGGCCCAGTTGGCCGGGAATGCATCCAGCGTGTACACCCTCAGTGCCTGGCTGTAGTGCTCAATTGCCTTCTCGATGTTATTGGCCCGGTCGCCCTTGATGCGATCGCTGTAGATGTTTGCGAGGTTGTTCTGAGTCATGGCCCAGTCGGCCGGGAATGATTCCAGCGTGTACACCTTCAGTGCCTGGCTGTAGTGCTCAATTGCCTTCTCGATGTTATCCGACCGACTGCCAAGCAGATTCTGGAAAAAATTTCTGCCCAATTCGCCATGCAGCTCTGCCCAAAGCTGGGGGTTCTCTGTTGGAGGAATAAGCTCCAGCGCCCGCGTGCAAATCTGGATGCGACGGGAAGTACCCCCTGATCCGGCTGGCCGAGAAAGCTCATGAAGTATCGATTGAAGCTCAAAAGACGTATAAGATTGTGATTGATTAGGTTTGTTGCCAAGCTGACTATCGAAAATGATCATGAAAAACCTCCTTCTTTATCAGCATGAAAATGTCAATGCTCATTTAGTCAGTACCTTTCATACTTGATTAGTCATAGACTATTCCCTTGACCAGATCCTTATCAAATTCAATTTCGCTTCCCTCAGGAACTCTAACCAAATAGGTTTCATTTCTCCTTTCCAGCAGGATGATTGGGACAGTCCGCTGCGTATTCTCTTCGAAGGGTATCGACATATTTTGTAAGGCGGCAATCTCATCCTCAGGGACCACAAACTGAACTGTTTGAGCTTGAGTACTCTGAGAGGGCGCTTGAGCGCCCGGCCAGACGATGCTGAATGATGAAGTGCCAAGAGCTATTATGAATAAGACGGCCCCGACTTTTAGCCGGTTATATTTCCTCTTGCTTATGACCTCTGTTGTCTTTATAATGTCGGTAGGGCTGTCTCTTGCGAGCCTATACCTTCCCGGGAAGTTCACATATGCGTTATAGCTGATGCTCAAAAGCCAGAAAACTATGGGAATGACTATCAGAGCCCAATCAATAGGGGATGAAACCTTCCTCTCATTTAACTTAAAAAGTGCCACCAGACCTGTAAAGACTGTCAGAAGCGAGGACCCGAGGGCAACGAGCGACTTGGCATTCTCATCCAGGACTTTTGGCGACTCCTTGAGCATCTCATGGCCATAGTTGAGCCATGCCATATCCTCCTCAGTCGGCTCTTCACCCTTGACTCTTATGCCCTCATTATCCATGGCGTCCTCCTAAGCCGGGACCTTTACCCTGTTTGGCTTTCCACAATGATAACAGGACGGGATGCATATTCGTGGTGAATCCTCTGATTTATAAATCTCCCATAACAGTGACGGATCCTCGGTATTAAAAGAGAAATCCTTTTTGCAGTTCACACAGCATACGATGATTTTTACCATAACCAACCTCTGATCGGCATACTCCCCAAAACTATTAGAATTTTGTTATCTGTTGAGCGAACCGTTGCAAAATTCCAAAGAGATCCATGATCTAGATTAATCTGCATAGATCTTTACGCCCCGAAAAAATAGCTGGTAAGAGAAAGTCCAGTTAGGAAGGCATATTTGACTTTGCCGCAGTCGTCCTGAGCTATTCCATGAGGCTTGACATGGCATAATTGGCGCTTGTAACCCTTGCAGATATATTCTTCCTGCTCTCAGCTAAAAAAGTAATGGAAGGGGATGCAGCCAAAGCCCAGCATGATCTCAAGCTTGGAATGGCTGTAGCCCTGGCGGCATTCCTGGCAGTGGCGCTAAACAAGTAAGTGTTAAAAGCATTTGGGATTCTCGGATTATAGGAAGGCAGGCAGAAGACCTCATCCCTCCAGAGGCTGAAAGAAAGCTACATAGCCGAAAGCTATTTATCCGTCAAGAGCCGTGGTATGACACGGCAAAAGTCGATCAATCCCTCCTATGCCCTGACTTTTGCCATCCCCTTTTATACACTCAGGCGCCTTTCAATAAAGCATCAGCCGCCATGGATTATCCTTATGACCTTTATCTCATCACCAGATTGAGCTGCCTCATATTCAGAGACAATTGTTCCGTTCTTGGCCACTATGACCTCCACGGGGTTTATTCTGTAGTCTTTAAGGATGCTCTCAATCGGGGCTTCACGCTCGATATCTACTGAGCTGCCATCAGGCAAGATTAGCTTGATCATATTATCTGAGATAGAGGCATCAGACTTAATATTAGCTTGTTTTCAACCACCGCCACCATAAGGGGCTTGTATTATTGGAGTTTGTTATATTAAGGCTTACATTATTAAGGCTTTCATTATTGGAACTCTCATTGTCATGGATTAAGCCACCATAGCTTAGATTACTAGGGATCGCGCTACTAGTCAACGCTTTTTTAGGAATTACATTATCATCGAATGCTACAAGCTGCATTAGTTGGCTCTCATTTAAGTAGCGCTGTTCGATGCTGGTTGGATCTCCATCGCTCACTACAAGGTGGCCATCGGGATACCAAGTAAGTCTCGGCGGCTGCGCCGAATTTCCGCTCCCAAGACCCATTGTAAGCAGTACCGTCAGGACAAGCACGCTCCATGCCAGCGCCTTTAATATGATCTCAATCTTCACAGTCCCCACTCCTATCATGCCTTTTGTCTTCCCCAGGGCATCATGCCAGGCCTTTAACAGGCAGCATAAAGGCCAAATTATAGCCGACAGCTCTGAACTCCAAAGCTGCTTGGCATACCATAGTCCCTGCTCCGCTCGTTGAGCGCTATTATTCTTAAATTTTAGGTATAGATATGGCATGTAATATTAGCATTAAAAAAGTTATGGCCGTCTTCTGCTCAGGCAGAAGGCACGCTGCTACCTTTATATCAGTTCGACACTCTGCAGGCATGATGATCCCTATATCTGTGATATATTTAGTTACCAGCTAATTAAATGGTGATAATTTAAATATATCCGAAGCTTCTGCGGTCAAATTGCGGCGGCGCACTACTCTGCAAGCTGCGGGGTATTCAATAAAATCATACCGTTTTTCCCATTTCATATGCCTGAACCATTGCTCTACATCCTTTAATGTCTCCCATATTCCAGGCACCAGTTCCATAGATAATACCCTTTTCTTTGGCTCCGCTCAGGCAGGAGGTAAATCCTCTGAATCCTTCCAGTGTCCTTTCCATTGCCTGCTTTCTGCTATCAGCGGCAGTCACAATGAAATACATCTCCTTATTGCTGATTTCGGTATACTGGGAACAGGTTCTGTCAATAAGGGTTTTCATCTGTCCGTTCATGGTGTAAAAATAAACAGGCGTTGCCATCACGATCACATCAGCTGCGATCATCTTCTCAAGAACTTCAGCCATATCATCCTGCTGAACACACTTATGGCTGGTATAGCATGACCCGCATCCGGTGCAGTAGCCAATCTTTTTATCTCCTAAAAAAATCTTCTCTGTCTGATTTCCTGCTTCTTTTGCTCCAAGCTTAAACTGGTCGCACAACAGGTCAGAATTTCCGCCTTTCCTCGGGCTGGCGGACAGTACCAATACTTTTTTACTCACGTATATGATCTCCATATTCCTAACTATTTTCTTTTGAAAAGGCGCCACCTGCCATAACTGTTGATTTCAATGGATGGGCTTCAACTCTGTCAAACACCACAGTTTCTATTCCTGCTAGTTCCAACTGTTCTTCTGTTCTTGGACCTGCAGATAGTGCTAAGGCTTTTTTCATTTTTATTATCCTCCAACTGCTTTGCCGGAATCGCTTGATGCGCTATGGTATACAATAAGAACATAAGGTATAAATAAGTCGTACAAACAGATATGATACATACTAACAGGATTGATACTAATGGACATTATTACTAAAAAGCACAAGTATAACTGGGGAATGGATGCAACCCTGGATGTGATAGGAGGCAAATGGAAACCGCTGATCCTATATGAGCTAAATGATGAGACGCTACGTTTTAGCCAGTTGCTGGGCAGGGTACAGCCCAGAATCACCCAGAGGATGCTTACAAAACAGCTTCGCCAACTTGAGGAAGACGGTCTTATCACCAGAAAGGTTTACGCGCAGGTCCCGCCCAAAGTAGAATATTCGCTCACGGAAACAGGAAAATCCCTGATACCGATTCTAAACCAGCTCTGCGAGTGGGGATACGAGCACATGGGGGACCGCATTGAGTACCAATGTGAATAATAATCCCTCCCTAATCTGATGATTGATATGGCTTGCTTAATGCTTATAGGAGATATTCAAAGTATGAGGTCGCGCATATCCCTGAGTAAGCAAGAAGAGATAGGCCTATAGATGATCTGATCTTTACGGCAAATAATCCTTCCCATCGCGGCTTCATGCTTGGAATAGAAGCCATATGAAAAGAGACGCTATTCCCATGGATGTTATAGCGGTTATGGCAGTCTCAGCATTGATTTCGCGATTTCTGTATGACCTTGCCCTATCTACAAACCCGTAAAGGCCTACGGCCATCGATGCCATCATCAGCCAGTATATGAGCTTTGCCACAATCCATGAGCTTGGCATGTTCTATCTTAGCCTCTTTAAAATTACCATTACGTTGAAGTTCTTGGTAATTAGGCTTTCCGTCCGTGACTGTGACAGGTCTCGAAATGAGATGGCTTTGAAAAGTGCTTGCTCTATCAGTGGCCAGCTTTTCTTAAAATCTCAGTCGAGATATTCTTCCAAGATCTAAATGACTTTAAATCATATCAGTCCAACCTTATACTACGATTACTTTGAGGGGGGTAAAGCTTTGGCGATCTCATGCGAAGCCGGCGATATAGGAGTATCTTTGCAGGCCCAAAGCCTGCACGAGGATCACCACCAGCGCTGCAATGGGGGTTTCTGGAAAAAATGCTCTATGCATGCCCTCATCTCGGCATGCCCGTGCAGAGAGCGTCCAGCAATCCTGCTTAAAAGAGCAATAAACCACAAATATTTCGATATATCTCTTCTCGGACTGGTAATTCTTGCTTTCACTGCGCTTCTTGGGTTCTCTTTATGCTCAGCGTGACGTCCTCTGCGCCCCTGAATGGGTTATCTCTTCTGCCGGCTTTCCTATAAAGCGTCGCGAATAGATCTGGCTGCCAATCGGCCTATGCTCACATATCTACCTGTTCAGCATTAAAATTCAGAATTGAAATCGCAATACATTGCATTGAACTCCCAAATATCGGCATCAGTCCATACATAGGAAAAATTTAAATAGTGTGATAGGTAATATATAATCATTCAGGTTATAGCATCTGGGGGGTGAAATCTAGACCTGCTTGGGTAAATGTATCTTCCGCCAAATCCGGCCAGCCTCGGCTCTCCGAATAGAGTGCTTCATGGATGCTTTATCGGAGAGCTTCCTCCTCATAATTCTCCATATCTAGAGGTCTTTATTGTGCTTTAAGGCACAGAATATGGAATTTCATCGCCATAAACCCATGGCGGGCCGTATAAAATGTTATATACAAATTGCCAGGTAAATTTAGCGTTTTTGGCAAAAGCCTTATATTCGTCGATCGCCGTATTTAGCAATGGCAGAAGTCGAGCATAACCTTGCTGAATATCTACTAAACGACTTTTGCTCCCCTCCCATCAAAGATCATAACGCCTCATATACAGAGCAAAAAGACCGGCCAAAAAAGAGTTCCTGCAATGGACCTCCATTCAATAAATGGAGGCGGGATCAGCCCTAGAAAAAATGCTGACCTTTCCAGGGCTGATTTGATTTAGATATTTATTTACACGCAGGGCAGCCAATCAACGCTGATTGCGCCGCATGTGCTGTTGCCCCAGAGCTGGATGAACTTCTCAATGGAGAAGACACCGGTCAGGTCCTCAACGGATCTGCCCCACTCGTTGTGGCGTCCCTTGGAGTTGATCTTGACATCCCTGGAGAGCCAGCCGATGTGAGCGACACCGATCACGTTGGAGTTGAGGTTAGCCTCAAGGACTCCTGTGCAGCAGTTGGGTGCGCAGTTGTACTGGTACAGCCTGGTCTTGACCTCGGTGTTCTTCTGCAGGTGCTCTGCATGGGTGTACATCTCAGTTAAGACAGCGCCTATCTGGTAGTTCTGGACGCAGAGTTTCTCTATCCACTTCTGGTTGTACTCGCCTGTCTGGTAAGAGACTGGCATGTACTCGAACTCGGCTTCCTTGGTGAAGTTGATGTAATCCATTGGGCAGGTGTTGCCGGTTGGCCATCTGGTGGGCACGCATCCTGTGCCGATCTGCCTCTCAGCCTCAAGCTCGGTCCTCTCAGTGATGACGTTGCCGCTTCCAGACTCCTTCTCGACCAGCTTTGCGCCTGCATAGCCCTCTTGGGTCGAAATAATCATCTCTACATTCTTGTATCCGACGCCCTTGACTGACGCCTTCTCATACATGTAATTAGCTGCACCGGCCATACCTATCATAGCCACAGCTAACACTAACAGAACAACCAATTTCCTTACCATTAAATGCCCCTCCTATTGTGTGGGTCAAATTGAGAGATAGGTAGATAGCATGATACGCCTCATATCTCTGGGCATTGCTTCAAGCTATTGAGGAATCTTTCCTTTGAATCCTGCCAGTTAGCATGAACTTCATGCCCATTTCTCCTACCTATGCCCCTCTATGCCAGGGAATTATCTGGCCAGAATTTATAGCTATCCCTTGAAGGACATGGCCCGGGGGCCTAATCTATATAAGAATACATTGGCATGACAAAGATAATGAAGGAACTCAGGCGGGATGTTTGTGATGAATCCGGGGACTGCGACAATAATAGATTTGCCAGGTTCAATATCCAGGCTGGCTTTGAAGGACAGGGCGCTTGTGAGCAAGATCTTCGATGTGAGATCCTCTGTAGGGAGGCTGATCTATCCTGAGAACCCAGAAGTCGTCAAGGGATATGGCCAAAGAGATCAGGTCATAACACAAAAGATAATCAAGGTCACAAACAAGGTCACCTATGAAGGCGCTCTATTCAATGAGCTACGGAGCCGCAGGCCGTTTCAGACCAGAGAGAAGATCGACCTGGAAGCGGAGCTAAATAAGACTGAAGGCTGCTTCTTTTGCATACCCAAGGCCTACTATGTGACCCCTGGAGATTCCTTTCTGGTCCAGGGCAGGCTCAAGCATGATACCTGCTTTACTGCCAGCAATCCAGGAAAGTACGATGGATATCATGGCCTTATCATCTTCGACGACCACAGCCCATTCACCTTTGGAGATTTCCCCGACAGGCTGGACTGCGCCATAGAATGGGCCAGAGAGGCGCAAAAGGAAGATGAAGAGGCCATATACTTCTTCTTCATGTGGAACTGCCTCTGGAAGGCCGGAGGCTCCATCATCCACGGACATAACCAGATGAGCCTGAGCAAGGGCATGCACTATGGAAAGATAGAGCATCTCTTGAAGGCTGCAGGCGATTATGAGGGCGATTATTTCGAGGACCTGTATAAGGCGCATGAGGTGCTCGGACTTGGGTTCGTCTGCGGCGGAGGAAGGATCATGGCCCACCTGACTCCAATAAAGGAGAAAGAGGTCATGGTGATCTCCAGGACGATGGATGATGTTAAGAGCGCCGTTCCAAAAATACTGGAATGCTTCTATAATCTTGGCGTGAGAAGCTTCAACCTGGCTCTGATATGCCCGCCTTCCACTATCTTTGAGGGGATCCCGGATGAGGAAGTGGAGAGATGGAAGGATCTTCCGATAATAGTCAGAATAGTGGATAGAGGGGACCTTATGAATAGGACTGCAGACTTTGGCGCCATGGAGCTGTACGCCAGCAGCGTGATCTCCAGCGATCCATTCAGGGTGGCAGAGGCGCTTGGAAAAGCATTTGATTTGAAGGAGACCAAATCATCCATAAATCGCTAGCAAACTGAGATCTAAGGCCGTGATCCTCCCATAGAGAACAACTTGCCAGGTGCGCGCCCGGACTAAATACCAGAGCCAGTAGCATATCTAGATTTCATGTAGGCAACAGCTGAACTTCATCTGAAGGCTATCCTTTTGTATATTCAAGCAAAGATAGTCATCCTAGAATGAGGTGGAGGAGTGGTCATAGAAATTAATCCCCAGAACCAGGTGCCAGGTATCTCATCCCTTGAATCGAACCTGATATTTCAGGGCATAATCCCCCGCAGGAAGGGCATGACTGAGCCGGCCGAGGAGATGGTATATCTTCGTCTCTATGTTGCAGGATGCATGATTAACTCCAAGCAGGCCATCGCCAACATAAGCTCCATCTGCGAGGAGCATCTGGCCGGGCATTACAGCCTTGAGATAATAGATGCACTTGAAGAGCCGCTTTTTGCCTTGAGAGATGATGTCATGGTAGCTCCAACCCTGGTCAAGCTCTCCCCTGGGCCCATCTCGAAGGTGACAGGAAACCTGAGCCAGAAAGAAAAAGTCCTGAGAGCTCTCGGACTGAAAGGGCAGAGGGAAGGCGCGGCCATTGCAGGCATTGAGCAGAACTGATCAGGGATTGGCTCTATATCGGTTTAAGCGGATATATAGGGCAACAAATATTGGGATACAGCTCAAAGGACTACCATAGCTCAAAGCATTATCCTTAATGCGTGTCTTGGGTGGGGCACTCTATCGAGCAAAATTGAGAGCGCCAAAAAGGAAGAACTGCAATATTCGTTCTGGGTTAACATCTATGCCCTGTGCTTATGGGGACGACTGTCTTGGCCCAAAAACTGCTGGGGGGAACACCTGTAGATAGGCCAGAGCTACAGAAAGAGGATGATTGTATCAGATTTGCATGCACACGAGATCCGTGAAGTGCTATGAGGCATGCTATCTGTCCATCAAACGGCTCTCTGCCAGCACTTGACTATAATCGTAAATGTCCCCCGCGGCCGCGGGGTCAGGGGGGCCGTCGGCCTTGAGACTAACCCAGCTGTTAGTGCTTGGCCCAAAAAGTGTGCTGGGATTTCTTTGTTTAGTGCTCTTTATTTGGATTGGAAGCATCACCCAGGAAGACATAGTCTATCCTGATGTATCTGGGGACCTATTTCAGCCTAGATGTACTAGTGCAGTTAGGCTTAAATAACTATACATTTATGCTGTAAGCGGTTTACCTTGATATGTCCATTTATAGGGCTTTGCCATAGTCTGATTGAAGTATCTTGTAAAACCAAGAACTTTATTTT
>Ga0310040_1001040_pt1 | contig 21819 bp, 35 predicted proteins | sample EPASupsiteHSE623_FD_200237 | JGI IMG/M metagenome (GOLD analysis project Ga0310040, IMG submission 200237) | Bioremediated contaminated groundwater from EPA Superfund site, New Mexico - Sample HSE6-23 (v2) (version 2) | ecosystem: Environmental > Aquatic > Deep subsurface > Groundwater >... | reverse complement strand
CATGAGCTTCGAGCTGGTCATGGAGCCGGCGCACCTCTCGTGTGCTTGCGCTTTCGCTGAAGTCCCCTAGTCCAGCTCATATCCTGGCTCCTTGGGCCTTCAGCCTGGTCCGGATGGTCCCAGCCTCATAGCTGTAGCCATCCTCCAGGAGCCGGGCCGAGATCTCCTCAGGGCTGAGCTTTTCTTTGGTGTGCATCTTCCAGATCTGGGCATCCAGCTCGCCGCGGCTGAGGCGCTTTGGCTCCGGCTTCTTTACCTTCTCTTTCTTCCTTCCCGCAAGAATTTCAGCAACCTGCTCCGCACTCACTTTAACGCCGCTCTGCGAGAGCTCCTGGGCGATCTCCCCTGCAGACCAATCCGCCTCTGCGAGATCGAGGATCCATTTCAGGTCCCCAGGCGAGATCCCCGGGGGAGCTGACGTAGTTGGCTCAGAGGCCGGAGCGGGCTCAGCCTGGGATTGCTGCAGCTCGGGAGCCTTGCTCTCGGCCTCGGGGCCGTCCTGGACTTTCTTGAGCAGACTGTTGTGCCTCCAGATCACATCATCCAGCTTGCACTCGATCCCCCTGGCCTGGAGGGCTTCGTGAATCTCCCGGAATTTTCTGCCGCCGGCGCGCTCCTTGAGAATGAACTTGTCCTCAGAATGCGGAATCTTGGGAGCCTGGACTCCTACAGTCGGGACAACTTTCTTAGAATTCTGAGTCGCTTTAGGCCCCAGGTCCTGGGCATCATGAGATTGCGCCGGCTTTGCATCCTGGAGCTCCTGCCGGCAGGATGCAGTCTCATGTTTCTGCTGAACTTCGCTCGAAGCTGGTGGAACGTTTCGCAACGTTTCATCCGGGGCGGATTTGGCCCCTTTCTCCTTGCGTTTGCTCAATCTCGATCCAGATATTATGCCCTGGACCCTCCGGCCATCGAGGCCCATCGAGGATGAAATCTCTTTTGCGCCCCAATGATTGTCGTATCTCTTGAGGATCTCTTCCTTCGTGCTCTCCGGCAGGGGTCCGCGTCCGTTCCCAGGATCCCATTTGTTTGCAGGAACTTCTTTTGATTCCTCGGTTTTGTTGCCCACCGGAATTGCCTGGTTTTCGCCAGGCTCCGGCTGTTCCTGGAGAGCTGCAGCAGGCCGGGATACTTGCTCAAATTCCTGCGGGGCTTGGTTTGAGGAATGCTCCTGGGTAGCCACGGGAGCGGCAGCATCTGAAACTGCCGCTTCTCTCATCCCTGCAGCGCTGCGCAGCGCTGCATAGTCTTTCAGCTGTCTCTGTACCTTCCACGCCTTGTAGCGCTTGCGGCAGGACTCTCCATCAAGCCCTGCGTTGAGGATCCTCGCTATCTCGGCCCAGGTCCTGGTGGTGCCGTCTTCCTTGGGCATTTCCTTGAGATACTCGATCTTCTCGTTGAGAGCCCGGGATTCCCCGGCCTCGATGAGTTTCCTGGGCTGAGCCTGGCCGCTGGCCAGAGCGAGAAGTTTGGAAATGTGCGAGCGCATTGCAGGGATGCTGTCCATGCGCTCGACGGGAATGAGGCCGCCTGGATAAATCAGCCGAAAGATGTCAACCTCGTCTGGAACCTTGCTTTGCGCTGCTCCTCCCGGCATACTCTTCCCGGAAGCCGAATTTAAATCAGATACGGAACCCGACATAGTCTCTTCCTCCTGACTACATACTTGCTAGCCATTTTGCCTCTCTTCTCCAATCGATTCACCGAATGCCGGATCTTGTCATCCGTCCAATCGAATGAGGGCATCTCCTTGAGGGCGACAGCCACGAGGTCTTCGATGCATAGCTCCTCGCTGGCGTGATGCTTGATGAGCGTCGCCACCTGCATATCCACGAAATCAGTCACTCGGCGCTGCTTGGGCCGATTGACGACGGTACTCATTGCTTTCTCCTGCCCACCCAGGGCAGTCTGCCGGCAGGAAGCATGAAGGGGCTGAAAGCCATCTGCCTGCGTTCCTTTTTGCGCTTCTCTTCTGCCAGGGACTGAACTAACGGATTAAAGCCCTTGGAGCCCTTCTGCTGGCTCATGGCACCTCGACGCGATACTTGATTGCCAACCGCCGCCCTCCGCTATCCTTCATTCCAGATTTTGATGGATGTATATCATTGAGTGCCGAATATTCCAACAGAAGAGCCTTCCTGGATTCGAGCTTGTCTGCCAGGGATCTCAATTCATTCACTGTTTTCTCAGTTAGCTCGGCATCTTCTGGCAGTATGTTTTCCGCTGCCTCTTTGAATGGAGTCAAGAATTTCATGCCTTCTCCTGCATCTTCACGGTTCGTCTCTCCCAACAGTAGCTCGCAATAGTGGCGAGATTGACGATGACCAGACTCAATACGCCCATCCAGGCGGCCTTCTGAGAAAATGTCCAATCCGGAAACGTTTCGGTGAATGCAATTGCTAGCGCCATGAGAGCAAAAGGAGTCGTGACTTCAGGCAGATTCATGTTTTCTCCTGCATCTTTGCTATGCGCTTCTCCCAAATCTGCTCATTCTTCCTGCAGACCCGCAGGTCCTTCTCCATCGCCTTCATGGCCTGGTCGAGGGCCTGGGCCGTTCTCTTGAAATATTCGAGATGGCCGAGAGCCTCCTGCAGCTCGGCCTCATGCTTGGCAGGGCTCATGCCATCTCCTTTTGGCATGAGTTGATTGGATTGGTGACTCACAGCTTACCTCCCTCGATTTCAATGTTCACAAGTTCATTTTTCAAAGCATCCCGCTCCTGGAATCCGCCATCTAAAAAATTTGTGGAAATCATGCTTCCCCAAACAAAATACCATTAAATCCAGTACCAATCTTCCACTCGATTTCGACTTCCTCGTTATATTCGGCGTCTGCATTTTGTTTTAAAATCCGCTGATGATAGCAGTGGTCGCAACAACCATTGCATTTTATGGACATTGTCAAAGCCATTTTAGTGCCACAATCTTGGCAATGCCCTTCTTTTTGGTTCCACTTCATTCGGCGAATTTTTTCTACCGTGCAGCCCTTCTTTATTACTGCACTCAAAACCGCTTGCTCCATTTCCGCGCTAGAGTGGCATGTTGTTGATTTCGGTTTGTTGCTCTTAAGGAGAACTCTTCTTCCGCCTCGGAGTCTTATTTCTCTACCATCCATATTTCCCGAGTTTACCCTCCAAAAGCTTCTCCAGGTCGTAAATCCGATTTCGATTTCGGCTTTCGTCGGTTCTCTCCTAAGTGCCCATTGCAGCCATTCTCTCAATTGTTTTTTTGCATCAGTCAGGGTGATTTGTTTTCCATTTTCGTCGAAAACGACATTGAAATGATTTTTTGGCAGGATCGTATTCCTATCGGTTTTAGATATGTCAAGTATCTCCGGCATGGATTTCTTCAGAATTTCCTGCATCACCAACATCTGCTTCTCGCTATGCTCCAATCTCCTCCTGCCTTTGATTCCCTTGTGCTGTGTCATGTTCCTCCTTTGATTTCGATGTTCACGAGTTCGCCCACATGGCTGCGGTAGAAACCCTCCTTCTCCGGAGGCCAGGCTGCACGGATGGTTGTCCAGAGGCGGGACCGCTCAAGGCCTGAAACTTCGGAAATGGCTGGCTCAGAGGCGGAGAGAAGCATGAGGACAAGGACCTCCTGGGCAGAGGAGAGAGGAAAGGACCCTTCCTTGCCGCGGAATTTGGTGTCCCACTCCAGGAATTGCGGAGAGAGCTGGGAGCGCTTGACTTTCAGCACGGCCAGGAGAGTTGTGTGGGAGATATCAGCCGGCATCTTCTCGTACTCGGCAGAGAACTTGATGGTGACCGGGCCTTCAGGGTCCTCGATGAGCTGGGCTTCCATGGCCCTGGCCTGGGCGAGCTTCTTCTCCAGGACCTGTTTCAAGAGAGGATTGGTTTCGCAAAGGATAGAGGCGTCTTTCTGGACTCTGGCACCTCCCCCTGGGTGATGGATCTCTATCCACTGGCCTTCCGCGTCCCGGGTGATCCGGAAGCCTTCTTCTGCGGCGTAGTCTGTAGCCACCTGCAGAGCGCTCACAGGATCTCACCCCGGCAGGGGCAGATGTCATTCTCCCAGTTGATCATGCAAAACTCGCCATGACGTTCCGGATCCGTGCAGACCAGAGCGCCGGCATAGGCTCCCCTCTTCGCCTTTTCGGTATCGAGCCTCATAAAACGGCAGGAGATGAGAGTCATCTACTCCTCGCCCTCCGCTATGATCTTCTGGATCCTCGGATCGTTGCCTATGGCCCTGGTGAGAGCCTCCATCTTCTCGGGCGTCGTGGTGACGCTCTTGCCGTCATGCGTGATGGTGACCTGCGTCTTGCCCTCATCTTCACCGAACTCCTGCAGATTGTGATTGACCTGGCCCTTCAGCAGGTCCTCGGCCACTTCGAGCGAGCCCTGACCCCTGGCCTTCAGGCCGTTGCCGGCAAACTCCTTGATCTGGGCCAGGCAGGATTCGCATATCACGAACTTCTCGGCCTTCTCCTGCGGTGTATCCGACCAGTCGGGCAGATTCCTCTTGAGTGTGGCCGCGGCCTCGGCTATCATGCTGTGGGCCAGCTCCAGGCCCTCGACCGGCTCAGCATCGGTCATAAGCTGCCTTCGAGCCGCATGAATGAGCGCTTTGATGTCGATCGGATCATGCAGGCCTGCCGCAGTTCCCAGCAGGGCGATCGCCTTCTCTTTGCTCATGCCCTGGCCCCCAAGGGATCCACGATCATGTCCTCGATGCATCTCGTCATCTTGAGCTGCACTTCATAGACAACTCCGTTTAGAGTGACATGCGCTACATGGTTCGTGCCGTCCTCGAACATCCGATTGCCTTTCAGTTCCTCCTGAAGCTTCAGGTACTCCTCATTGAGCCGGGCCGGAATGTCGTCTGCCATGCTCTCAGAGCTCCTTTGCGATCGTGGCCTGCGGAGTCTCGACGAGCTCGAGCGTCAGGCCCTTGATCACATGTTTCCGCTTTGCGACGATCACCGCCCAGGCTTCGAAAGCTTCCGTGTCGAGCTCCAGGAATCCGGGATTCTCGGTGAGGGCCCAGGACCTCGCCTGCTCGGCGTCGTACTTCACGCTCTTCGTGAGCTTCACCGAGACGCCTTTGACCGGCTTCTTGTCGCCTGAAGCTGCATAGGCAGCCAGGGTTAGCTCAAGGAGCCTGGCCTCCTCCTGAGCGCAATCATTGCGGGCCTTGCAGAGCGACTCAATCAGCTCTGAGTGCTCCCGATTGAACTCTATCAGCAAGAGATGATGCTCCTGAATCTTGGCCTCAAGGTTAGCCCGGAGCTCCCGGACCTTCAGGATTTGAGCTTCCAGGACGGTGACTTCCTTTTGCGTTCCTGGGCAGTCCGAGAGCGCACAAAAGCCCGTGGGCTTTTTGCCGGCGTCCTCATACGATCCAAGGTCGCACATTCCGCAGGGTATCCTGACCTTCGCAAACGGATCGAGTGCTTCGATCTTGCCGGTCCCTGCAGCCTGTGCACCGGGATTAGCTGTTGCAGCTTCCATCGTTTAGTCCTCCATCTCATCTTGCGCGAAATCGAAAGCCTGAGCAATTGTTTCAAACAGACTCTTGAATTGCTCCTGAGTGCCTTCCAGATGGGCCATGCCATCCGTGCCGGCAGCTACTTGGGGATTTTCTTCGCATTGATAGAGAACCAATTTGAAGCGGCTGCCGTCCTTGCTTTTGCGTAGATCCGAAATCATATGCCCTTCTGCCATTTTCATCATCACCTCGAAAAATTGAGGAGCCTCAGCGCGCTCCTGCAGGTGCGCCCATGGCGGCGCGCTGCTGCTCGATCCACTGTTGCCCCTGGTCCATTTGCTGTGGTGCAGCTGCGGGCATAGGCGCAGGCGCGGGCGCTGCGGTTCCCTGTGGGAAAACTGGGGCCTGCACTCCCGGAGCGCTCATCAGCATGACGAACCAGGCCCGGTTCTTGAGGTCCGTGCCGGTGGTCTTGACCAGCAGCCTGGCTCCGACCAGCGTGTTGAGCCTGAACTGTTTGGCAATGGCCACCAGCTGCGTCATGACGCTGCGGTTGCCTATGCCCCAGACGAGTTCTCCCTGCTGGCCCTCGACGATGAGCCTCACCCTGAACTCGGATTTGGGCGGCTTGTCCTTCTCCTGGAAGTTGCTCTGGGCCTTCACCGGATCGCTCAGGATGTTGACGATCTTCTGGTCGGTCGGAAGCATCTTGAAGTATGCTCCGCCCTTCTTGCTCTCCTCATCCATCATGCTGACCCATTCGCCGTTTGGCTGTGCGTTTGCGTTTGTGTTTTCCATCTTTTTTCACATCCTTTCAGTTTCGTTCGTTTCCTTTCATTTCCTTTCATTTCCGCCTCCAGGGCTGGGCCTGAGAGGCATTGGAAGAAAGGGAGGCTAGGCTAGGGGCCAGCCTCCAGGCCATAGGCTTTCAGGACCTTCTCGGGAGCCCACCAGACAATCAGGCCGCTCGCTTCGATCGGCGAGCTTGTCCAGCCGGAGGCCTCCAGGATTGCTTTGAGCTGCGTCTCGGGAAGCTTCGTAGTGCCGGCCAGGTCTGCCAGAGCGAGGCCAAGCTTGCCGGGCTCTTTGCGTGGCGAATGCTTCAAAATATTTCCAATCGCTATCCATAAGCGCTGCTTGGCTTCAGAATCGAGAGCAGAAGATAAATCAATATCTTGCGGGACTTGCAGTACTAAAGCGGGACTATTAGCGGGACTAACTAAAACACTATCTATAGAATTAGTATATACTATTTTATTACTCTCTGTCCCGCAGTCCCGCACTATTCCATTACTTTCATTTTGAATTTCCTCCTTTTTCTCCCCAGATATTTTCACTCCATATAGCTCATTTCTCTGCGGGACTGCGGGTCTGCGGGATTTTAGACCTATGCTATCTGATTTTTCAGTCCCGCAAGAGTCTTCGTCAGATTCCCTTGGATCATCATCATCACATTCAATGCTCGCATTCCAACTAGGAACTAACCACCATCCCCTGACTTTCTTATTGTCTATCTTTGTCACATTGAGAACTTGCTTTTTGCTGGATGGTCTGAGCAAATTCTCTTCTTTCAGTGCTTTGGTTATGCTCTCGATTGATGGTATCTGTGTGAAAACTCCGAGCTGTTTTAAGAGGCTCAGGGTCTCTTCTGGGAATAAAAATAATCCATTCGCATTTTCTCGCCCGAGTATTCTGTCGGTTCTTCCCTTCACCTCGCCGATCATGAAGAGGTCCGGCCTGGATACCCTGAGAGTTTTTATAGCCTGCAAAAACCTGGAGATTTCTGTTTCCGAGTTTACCTCTTCACCCTGATTTTTAATAGCCTCTTCCAAGACTTCCAGAAATGTTTCGTTTAGCTCCAGGACCACATCTGAAAACGGCCCTTCTGCCATCAGACTCCAAACTCCCCGGAGCAGGCAGTAGATCGTAGCAAGGCGACCGGGATTCACATAACCGCTTGATGCGTATTCTGCTGCCTTGGTCGCCCTGGACTTGTCGAATCCAACCCTGAGATCTCGCTGACATGCTGCTAAATAGCGCAACCAATGATAGCCGATCACGGGTAAAATATCGGCATTCGCTTGAATCGCCGAGAGCTGCAGGTTGTCATGCTCTGGTGTCCAGGTGAGATTCAGAACTCTTGCAGAAGTCGATGCCTCAGATACCTTGATCTCTCCAGTAATGAGTGGGGTCAAGAGGTAATCATGTACTGATCTTAGGCCGCCCTCTCTCTTTCCTTTTAGCTTCTCGCCTCCCTCCATGATGCCCTGAATGATTTCGATATAGCGCTGAGCGTCTTTGGGATCGGTCGCTTTTACGTTGTCAATTATCCTTGGGAGAATCCCAATATTCAGTAACGCCTCTGTAGCACCTACCAGAGTCGCCCCTGCCTTGCCATGCTTCAGCAGCGCCCGATCATTCAGGAAGCCTATGCCATAGATTGAAGTTGCCAGTTGAGCTATTGTGGTCTTTTTGCCACCTGTTTTTCCCCATAACGCCAGCCCAAAACGATCGTTCGGGAACCATCTGGCATATACCGGCGATCCGAAGACCACAGTCATCAGAATTGGAGCATATTTTCTCAGCCGAAGTATGGCGTTCAGGACCTCCTTTGCCCTGTTCAAATCTCCGTCATAGACCTGCGCCGGCGTTATGGGAGAAAGTTTGAATTCGACATTTGAGGCCAGATCGACTCCAGGGACCAGAGGAACGCCCTTTCGCCATTGCGGAACCGTGACGCGCTGCTTCTTTATGGCGTACCTGCTCATGCCCTGGACAAGCTCGAAGGTGAGCTTCCCAACCTGATCAACAGAACCGAAAGCATTAATCAGAGCACCTCTGAACTTCCGTGGGTCGGCCATTTCTGTAGCCGGGAGGGTGATGCAAACATTCAGCCCGTCTTTCGCCCCGGTTCCGAGGAACGTAAATTCCGTTATGCCGTCCTCGCGGGTTTCGGTATGTAGAACTATGGCGCAGTCAGATATCCAGTTGAGGACCTTGACACCGTTTCTATTCAGCCCGACTTGCCGAATGGTTCCATCCGAGTACTTGCCCACTGCTCCCGGTTCATCGTTTAAGGACACAGCCCTGATCTCAGGCTCACGAATTACCAGTGCGGGATCCACCAGGCCCTTCGAAGCGGCCACGGCAACGACCCTCTCCAGTAGAAACCTGTCCTTCAGCAGGCCTTCTCCCTGGACATCCCAGGGAACCCCGCAAAACTCATGAGCAAGCCAGACGTAGGCATCCCCGCCGGCATTGATGCCGTTATGCATCCAGCAATACTGATTTTCCGCGGGATTCACAACCAGATTCTTGCCGGTAGTGCTGCCGAGGATGGGATGGGGCCCGAAGAGCTGCCCGCCGCTTTCCTCGAATCCCGAGGTATCAATTACCTTCAGGATGCTGAGCGCCGGCAGCCTTTTCTCCGCCAGGAACTTATCCATCTCCTGGGCCCAGGCCGGCGTCGGCCCGACAATATCCTCGATCCTGGGTTTGGCGCTGGCCTTGGCTGCCAGCTTCTCGCTCTCCTGGATGATAGGCTGCAGGGCCTCGTTGATCTCCTGCGTCCGATCCTCTTTAGGATAACAGAATTCCTCGACTCTGCGGCCCGTAATCGTCAGATGCTTTGCCGGCACGATGCCATTCTTAGGCTCTCCCGACTCGTGGAACTCCAGCCCATTGAAGGCCGGTTCTCCGCGGATGATCTTGTCCCTGGCCTTGGGCTTGGCTCTCAGGATCCTCTCGACAGTCTCCCTGGGGAGATCCTTCTGAGGGCCGAAGCCTGTGATCTGATAGCGACCATCCGGCAGCTTGCCCATCACGAAATAGCGGAAGCCGCAGCCGGAAGGGCTCACTTCGGCATAGAAGGGCTTGACCTTCTGCAGGAACTCCCTGGCCCAGGGGCTGATAAACGCCGTCTCGGGATCTCTGCAGCAGTCGAGATCACCGCCCAGGAGCTGGGGATGGTCCAGGCCATCACCGATAATCAGGATCCCGATGCCTTCGACTTTCCATGAGGCATCTTTGTGATAGACCTCGACTCCTCTCTGCAGAACTTCGATCGCTTCGTCGAAGGTCAGCCACCTTTCCCGATCTGCCTGCCAGCCCTTGGCGCTGAATCCGCCCCTTGCATTCTTGACATATGGCTGCTTTTCGGCCCTCAGACAAAACTGCTTGAGAGCCCGGAGCTCCTCAGGAACATCCTCGAAGCTCATGGCATCCCCTCGAACCTGCAGAGTTTTGTCCAGCTACCAAAACCGTCTTCTTCGAAGGATTGATAGATGCAATCCATCTTTGAACCGCAAATGCCTTCAGATTCGAACAGACAACTCAAGGCTTCGGGCCCCGATTCAACCTCTTCTAGGTCGGCCAATGATTCGGGCGAGATCATGCTCTCACCCGGATCGACCGCAGGAAATCCTCTTTAAAAGCGTCTCTGTAGCGCCGGCAGAACCAGCCAAAATTCTCGTCGAGAATGTAAGTCTCGCTGTAGTCCTCAGGTCCTCGGGTCGTCCGGCCCACGGCCTGTTGAATAGCAATGGCCGTGGACATGATGCCATGCTGCTGATGATAGGGCAGATTGGCCTCCTTGTCTTGCCTCTCTCTCTCGAGGACCCATTGATCGCCCCGGAAGGCGAAGGGAACCACGGCGATGATATTGAGCGGAAACTTCGGACCCTCGCAGTTCAGGCCCTCCTCGCATCCCACGCTCGCCAGAACCGCGTTGTCCAGTGACATCCAGTACTTGATGTCATCCTCCTTGGTGTCGCGGTTCATGAAAACCACACGGCATCCCTGGTCACAGATCGCATTGCCGAGGCTCTCGGCTACTTTGTAGCTGTGGCAGTGTAGCAGCGTGTTCCGGCCCCTTGCCTTATGGTGCTGGGCGATTTTAGGGGCCATGCGATCGATGGTCTCCTCCCGCACCGCAGAACTCATCTTGCCGCAGGGATCGTAGAACACGAGCCTCCGGCTATCTGGTATCGGATTGGGCATGGAGACCGTCACAAAATCGCTTGAAAGCATCTGAGGGCAAGGAGTACCCGAGGCCAGGATCACCACAGCCGGCCCGAGACAGAGCTTCCGAAACTGCCTGCGGCCATCCAGCGTCTTGAATTTCCGGTCCTTGTCGATGATGTACTTCTGGCCGTCCGCCAGAATGTCGAGCAAGTACTGGATCTTGAGCAGCTTCTGCTCCAGGGAGCGCAGCCTCTTGCCCTCCTTTGAGGCATGGCTGAGCGTCTCGGGCGACTCGTCGCCCTCGGAGATCAGAACCGCATAGCTGAACTGCTTGCCCTCGACCGTCGAGATCTCAGCCACGATATCCTCGGCCCACTTGCGCAGGTCCTCTTCCAGGCTCTCCGCCCGAATGTCGTTCGGCAGTGAGATCTCGGATTGCTTGACCAGCCGCTCTTCCAGCCCCGAGCTCTCGTCCACAATGAGCAGATCTGTGCGTAGCGATTTGTCGAACAGGAGCTTATCGATTGTGAGCGCTCCGAGCTTTGCACCAATGAAAATGTCCTTGGCTATTTCGTATTCACAATTGGCGCAGATGCGCTTGCGCATCTTCTTCGGAAGCGGGCAGGTCTCAGCCGAGAAGTTGCCGGGCAAGGCCGAGCAGGGATAATTGGCTTTGCCCACCAGGCAGGGGATGTTGAGGCGTTTGTCGTTCTTGATCTGCTCGACGAGCTTCACCTGAGGCGTCGTGTAAGTGGCCCTTTCCAGGTCCATCTCCTCAAGCAGCACCCTGGCGGCTATGGCCAGGATCAGGCTCTTGCCTGATCCCACGCCGGCGTCGAGCTGGAGAACCTTCTGGCCATCTCTGGCCTTGGAAATGATCTCCTGAATGGCCTCCTTCTGGCCCGCCCGGAAGCCGATGAATGGATTTAGTCTGTCTATTGCATCCGTTAGAATCGCCTCCGTGCAAGGTTTTCATCGGGAGTGACAATCTCAAGATTCGATTTTCTGTTGTCCAGAGTATCGCAATTCTTATGGTCGACTTGCATATCGGCAGGAACGTTCAGAAGGAATCTGTGCAGATAGATGGCTATGACCTTTCGAACTCCGCTGACATATCTGGACGTTGTCCTGGCGGCATACCTCGAAGGCCGGCAGTATCTCGCATGCCAGTGATACATATCGATTTTAGCGAGGTCCTCGGCATCAATTATCGTGATGAAGCCGTTCGAGAGCGCAAACTCGATTTCGGGAGTCATCGCCGGCTCCTCCCGCAATAGCTCTCAGGATTTTCCCGGCACCATGAGCAGCTCCCCAGATCAAAGAGGGAATCGTCGCCGATATTCTGAGACCAGAAATATCCATCCACGCGGCAGACATCGATCAGCTCATGCTGCATCAGGAAATCGATGATCTTCCACCGCAGGCCGGGGCTGAGCCGGTCCAGGGCCAGGTCGATCAGGTCCTGCAGCTTCCAAATGATGCGCTGCATGACTAGATCCCCCAGACATCGACGTGCTCGAGCCCGGCCTGGATGATCGCATGGCCGTGATTGATCCTGTCATATGCGTGCTGCGGACTCTGAAGCTGCAGAGTCATGCAGCCCTGCGGACATTTCGAGGCAGGGAAGTCGTGATCTCGACACTGCTGGGGCCTTTTATCGTATATCCCGCAGAACACGAGGCCGTCCACTTCGACGATATGAGGGCATGGGTCCGGACTGCTGATTGGCGACATTCGCTTGCAGCAGTCACCGCAATGAAGGCAGTACATCAGTTCACCTCCTTGTGGCATCCCGCTCGCGTTCCATCTCTGCGATCATCTGTGTGGCCAGGCTCAGGGACCTCGTTAGCTCGGCGATCTTGCAGTCTCGGATGTAGATCTGATTGAGCAGATTGTCACGATCGGCCAGGATCGCCTTCGCCAGCTGGCCGGGAGGCACTTTGCCGGCTTCCAGGATCTCTACGACATCGACAATGCCAATGACTGTTCCCTGCGAATCTGTATCTTGATCGACGAGGACGCCTTTCAAGCTCTCACCTCCCTTTCCATCAATTTGGGAACGAAGTCATAGCATGGCCCGACGCTCTGCAGCTTGCAGAACCTGGCATTGATGCAGCGTTCGCAGGCCGCCTCGATCACGAAACTCTTTCGAGCGCACTCTCGAGTGCTTTTCATGGGAGGACCTCCAGCTCGCTGATGTCGCAGAGTCCGAAATCCTGCGACTGGTCTCCATTCCGCCAGTAGGGGCGAACCGATGCCGAAAATTCGACCTCCGAGCCGGGAAGCAATAGCCGGCTTTTCCACTGTTCGAATGGGATCCAGACATAGGGCGTGTTTCCGAAGGGTCCCTTGAGGTCAGAGAGGATCACATGTCCTCTCGGCGAGATCCCCGAGAAGAACGCAGAAAAGCGAGTGCGCTGAATGCCGGCCCGGCGCAAGGCGGCCAGTTCTCTTCGCATTCAGGCCACCTTCGGCATTAGTTCAGGGTGCTTGATCTCTATGCTTATGCCAAGGCGCGCCAAGAATTCGCAATTGGGACACAGGCCGTATCTCGATTCCTTGACGTTGCCCTGATAGTGGCCACACGCCTGCAAGTACCAGGTTGTGCCATCTTCGGTTTTCTCCAATGGCTTGGACATCTCAGTCCACCCCCGGGACTATGCCATGGATCGCATCGATCTCGCCGATCAGCCATGCACAGAAGCATCGCTCGGGCGTTCTGTCGCCCGACAGCTCCGCCAGGGCCCGGCAGAGATAGCGGCGCAGGCAGAGGAGGATCATGCTCGTACCCTCCTCACGCCAGCCTTGGCTCGTGCCCGTGTCTCTCTGGCTGTTGCAACTGTGCCGCAGACCTTGCGGTTCTGTCTTAGGGAGGCCTGCAGCAAGGGCTCGCCGCTGGCAGAATTGTCGGGCCCCAGGCGTTCTGCGTCCGATGCGGCTATGGGAGAAAAGCTGACACGACTCAAATCGACGCTATCACCAAGCCGATTCTTCAGAAACGCGATTAGATTTCCGCTTTCGATTTCTCTGCAGATTTCATCGAGTGTAACCCCCGCCTGGCAGATGGGTTGTGCGGATTGTACGTGCTCTTCTTCCGGAACGACCCATGCAACGTACTCACTTATGTCTATTCGAGCCAGGAAGACGCGTCGCCCAACGGTCAGCTTCAATTTGGCCGGCAGAAGTACCTCTGTCTGGCCGATCCGAGCGCGGACAGTCTCATCATCTACTGGCTGGATGTCGTTTACTCGCCCATAGATCTCATCCCATTCGACGATATGAGAAGCGGATGGTGAGAAAGTATTTGTAGGCGAACAAACGAAGGGCTTAGAGGACATCGCTCAGGCCTCCTGGCTTGGGCGGTTTGCCCTTCCCGCGAGAATCTCTTTTCCTGAATGCGTTATGTGGGCCCGGACCTGACCGCGGTAAGACTCTCGATCTAAAATAATGTATCCTTTGGCATCAAGCGCATCGAGCCGTCCGCGTAATGTGCTTGCCGTTCGGCAATCAAGCGTGCGGATGATATTCTTTACCTGCTCGCCCGATTGCTCTTTAACACATCTCAGTAGCTGCTTATCGACTTTATCTAATTTTGTTGTCATTGTGCCCTTCCCAGAAGGCACAGGGCACAGGCGAGACGACCGAGAGTCTTAAGAGTTGTAAGACTCCTAAGACTCTTAGGAGTCGCGTAAAGCTAATAAGCTCACGCGACATTCTCTTACTCGCCTGGGTTGATCCTCGAGCCTTGGACAGTTCGGAGGGGTTAGCCCTGGCTTTCCTATTCTTCTCTTTTATGCTCATGATACAGCACTCCTTAGGTTAATCTTTTTGGGTGCATCCAGTTTTGTGGTGCGACACGAAAGTAATCTATGCCTTCGCTTGCGGCAATATCACGCCGCTGTAACTCTTAGGCCACATTCGCGTCTACCCCCCGCCGGGTAGCTTTCGGCAGGCCGTGCGCGCTCTGCCTCGATTTCTCGTTCGGTCTTATCTTGGTACAATTTTTCTCACCTCCTTTCAGAAGGCTCCCGGGCGGATTCGAACCGCCGACCTCATCCAGATCCCACGGCGCGCCAGGGGCCTCGGAATGCGCTCTACCTATCTGAGCTACAGGGAGCAAGGGATGAACCCCACCAGGAAGAGAGTAGTAGCAGCTTCGAACTGGCAGGATCGCATAGATGATCTTTAGGCCATGCCTGGGGTTTCGGCCACTGGCCCATTGAAGCCGCCTGGCCATTTGCCCTCGGGCCGGATGCTGTCCTTTGGAGGCTGGGCGAGCTCGAGAGGTCCTGCGTGGCTTTCTCCCATGGCTTGAGCCTCGGTCTTCGGTGCTGGGAAGTAGCGCCTCATGTGTTCGCATGGCTGCTCTGGGTGGTAGCACCGAGCCGGGCAGGAACAATTCCTGGGTGTGGTCACGTAGTAGACATCGCCCTTATTGCTCATCACCAGGACCATCTCAGCGCCGAGCCTGCAAAGGGGCGGCAGCTCGTCAACTCCCTGGCCGTGGTTGCAGAATTTTAAAAAGGCGCGAACAGCCTCCAATGATTGCGTTTTTGGGACTCCATTTAGGGCAACGATTTTCTGGGACATCTTAAGGCATCTCCAAATATACTATTAAGACATTATAGTATTTATAGTTTTTTAGATTCTTTAATGTCTAATAGATACTTCGATGTATTAAAAACCCTTAAATATCTATTATGTACAAACAAGCATATATGACAATTCCAAAGGAATACACATTTATAGCCAAAGTGGTAGGCGGTGGCAAGATTACTATTCCACTTGAAGTTCGCGGGGTTCTCGGCATAAAGGATGGAAAACGAGTGGAAGCAACTGTAAAACTGATAGACGAAGATGTGAAAGAAACCAGCTAAGGCTCAACGAAGCAAGCCGGCTCGTTCTATTTGGAAAGTTGATATAATGATCAGTTTTATTCCATGCCAAGTGATATAAGATAGCTCTTCAAATCGTCATATCTTATGACTGATTTATTGAAATTGCAGATCTTTTTCGTCCTACTGTCAACGGATTTATCAGGATTAACTATCGTTAGACTTTCAAGACCGCTAGAACTGGAAAAAGCGTTCTCAAATAGCTCTATTGTTCGGGTATCCGATTCTGGAAATGAATAGCCAATTATTATGAGATTTTTGCATTTAGGGATCTCCTTTTTAGCTTTTTCCCATAAATAATCCAAAACATGTGCATATCTTTTGTAGGCCACATCTTTATGAATTTCGGGTGTTATAATGATCGGGCTCACATATCTTCCATTTATATCGAAGTTCCCTGTTATCGTAGGGTCTAGACTGTCAAATCGGAGTATGGTTTGGTTTAGCAATTCTTTTGGCAAGGGTACTCTCGGCCCATCTGCGAAATCGGGATGTTCGTAAATGGGCAAATATTGAAACCAGTTTAAAGATCCATGAAGCTTAAAAATGGACCATGAATATGGATTCGCAGTCGAGTAAAAATCTCTTCCACGGATTAACTCTTCTCCAATCGAGAGATTGAATGTCTCAATTTCGTCAAACTTCATGCCATAGCCCAACGCTTTTTTCCAACCCCATACAAGTTCAGTAGATTTTGGATCAATTTTAAAATTAGAAGCCTTTTCTATAGATAGTTCAATAAAATAATCGTAATTGAACGTTATAATCGTAGGCTTACTTTTATAAATATATTCGCCCAAATAAGAAATTTCTTCAGAAGAATCTATTGATAATTCATGCTCAAATAGGTTTAGAATGTTAATGAAAAGCGAGATTAGTGTGTGCTTGATTCTACCCAATTCCTTTGTTCTATTGGCATCCTTATTCTCGATAGCTTGATTTAATTGTAATTCGATCTTGGTAAAACAATCTTCCAAATTTAATCTACCAGTTCTTAGATCTATTTTGCTTTTTCCAAAATTTTTACTGATATATTCATATAATATATTATATTCTTCATTTAGATATCTGTATTCCTCCAGCTTCAAAGCTACACGGAAAAAGTCATCAGTGAGCGGTGGCGTAACATCCTCATAGTTTTCGGGCGATAAATTTAAACTCCTTGCCCACGGAGATTTTACCTTTAGTACTTTATTAATTCCTGCCCCAAATACATAAACAGTCTCACTCATAGAAATCCAAATGTTTTTAGTTACATATATAATTTCTGATTAGATCTAATATATATATATACTATTACATCTATGAAACGGATTATACGTATATGCGCATGGAGCAGGCGGCCATCCAGCGGCGCTCGCATGCCCGGGCGTCTCGCTCAGCGCTCAGAATCGCTCGCTCGATGCCCGCCAGCTGGGGCTGGAAGATCTTGGCCAACAAATCCTTGGTGGGCTGCAGCTCCATGCCTTGTCTTAGCAGCCTGGCCACATTCCTGTCGTCAATGACAGCGGCTCTATTCTTACCCAGGCGCTCCCAAATCATTTATACCATCCCGAAAAGATAGCCGCATCGAGCGCAAGAAAGCCTCGTAGGAACGCTTGTTGGCCACCTCCGCCACCCTCGGTCCGGCAATACTGATCAGCGCTATCTAGCACCCTAGCCGCCCTCCGCCTCCCGGTCTCGTGCTCTCTCGCGCCCCTAGGGAAGCTTCCGAGAATACGAATGGATCGTGCCGCAGGACAACGGTGCTCGACACTACATGGATGAGCAGCTGTGCAGATCGATAAATGCATTTTAATGTCCTCAAGCTTGGCCAAGAATTCAATGCTCAGTATCTCTTTGACTATTTGCAGTTTTTTTTAGTTGTGAGGCTCACAGCATATCCCAATTTATAATGAACCATTTGCCGTTTGAATATCCTCTGACCTCGGGCCTCCAATCAGGGTCAAGATAGATGAGCCTGAATTCGAAAGTTCGCTTTGTTTCCTCGCCAGAAATCCTGCAAATAAGCAGGACAGTTATTACCGTTATCGCAGCAGCTTGGTCTTTAATCTCTTTAAATTCAAACCCTTCCAGCAATTTATTTTTGTATGAAAGATTTACGTCTCTTGGATTGCTTATGCTTTTCAAATCCGATGAAATGCAAATCTTTGCCATGAATCCATAATTCTTTTCTATCCAAAGCCTAAAAAATTCAGCTAAGGTTTGTTCTGGAGATCCTGTATTATATTGATCAGGTTTTCCAGAGATAGGAATATCTTGGCCTGGTTTAATATTCCTTGGCTTCCAATCTTGCTGGCGTTTTTTAGTTTCTTCATTTTTCCTGATCTTATTAAATATATCTAAAACCGTTGGATTTTTCTCCTCCGGTGGTGGATTAATTGCGCCTTTTTCAGCCTTTAAGGCCCAATCACGAAGTGCAAAGAGGGCGGCCCATGTCTTGGCTGCAACCTTTTTGTTATCATAGCCGAGATCCATGCCATGCATTATACCATGACGAAATGGTATGGTTATCTGTTGTGTTGTGGTTTTCTTACGATCTTTCATCAATATGCGAACTAATTCACCTAATCCCTTGCTATGGGCACTGACGGAATCCCAAGCAGCTAAATCAACTGCCTCAGCGGAAAGACCTAGCCGTTTCCCTCTTGCTTTTAAGTGGAGTTCATTTACCAACCCATCGGCAAGTGCAAGCACAACAGGCACGCATGCATGATAGCGTTCCTCTCGATAATCTATCAATGCTTTCTGAGCTAATGGCATTCGGGAATGAAATTCTACGATATGCATCATTCTATGCAGCTTTTGTTGAACTATCTCTGGTTCATAGTAATCTACTAGACAGGCTTCCGCTCCTTCAATATCGCCAGAATCAGCTTTTTCAAGCGACGTCCTGGCGACATGGTGATCCATTTCTTCGTACATAATCCATCCAAGGGATGCAAAATGATCATTAAATCGATCTGGAATAGTTGCCAAATCATTAGCCGATTCTACCATATCGTCTACTTCCTCAAGGACTCTATCGATCTGATCGGTATCAACGCCAATTAATCTTAATCCGGGACGGAGAATGGGCATAGCCTTTTTAAGAGTTTCAAGGTTCTTTGCATCTGATCTAGTTTTTTTAAAGGACGGAATATCCTGGATTTTATTTGATTTTGACACAAGGATTGCAATGTCCATTTTCTGAATAAAAAACTAACTGTTGCATTAATTCGATGAGCTCCAAATAGACGCCCATTTTTTCATAAAATTAGGCATGCGCATTCAATTCCTTCATTTAATATGTCGATCTCAGCTAAGCTTGATTTTCTATTCGTTCTCCAAAATGTCATGGAGCCAGCTCAGCAGCTCAATAATCTCAGAAATTTTTGGTGAAGCCTCTTCCTTATCAGTCTCGATGTCTACTCCTTAAAATAGATTTTGAGCAAACAGGCCATTTAACTAGCATTTAATCATCTCTAGCCATTCGTACTCTTCACGCCTGGTACTCTCAGCCAGGCGTCTTTGAATCATGCCTTCATGGCCTGTCCTGGCTGGAAGATCCTGGCCAGGAGCTCCGTGGCGGCTGCAGATCGATGGCATTGAGGTTCACCACCAGCACCGACGATAAACCTGCAATCATGTTGCAGCCTGACCGCATTCCTTTCATCAGTGCTGCCTACCATACCAGCGAACACCCCGGCCAGAAGCGTCCGCCAGCGATCCTGTTCGTTGAGACGCAGCAGCTGCCTGGTGGGATGGCTCATTAACTAAGTGCTTATAACGCAATAACCTCGTTATATAAATATGTCCACATGATTTATGCATGGCTTAAGCATATCGATCTCTTGAGGTATCCATACGAATTTCCACCTAAGTTATTTCGCTGCAAGCCCTAAGCGATTTCAGCTTCCTCTGGATCATCATCGTGGTAGGATGATCTTTACCCAGTTCCAACCTGGAAATTGCAGGAGCCCTCTGGAAGCATTTCTTAGCTCCCTGCAGCTCGCCCAGCCCCTTCAGGACCGATCCGAGGTTGCTAACGGCGATGGCCGTCACGGGATGATCCGACCCATAGACTTTCTCATTTATCTGCATAGCTCTCTCCAAGCTTTTCCTAGCTTCATGCAAATCTCCGAGATCCTTCTGTGCTCCACCGAGGTTATTGGCATCTCTGGCCACAGTAAGATGATCTTTGCCGAAGACCTTCTCATCAATCTGGAGAGCTCTCTCGAAGCATTTCTTGGCTCCCAGTAGGTCACCAAGATCTAGCAGCATTGTGCCGAGGTTGTTGACAACCAAAGCCACTTGGGGATGATCCGGTCCATAGGTCGTCTCGTCGATCCTCAGGGCTCTCTCTATGCATTTTCTCGCCTCCTGCAGATTCCCCAGATCCATCAGGACCGTGCCGAGGTTGTTGACTCTGATTCCCACGATGGGATGATCCGGGCCAAAAACCTTCTCATCGATCTGAAGAGCTCTCTTGAAGCATTTCTTGGCTTTATGCAAATTGCCCATGTCCTGTAAAACCAAGCCAAGATTATTTACATCTACAGCAACCTCGGGATCATTTGGGCCAAAGACCTTCTCATCGATCTGAAGAGCTCTCTTGAAACATTTCTTGGCTTCCCTTAGCTTTCCCAAGTTTTTCATGACCATGCCAAGATTATTGACACTATTTGCTGTCTCGGGATGATCTGGGCCAAAGGCTTTCTCATTTATCGTCAGGGCTCTCTCGAAGCACTTCTTGGCTTCCTGCAGCTCACCCAAGTCTACCAATATTGTCCCGAGGTTGTTAACATCCATTGCTACCTCGATATGATCGGGCCCATATACCTTCTCATCGATCTTGAGATTTCTTTCCAAATACATCCTTGCGCGTTCATATTCTGCCAAACTTCCTAAATGCACCCCAAGGTTGCCCCATAGCGCTCGAGTTATCTGCAGGTTGGCCTCTTCAGCAAAATCCGCAAGAGCTTCAAGGTGCTCATGCAGTGGTACCATATCTTCCAGAGATTTATTGATACGGGCTTTAGCAGCAAGCACTGCTATCGCTCCAGCCACCGCCGGAAGAGCACTTTCCTCAGCATCTCGGTCCTGCAGACGCGCGAACTCAGCAAGCATTGTATGTATCCGATGGCCGCTTTCCGTAGGCTGCATCAATCCAAGGCTTTCTAGTTTTCGCAGCGCCCTATCCAATTCCGGATCTGATTCATTGGCTCTAACTGTCTCTGCGAGAAGTTGTCTAGGAATTGGTATATTGGAAGCACAATATCCGCTCGTCCTGAATAGCAGCCTTGCAAGCTCGTCAGCCTCCCCCAGCTGACCCCAGCTAAGGGCGAAGGTAGCGACCAGGCTTGTGGGGTGGTTGGTGGGATTGTGCTCGACCCAATCCTTCAGAGAAGTATGCTCAAGGGCATTTCCTGCTTCCTCCAGCTCCTCCAGATAATTCTTGATGGATAGCTCAGTCCTATCCGACAGGTAGCGCCCAGCTAGATCCAGAGCCAGCGGCAAATCTCCAAGATAGTCGGCAAGTTTGTCTAATTCGTTATCAAGGACCTTCTGCAGCCTGGGAGCTAATTTTCGAAGCAGCTCAATGCTCTGGCTTCTGCTAAATTCTTCCAGTCTCTTTGTCTGCAGGTCCAGATCAGCAGGCCAGTTTTCCCGGCGAGCAGTGATTAGCAGCCTGCATGGCTGCAGCTTCGGCATCCATTCATTGAGCAGCTTTAGGTTCTCGGCATTATCGAGCACAATCAGACGAGGACCGCCTTCCTGCCAGGATCTTATTGTGGCCGCTACCTGCTCGGGGAGTTTATCAGACCAGCCGGGCAGCCCCATGGCTCGACCACAATCTGCGATTTCGGCGGATATATTCAAGTTGGCCTGAATCCAATGTACCCCTTGAAAGAATCGGCCATATCGATAACAGAGTTCAACTGCCAACTGGCTCTTGCCCACACCGCCAATACCTGTGATAGCAACCCCAATGCTATCTTTACTTGTATCCAGAAGAATGTTGGCAATTTCTTTAAGCTGTTCCTGCCTCCCTGTAAAAATCGCATTGGGCAAGAAAGGTACTCTGTGTCCGGGCGGCAAGGCTCCACGTTTAGGCAGCTCTCCGGGAAATCTAGGATGATCCGGCACTGATCGAATGCCCGGGAAAGCTGGCTGTGACATCGGCTTAGCACGTTCAAGAGACACCCCTGCAAGAAGCTCATTTCTTGCCTCCTCTTCATTCAATCCAATCAAGTCGATTCGATCGATTGATGCTAGAAGACCTTCTGGTCTACAATCTCGGATCTTGATGGGTAGAAGCTTTCCCTTATCTCCTTTAGGATCCTGGACGAATGCTGCAGCCCATTCCGGAGCAGTGAAACTGGAATTCAAGAAGTCTTGAGAGGGCACAATCTAGAAATCGAGTGATTTCTCGATTCTTCCAAGGCCATCATGATGCTCATTTGACTGTTACCTGTGATGTTTAAAGAAATTACCACTCACATCATAAAAATGATGCGTATAGTCCA
>Ga0310040_1001037_pt1 | contig 21870 bp, 24 predicted proteins | sample EPASupsiteHSE623_FD_200237 | JGI IMG/M metagenome (GOLD analysis project Ga0310040, IMG submission 200237) | Bioremediated contaminated groundwater from EPA Superfund site, New Mexico - Sample HSE6-23 (v2) (version 2) | ecosystem: Environmental > Aquatic > Deep subsurface > Groundwater >... | reverse complement strand
ACCCGGTATCCGGGTTCTTGTTCTGGAAAAGATGGATGAGCCGGGAAAAAAACTCCTGCTCGCAGGAACCGGCCAATGCAATATCACTCATACCGGAGAGATGCGGGATTTTCTCTCTCACTATGGCGACCATGGCAAATGGTTAAAACCTGCACTTTTTTCCTATACGAACAAAGATCTCCTCGCATTTTTTGAAGAACGCGGGCTTCCCATGATAGCAGAAGAAAATGGCAAGATATTCCCCGGGACCCGGCAGTCAGCTGATGTACTGGCAATTCTTCTTGGGGAATGCAAAACCCGGGGTGTTGAAATACGGTGCGGGGAACTGGTTACCGGTATCGCCCGTGATACAGATGGTTTTCAAATCAGCACTGCTCTCGCTACGTACCGCTCCACCACTCTCGTGATCACGACCGGGGGTTCCTCCTACCCGAAGACCGGCTCAACCGGGGACGGATTCAAATTCGCTGCATCGCTGGGACAAACCGTCACGGAGACTGCACCTGCACTCACCCCGCTCCTGATCCGGAATTTCCCGTTTGCCGCACTTGCCGGCATCTCTTTTGAGCAGATGCCGTTTACGGTCTGGCGGGACGGGAAAAAAATCGGGGACTACAAGGGAGACGTCCTCTTTACGCATCTTGGTGTATCCGGCCCGGGTATTCTCGATGCATCGCGGGATATCCGTCCGGATGATCTCATCCGGCTTTCGTTTGTGGGGACGATGAAGCGCGAGGAATTTACTGCTGATCTCTCCCGGCGAGTGCAGGAGAACCGGACCTGGAATGTCAGCACGATCCTTGCCGCGTACCCGATCCCGGAGCGACTCAACCGGAAACTCCTGAAACTTTCGGATATCCCGGACGATCTCAAGTGCAACCATTTCTCCGCGGAACAGCGAACGCGACTGGTCACGAACTGCACGGAGTTCCCGTTAACCGTTACCGCACCGGGAGGTTATGCGGTTGCCATGGTCACGCGGGGCGGCGTGGCACTCGACGGGGTGGATATGAAAAGCATGGAATCGAAAATTATTCCCCATCTGTATTTTGCCGGAGAAGTGCTGGATATCGATGGCGATACCGGGGGTTACAACCTGCAGGCCGCCTTCTCGATCGGTTATCTTGCGGCACAGGGAATCAGGAAGCAACGGGAAGAGAAGAACCGGCTGCTGTTATAATGATCCCAATCCTAAAAAAAAGATTTTTTACATCAACAGGGTCAGTACCAAAGCAGGAATTACAAGGGTGGCGGAGAACAGTCCTCACTTTTTTCCAGCATAGCGACCAGGTGCTGGGTGGCCAGAATAATGAATATCCCGATTGCGATGATGGCATATCCCTGCGGTTCATCACCATAGGGGGGAAATGAGAGTACATACAGCCCGTTAACCGTTACAAAAAGTCCGATGATATAACCTTCAATGGCAAGAGCTCGCATCAGCAGCACCGTTCCCTACCAGAGTGTACGCCAGATGATAAGAAAGGTGTTTCTGGTATCACGATTTTTACCGGTCGCGGATTTACCGGCCATATCCTACAGGATTATATGTGAAAAACCGCGAAAAATGAGCAAAGGTACGGGATAAATGATGAGCGAAAAAAAGTATCTGAAAAAATTATTCCTGCTTCTTGGTTACCGGATAACTCAGTGAACCTGCTTTCTTAATCAGGTAATATCCTGCACCAAGACCGACCACAATCACACCGATTCCCATCAGCTCGAACCCGAATGCAAAGGAATCTCCCGGTGCCGGATTCAGGAGAATCACTTTTCTCGCCATAGCGATGATGGCCAGCAGGATGATAATCTCAACGTGGATAGTATTTTCGATGAAATATGCCTTGATGGTATCCAGCAGTTCGACACCAATCAGCACCAGCAGGAACCCCCCGAGCACCAGGATCATTTCGGTGGGATCAATAAGATAAGGAGTCTGCAAGTCAGTGAGAACTCCAAACAATTTGACCGCAAGCTCAACAAGAGCCGCTATAAGCACAACCATCAGCATGACCATGAGCAGCGCATAAACACTTTTTTCGAATTTATTGACAATTTCAATCATTGACGATCACTCATCCACAGGTATCAGATCCGGGTTTGCCGGATTATATAGCTTCACTACATCGCCAATCACTATCACCGCAGGAGGCCTGACTCCCGCCATCTTTGCGGTCTCGGCAACCGTTGCAAGCGTGCCGGTAGTCACCCGCCGGTCCTTCCGCAGTCCGCGTTCAATGATTGCAACGAGCGTATCTTTCGACTTGCCGTTTAGCATGAGCACGGCAGCAATCTTGCCAAGGTTTGCCACTCCCATCAGGATCACGATCGTGCCCCGGCTCTGCGCAAGGAGTTTCCAGTCAAGGGCCGGCTCGGACTTGGTCGGGTCCTCGTTGCCGGTCAGGATGGTTACCTGCGACGCATACTTACGATGCGTGAGCGGGATTCCCACGGAGGCGGGAACCGCAAGGGCACTGGAGATCCCCGGGACCATTTCGACAGCGATTCCTGCCGAGCGGACGGTTTCGAGTTCCTCGCCACCCCGGCCAAACAGGAACGGGTCGCCGCCCTTGAGCCGGACAACGGTCTTTCCCGCTTTTGCCCGGTCCACGACAAGGGCCTCGATCTCGTCCTGTTCCAGCGTATGTTTTCCACCATACTTCCCGCAGTCGATCTTCTCGGCCCGGGCTGGCAGGGAGGAAAGGATCTCCTCGCCCGGAAGCTGGTCGAAGAGCACGACATCCGCTGAATCGATCACTGCCCGGCCCCGCTGAGTGAGCAGGCCATCGCCACCGGGGCCTGAGCCCACCAGATACACTTTACCGTTCATGGATACACCTCGTTGCTGATCCCCAGTTCCCTGCATGCATCATCGATCAGGTCCTGTGCTTTACCTTTGAGCAGCCTGCCCTGTTCCCGTGCCTGCTCGATGGAGGTCACATCCGTCTCGATCCGTTCCGTCCGCTTCCCGTCCAGCGAGAGCACTTCTGCGATCAAGTGACCGGCCCGGCAATAAATCCCGAGCGGCGTGTAGCATCCCCCGCCCAGCTGTTCCATCACGGCCCGTTCGATCAGCACGTCGGTCCGGGTCTGCGGGTGATCGAGTGCTGACAGCACTTCCATGAGCGAGGGATCGGCCCGGCTCACGACCGCAATCGTGCCCTGGTTCGGTGACGGTACAAATTTTTCCGGCGGGAACCGCTCGCCGGGTAACCAGATACCGAGACGGGTCAGTCCCGCTTCGGCAAGGATGATCGCATCGTATTCTCCATCATTGAGCTTCCGGATGCGGGTATCGACATTGCCCCGGAGATCTTTGACGGTGAGGTCGGGATCATGCCGGAGCAGCTGGGCACGCCTTCGGGTACTGGACGTCCCGATAATTTTTACGTTTCCGAGCGGGCCGTTGTGGGCAATATAATCGGCCGGGGAATCGCGCTTGAGCACGGCGGCAGTAAAAAGCCCGTGGGGACGGTATGCGGGAATATCTTTCATGCTGTGCACTGCACAATCAATTTCATTGGCCAGGATTGCATCGTCCAGTGCCCGGACAAAGACGCCCTGCCCGCCGATCGCGTGCAGCGGGACCTGCGTTGTGGTATCTCCCTGCGTATTGATGATGATCTTCTCGGACGGAATGCCGAGTGCATCGAGTTTTTTCATGACCGTTTCGGTCTGGGCAAGGGCCAGCTTGCTGCCCCGGGTCCCGATTCTTATCGACATTGTGTGTACGCCTGTGAGAGAGTGGTGAGATCCTGTTCGCTGTGCGCTGTTGAAATGAAGTTGGTCTCAAACTGGGAGGGCGGGAGGAAGATGCCGGCATCCAGCATCCGTTTCCAGAACCTGCCGAACGCATCGGTATTGCATTCCTTGACCTCGCGGTAATTTTTCGGGGGTGTGGTGCGGAAGAAATACTTGAACATCGAGCCGAGCCGGACAAACGACCCATTTTTGTCACTGCCGAGCGACTCTTCGAGCGCACGCGTCTTTGCATCCAGCTCGTCATAGAGCAGGCGATTATCATGGAGATAATTGAGCGTGGCAATGCCGGCCGCAAGCGAGAGCGGGTTTCCGGAGAAGGTGCCAGCCTGGTACACCGGGCCCTGCGGGGCAACGAGCTGCATGATCTCCCGTCGTCCGCCAAATGCCCCGATGGGGAGCCCCCCGCCAATAATCTTGCCCAGCGTGGTGAGATCCGGCCTGACACCGTACATCACCTGCGCCCCGCCAATGCCGAGACGGTAGCCGGTGATCACTTCATCGAAGATCAACAGCACATCGTGCGCTCTGGTGATCTCCCGGACATCCCTGAGATAGTTGTTATCCGGCAGGATTGGCCCGATGTTGCCGAGCACCGGTTCGATGATGAGGGCTGCGATATCGGTATGGGCGGTGAGCAGGGTTTCGAGTGCCTCGGGATCATTGTACGGCACCTGCCGGGTGTGAGCCACGAGATCGGCGAGCACCCCCGCGGAATCCGGAACGCCCATGGTGGTTGCGCCCGACCCGGCCTTGACCAGCACCGCGTCATGGGCACCGTGGAACCCGCCCTCAATCTTTACGATATCTTTCTTGCCGGTGAACCCGCGGGCGAGCCGGATCGCAGCCATTGTTGCCTCCGAACCGCTTGACACGAACCGCACCATGTCCATGCCCGGGTGGTCGCCCGTGATCATCTTCGCAAACTCGGGTTCGAGCGGCGAGGGGGTACCGTACAGCCACCCATAGTCCAGCTGGGCTTCGACGGCCTGCCGGACCTGCGGGGCCGCGTGGCCGAGCAGGAGCGGGCCGTATGCCATGCAGCAGTCGAGCAGAGTAGTCCCGTCAACCGTGGTCAGGTACGAACCGCTCGCACTCGCAGTATAGAACGGGTACGGTTTGATCGCCCGTACCGGGCTGCTGACGCCGCCGGGCATCAGGGTCTTTGCGATATCGAACAACTGGCTGCTGTTACGTGTGTTAGTGCTGTCACTGCTATGGTTTTTCATCGAGCCACCCGGCAACATCTGCTGCAAAATAGGTAATGATGAGATCTGCTCCTGCACGCTTGATGCAGGTCAGGCTTTCGAGCACGGTCTCTTTTTCCTTAAGCCACCCGCGCTCGGCAGCACTCTTGATCATCGAATATTCCCCGCTGACCTGGTACGCCGCAACCGGCAGGCCGAGTTCGGCGACCCCGGCAAGGATGTCGAGATAGAATCCTGCCGGTTTTACCATGAGGATATCTGCACCCTCATCGGCATCCATCTGTGATTCCAGGATAGCTTCCCGGCTGTTTCCGCAATGGATCTGGTACGTGGACCGGTCGCCAAACGAGAACCCTGAGCCGGCCGCTTCCCGGAACGGGCCGTAGAGGGCGGAAGCAAACTTGGTGGAGTACGACATGATCAGCACCTCTTCAAATCCTGCATCGTCCAGCGCGGCTCGCAATGATCCTACCATCCCGTCAAGCATGCAGGACGGGGCAATGATATCTGCCCCGCTCTCCGCATGGCTGCACGCTATCCGGTTCATCAGTTCGAGCGAGGGATCGTTGAGCAGGTCCGGGCCGTTCCGGCCTTCCCCGATAATCCCGCAATGGCCGTGATCGGTATATTCGCAGGCACAGACATCGGTGATGACAACCATGCTAGGCACTGCGGCTTTTATCCTGCGGACTGCCTGCTGCACGACCCCTTCGGCATCGAAAGCAGAGCAGGCTCCTGGATCTTTTTCTTTGGGAATGCCAAAGAGGAGCACGGCACGTATCCCGCGTTTCCAGAGATCGGCAGCAACCGCGGCGATTCCGTCAACGGGATAGTTGAACTGGCCGGGCATCGAGTCGATGGGCCGGGGAGAACTGATCGTCTCGTTCACAAAAAGTGGAGCGATCAGGTCGTCTTTTGTTATACAGCACTCACGCAGGAGTGGCTGGATATATCGTGTCCGGGTTCTTCTCATCCGTCGCTGGGGAAACATACTGGAAGCGGGCCTCCTGCTATTCTGATGGATACAGTTTTAAGAACAATGGTATTTATGGTTACTTTATTCCCCGTCATGCACCGCCGGTCTCTTCAAGGGGGTGGCTTTTGAGCGAGCAGGCAAGCCGGAGCGCACTGTTGACCATGTTGTGCAGGTCTTCCTGCGTGTACTTGTTGTTCTCTATCATTGCCCAGTCCCTGGTGGTGTCTTCGTCATTTTCCCCCACCCATGACGCTATGGCAACTTCGGGCGTGTGAAAGCCCAGCCAGGAAAAGAAGTTCAGGAGATTGCCGGCCACATGCTGGATGCCGTCCACGTGGCCGATGATGATGAGGGCCGCGACCTTGTTCGAGATCATGCGGTTGCCAAACCAGGAGAACTGGTTCTCGATCGAGTTCATCCGCTCGATAAATTTCTGGACCAACGCTGAATGGTTGTTCCACCGGATAGGGGTTGCAAGGATCAGGATATCGCAGGCCAGCACCGCATCGTATACTGCCTGCATCTGGTCGTCATCGTATTTCAGCGAACTCTGGCAGGGATAGGTACAGTAATCCGGGTTCTCGGAATAGTTCCCCTCGCAGTCATGGATGACGAGATCCTTAATCCGCAGGAACTCAGTCTCGCACCCGTACGTTTTGTACAGGTCAAGGGCCCGCAGTAAGAGACGTTCCGATTTGCTCATACCCGGTTTCTGCCGGCTCGAACCGGAAAGCCCGAGGACTTTGATCTGCCGGCAGGTGTTCCGGTCCGGGACCGGTATGATGTTGAGGCCGAACTTCCTTCCAACCAGTGGCGCAGGCATGCATTAATAGTCCTTAGTCGTGATTATCTATTTGTTGGTCTTTTCCGCAGGACAATGGACGCGGGAACCTGTGGATCAATGATTGGGGATGTGTGCGATGAACGAGGATCAGAAAAATATTGTTGAGGATAACAAAAAGAAGTGTATCTGCGAACCATGCCCCTCGTATACCGAGTGCATGCGGGCGGGCAGTGAACTGTTGTTCTGCGTTACAGGCAAAAGCCCTGACTGCAAATTTGAGAAGCAGGGGTGCCTCTGCCCGGGCTGCCCGGTAACAATAATTCTGGGTTTGAAAAAGGCCTATTACTGTATCAAGGGTTCCGAAGCGGAACAGAAATAACCGGGCGAAACAACCGACTGGCAGCTGTAAAGACAGATCATCGTTATTTTTATGCAGCCCGGAGAAATTCCTGATGTATGCAGATATCCGGCAATCTTATTATTTTCCTCCTCGTATGTGCTGCACTGGTGTGTGCAGGCTGTACGCAACCGGCTTCCCCGGTTACTCCGGTTCCCGCGACTATTGTGCCAGTGATGGCTACGCCGGGTAACGGAACAACTTCCGTGATTAACCCCGCACCCCTGGGTCTCACGCAATCCGATCTCCCGCAGGGTTTTAGCCTGGTGGAGAGCCGGACAAAAAACCCTTCCGAGATGCCCAGCCTTGCTTTGGATCTCGGCTGGCAGGGAGGCTACATGGCACAGTATACCGGCCCGGCACCGGAAGGAACCGGTACGTATGATATCGTGCACTCCATTGCCATCTACCCGCCAGGCAAAATTCCGGATGTGATCGATTATTCGGTACAACAGGGCCAGTCTGACAGTGACTTTGCCTATTCCGTTATTCCGGTCCAAGGACCCGGAGTACAGTCAAGGGCATTTTCCGGAAGAACACGGGAGCAGATTGCCGGAAATGCCGGAATGGCCGGTAACACCGGTTCCCTGGTCGCCAGCATGGAAAATTCTGGTGGCCGGACAAGCCTGAAGACCAACTTTTCGATGATCATCTTTTCTAAGGGCAATACTTTTGAAGTGATCAAACTATCCGGGACCGAACCCGACACGGCATTCCTGGTTAATCTCAGCCAGAAAGCGTATGCAAAAATTCCCTGAATAAACTAAAAAACCCCCTTTTCTTTTTTTTAGGGACACCCCGCAAGGGCTTTACCGGCATGTGATTAACGTGCGAAAGTGTGCCAGGAGTTGCAGGGACAAACCTGCATGCTGCTGTTGCTTAACGAAGAAATATCCTTTCAGATTCCCCGGCCTTAACGGGACATTTTCCCGTTATCGATCCGGTCGCCTTTCGTGATCGCTTTTACCAGGGCATCCACCGTTTCCAGATCGCCTTCTTCCGCACTGGAACGGATGGAAAAGGTCAGGTCGGTGAGCAGTTTTTTTGCCAGCACGCGGGAGAGGTCATCGACAACTTCCGCGGTTTTTGGATCTGCAGGGCCAAGGCGGGCAATCGCCCGGTCACGTTCCCGTATGCGCACGGACTCTGCCCACGTGTGCAGCGAAGCAAGGGCATCGTCGGCAGATTTCCGGTGCAGGTGGCGCAGGAATATTTCGAGTTCCGCGTCAACAAAACTATGGGCACGATCGGCTTCTGCCTTCCGGGTGCTCATGGTCTGTTCATTGATGCTGCGGAGATTGTCGATGGTAAAGAGATGGACGCCATCGATGGTATCGGCACCTTCCTCAACATCCCGGGGTTGGGCAATATCGACCAGGATCAGCGGGCGGGGGTGTCCCTCGACCGGCCAGCACCGGTCCTTCATGGCATGGGCAAGATCTTTCCGGTGGATGATCGGGTGCGGGGCGGAGGTGCAGGAGATGACGACATCAGAGAGCGTGATGTAATGGTAGAGCTCCGATAGTTTCACCGCTTTGCCGCCGATTTTGTTGGCGAGGATGACTGCCCGGCCGTACGTCCGGTTCGCGACATACATCGCAGTCAGGTTCTTGGCCGCAAGCGCCTGGGCAACCAGCAGGCCCATCTCGCCACTGCCTATGACCAGGATGTGTTTGCCCTCAAGGCTGCCGATCTCTGCTTCCGCGAGGAGCACCGCTGCCGAGCCTACGGATACCGAACCCCGGTTGATCAGGGTGCGCTGCCGGACCTCGACGCCCACATGCACGGCCTTGTTGATGCAGGTCTCCAAAAAACTGCTCGAGGTCTGCGCTTCCTGTGCATCTGCAAGCGCCTTTTTCAGCTGGCCTATGATCTGGTCTTCCCCCACAATCATCGAGTCGATACCGGAAGCAAGGGCAAAGAGATGGCGCAGTGCACCTTTCCCTTCATGGACAAAGAACCCTGTCCGCCCCATACCGGCCAGGAAGGAGCGGAGTTCGTCCTCACTGCCTTCCACAAATACCTCCACCCGGTTGCAGGTCTGGAGCAGGAGCACGCCTTTGAACCGGGCCGATGCTGCTTTAAGGAATTCAGCTTCACCGGCAAACCGGAAGGCTTCGAGTGCGGTCACATTGGCGGTATGATGGCTGACCCCTGCAATTGCTATCGGAATATTTTCGGGTTCAGTCATGCAGGTACCTCGCCTTTACCCGGTCCCAGGCCCCGGCCGGATCAGTAGACAGGTCTGTCCAGACCGATGTATCGTTGAGCACTTCCCGGAGAATCGTGTTCCGCTTTACCGGGTCGGGTTCGGTGCACCGGAGTTCCGAACGCAGGCGCTGTTGCAGTGCGATCATCAGGTCCATTGCCGGGAATTCATGCTCCAGGTGCTCCCGGATAAAGCGGGACATCGCCGGGCTGCTGCCCCCGGTGCTGATGGCAAGCGTATAACCAGTACCCCGGATGACCGAAGGCAGGATCACATCGCCCGGCTCGCCATCCGCATTGTTGAACAGGATCCCCCGGTCCCGGCAGAGCCGCCCGATCCGGTTGTTCTGGGCAGGCTCAGAGAGTGCCCCGATGACAAGAAACGCCCCTTCGAACATGGCTTCGAGCGATGCATCCGTTTCCGTGCTGACATCGCATTCCCTCCGGGCTGCCGGCAGGTCCAGAATCTTCGGCCTGAATGAACGGCTCACGATAATTACCTCAGCCTTACTGGCAAAATAGGCAGCCTTGCGTGCGGCCACCTCCCCTCCTCCGAAAATGACAATGCGCCGCCGGGAGCAGTCCACGAAGAGAGGAATCATCTGCTATTAGATAGAGCGATTATACAAAAAACCCTGTCGTTATGTTTGTAAAATTTCTTAACCGTGGAAGGGCGTTCTGTGCGGACATGATTGTATCAGGTTTCCAAAAAATATTCTGCCCACGCCGGAGAAAGTGGAATCCGGCGCTCCCGACTTCGATATACTTAAATTGTTTGAATTCCCACATTGTAGAGCACACTGCGCCGATAGTGTAGTGGTTATCACTAGGCGTTGCCAACGCCTAAACCCGGGTTCGAGTCCCGGTCGGCGCACTTGTTTTGTCAGGATTTTGTGAAGAGCGAATGCGTTCTTCTTTTAAAAGGTCCAATTCTCCATAGCAGATCAAACTAGCTGAAAAATTGATTCATTTTAAAAAATATAATTTTTCAAATAACTAATACCGGGAAAATAAAAAGTAATTATATATGACGGACTTTAACAAACAACAGTTACATGTCGGTGTAACAGTTGCAATCATTGGTTCCACGTTTGTTGCTGTTGCGTCCTTAATAATGGGCCAAAAAGGCACGAAATATTTTTGGGGTGCTTTGGCAACGGGCCTTTATTTCGTTGGTATGAATAATGTCGTGGGAGATATGTGAAAAGAGATACGGAACTTCAAAATAAAATCGATCAACTTCAAGTTACCCTAGATAATCATATTGAGAAAATCTCTGAAACTGAAAAAAATCCACAGAAAAATGAGTCTGAAATATCTCCTTTGACCCCAGAAGAGATTGCAGGGAAGACTTTAGCCTATAACGCAATTCAGACCGCGTGTATTATTACAATCGCTTTTGCAGCATATATCTACACAGCAGCACATTATGACGTTTTAGTCTCCCTTCTTGCCGGGGGTTGTCTTGGAATTATTTTCGGCTTAATTGCTCATAACACAATCAAAAAATTAGGGTTTAAAATCGATCCAAATCTAACAAAAATTTCATATAAAAAAGTAATTCCAGTGTTATTTTGCTCATTATTCTTATAGTGGCATATTATTCATTGGTCCATATCCCAAACGAATCGTCACCGGTTGCTGGAAATATCACTTACAGATATGAAAACTGCAATTATTCCGTTTCCAACGTTGTAAATAATTATACGGTGATCATTAATCAAATCCCAGTTGAAAAAAGAGATTCGATGGTTTCGATCAAGGAATTGAAGGATCTAATGCAAAACAGGCCTATTGGAACGTAGATATTTGAATCTTTTTAAGAAGTTATTGATTTTTTGATTCACTACATCTCTGTTCAATACATAGATAGCTATTTTTCCAGAATTGTTTTGTTACATATTATTCAGGGCACAGATCATCAGGATTGGGTTCATCATTAAGATTTGGGGACAATGTTCCATCATCACAAGACTGTGAATTTAATCGAATGGACCCGCCGTGGGGGTGCCCCTTCGGCGCGGTGGAGGTCATCAAAAGAGGGGTATGGGGGCATCAGGCCAATGAAAATTATAATTTTTTCCCATTTTTTGACATATGGGGAAAAGAAGAGCAGATATTACAAACTTTTTTACGCGGTAGAAATCTAATCCCGCTCTCTGCCAAGCGCGAGTTCCCGTACCGCGTATGCCGGGAGAGCGTCCGCAACCGGCCCCAGTTTCTTATTCAGATCAATCCCGCCCAGCTCCTTTGCAAAGAGCGGGGCACCGATACCGGCAACAATAATCTGCCGGGCACCGGAATCTGCGGTTACCTGCCGGACCTGATCGCAAATCAGGTTCCGCTGCTTCTCCCAGAATTGTACTGCAATCTCCATGGCACCCGCCTCACCAATCTCTTCAAGATCAGCACATACAACGCGGGCGAGCCTGCGCAGGGATGCAGATTTTGTTTTCTCTTTCTTATCCGGCGAATCACAGGTGTACTGCTCAGCGCGGATATGATCCAGTACCAGGTGAGCATCGGCACTTGCAGCAAAAAATTCCGAACTGACCGGAGTTGGAATCCCGTTGAGCAGAACTGACGGGAGAAGCGTGGCGATATTTCCCCGCAGCATGCCGGTATAGAGGAGATACCCTTTCTGGAGGCGCAGAAGATCGGTCAGTCCATAGAGTGAGGAAAATCGGTTGAGCGGGATGATGTCAGCAGTCGTGCTCCCGATATCGAGGAGAATGGCGTCAGGATAATCCTGTCGCAGGAAATCTGCCGATGCGAGCCAGTTGGCCGCAGCCAGCTGGGGCACTGCCCGGTCATAAAACTGCCCGTCCATACCATAAAAACAGGCGCGGGGAAATGCATCCTGCACTGCGTTCACAATAAACGAGATCCCCTCCTGCTTGCTCAAAAAACTGTCCGCAAGCTCGCCGCTCATGACCACAGCTGCCGGATTGTCGGGAGCGCTGGCATATGGTTCCAGCAGGGATGTGATGGGTGCATGCTCCCAGAGCGGGCAGTAATGGATGTGGGCACCGGTCTCATTGACAATCTTGAGATTCGCCCCTCCCACATCAATCCCGATCATAATGGGGAAACCTTCCCGTGCGTATCAAAGCGGACACTTCCCGAGAGGTGAACCTCATCCGGGCCTCCTCCTTTCGAAGCAGCAACAAGAATCTCTGCAATCTCTTCTTTCATGCAGGCCGCGATACCCACGAGGCTTGTGGTGATCCGGGTGTTTACGTCTACTACGTACACCTTGTCGGCAACTACTACATCGACACCGCAGTACCCTTGGCTCCCGAGGGTAATAATCGTTTTTTTGGCAGTTTCGATAATCTCTGTTTCCCGGGCGGGATGGACCGGGGTTTCCCCACCAAGATACCGGATTGAACCGTCTGCCGCCTGGGCAATAAGCTGGCGGTTCACGGCAAGAACAAGCGGGGGTTTACCGGAATAATACGCACACGCATCTCCAATCACCCGGCTGGCTACCAGGCTAACCGAGAAATGTTCGCCTTCAATATACTGCTGGGCAAACTCTCCGTCGCCAACAGGAGCGTCTGAAACCTTTACACCCTGCGACCCGCAGCCTTTCACCGGTTTTATCATCCGTTTTCCGGAAACTGCTTCCGCCGGCACTGGCACGCCATGCGCCCGCAGGATCTTTTCGGTCTGTACCTTGTTGGCACAGAGTGCAGCAGTCATGAAACCGCAGCCGAGATTGTGCGTGTGTTGTTCAAGGATCTGTGTATATCGCGCTAGCAGGTGATCGGGTGCGATCACCAGTCCCATATCACACGTTGGTGCAAGGCGCTCGATCTCATTGCCAAAATCCCCGCAGACCGGCAGAATGACTTCGTGCCCGCAGCGCTCAAAACTCTTTTTCACAGTCGCTAACATTGCCGCACCCTCAGGGGCAAGGGTGGGATTGTGACAGGTGGCATATTCTGCGAGCAAAACTTTCATCTATTTCCTGTACGCGCTGAAAGAAAATTACCCTATCCGATCGGTGAACTATTTGTGGGGCGGCACCAATAGGAAATGGACATGAGACCTTCGATCCTGCTCACGAATGATGATGGCGTAAGTTCAGTCGGGCTCTGGGCTGCATATGAAGCGCTCACACCCATTGCCGATGTCACGGTCGTTGCACCAGCTACCCAGCAGAGTGCAGTCGGCAGGTCAATATCAATCTTTGAACCGCTGCGGGCAAGCCAGATCACCATCAACGGGCTCCCGGCGTGGTCTGTGGCCGGTAAACCCACCGATGCGGTGATCATCGGTCTCTATGCACTCAAACTCGCCCCGACCATGATTGTCAGCGGGATCAATATCGGGGAAAATCTCTCAACAGAGTCGATCATGACCTCCGGCACGGTAGGAGCTGCACTCGAAGGATCCAACCAGGGTACGAAAGGCATAGCGTTCTCCCTGCAGGTCGAAGACCAGGGGGATAAGTTCGATGACCCCCGCAATATCGGGCACAGCTTTGATGCGGCAAAAAAAGTGGTTTACGATGTGGTCTCCCGAGTACTCAAGCACGGGTTCTCGCAGCACACCGATGTGATCAATGTGAATATTCCCTCGGTAGTAAATGGCGGGTATGAAGTGACCCGGCTCGGCCCCAAACTGTTCCATACCGGTGTGGAAAAACGGCTGGACCCCCGCGGGCGCCCGTATTTCTGGATCAATGGGCCGCTCTATGATGATGCCGAAGAAGGAACCGATGTGCATGCAGTCCGTAAGGGAAATGTATCGATCACACCCATAACGCTCGACTGCACTTCCTACCCGGCATGGGATGATACAAAAAAAGTGTTTGGGAATTGAATTTTTAAATATTTTATGATTCAACTCAAATTTTATTCAGCTTTTTCACTAGCAAAAAAATTTCATCATTTCGTAGAAGTTAATACTCACTTCAGTTTTATTGCGATGCTTCCCACCCCCTTTGGGGGTAGCTCGGCCGCCTCGGCGGGGCCTCGCTGGGCAGAGAGGTTAATCATATCTCTCGATACAAAGGCTAAAGACCAATTCTCCCTTAATTAAACCAACTGAATCGCCGCGGGGGCGGCGGGGTTCATCATACACGGGGGTATGAGGGCATCAGCCCCCATCAATGTAAACATAAAAGCAGTGAAGCACCTATCTTCCGGAGAGCAATCAGCAAAAAATATCAATGCGCAAGCTCTCCCCACCACCATATCATCAGTTTTAATAATTCCTGTACCGATATGTATCACTTTAATGGACTCAGCGACACGCGATCCCGCAGCAGCCAAACGTGCGGCAGGCTACAAGGCAGCAGAGATGGTGAAAGACGGTATGATCATCGGCCTTGGTACGGGTTCGACGGTCATGTATACGATGGAACGGCTGTCTCAGCGCATGCAGGACGGACTAACAATCTCCGGGATTCCAACCTCATTTCAGACGGCAATCCGGGCACGCGGGTATGGTATACCGTTGACTACGCTCGATGATCACCCTGCCATAGACATGGCAATTGACGGGGCTGATGAAGTTGACCCCCAGTTACAGCTGATCAAAGGCAGGGGTGCGGCACATACCAGGGAAAAATGCGTGGCTGCCGCTGCGAAGAAATTTATTGTCGTTGTCGATGAGCAGAAGATAGTGAGCCGGTTAGACGGCCTGGTACCGGTAGAGGTTGTCCCGTTTGCTATCCGGCCGGTTATGGATCATCTCAGGGGCATGGGCTGTGACCCGGTATTGCGGGAAGGAGTGAAAAAAGATGGCCCGGTGATCACCGATAACATGAATTTCATCCTTGATGCAAAGTTCAAAACGATTGCTGAACCCGAAAAACTCGAGGCAGCCATCGGCCTAATACCCGGAGTAGTCGAGAGCGGGCTTTTCTGTAATTTTACGGATAAAACCACCGTGATTGTTGGTGGCGAAAAAAAATGCAGGATTATCCCTTAGTTGAGATAATCGCGTAATTTATGAACAAGAGCGAGCTGGTTGTTCGCTTCTTTCTTCTTCTCTTTTTCAATGCTGTCCATGATCTGGTGGATGGGTTTTGCCAGCTCGTAGATCTTTACCGGGCGGCCTTTGCTCTCTGCCTTGCTCTCGCGGCTGGAAATCCAGTCCTGTTCAAGCAGGTAGCGCATGGCAATGCTGACTTCCGGCTGGCGGAGATCGGTTCCCCGCTCGATTGCCCGGGATGTGGCTTCAGGAGTATTTGCAAGAAATACGAGTACCTTTGCCACATTTCTCTTGGTTCCAATCTCGATGAGGAGGTTTGCAAATTCCTCTTCCTTCTCGGTAAAATACATTACATTTTCAGTTCTCATTCAACACCACACTATTTTTCTTTGGATTTCCCCATAAAATTATCTAATTGTTGATATATATGCTCTCGTATTGCGGTGCAACGACGATATATTTTATATAAGATTAGGAATTTGCTGCATAAACCTGCAAAAAAAGGTTTTGGAATTAACAGGTACAATATATCAGCTGATAGATGGGGGAAAAAATAAAGGTCAGATCAGACCGAGACTGCGAAGGTCGGAGAGAATCTTGACCACCGCTTTCTTTGCATCTTCCGGTTCTTTGCCACCGGTGATGATCAACTTGCCGGACCCAAACAAAAGGACCACTACTTTTGGGACTTCAAGGCGATAAACCAGCCCGGGGAACTGCTCAGGTTCGTACTCGATCCGGTCGAGATTGAAACCGACTGCGATCTTGTTTAAGTTAATAGGGGTTGCAAGATCTGCTGAAGTGACAATGTTCTGGATCTTGTAATCCAGTTTTTTGGGGATATCTATCCCTAAGTCCCGCAGGAGACCGCCAAGAATGTTGAGGCCCTTGCTCAGGCTGTCAACACTCTTTGCACCGGTTAACACAACTTTTCCCGAACCAAAGACGAGTGCTGCGATCTTGGGATTCTGCATCCTGAGCACAACACCGGGGAACCGCTTCTTGTTATATTCAGCATCCTTGATCTTGGATGCAATATCGGGTAGATCCAGATAATCGGTCACCTTGGCTGAGGCAACTATGTTTTCGATCTTGAGGGAATCTTCCGGCCTGACCTTCATATTTATAAATGATATAAATCAGTATTTAAAAAGTTGGGTATGATTTTTGTTTATCAATCTTCAAGAGTAGATATATCGCCCGGGTCCATACCCATCTCTTTTGCCTTTAGCACCCGTCGCATGATCTTGCCGCTCCGGGTCTTTGGCAGAGAGGTAACAAACTCAATCTCTGATGGCATGGCAATCGGCCCTAACGTGATACGGACGTGATACAGGAGCTCATTTTTCAAACGATCGCTCGGCTCATGACCCATGCGAAGGATAACAAAAGCTTTGATCAGGTTACCTTTCACGGCATCAGGTTTTCCAATGACGGCGGCTTCTGCAACGGCCTTGTGCGAGACTAATGCACTCTCAACTTCGGCAGTGCCAATATTATGGCCGGCCACCACGATCAGGTCATCCGATCTCCCGAGGACCATGATGTATCCCTGCTCATTCTTTACCGCAAGATCCCCAACAGCATAACAGCCCGGAATGGTATTCCAGTACATCTTGTACCGCTCACGATCATTAAACACTGCGCGGAACATGGATGGCCAGGGTTCCTTGAGAACGAGGAAACCACCCGTGCCGGAAGGAACGGATTTTCCATCTTTATCAACTACATCTGCCACAACACCCGGTATGGACTTGCCGGCAAAACCCGGGTACATGGGTTCACCAAGCATCGTTGTTATCATATGCATACCCGTCTCGGTCTGCCACCAGGTATCCACAACAGGACACCGGTTTTTCCCGATAACACGATAATACCATTCAAAAGCTTCAGGGTTGAGCGGTTCTCCCACAGAACCCAGGATGCGCAACGTGTTTAAGTTACTCTTGTTGGGCCATTCTTCACCCATCTTCATGAACATGCGGATTGCAGTTGGCGCAGTGTACAGGATCGTGACACCGAAATCTTCGATCATTCTCCAGTAAACACCGGCATCCGGATAATCCGGCGTGCTTTCAGTAATGATGATCGTAGCCCCATTCGAGAGAGGGCCATAGACCACGTACGAATGACCGGTGATCCAGCCGGGATCTGCGGTGCACCAGTACACATCATTATCTTTAATGTCAAAGACATTTTTCGTGGTATAATAGGCGCCAACCATATATCCGCCACAGGTATGGACAATACCTTTTGGCGTACCGGTGGATCCGCTGGTATACAGGATGAAGAGAGGATCTTCTGCATCCATCACTTCGGCTTCGCAGTCAGGGCTGACATCCTTGATGAGATCGTAAAAATCCACTTCCATCTCGCGGTGAATCTCAACCGGCTGGTGGAGTTCCCTCCGGAGAACAACAACATGTTCTACACTGGGAGCATTGATGATCGCCTCTTCGATGACATGCTTGAGCGGAATGGATTTTCCGCGGCGGAAGGTGACATCTGCTGTGATAACAACCTTGGCCGAAGCACCGGTAATCCGGCTGTTGAGTGCTGCAGCACCAAAACCGCCAAAAACCACGCTGTGGACTGCTCCAATCCGTGCACAGGCAAGCATCGAGATGATCTGTTCAGGTACCATCGGCATGTAAATGCAGACGCAGTCACCTTTTTTTACACCGAGTTTCTTTAAGCCATTGGCAAAGCGCATCACTTCACGGTAGAGCTGGCGGTACGTGTAGATTCTCTCGGTATCATCCTCGCCTTTCCAGATAAGAGCAACCTTGTTACGCCGGGAATTCTGCACGTGGCGATCAAGGCAATTGTAGGAAATATTGGTCTTGCCGTCAATAAACCACCGGGCATCGGGAAAGTTCCACTCCTTAACCTTGTTATAGGGAGAGAACCAGTGGAGTTCTGATGCAATCTTGTCCCAGAAACCATCGGGATCCTGTAAGAATGCGTTGTACGCTTCCTGGTAATCTCCGATCCAACTGTTCTTTTTTATTTTTGGATCGGTAAGATACTGTTTGTCGGTGAATTTGACGTTAAAATCTTCAGCCATTAAAAAACCCCGATTCTACATTATTAATAATGAGTGTCCGTAAAAAAAGGTTATCATCTTCCATTCGTAAATCGGGGGATTTTCAGGAGTTGTTATCAAAATGAGCCCTGTTTGCAATTATTGCCGCACATGGCCGGGAATTTCCCAATCAGACCCTGAATTAATGGTATTTTCCCGGTTAAAGTGCGCGCGTCAGATTTTAAGGACATTGTTTGGTGAATAACGCGTTCTTTGTCCCAAACATTTATGAAAGCAGTCTCACGATTTGTTAAAGTTATTATGACCAGCGATCATGCGACGAAAAACCTTAAACCGGTTCAACCTCTTTGCAGGGTCACAGGGTTTTTGACATTCAACAATTCTTTGTTCAGGTGATTGATATGGTGCAGACAATGCTTTCTGAATCTGAGGGGTACGATTTGCTCAGGGGATACGATATACCCGTTCCCGAGTACCGGATCGTCATCACACCCCATGATGCGGCTGATGCAGCAGAGAAAATCGGATTTCCTGTGGTAATGAAGATCATCTCACCCCAGATCATCCACAAGAGCGATGCGGGCGGCGTGGTTGTCGGTATCGGGAGCAGGGAAGGTGCAGCTGCTGCATTCGAACGGATCATCGCCGGAGCAAAACAATACCGGGCCGATGCTGAAATTAAAGGGGTTATTGTAGAACAGCAGGCAGATCCCGGGCTGGAACTCATCATCGGCGGAAAGACCGACCCGGCGTTTGGCAAGGTCTTAACGTTTGGCATGGGCGGGACGCTTGTCGAACTGATGAAGGATGTGACTCTCCGCATCCTCCCGCTGGATGAAAAAACCATTCGTGAAATGGTAAAAGAGATCAACGGTTACCCCCTGATTAAAGGCTACCGCGGGATGAAACCCAAGGACGAAGAGGCACTGGTAACTGCACTTATTGCAATCAGCAGGTTCTTTGAAGAGAATGCGCATATCGTTGAGTTCGATATCAATCCCCTCAGGCTGTACGAGAACGGGGCCCTCGCAGTTGATGCACGCATTATCACATCCGATGAGACTGCAACAGAACAGACCGCTGAGCGGATACCGGTCCCCATGGAATATTTCAACCCGCGTTCCATCGCCGTCATCGGTGCATCGCAGGATTCATCGAAGATGGGATATGCAGTCATGCATAACCTGCTCCATTTCCCCGGCCAGCTCTACCCGGTCAATAACAAGCGCTCCGAGATCCAGGGGCTCAAGGCATACCCCAACATCACGGCAATTCCTGCCCCGGTTGATCTTGCTGTAATCACGGTCCCTGCAATCCATGTCCCCCGGGTCATTGAAGAGTGTGGACAGAAAGGCGTCCCGATGGTTGTCATCATCACCGCCGGATTCAAGGAGATGGGAGAAGATGGCAGACACCTTGAAGACCGGATCAAAGCCATCGCACGGAGTCATGGAACCCGCATCATAGGCCCGAACTGCCTGGGAATCATCGTGCCCCCGCGAGGGATTGATACCACCTATGTCCACCAGTCGCCCAATCCCGGTAATATTGCATTCATATCGCAGAGTGGAGCAATCATCAACACGGTCGTTGACCTGAGTCTTGCAAAGGGCATAGGATTTTCAAATGTCATCTCTGTCGGCAACCAGGCCGACCTTGATTTCCTCGACTATCTCCGCTATGTCCAGAAAGACGAAAAGACCAAAGCAGTCATTCTCTATATCGAGCAGATCACCGACGGCAAGGGCTTCATGGAAGTTGTCTCTGAAGTGGCCAAAACCAAACCGGTAGTGGCAATCAAATCCGGTTCATCCGCGAAAGGTGAACACGCAGCCTCTTCCCACACGGGTTCGCTTTCCGGTTCTTACGATGTGTACATGGAAGCATTCCGGAAGTCCGGAGTCATTGCAGTTCACACTTTAACCGGTGCATTCCTTGCTGCACAGATGCTCGCTCACCCGAAAGGATACCCGAAAGGGAAACGTGCCGTTGTAATCACCAATGCCGGTGGTTTTGCCGTTCTCTCATCGGATTATGCTGAACGCTACGGTGTTGATATTATCGATCTTCCCGAGGATGTGATAGAAGAACTCAACGGATTCCTTCCGGAGTTCTGGAACAAGGGAAATCCCATAGATCTGCTCGGTGATGCAAGTGATAAACGGTTTGAAAAAACCTTTGAGGTACTTGCACGTCATGAAGATCTCTGGGACATGGCATTTATCATCGGGTTCCCAAACCTTGTGCTCACCTCAGAGCATCTGGCAAAGAAGATCCTGAAATTTTCTGATATGACCGATAACCGGCTTATCGCCACCCTGCTTGGGGGAGGTTCTATGGATGTCGGCCGGGAACTTTTAAAAGAAAATAATATTCCGAGTTTTGATGAACTGGATTTCACCTTCCGTGTCATGGGCAGGGTTCTCTGGCAGAAGTTCCGGGTCAGGGCTCCGGGACTTCTCTGAAAATTTCTTTAAAAGTCCAGCTATTTTTTTATTTTATTATCATGGAGATACATCTCATTTTCCTTTGGATGCACACGTGTCAAATCGCATCCATCGTAAATACCGGTTCCTTTCTTGATATTTTCCAATAAGGACAAGAAGTTTTGACCGGTTAACCGGAAAAGGCATCATCGTTTTTTCCAAATCCACAAGGGTTTTATAACTCTTCTCCATGTACCGGGTTCAGGAAAAAAACGGACCCGGGAAATAAAATTGCTCAACATTACTCATTTAGAGAAAAAAGATCGGCACCCGGAATAAGATCGGTCATTTCTCATCCAGCTTATATCGCCCGCTGGCATATCCCATAAACCACCCAATCCACCAGGCCACAACAATACCGGTGAGCAGGATCAAAGCATCAGTGTAGGTCATCGCTTCATCTCCAGATATCAAGAGATTATCTTCGCTTTATTGATAATAGAGATATTTCGCTTAACCATTATGATATTTGCCGGCGTAACCTGAGTAATTTAAGGAGTTATGCTCTTTCATGCAATAACAGGGTTAAGGATCTCCAATGAATAGCAGACCGCCAGATCCAGGATAGCAGGTTTTTAAAATGTCATATTGCATTTTGTTCTTTGCGAACAGAATATATTTATTGGGAAAAATCCAGGATAATACCTGAAAAATTTTACTGATTGTTCGGCTATGACGATTCCCTAGTCATATTGTCGCCACGTGTGGCCGCATTCCGTGCACCGGAAGAACCTCACTTCGCTTTCATCAGCTGCCCGCAACTGGCGGAGCCACCAGAAAGCAAGATTGTTCTCGCATTTCGGACATTTTATCTGGATCGTGGGCATGGTTTTGATCTTGTCATCTTCATCATCCACAATCGTGATCTCATTTTCCGTGCGCATCTTCTGGGACTTCATCTGATCAGCGGCTTCTATCTTCCGTATATACCCACATTTCCGGCACTTGAGCTGACCCCCGCTTGAGATCATCATCGTCTTACATTCAGGACAGAACATCGGTATTCTATGCGTGAGCAAAGAAGATTAACCCTCGTGTCAGGAACACCGGTTTTTACCCG
>Ga0310040_1001032_pt1 | contig 21993 bp, 19 predicted proteins | sample EPASupsiteHSE623_FD_200237 | JGI IMG/M metagenome (GOLD analysis project Ga0310040, IMG submission 200237) | Bioremediated contaminated groundwater from EPA Superfund site, New Mexico - Sample HSE6-23 (v2) (version 2) | ecosystem: Environmental > Aquatic > Deep subsurface > Groundwater >... | reverse complement strand
CTTACCTTTCCGTCGAGGATTTCGCGCGCCGCCAGCGATTCGAGCGGACCGATGCCGAAGCCCTGGTGGGCTCGGGCGCCTTCGACAGTCTCCTTGGAGGCGCGAAACGCTCCGACGCCCTCATGGCTCTCCTTTCCCTCTGCGCGGCGCGCGAGGGCGCGGCAGGAGGCCCCGCCGCCTCGGGCGGCCCCGGGGCCTCAGGCGCTTCCCTTGCAGCCGGCAGGCCGCTCGAACTTTTCGCGCCCGATGGCGAAAGCCTCGCCCCGGAGCCCCGCGCCTCGGCGCCGCGCGCTCATCAGGCGTCCTGCGCCCCCGAGCCGCCCCCAGGCTCCACACGCAAGAAGCGCGTTGCCGAGCTCAAATATCTCGGTACCACCCTCGATTCCCATCCACTGGAGCTCTGGCCGCGCGCCTTCGCCGCTCCCCGCGAGCGCGCCATCGACCTGCGGCGCAAGGTGGGCCGCCGCGTCCGCCTCCTCGGCTGGCCCATAACGGCCAAGCCCGTCCTCACCGCCAGCGAGGAAACCATGGAGTTCGTTTCCTTCGAAGACGAGACAGCCATCTTCGAAGCGGTTCTCTTTCCCGAGGCCTACCGCAAATATCGCCACCTGCTCTTCGAAGAACATCCGCTTTGGATAGCCGGCCTCGTCGAGAACAACAGGGGCGCCGTGAGCCTCACCATCGAGAGCCTTTTGCGTGCTTGATTTTTCACGCGCAGGCGGCGTGACTACATTTCTTTCGAGACCTGGTCATTTGCGCTGAAGCCTTTGTTCTTCTACTTTCTGCCAGGGTTTATTTCGTGTACTATGTCAAGGAAATTATGACCAAACTCACTATGTCTGAAATCGCGGCTCTGGCACATGTCTCCAAGGCTACGGTTTCTCGTGCTCTCCATCGACCGGACTTGCTGAAGGACTCCACGAGGAGGCGAGTCCTGAAGGTCATAGAAGAGCACAAATATGTCTACAACGTGAACGCGGCCGATTTTTCAAAAAAGCAGACATCCATTATTGGACTCATCATTCCCACGATAAAAAGCTCCATCCACGCGGAATCGATTCGCGGCATTCAGCAGGAAGCCCATCTCCACGATCTGGCATTGTTGATCGCGAACACCGACTACAGCGCGGAGGATGAAGTTGGGTATATGAATCTATTTCGCCAGCGTAGGCTTGCGGGAATGATACTGACGGGCGTCACCGATTCCACCTCGAGTCTGATTAAGGAATTTTCGAAATCAGGATTGCCTTGCGTCGTCATTTGGGAAATGGCTGAAGACCCCGAGATCAGTTTTGTCGGGTTTGACAACAGGGAAGCGGCATATCGCATGACAAGATATCTCCTCGAGCTGAAGCACCGGCGGATCGCGCTGATAACAGGGCCAATCGAGAAGGTCAAGCGGGCGAGTATGCGATATCAGGGTTACAAGGACGCCCTTCATGAATACGGCGTTGAACTGGATCCGACTCTCGTCGTCGGAGCCGAACCGACGCTTGAAAACGGCAGGATTGCCGCAAGGACAATCCTGTCCGCGGCGAATCCTCCCAGCGCTATTTTTGCGGCGAGCGATACAATGGCATTGGGCGCCCTGCGGGCAATCAAGGAAGCAGGACTGAAGGTTCCCGACGACATCTCTCTTGCCGGCTTCGATGATGTCGATCTGGCATCATATTGTGATCCGCCATTAACGACCATTCGCGTACCCGAGCATGAGATGGGCAGGAAAGCGGTACGCACTCTATTGGCCTTGATAGGCAACCCCCTACTCCAGGTTGAAAGACATACGCTGAGGACTGAGCTGATCATACGCGATTCTTGTCGTATCAACATACAAGGCTAGCATGCCGGAAAAAAAATAATCGGATTGCATGGAAAAACTTGACAGGTAAAAAATTGGGGACTACACTAAAAATGAAACCGGTTGCAAAGATTTAATTCCTGACCTGAACTGCAGAAAGAAGAAAGGAGGCAATCATGGGGAAATCGATAGTCGCCATGTTATGCATCGTGTTTTTGGGCGGACAGCTTTTCGCTCAAAACCAAAAAGACGTCTCCGCGGCGGTAGGCGGCGGCAAACCAGTAAAACTTGTGTACTCCTCGACAGCGGCGTCGACAGCCTCTCACGGGAAAGCTGCGCATGTCATGGCGGAGGAAGCCAAACGCCTCTCAGGCGGCCGCATTACGATCGATGTCCATCTCGACGGCACGCTTTTTACCCAGGAAGGGCAGATCAGCGGTGTTCGCATGGGAACGCTCGACATGGCCGACGGAAGCCCTAGTTGGTTCTCCGAACTGGTGCCCTCCATCTCCATGTTCTCGGCAGCTTACATTTTCAAGGATTATGCCCACATGACAAGGGTGCTGAACGGTGATATCGGCAAGAAGATCAATGGCATGGTGATCGACAAGATCGGAGTGCGGCCGCTTTCTGCCTGGTATATGGGCACCAGGAACATTAATTTAAGGGATATCGGTAAAGTCGTGAAAGTTCCGGCGGACATGAAGGGCATCAAGCTCAGGATGGCGAACAGCCCCTCTTGGATAGCCATGGGCAAAGCTCTTGGAGCCAATCCGACCCCGATCGCCATTTCGGAAGTATACCTCGCGCTGAAAACTTCCGCCGTCGATGGGCAGGAAAACCCGATTTCCGCCACACTTCTCAGAAAATTCTACGAAGTCACGAAATACATGATCTTGACGGGGCATCTTGTCGACACGATCATGCCTGTGATAAACGAGAAAAAATGGCAATCCCTGAGCAAGGAAGACCAGGATATTCTCGTAAAGGCGGCAGAAAAGGGCAGGGAATTCTGTGACGCGGAGAATCTTAGGATCGAAGAGAATGGGATCGCGACCCTTAAGGAAAAAGGACTTACCGTCTACGACATCGACAAGAGCGTCTGGATGAAGTATGCCCGGGATTATTATCTGGGCAATAAGGAAATCTCAAAGACTTGGGATCTCGCTCTCCTCGAGGAAATTTCCGCCATGGTCGACTGAGAAGAATACGATAAGCATCGGAGCATCTCTTTTCGAGATGCTCATTTTTATTAGCAAGAGAATATAGCGATGAAAAAGGTCCTGAAGTTTTTACTGGATTTTATAGAAATCTACCTTCCCATGGCCACCTTCGCGTGCCTTTTCCTGACCTTCATTATCCAAATATTCTTCCGCTATGCCCTGAGAAATCCGCTTATGTGGCCGGAGGAACTCACGAGCCTGGCCTTTATCTGGACGACGCTCCTATCGGCCGGATATATCAGGAGAGTCCACGGCCACGTAGCATTTACGCTTGTCTACGACAAGCTTCCGGAAGCGATGAGAAAGGTCGCCCGACTTTCCTCCAACGTCCTGGTATTTTTCGCTTTTCTTGTGCCATTGCCCTCCATTTTCAAATACCTGAAAGCGATACACCTCGAAAAATCATCCGTCCTGCGTATCCCTCTCAGCATCGGCTACGGTCCGGTGCTGATTTTCTTCATCCTGATACTGGGGCATACGGTGCATGACATCATCCTCGATATCAGGACCTCACGAAAATAAGGAGAACGGCACATGAATTTCGCGCTCATGGCATTCCTCGCGATTTTCTGTCTCATATTCATCCTGCGCATTCCCATCCCTCTCGGCTTCATTACCGCCGTATCGGTGTATTGCATGCTGAAAGGTCTGCCGCTTCTTCTGGTCGCGGAGAAAATTGTCACGAACATGTTCTCTTCGTATTTGCTGATCGCTGTCCCGCTCTTCATTTTTGCCGCCCAGATCATGAATACCGGGAAGGTGACAGACAAGATATTCATGTTCGCCAACGCTTTCGTCGGGCGACTCGACGGGGGCTTGGGACATGTGAATGTCCTGGCTTCCCTGATTTTTTCCGGCATGACAGGCTCAGCTCTCGCCGATGCTTCCGGGCTCGGGATAATGGAGATAGAGGCGATGAGAAAGCAGGGCTACGATGACGGATTCTCCTGCGCGATCACCGCGGCATCCGCCACAATAGGCCCGATATTTCCTCCCAGCATCCCGATGATCATGTATTCGATGTTGTCCGGCGCCTCGATAGGCGCGCTGTTCCTCGGCGGGATGGTGCCGGGAGTCTTGATCGCCGCGGTACTGATGGTATATGTCGCGATCATCTCGAAAAAAAGGCATTACCCCAAGGGAGAGATGAAGACTTTCAAGGAGTTTCTTGCCTCCACTTTTAAGGCGATTCCCGCTCTTCTCACCCCGGTCATCCTGCTCGGCGGTATCTATACAGGGATCGTGACCCCTACTGAAGCGGGAGCGCTCGCGGCTTTCTATGGCATCCTGATTTCCGTCCTGTTCTACAAGAGCATCGATATAAAATCCCTGGGCAAGATGCTCTTCGAGACGATCAAATCGACAGGGACGATTTCGATAATCGTCGCCGCTTCTTTCGGGATGTCGTTCGTGGTTTCCTATGAACGCATTCCGGATCTCGTCGCGACAGCCCTGCTCGGCATAACGACGAACAAGTATGTCTTCCTCGCGCTGATCAACCTGGCCTTCCTCGTTCTTGGCATGTTCATCGACGTGAACACGATCACTCTCGTATTCATACCGATAGTCCTCCCCATGGTAAGCGCGCTCGGAATAGATCTCGTCCATTTTGGGGTTGTCATCGTGCTGAACATGATGATCGGACTCTCGACTCCTCCCTATGGGGGGCTCTTGTTCGTCACCAGCGGAATTTCGGGAACTCCGCTCGGGACAATCATAAAAGAATTGCTGCCCATGCTTGGTGTCCTTATTCTGGTCCTGCTTCTCACGACATATTTTCCGAGCCTGGTCCTGTTTTTGCCGCAGACTTTCATGCGCTAGAATAGTAAAAGGGGATGCAAATGATGGAATCTCTTGAAGCGCAAGCGAATGTATTCGGCGAGGAAGCGAGCAAGGCGATCGCCTCGGCGGCCAAGCGCTTCACGCTGAACTATTACGAAGAAGCGTTGCGCCTGCTGTCCGACGCGGAAGCGAGCGGAGGACGTCTGCATGTTACCGGCATTGGGAAGCCGCACCATATCGCCAACTATATGGCTTCGCTGTTTTCCTCCACGGGGACGTCGTGCTACTTTCTCGACGGGACGGAGGCTACCCACGGATCGGCCGGCCAGGTAAAAAAGGGCGATGTGGTCATAGCGATTTCGTATTTCGGAAATGTCGCCGAGCTTGTGGCCACCGTGAAGACACTGAAGCGCAACGGCGCCCGCATCATCTCCGTGACAGGCTTTCCCGAATCGGAAATCGCCCGGATGGGAGATGCGCATCTGGATGTGCATGTGGAACGCGAGGGCGACTACCTCAACAAGCCGCCTCGGATAAGCATGCTCGTAAGCCTTTTCATGCTGATGAACCTCAGTGTCATCCTGCAAGCCCGGAAGGGGATCGACCAGGAAGAATACCTCCAATGGCATCCCTCCGGCCAGCTTGGGAAAAGGGAAAAGCCATGATGAAAACGCCATGCGCTCTGGGTGGAATCGTCGTCCCCCTGGTGACCCCCCTCGATGACCAGGAGCATGTCGATTTTACCGGGCTTCGCAGACTTGTCGATTACCTTCTCGCCGGCGCCGTTGACAGCCTTTTTGTCCTCGGAACCACGGGGGAATTCCCGAGACTCGCCGACGAAGATAAGAAACGGCTCATCACAGCAGTGACTGAAGCCGCGGATGGTAAAATCCCCGTCTGCGTGGGCATTGGGGAGTGCGGAACCCGTAAATCCCTGGAGCTGGCCAGGCTGGCGCAGGGATGCGGAACGGATTTCCTCGTAAGCACGCTTCCTTTCTACTACAAAGTCATTGAAGTGAGTGAACAGGTAGCTTTCTTCCGCTCGATTCTCGATGGCAGCGATATTCCGATAATTCTCTACAATATGCCAGAAACCGTCGGCTCCAAGATTCATGTCGAGACGATCCGTCAGCTGCTGCCGCATCCTTTGCTTATTGGGATCAAGGATTCCGGAGGCGAGAAGGAATATTTCAATGCCCTGCTTGAGTTCAAGACGGCAAGACAGGACTGGAAGGTACTCTGCGGCAACGAAAGGGTGGCCTTCGATTCCTTGCTGGCCGGAGCCGACGGTCTTGTTCCATCGATAGGCAATGTTTTTCCGCGCATGATGGTTGCCTTCTGGCAAGCTGCCATAAAAGGGGACTGGGAGAGCGCACGGACGATCCAAAACCAGGTCAATGATGTCAACCGCTTCAATATGCAGATAAATTCATCGCTGCGCGGCGTCATCATGAGAAAGAAGGCGCTCGAGATTCTTGGCGTATGCGGCTCGAAGGTCTCCGAACCCTGCCTTTCGCCTCCCGCCGAAATTCTGCGGGAATTCGAGGCTGTCGTCAGGGAATACCATGGAATATATGAACAGAAGGCATAGGCTATGCATCACTTCCACGATCGTGGAAAGCCATCCCAAGGCTCTCGTCGTATTCAGGGGGCTTGAGGAAAGCCTGAAAGCGGCTTCGGAGATAGGCTACGATGGGATCGAATTGGCGCTTTACCACAAGGGCAATGTCGATGCCAAAGCCTTGAGAGTGCTTGCCGGCCGCTACAATATGGCCATTCCCGTGATATCGACGGGGCAGATGTATACGATGGGGAAGGTCTCGTTCACCCATCCGGATAGGGGAGTCAGGGAAAGGGCTGTCGAGGACTTTGAGGGTATCATAGAAATTGCCGCCGAATTGGGAGCCGATGTCAACGTGAGTAGGGTGCGCGGTTCTCTGGATCCGGATGATTCGTATGAGGAAGGTCTTGAAAAGCTCACCCAGTGCCTGGATCGCGTCTGCGCGAAGGCTCGAGCTTATGGCCTCGCCATCCTTCTGGAACAGATGAACCGGTACGAGACAAACTATCTGTTCAGCTGCGCCGAGGTCGGTGATTATATCAGGAAGATCGGAATTCCCAACCTGAAGATCCATGCCGATCTTTTCCACATGAATATCGAGGATGTGGATCTGCCGAAAACCTTGAAGGAATACGCTGACGTTCTCGGATACATTCATTTCGCCGACAGCAACAGGCTTGCGCCGGGGAAAGGCAACATCGATTTCGCGTCGATACTCCAGAGCCTCGATTCGATAAAATACCCCGGTTGGATAGGCGTTGAAATACTTCCCAAGCCAAGTCCCTGCGTCGCGGCGAGGGAATCCCTGGAATACCTCAGGGCTTTGGAAGGGGAACTGCCCCGCGATCGATCCGGAGAGCATGAAAAATATGCGAGTGGCGATAATTCAGCAGGGAGTCCTTGATGACAAGCATATTCGTCAACCTCAAACGCTTCGATATCCCCTCCGAAATGGGGGGCATATGTCCCGAGAAGGATTCCGCCTCGTGGGCGAGGAATGTCATCGGCGGGACTGTCGCGCGGGGTCTTCATTCCAGGAAGGACCTGCGTATCATCTACTTCTTTCCCCAGAGCCTTATCATCCCGGCCAGGGAAGCTCTTCTGGCTGCGGCTTTGACCTCCCGCGATACGCTGGCGCTGGGCAGCCAGGGGGTTTTCAGGGAAGATGTCATGCCTGGCGGGAACTTCGGCGCCTTCACCGCCAATTTCCCCGCCAAGGCCGCCGCGGCCCTCGGCTGCGAGTGGGCTCTCATCGGCCATTCGGAGGAGAGAAAGGACAAGCTCGATATCATGGCCGCGTATGACGCCGATATCACGCGTGATGGCGTATCGATGAAAAGGGCAAGCCACGCGCTTCAGCGCCTCATCAACGCCGAAGTCCTGCGCGCCTTCGAAGCCGGATTGAATGTTCTGTATTGTGTGGGAGAAACCGCCGAGGAGCGTGGAGAGGGAAGTCTCGAGGAGCGGAAACCGCGAGTGGAAGCGGTGCTGGGCAGCCAGCTGGAATTGGGACTCGCGGGGATAACGAAAGCGCAGGGCGATCGGGAGCTCGCGATCGGCTATGAACCACGTTGGGCTATCGGCCCGGGGAAGACGGCCCCGGATTCCGGGTATATTAGCTTAATTTCGGCCTATATCAAGCACAAAGCGAAGGAAATACTCGGATACTCGCCCGCAGTCGTCTATGGAGGGGGACTAAAGACCGAGAATGCCAGGGCTATAGCCGGCGTATGCACTATCGACGGCGGCCTCGTGGCTTTGACAAAATTTACGCCTCCGATCGCTTTCAGCCTGGAAGGTCTCGAAAATATCCTTGACGAATATCTGGCGCCATAAATTGACCAGGAAGGTAATGCCATGAAATTGGAATTTGAGTATGGACAGGGATTCATGAAAGCCGAACTCCCCGATGGAAATACCGATGTCTTCATCCCGGGGGAAACCTATCCCGATCCGCCGAGGATCCCCTCCGACCGTATAGTAGAGGAAACCAGAAAATCCATTCTGAATCCTATCGGCGTTCCACCGATTTCGGAGAGCGTGAAAAAGGGCAGCAAGGTCATAATAGTGTTTCCGGACCGCGTTAAAGGCGGGACTCAGCAGACCGCCCATCGAAAAATCTCCATTCCTCTCATCATCGAAGAGCTTTATAAGGCAGGAGTCGAGAAAAAAGATATAAAACTGATTTGCAGCAACGGGCTTCACCGAAAAAATACCGAAAAAGAGATCCGCTCTTTGCTGGGTGATGGCATCTTCGATGAGTTTTGGCATTCAAAGCAGATTACCAATCATGACAGCGAGGATTATGACAATCTGGTAGATCTAGGTTCCGATGAAATCGGCGACCATGTGATAGTGAACAAGGAAGTCTATGAATCGGACTTCTGCGTCCTGATCGGCCACGCGACGGGGAATCCTTACGGCGGATATTCGGGCGGCTACAAGCACTGCGCGACGGGGATCACGCATTGGCGATGCATCGCGGAACACCACAACCCCGAGGTGATGCACAGGAGCGATTTTACCCCAGCGAGCACCCACAGCCTCATGAGGAGGAAATTCGACCAAATCGGCATGTATATCGAAAAATGCATGGGGAAGAAGTTCTTCGTATGCGATGGCGTCCTCGACACCAACGCCAACCAGATCGCGATATTCTCAGGGTACGCGAAGGACATCCAGCCTTTATGCTGGGCTTTGGCCGATACGCGGACCTACGCCCGATGGGCGGAGAAAAAGTACGATGTCATGGTATTCGGCATGCCACAGTCATTTCACTACGGCGATGGAATGGGTACCAATCCGATTCTCATGATGCAGGCGATTTCGGCGCAGATTCTCAGGCATAAGCGCGTATTGAGCGATCGTTGCGTCGTCATCTGTTCCTCACTCTGTAATGGATTCTGGCACGAGGAGGAATTCCCCTCGTATGAAAAAACGTATGATCTTTTCCAGAAGGACGGCAATCAGATTCTGCCCGATATCGCGAAGTACGCCGAATACTTCTCGACGCGCAAGGAATATACGGACCTCTATCGCTACGCCTATGCCTTTCATCCTTTCCATGCCTTTTCGATGGTCTCTTGTGCCCATATTGCGGAGATGAACAGCTCGGCGATCTATATTGTCGGCGCCATGAAACCTGGCTTGGCCCGGGGAATGGGCATGAAAACAAGGGCATCATTCGAGGAAGCGCTCGACGACGCGAAGAGGAAATATGTCGGCGACGCGCCCAACATTCTGGCGCTGCCAAGAGCGTTCACCACCGCGGCCATGCACATCTGCATGAAGGAATAGGCTTGCTGGGAGTATCTTGCCCTCATTGACACAAAAGCCTCATCGGAATATCGTCATATAAAGATATAGCGATAGAATAATATCGCTATATCCAGAGGAACGATACCTGAAATGGCCGATCTCAAGGATGATACATTCCGCGCCGCCGAAACAGCCGAGATACTGAAAGCCCTCTCCCACCCTGCCAGGCTCCTGATAGTCGCCCAGCTCTGCGGCGGCGAAGCGCACGTAAGCGATCTAGCGGAGAGGCTCGCCGTCCCGCAGTCGCTCGTCTCCCAACAGCTACGCATCCTCCGCATGGCCAACCTCGTCGAATTCCGCAGGGAAAACGGCTTCGCCGTCTACCGCCTCGCCCAACCTCATCTCGTCGAACTCCTCCATTGTCTCGAAAGCTGCCGCGCTGGCGACAACTAGCGTTCTCTCAAGGAAAACACTCTATGGACATCGAAAAAGAGCTCAGTGAGCTCAAGGCTAAGGTGAACTCCGCCCCCGGCATGGAGAACAAGCTCTCCATGGTCGTTTTTTCGGGCGAACTGGACAAACAGATTGCCTCCCTCATCATCGCTACCGGCGCGGCGGCGATGGGCATGAAGGTCGTGCTTTTCTATACCTTCTGGGGAACCGCCGCCCTGCGCGATCCTGCCAAGAAGGCGGGCGGTAAGGATTTCATGGGCAAGATGTTCGGCTTCATGCTCCCGAAGGGGCGCGATAAGCTGAAGCTTTCGCAGATGAACATGGCGGGCGCCGGCACCGCGATGCTTAAAAGCCTCATGACGAAAAAAAACGTCGCCAGCCTGGATCAGCTTTTCGAAGCGGCCGGGGCCTTGGGCGTCGAGATCAATATCTGCCAGATGTCGATGGATCTCATGGGGATGAAGATGGAAGAGATGATCGATTATCCCGGCTTGAAAGTCGTCGGGGTGGCTTCCTTCCTCGCCGACGCCAAGGAATCCGCCGTCCAGCTATTCATTTGAGCATTTTTAGCCTAAGGAGAAATATATGTCCGACTACACAATCACGAAGACGCTCGACTGCAAAGGGCTCGCCTGCCCGATGCCCATCGTCAAGCTCAGCATGGAAGTCGCGAAAATGAAGGTGGGAGAGGTTGTCGAGATGCTCTCCACCGACCCGGGTTCCCTCGCCGATGTCCCTTCCTGGGCTAAATCGACGGGCAACGCCGTTCTCGAAACGAAACAGGACTCCGGCCTTATCCGCTTCTACGTGAAGCGACAAAAGTAAGGCCTCGCCGTGGCCCCCACAGGCTTCACCCTCTTCCTGGATGGCCTCTACTACTTCATCATGGTGCCTCTCGTCTATATCTCCATCACCGTCATGGTCGTCGGCATCGCCGTGAAGATAGCCTCCATCCTTTCCTCGCCACCTCCCGCCTACAGCCTTAAAACCTTTCCCGCGAGGAAGCGCCCGGCTCTGGCGGCCCTGGGCGACACCTTCGGCATGTCGATGATCAGGAAGCGCAAGCCGGTCTTCTGGTTCTTCCTCATGTGGTTCCATCTGGGCATCGCCTTCCTGATCCTGGGCCATCTGGACCTCTTCCCAAGCATCAACATCATGCCGGCGGCTTCCCGCCACATGGTGGGCGCGGGATTCGTCGGTGTCTCGGTCACGGTACCCGCCTTCTATTTTCTTTTCAGGCGCTTTGTGGGCGAGAACAGGCACATCTCGGTGCCCGCCGACTATCTGCTCCTCCTTCTCCTTCTCTTCATCTTCCTTCTGGGGGATATGATTAGCTGGGGGAACTCCTGGACGGCGCATGGTTTCGTGATGACGAAGGCCAATTTCAGCAGCTACTTCGGCATCCTCTCGAGCTTCACTTTCATGAACCCCAGAACCGTCCTGTATGGATCGCATTATCATTTCATCGTGCTCCATGTTTTCCTGGCCGAACTTTTCATGATGATCCTGCCCTTCAGCAAGATCGTGCATACATTCTTCAGCCTGCCGCTGAATATGCTGAGAAGGAGGTAAGCCATGGATGAAATAACGACCGGCCATCTCAAGCGCCTTTTCGAGACCAAGCTCAACAAGGCCATGCGCCTCTACCTCGACACCTGCGCCCGCTGCGGGCTCTGCGTCGAAGCCTGCCACGTCTACGCGTCGATGCCCGAGACCAAATACACGCCCGTCGGCAGGGCCGAGGTGATCCGCAAGCTCTTCAAGCGCTATTTCAAGCTTCAGGGCAAGTTCGCGCCCTGGCTCGGCGAGACGATTTCCTTCGGCGATATCGGCATGGACAAGGCCTATGAAGCCGCCTTTTCCTGCACGGGCTGCCGCCGCTGCGTCGGCTTCTGCCCCTTCGGCATAGACACTCAGCAGGTCATGGGCATCGCCAAGCTTCTCCTCATGGGCGTGGAACGGCAGCCCCAGCTTCTCGCCATGCTCTCCGACATGTCGATCGCCAAGGGCGAGACCTATGTCGAGTCGGGCGAAAACTACAGGGAAGCCATCAAAAATCTCGAATCCCAGGTGGAAGCCCTGGCTCCGACGCCCGAAGGCAGGGAGACGATCCCCGTCGATGTCCAGGACGCCGACATTCTCTATGTCGGGCTCTCGGGCGCGCACTCCATCATTCCGGCCGCGGCCATCATGAACGCCGCGAAGGAAAACTGGACCCTGAGCTACTTCGAGGCGGTCAATTTCGCCGCCTGGCTGGGCGATGCCAAGAAACAAGCGAAGATTTCCCAGCGCATCGTTGACGAGGCCGTCCGCCTCAACGTAAAGGAAGTCGTCGTCGTGGAATGCGGCACGGCCACTCGCGTGCTGAAATTCCAGTCCGGGAAGCACGATTTCAAGGTGACGTCGATCGTGGAACTCATCGACCGCTATATAGCCGAGGGCCGGATTTTCCTTAAGCCGGGCACGCTTCAGGGCCGTCTCACCTATCACGATCCCTGCCAGCTGGCTCGCAACGGCGGCGTCATCGAGGAGCCGCGGCGCGTCATCGGCGCCCTCACCGGCGATTTCGTCGAACTCACGCCGAACCGCGAGGAAAACTGGTGCTGCGGCGGAGGCGGCGGGCTCATCTCGATGGGCGAGCAGGAATTCCGCATGAAGTCGGCCAAGGTGAAGGTCGATCAGATCAAGGCCGCGCGCGCCGATATCATCTGCACCGCCTGCGAGAACTGCCACACACAGCTCACCGAACTGAATGACTACTACGCGATGGGCATGAAGGTGGAATCGCTGACGAACCTCGTCGCCCGCGCGCTGACGGGTTTCGCGGAAAAGAATTAGACAGGACTTACGCAAAGACAGGATTTACGGGAGAATATTTTAGGTAAAGAAAGAAAAAGCATCGCTTCGCTCTTTCTTTTCTTTACCTAAATTCTTATCTGTAAATCCTGCCCATCATGTTATCCCGTCAAAAACGGTACATCCTATCAATTATTAACCAAGCGCCTCGCAGAGCGCCAGCATGAAGGGGCCTGAACCCTTGAAGTCGTCGGACACGATGGGTTCGCTCATGTAATAGGCGAAAGAACCGTCGCGGTAGGGGTTCCCGCCCAGGCCGGCCACCTTGCAGATGCCGTTCACATGGAGCCTGCCCGCCTCGTCTCTGGAGATGAATCGTTCGACGAGGCCAGCAAGAGCCCTGTCCGCATTTTCGACGCCGGAGGAATCCAGAATCCCCGCCCTCATTCCCTTGTACAGAGAATACGTGAACATCGCTGAAGCCGATTCCTCCAGATAGTTGCCTTCCCGCTCGGGCATGTCGAGGATCTGGAACCAGAGTCCCGACTCATCCTGGGCGGCGGCGACGGCCGACATCAGGTCGCGGAACATCGCGACGACATCCCGTCTCTCGGGAAGATCGGCGGGCAGCCAATCCAGGACATCTATGAGCGCCATGGACAGCCAGCCCACGGCCCTGCCCCAGATGTGGGGCGAAAGACCGGTGTCGGGATTAGACCATCTTTGCCGGCGCGACTCGTCCCAGGCGTGGTAATAGAGGCCTGTCGCCTTGTCCATCATCGCGTCTCTCGCGTGGAAAAGCTGGCCGCAGAGGTCCCCGAACAGTTCTGGCCGCGAAAACTCCGCCGCGTAGCGCGCGTAGAAAGGGCCGAACATGTAGAGTCCGTCGAGCCAAACCTGGTAGGGATAGATTTTCTTGTGCCAGAAGGCGCCCGATTCGGTTCGGGGATGCGTGGCCAGCTGGCTCATCAGGCTCATCAGGGCTTTGCCGTAGCCCGCGTCGCCCCCTTCCTTCCATATGTCGAAGACCAGCTTCCCGGCGTTGATCTGGTCCAGATTGTATTCTTCCTTGAGATAGCCCCTGATGGAACCATCGGGAGCCACGAGCGAATCCGCGAGTTCCCTTACGCGGTCGTCGTAGCGATGCGCGAAGTACCTGCCCGAGGCTACGCGGATGGCGCGGAGAACCAAGCCCGTCTCGTAATTCCATCGGATGCTTTCCGGCCCGCATGCCTGAAGGGCCGATTCGATCGCGTCGCTGAGGAGATTCAGATACAGGGCACGTTGTTCATTGTTCATGGTAAATTCCAGAAAAGGCGCGGAAAGAAAGGCGCCCGGTCTTGCAAAAAAAGCCTCGCGAAAGCGCTTCTTGGCGAAACGCGTCCACGAGGCTCCCATAGCGTCTCGAGACCGGGCGGGGAAGAATCGCTTCCGCGCCCAGTCCTCTCTGTTAGGGAAAACGTCAGCGAGGTTCGCGGCCTATTTCAGGTAGCCGTTCTCATCCATCTGCGCCCTGGCGGCCTTTTCCCAGGCGGCGGCGCCCAGCTTGTCCATCTGGGCCACGAAGGCGTCGAAGTTTTCCTTCGTCAGCGCGGTCTTGCCCAGCACGAATTCCTGCACGCCCTGGTTGATGAAACGCTTCAGGTCGGCGTTGTTCGGGGAAGGGGCGATGGTGCCCGCGCCGGTGACGTTGATCCAGGGATATGACTGGAAGGTCTTCAGGTAGGGCATGGGGCCGATCCTGCGGCCGTTGGCCGTGGTGTAGTAGGGATAGCGCGCGCCGAGTTCGAGGGCGGAGTTGTAGAACACCATGTTGCGGAGTTGGGTCACCGTCTGTCCCTTGGGGGATGAGAACTTGGTGTCGGCGGGCACATTCTTGTCGGTGATGTCGCCGTTGGCGTCGATTGAATAGTTCACGCCTTCTACGCCCCAGCCGATGAGCTTGTAGCCTTCGTCGGAGGCCATCCAGTCCAGGAACTTCGCGATCGCTTCCTTCTTTCCTGCCTTTATGGCCTTGGGGGAAACGGCGTAGATCCTGTAGTTGGCGTCGTAGATGCCGGTGGCGGCGAGGCCTTTCGGGCCCTTGGGCGGGGGAAGGGCTGCCCACTCGCCATTGGGGAAGTTCTTGTCGAAGGGCGCGTAGTTGGCCTGGGCGGCGAGGGCTGCCATCTGCTCGCGCATCACGCCGAACTTGCCCTGTTTCCAGGCGGCGCGGAAATCGTCCTTCTTGAGGGAAGGCCAGTCGGGGTCAACGACCTTGTTCTCCACCATCTTGTTGACGAACTTGAGGGCTTCGAAGAACTCGGGCTTTTTCGCGTTGAGGCCGAAATTCTTCTCCGTCATGTTCCAGGTGCCGGCCACGCCGAAGGCGGCCATGATGGGCTCGAAGCGCCTGCCGAGATACTGCTCCTGGTCGAAGAGCTCGACGAAGGCGCCGTAGCCGTAGGTGTCGTTTTTGCCGTTGCCGTCCGGATCCTTGAAGGTGAAGGCATAGCAGACATCGTAGAGCTCGTCGAGGGTGGTCGGCATCTTGAGGCCGAGCTTGTCGAGCCAATCTTTTCTGATGACGAGGCCTTCGTTCCTCTGGAGGGAGCCGGGGAAGGCGAAGCCGTAGCTCTTGCCCCTGATCGTCGAAAAGGCGATGGAATCCGCGTTGAAATGATTCTCGGCCCTGTTGGGCATGAGAGGATACATGTCGTTGACGGGAGCCACGAGGCCTTGCTTGATCAAAGTCTGCCAGGGGTCGCGGCGCACCATGAAGAGGTCAGGCAGCTGGTTCGCGGCGGCCGCGGCCAGAATCTTCACGTCCTGGTCGTTTTCGTTCGAAGGCTCGGCCGTGATCTTGAGTTCGATCCCGTATTTTTCGCGCAGTATCTTGTAGACCACCCAGTCATCGGGGGGCGGGCCCGCCTCGGTGATAGCCGCTCCGTACCACATCTCGATCGTCACCGGCTTCGCTCCCTGGGCGAAGGTCGATCCGATGCAGACGATGGCGAGAATGAGCGTCATCATGATGCTGATTGTTCGTTTCATGGAAACCTCCTTGATCTATCGCGACGGGGACATAAGCCCCGAATTGGAACCCGATTCAGCCGGCTCCTTGCGGCGCCGACGGCTCTCAGCCTTTCACGCTGCCCAGCATCGTCCCCTTCACGAAATACCGCTGGATAAAGGGATAGGCGATGAGCATGGGAATCGCGGCGAGGAGCACGCTCGCTGCCTTTATCGCCGCTATCGGCGCCTCGCCGAAGGCGTTCACTTCGACATACTCGTTCATCCCCGAGGAAAGCAGGATGTTGCGCAGGAGGATGGGCAGGGGCTGGAGTGCGCTGTCGTTGAGATAGAGCATGGCGTTGAAGAAATCGTTCCAGAAGTGCACCCCGTAATAAAGGCCTATCGTCAGGAGAATGGGCTTGGAGAGAGGCAGGATAATCTTGAGCAGAACGGTGATTTCCGAAGCTCCGTCGATGCGCGCCGATTCCTTGAGTTCTTCGGAGATGCCTTCGAAGAAGCTCTTCATGATGAGGGTGTTGTAGACGCTGATGGCCCCCGGCAGGTAGACGGCGGCGAGTTTGTCCATAAGGCCGAGCTTGGCCACGAGAAGGTAGTTCGGGATGAGGCCCACATTGAAAAGATAGGGAATGATGACGATGCCATAAAGTAATTTGCGCCCGGGCAGGGTCTTGATCGACAGTATGTAGGCGAGGGGCACCGTGAGGAATAAGGCTGTGGCCACGCCCTGGAAGAATATGCGGAAGCTGTTGAAGGTCGAGGTTAGGAAGGCCCTGTGGCCGAGGAGGGCTTCGTAAGCCGATGTCGACCATTTCCAGGGCGCCAGGAGCATGCCGTCCAGGGCCGATCCGATGAAGGTGTTGGGACGGAACGAAAGGGTTATCGTGCTCCATATCGGTATCACGAAAATCGCGAGGATGACGAAGAGACTCGTGTTGACGAGGAAGTGGAAGAATTTATCGCTTTTTGTCAGTCTGATGCTGCTTTTCATGGTTCCATACCTCATTAATACAACCCGGAATCGGTGTGTTTGCGGATAAGCCTGTTGGAAACCACTATGAGAATGAGGCCAAACACTCCTTTAAAGAGGCCTACGGCCGTCGCCAGCCCGAAGCGGAATTCCAGGAGGCCCTGGCGGTATATCCATGTATCGATGATGTCGGCCACGCTGTATACGGGCAGCGAATAGAGCATGAATATCTGGTTGAAGCCCGCGTCGAGGATGGTTCCCAGCCTCAGGAGAAATACCATCACGATGACGGGCCGGATCGAGGGCAAGGTGATGTAGCGCACCCGCTGCCAGGCGCTGGCGCCTTCGACGGTGGCTGCTTCGAAGAGGGAAGGGTCTATGCCCATGAGCGCCGCGAGGAAGATGATGGCGCTCCAGCCCATCTCTTTCCACATGTCGGAGAGGATGACGATCCAAGGAAAGGCCTTCGCGTCGGTGAGGAAGGATATCGGCTCGCCGCCGAAGAGCTTGATGACGTCGTTGACGATGCCGTTCGAGGGCGAAAGGATGGCGAGGAGGATGGCGTACATGATGACCCAGGAAAGGAAGTGGGGGAGGTAGGCGAGGGTCTGCACCGACTTGCGCAGGAAGAATATGCGGCACTCATAGAGAGTCACCGACAGGAAAATCGCGGCTGGGATGGAGAAGATCATCTTGCCGATGCTGTACATCACCGTGTTGCGGATGAGTTCCCAGAAATAGTAGGAATTGACGAAATCCTTGAAGTTCTGGAGGCCGACCCAGGGGCTTCCCAGGACGCCGTCGAGGGCCATGAAATCCTTGAAGGCGATCTGCGCGTTCCAGATGGGAACATACTTGAAGATGACGAAGTAGGTTAAGGAGATGGAGGCCAGCAGGTAGACCGATTTGTGGCGCTTGATGTTCTTCCAGAGGCCGCTGCCGCCTGTCCTGCCCGCGCGGGCAGGAGCGATGGTTGTCGTTGGTGATGTCATACTGTTACCACCAATCATAGTATAGTATGATTTTGCAAATTTTCAGTCGGATTATTGTACTATTCTGACATTGCTTCCCGATTCTTTTCGAATGGCTCCCGGCGTCGCGCCGGTAATCCTCCGGAAAACGCGGCAGAAATACGCCTGATCCTGGAATCCCGACCTGGAGGCCACCTCCGCCACGCTCTCGGCTGAACTCTTCAGAAGCTCGATCGCGTAGCCGATTCTGAGCCTGTTCAGATATTCCCACAGCGGAATCCCCATCTGCTTATGGAATATTCTCGAGAGGTAATCTTCGCTCGCGTTCACGTACTCGGAAAGCTTCCAGCGCGAAACCTGTTCGCGGAAATATCGATTGAGGAAAACGATAGCCTTCATGATGATGGCGCCCGTCGGCGCGGGAAGGAACTCCTCCCCGCCGGAGAGTCGGCCCGCGATGGAAGCGATAACGTCGCGGAAAACATCGCCGGAATTGCAGATGATCGTCCTGGGCCTCTCGGCGATGAGTCTTTCGAAGGAAGCGTCGTCGAATTTCGCCGCGACACGGAGCAAGGGGATATTGGCGAGAACGGGAGAATCCGCGATGGCGCCGATGAACTCGCTTTTTTGGCCTAAAAGGATGAGGAGGCGCGGCTGTCCCCGCTCCGCGAGAAGCTCGAGTTCTTCGGGATTCCGGCAACGCAAGAGTCTGGGCGCTTTTTCTGCCGAAGATCCCTCCAGGCCGATCGCCCAGCTTTCGCCCTGATCTTCGCCACGTTCGGCAGCCCCGAGGACGAGAACGGTGTTGGATGCTTTCGCGGGGAAGAAGCGCAGGAGGAAGTCGCCGAGAGAAGACCAGTCGGCCGCGGAATTCGTCTCCCTCAGGGCTGGATCGGGGGTCAGGTTGCTAGCGGGAACGAAGCAACCCACTTTGCGGAAAGCGCCGTTGTCGAGAAGAATGCCGGCCGCCGCGGCTTCCTCTCCCCGCATGGAAGCCGGGTCGATGTAGAGAAGGGAGATGCCTTCGGCTTGAACCATCGTGCCGCCGGCTTCGGCTATGCCTATTTTTTTTGCCGTCCATCCCGGGAAAAGGGACAGCAGCGATGCCGGAAGCCGCTCGCCGAGAACTCCAAGGATTCCTGGTGCCGCGATGGCGGCGCTCCCGCGATCGGACGCGTCGCGCTGCGCCGAGGGTTCTATGGATGGGTAGGGCAGGCAAAGCTCAAGACTGAAGGCCTCGGCGTCTCCGACGCATCGCAGGCTGCCTCCGTGGAGAAAGGCGATGCGTTTGGCGAGTTCCAGCTCAATCTTCATTCTGTCCATAGAGGCGATTCCGGGACCTGTTTCCAGGAGGCTGCGCAGCTCATCGAGGTTTCGTGCGGCGCGCTCGCCGCTCGGGCGTCCGCCTATCCTGAATCCTATGCCTGAAGGCGAAATCCCAAGGAGAATTTCGACGCTTGGGGTTCCCAGATCGCGGAAAAGGCAGTCGAGGAAGATTTCCAGGATTTGCGCGACGCGGGCCACATCGCCCCAGGCGAGCGGAACGCCACAGACTGGCGGCGAAGCGCCGACGAGACCCCATCTTTTCCTGCGCTGCTGGACCTTCGATGCCGCTGCGAAGCCTTCCATAAAGGACAGCGGGTCGAAAAGCGACCCGTGTAAGGCGAGATCGTCCACCTGAGCCAGCGACAAATCCAGAAGATGTCTCGTGAGTTCCATCTGACGGGCTGAATAGGAAGCTATAGCTTCCAGATCCTCCCGCTGTTCGGACTTCGCGTCCGCCAGAAGCCGGGTCGCGGCGCCATAGATGAAACCCATAGGCTCCTGGAGTTCCCCCGATATGCCCGCCAGGAACTCCGTCTTCATCTTTTCGGCCTTCTCCGCCCTTTTGCGCGCCTCGTTCACCTGCTCGAAAAGAAGGACTCCCCGCATCGCCGAGGAAAACATGGCGCGCAGTTCCTCGAATATATAGGCGTCGCTCTTCTCGAGCCGCAGAATCACATAGCCGAGCGAGGTCGATTCATAATAGAGAGGGAGGACGATATAGGCTCCCTTGCCGGCCGGGTATATGTCCTCCGGCAGAATCTGGCTCGAGGGGAAAAGCCTTCCGCTGGCCTTCGGCTCCAGGATCTTCGCGCTGCCGTCTTGGTTGCCCGTCGCGTCGAAGCCTCCGGCGAAGATCCTGTGAGCGGGATCTTTCCCGTTCAGCGCGAAATAGCCTGATTGGATATTCAGTTTGGGGAGACAGCGTCCGGCTATCCTCACGATGGCCTCGAAATCCTTGGCGCAGAGCAGTTCGTGGTTGAGGATATAGAGCCAATGGTCGAACTCTTTCTCCTTCCATGCCCTATAGTTGCCTATCCGCTTTTCGGCGTCCGATACGAGAACCCTGCCCTGGCTGAGAAGCGTTTCGAACATGGCCGCCGTCGCTGGCGAAGCCGCCCGGCTTCTGCAGCTTATTCTCAGCGCCGAAAGGATATCCTGGAAGGTCTCGATATCCCCGTCCCGGAAAATGAAGCCGTTCAGGATGGTGTCGAGGGTGTTGATGAACCGTCCTCTCGATCTTCCGGAAAGACAGGCGAGAAAACTGGAAACTATGGGCTCGAGATACAGCGAAGATTCCTCGGGCGTAAAGCCCGCGATGCTGGCCACGAAATGAAGAATATCGGCTTCGGACGCGGCTGCCGCATCCGAAGCCATTCCCTTCCAGCGGGAAGATGAGGTCATCCCAGCCAGATGAACCGACTCGGTGAGACAGCCGCAGGATTGCCTGATGACAAGTTTTGTTTTCAGCACCTTGTCGATCGGGTTTTTTCCGTCCAGCCTTTCGAGCAGCATATGGAAAGCCTGCAGAGCCTGTCGCTCGAAGGGCATTCGCACCGTCGTATAGGTAGGCGAAAAAAGATTGCTCTCGTCCGTATCGTTGAAGCCGCCCAGGGCGATGTCAGCCGGTATCCTGAATCCTCTCTCCTGAAGAAGCTCCGCGGCTTCGAAGGCCAATAGATCGCTGGCGGCGCAGAGCGCGTCGAAATCGGTGCCTGGCCTCAGCTTTTTTCCGTCGAGAAGATCGAGCATGGCCTTTCGCCCTTCGGTCCACGAATTGTCGAGAGAAGCCAGGTTTGGGTCGAAACGCAGCCCCAGTTCCCCGAGCGCGTCGCGGTAGGCCCTGTAGCGATCCTCGGCAGAGGAATGGGCGCGTGGGCCCCCGACATACGCGATCCTTTCGCGTTTATGCCGCTTGGCCAAATGAAAGACGAGCTGTTTCATGCCCGCGTAGGTGTCTATGTTGACGACGGGAGTGTCTCTGATCTTGAGCCCGAAGGTGACGAGGGGCATGTCTATATGGGAAAGCAGGAAATCCTCCACCTGCTTTTCTGAAGCGAATCCGCTCAGAGAAGAAGCCCAGCTTATGGCCCCATCGAAGCTCTGGGCGCCGACCAGGCCGAAAATGCCGTTCCTCATGTACTCGAATTCATCATGGCTGGCAAGCCTTCCTCCGGGGAAAACGAAGAGCGTGCATTGGTGTTTTTTGCTTTCGGCGAGAATTTCGGGCCAGACTTTCGTGGATGACCCGCTGTGGATGGAGGCGAGGAGGAAGGCGATGCGTTTTCTGTTTTTGGAATCTTTACCGGGGCGAATAGGCTTCTCTCCTCTGCGCATGCCGTTGTGCCGCTTTTGTCTCATTTTCGGGCCAGCGAGGAGATCTGTCAATGGAATTTCATGAATCCTGACAACTGGATATCAGAAAAATCCAAAAAGACACCATTAAAGACAATTGTCAGTTCATGAGATTGGAACGACAATTCAAGTCTATGATTCCCAGCGACAATATAATGGATTTCGGCGCGGAACCAGGCGGACTGGTGGACTGCTCGCCCGTTTTTTCCCGACTGCTCGCCGACATCCGTAAAAAGGGCGAAGGCCGCATCCTCGTGCCGACAGGCACCTTTCTCACGGGACCCATCGAGCTTCCTGACAATACGACCCTGGAACTGGCCCAAGGAGCCACCCTTCTTTTCATCGACGATCCCGAACGCTACGAACCTGTCGAGACGCGCTGGGAAGGCATCGTCTGCCACGCCATGCATCCCCTCGTTTTCGCGAAGAATGCCAAGAATGTGGCGATCATAGGCGAGGGCGTCATAGACGGAAACGGGAAAGCCTGGTGG
>Ga0310040_1001023_pt1 | contig 22216 bp, 22 predicted proteins | sample EPASupsiteHSE623_FD_200237 | JGI IMG/M metagenome (GOLD analysis project Ga0310040, IMG submission 200237) | Bioremediated contaminated groundwater from EPA Superfund site, New Mexico - Sample HSE6-23 (v2) (version 2) | ecosystem: Environmental > Aquatic > Deep subsurface > Groundwater >... | reverse complement strand
ATAATATCATAGCCGTAAATATGACGGTAATGATAACCCCAATAAGAAAATAATTCTTCAAACCATAAACCTTACGTTCCCCCAGATACCATGGGTATCCAACAACCCATAATAGCGATATCATAAAAAACCAAGATATCGGACCCGCTTTAAGTCTACTTTTCTTATTAGAATCGACTAAATTACCCTTCTTAAATATAAAACTCTCTATTGCAGCAAGAACAGCTGTACTTAATATTGTTCCTATCATCAAAATGTTCAGTTTCGAACCCGGGGATTCAAAGGAATTCATTCCGCCTACCCAGAACCAGCATAGAAAGCTTGCCCCTAATGGTATGGACAACATCCATAAACCTAAAGTATTACTGACATTCTCTTTAGTAACCGTTAACACGCTGATAGGGGTACCACAGTTAATGCAGAATTTGGCGCCTTCATAATTATCTTTACCGCACTGTGAACAGAACATTAACCGGCTCCTTTCTCAGAAATGGATTACCTTTAATAACCATTGGCTATGAAATATCCACAAAGAAGGCTAACCTAAGAATAACACCGTATACATACGGTGTCAAGACTTGTAATGATATGCCATAATTACGGTTATGGAAAAGGAAGCTCGGTTTAGATTAGCGGATAGGTTAAAACAACTCCGGAAGAAGTATAAATATACTCAGTGGGAACTTTCCGAGTTATCTGGGGTAGATTATAAACATATTCAATTACTTGAAAGTAAAGCCCCCTGCGCAGCAAAAATAGATACTTTGGAAAGAATAGCAAAAGCTTTCAATATAAGTCTTTCTAAATTAGTAGACTTTAAATAAAGCGGCTTTGTTATCTTTTTAAGCTTATTAGAAATTTAGGATTATCGAAAATGCGGGGAGGGGGGATTGCCCCCCCTGAGGCTTTCCTCCGTGAAGCGAAATATCCCACCATGCGACATTATGACCTACAAGTATGCAGAAATAGGTCAATCCTATCCCCGCGCGAAAGCCTCTCCGCACATTGCACACATAGAGTAAAGCATAAATAATGCTCCTTTACTTGATAGATTAGTAATTAACCTACTCAAGTAAGTCATAACTACCACAAGGTTAAAAGATACTTCGCATCTCACGCCTTGTTAAACTATCTCTTTATGACAAGAAGCCGATTATACCTTGAGACTTTCTTGGTTAACGGGAATTACACCAGTAATTATGAACTTTTTGAACTTCTCTAACCCAAAACTGTATTGGATTAGAGATATCTTTACCTAACAATTGGGCATAATTAAAGAAGCCTTGACCGGGTTCCATACTCCCATTTTTATGGATAACAATAGCAGATAACATACCCCGGCCAGCCTTGTCTTCCTCCTGAGATATCTCACCTAACAATTGGGCCATGATATTACGGTGGTCTATTTGCTCCATATTAAGTTTAAGCGATATCTCTTTATTGAGTAATTCGGAATAAGTTATCATTGCCGCCCGCTTTGCATACTCAATAATAATAGACTTCATTTCTTGTTTAGTGCGTTCCCATATTATATTTTCGATGTCTGCTCTTTTCATAATCCACAAGGTTACTTTTCTTCGATAGAATCTTCTTATACGTATCTTGGTAAATTTATATTAATTATCCACTTCTATTCACCCTAAAATCACTTTTCTTTTTTGGGTGGTGGCGGTGGAGTTGGTTTCTCCGGCCTCTTCTCACTCGTGGGGGGAGGATTATAACCTCCTTTTTTTATGCTTATGTCTTTATCGCTCATGTAGAACCTCCTTTTTAAGTTATTCTTTCAGAAATTCTATAGATTCTATCTTTTGATTAGGGGAAATCAAAATGCCGTCTATGTTAATATCTTCAAAAACACTTTGCTCATTTTTATCGGTCAAAATCCAGGCAGGATTATACAAAAATATATACGGTTCTTTGGGGGTATTCGAATAATACTGAGGCCATCCATATATTCGCCTCCCATCCTCAAAATTTATTATTATATGCGCTTTTTTATCACAAAACACATCAAACCACACAGAGTTTCTGGATGTCTTCCGACTAATCCTGAGAAAACGGGCAAATTTCATATGACAGTCATTCGTAACGCACCATCCCATAAGAATAGGGATGAACAAACTCAACAGCAACAATTTCAAAAAAGAGATACCATTATATAAATAAGTAATAGTTTCCTTATCTTGATTTAAAGCAATAGGACTTTTCCCAGGTATAATAGAGTAAATTGTATATATTATTAGCGAGAATACTATCGCTTCAATTATTTTCTCAAATTCCTTTTTCTCATCAGTTACAATAAAAACACCCAATATTTTAGCCGCGATAAAACCAGGTATAAGGAAAATAAGTACCTGTAAAGCTTGGAAAGTATACATTGCGCCCTCCCTTTATTGTTGGGATATATTCACCAAGGCTCCCCATACAATCGCAATCCTTCACTTAGGCTTATTATAACACCGAAAAGCAGGTTAAACCTAAAAACTCCTTGAATAATTTATCGCCTCTTGTTCCATCGGGGCTTGAGGATAACCGAATTTAATACACTCTTGTAAGTATTGATTCAGGAATCCGGGAATGCCGCCTAACCTCTCATATTGAGCGACATGAACTAATTCATGAATAATAAGCCCTCTATTCCCCCAATAATCCTCCCTTACGAAAATACCATATTGTAAAGTAAGACCTATTGTATTCGGAGTAATCAAGTTTACATCCTGTGAAGCCGATTTTAATATAGGATCCATGGGAGAAGGAACTTGAGTAACGCGCAATAATCTTACCTTTTCAGGACTAACTACCGGAACTAATCTGGCATCTCTGATCTGAGCATCAGTAAGCGAAACACCGTTTCTTAGGATATAAATTTCTTGTTGCTCTGCCCATTTAACCGCTAATGGTAGTAACTGATGAAATTGCTGCGGGGTTATCATCTTGATTATTACTCCAATTAATGTTATTTTTCTCCGTCAGACGTAAATTCACTACCATAATAAGGTTTGCCAATACGTTAAAAGTTAACCCTGATGATTTATTGAAATTTCAAACCGAAGAACGCAATTAACAGAACAGATTCTGCTTTTGTAGCCATTATACTGTTTATTTTACAAATAACCATCACAACTCACCAATTATCCCTAATAACTGTTCCTCGGTATAATTCCCATTAATACCGGCTTTGTTTATCAAATAATTAACTATTTCTGGATTAGGCATTTGGTAAGTTTCCAGGAGCCCTGAAACTATGGTTTTTATATAGTTTTCTGATGGACCAACACTATTCTCCAGTCTTCTGCTATTTGTAATTGTACAAATAGAGATATTGTCTTTAGCCCCTAATGGGATCTCTTTATCATAGGATTTACGTCCTTCTTTATCTCTTATTTCTTCATATTGATCTCTTGTTATTCTCCACATTCTACCCAATGTCCAGTCATTTGGATTTGTAGTAGCCTCGGGCTCAAGAAAAGCAACTCCACCTGCCCCCCAATTATTGGAATAGGCACGTTTATTTATTGGAGCAAAATACAACTTATAGGGTATTCTAATAGATTGACTTCTTAACGGTAAGATCCTATTACTACATCCAGGATCTTTTACATGTCCGTATTTGGGGCGGCCACCTTGTATATAGCAGTAAAATCTTTGTTGATCTAAGTTTGATCCGTAGCCAACATACCATATGTAAGAGACATTATTGCACATATACTTATCTCCTCTCTATCATGAAACTCTAAGTCTTATTCGTCTGATGACAGATCAATCCCCATCTTTTGAAATATCAAACTCTGCCCAGATAGGACGATGGTCTGACACCGCAGTCTTAGCCGCATCATCGTCGTTCTCAAACACAACCTCATCGAACCGATAAACGCCGGACTTCCCTGTGTATCCAGGGACATTCTGTTTCTGGAACCAGAAGTTGTCGTACAAGCTTGTATCGGTTATAGTGGTTTTCTCTGGCGGAACAATAAGGAACATCATCCCAGGAAGTGACTTAAGGTTATTGAATCCTTTATCTGTTGGGGGGAAATTGAAATCTCCGCACAAAATAACATCTTTCTCTTTAGGATTTTCGGCCTCAACAGCAGTAAATACTTTCTTCAGCGCCTCTATCTCTGGCCTTCTCAAGTTCTCACTTTTGCCATATAGCGTATGGATTGTTATCAACGTAAAGTCAAACTTACCGGATTTAAACGTCGCATAATATGGTTCCCTGATAAACTCGTCATTCTGTTCCCTGTACAGCTTACCGTGTATAATCTCGTTGACCTTATCTTTACGGTACAAGAACGCATACCTCTCCTTTACACTCTTTCCCACGGGAGTACTGATCTCGTAGTCGTACTCAATCCCCTTGCTCTTCAGCATTTCAACTGCCCGCTTCAATACTATCTCATCCCGCAACTCTTGGATGGCAATAATATCGTATTGTTTGAGGATATCAGTAATATAATCTAATTCTTCATCATTACGGCTGTTGTTTGAGAATATTCGGATGTTGAACGAAGCCAATCTTAACGGTTGGGCAGAAACAACTGAACGAGAATAAGAGTAAGTTCTGGTAGGCTTTTGGGAAGAGGAACAGCCGGAAGAAAGGAATACAATACAAATAAGCAACGCTAATAACGATCTGTTTTTGTACATGTCTTTTTAGACACTCCTTTCTTGTATCGCCTTCACGTTAACATATTGTTTGCCTTTCTTAACATTAAAAGACTCTCCTTCTGGTATGGAACACCTGTTTAATTTATACTATTATATTAAGAAATTACACAATAGATTGAGCCAATTGCCCCCAAAAAATGGAAAATTACCCCACAGAAATATCTCTGGTTACAGAATATAATAAGGTCATTATTCTTAAATGATAGTTTATATGTTTATAATAATTAAGTTGAGTTGACTAAGAACGGTTTTTGTACCCCATTGCTAAGATGCTAAATACTTATTATGGAATACGTTAAAGTATTTTATCTTAATTCAACCCTAACAAATTCTAAAGCATTGTCAAAAGCGAATCTATCTCTTTGAGCCCTTCATATACTTTATGAAAACTAGTAGCAAATTCCTTATTATTTCTTCCATATGTAGTTACAAGATATATCCTGAGCTGATCAAAGCTAATATCTAGAAATCTGCCGGTTTCAATATGGGATACCTGCGATTCAGCCAACTGATTTCTTCTACAAAATAGTCGACGTGACAAAGGAGTCGCTTTCTGTGAATATGTAAATCTTCTCTCTCTATGTGATTCAAGTAAATTACTTAATGAATCACAAAGCAAATTACGTGCCTTCCGGACTACTTTCTTGTCATTAGCTTTCCCCATCTTTCCCTCCTTTTTTGTCTACCATCCCGAAAGATAGTATCAATGCTGGTCTCAGAACTAACAGTGAACTAATCCTTATCTAAACTACAAAACCTCCGCCCATATTCCAGAGCGAAGGTTTATATTATTAAGTTAATAGTTGACTCTTTATCCATCTCACCATTACCTCCCTTCACATAAACGAATTGAACATCTCACAGGGAAGTACATACACAGAACTACTTGATATTAATTAAGTTAAATAATATATCGGATTAGTACTAAAGTCAACAAAACAATACGCGTTGCTTTAAATAGAATACCTCCGCCTTTATACTCCCTTATAAACTCTACGTTTACGATTTTACACCGTGTTAAACTACATATTTAATCGGCAAAACTACAAATGTTCTGTTCCCTCAAGCTTAGATATCCATCCTTGGTGACAATGATATGATCCGGAAGTGTTATCCCAAGTAAAGTACCGGAATCACGTAAGCGTTCAGTAATCGCGATATCCTAATTGTTTAGACTCTTTCATTTACTTTGATTATATACATTCAAAATGTTATCATTATTAAAAACGAAAGGAGATACTATGCAAATGTCCAAGTTGCTTCCGCACACACTTTATCATTATTGTAACTGTGAAGCTTTCCAAGGGATTATATCTAGTAAAACTTTAAGACTCAGTAACGTATTTGAAAGTAATGATTATTTAGAAAGGAAACATATTGATACCACAGTTGAAGATCAAATAGACAGACTAGCTTTAGAGTACCCACGGGAACACGTCATAAAGTTCAAGAAGATCACAATACAACATTATAAGAGTAACCGGATTGAACCAGCGTATTGTATTGCGTTCTCCGAGGCAGCCGACCTATTAAGCCAATGGCGAGGATATGCAGATGATGGCAGAGGGTTTGCGATTGGATTTGCGCCTATCTACTTTAACTTAGATCAAATGGTTCCTTTCCCAAATACAGCCCCTGATAAGGCCATCGGTATTTTTGACATTATTTATGAAACTTCCACAATAACAAAGAGAATCAGAGAAGTACTTCGACTTTCTTGGGAGCATTACAAAAAAGATATGTATGCGGATAATTCGACGGCAATGTTGAACTGTGCAAGAGAGTTAATACTTCTGGCTTCATGTACAAAGAATATAGGATTCTCTGAAGAAATAGAATGGCGAATAATGTATACACCATTAATTAGTTACAATGGAGAGGTTTCAACCGGTAAATTCCCTGAGATAAAGTTTTGTCTAAAGAATCCGGGACTCATTAGTTCGTATTTTGAGTTACCCTTCATAGAAGAAAAGAACATTACTCCTATTAACGAAGTAATTATTGGGCCTAAGAACATAACAAATAATAATACTGTAGTACACTTTCTATCAAAGAATGGATTTGATTGTACAAAGATAAGAATACGCCCTTCTGATTTATCATACCGATAACTTAAACATAGGTTTATGTGCCCCTGTAGTAAAATACCCCCGCCTTACACACAACATTACAAGCTCTTTCTTAGTCGCTAAAATTACAGATATTCTGTTCCCTCAAGCTTATATATCCATCCTTAGTAACAATGATATGATCCAGAAGTGTTATCCCAAGTAGAGTACCGGAGTCACGTAAGCGCTCGGTAGTCGCAATATCCTTTGCTGAAGCTTTTAATTCACCGGAAGGATGGTTATGCGCCACAAGCACGTTACTCGCCAAATGTTTTACTGCTCCCTCAAACACTTCGCGTGGATGAACTATACTAGAGTTAACAGTTCCGATGGAAACTATCTCCCGTTTGATCTCCTGATTGCGGGAATCAAGGTAGAAAACCACAAAGTGTTCTTTCTTACTCCCCCGGATGTCCTTCAGGCTGCCATATACATCCTCCGGGGAAAGCATTTGTTTCAATTCCGTCTTCTTTCCCGTAAAGATACGACGGCCAAGTTCAATGCAGGAAAGCAGATAACAAGCTTGGGCATGTCCCATACCAGGAATCTCTTTCAACAGTTCAAGACTAAGCTGCGAAAGTGTATGAAGTTCGTTCTTACGTAATATACGTGAGGCGAATTCAAGTACATCCTCCCATTTCTTCCCAGTACGTAGGATAACCGACAACAGTTCCGCATCAGATAACCGATCCAAGCCATAACGGACAAGTTTTGCTTTGGGATTATCAATACGTGCCAAATCTTCGATCATCAGTTTATTCTCTTTCACCGTTCCCTCCCGTTCTATCTACATAGATGTAGTATTCGCACGCAATCCCTTCCCCTCTCCTTTGTGGGAATGGACAAGGCGGGGGTATTCTTCAATTCCCTTAGGAAGTATTACTGTACTGTCCTATTTTACCTTTCCTTTCTCACAGGAAGTTAGCAATCTCATTAAAACCCGTTTAAGGCTCCTACGCCTGCGATCTGCTCTATTCCGGTATCTTTATGGCTTTCTACAGAATTAGAACTAATTTCTTCAACTTGAATAGTTGTTTTTTGCGTAGAAATGCCTTTCCTGCCACCAATGCCTAGCCGATTTGGATTATGTCCAAGCCGGTAAGGATAAAGTGGACATTTCACAGTATCACACTTACGGACTTCAGATGGCCGGCCTCCTACGCATTCGTAACATTTGCTACGGATTGCTTTAACGGGTGTTAAATGTTTTGTATTCATCTGCTCTCCCTTAGTTTGACTACCAATAGAATGTTTTTTACTAACAGTTACCCGCCTCTGCATCTCTTCCTTTACAAACCTCTGTCCCCAATTAAACTTACAGAATTCTTTACGCAAGCTCACAGCATCCAAGTTCTGAAGTTGCTCTCGATACATCTGCTTCCAATCAGGGATACTTCTTCTCGTGTCTGCGTATGCCTTGTAATAACCATACCATTTATCCAATTCTCCTTCCCTAATCGCCTGTACGTAATCCATAAAACTCAACTTGAGATTAGATCCACTTTGTCGCAATTGAGGTAGAAAAAGCACAAACTCATCCCAACCTTCAACCAAGGGATAATTTTCCATATCAAACCTACTAACAAAGTTGATGACAATGTACAACCAACAAATCTTGTGAAACTTAGCCCTTGGCGGATTAAAGTTTGTTCTTTGGGCATAGTCTTGAAGATTTTCCTCCGATCTATTAAACGCCTCTATTAATCTTAATGATTCGATATACACAGGGGAAGCAATAGGGGGAAAATCAGACGCTTGTTCATCTAAGATATCGGCAACCTGCGATAAAGGTATAGATACAGAAAATCTCGTGTGGGGCTTAACACAGGAAAAGATCAAGAAACTCTGTCTCCCTAAGTCGGTCGTCAAGGTATCATAAATACCCATCACATTTTCATAATAGTCTAAATCGCCACTTTGTAATCTCCCAAGATATTCACGCAATAAGAACCCTTTTATATCTAACATATTATCCCTCTACCGTAAGATTGGTCTTAAATTCTGCCTTACCTGCCTCCAGGTACTTTACTATGTAATTCTGACCGCCCAAATCTCTGTTAAATACTTCAATCTTAACTAACCCATAACGCCACGACCACTCCTCTTGAAAGGGAAGCCTATCAATATCGGAAATACCATTTATTAAAGCGTGTAAATGTACTCCTGACTTAGAGTATTCACAACAGAGGAAATAGATACTTGTCTCATCATATTTCATTATCATTTCAATTGCTGAAGTTATTGCCTTATCAACTGACACACGGTATTCAAAGGTAAATGTACCGTACCAACTCCAAGGAAACTTTTCCAGGAATCTACCAAATGCTTGAACATATGGTGTTCTATAACATGGATACCTATTAATTTTGGACATAATGGACCATACAAGGCAAACTTGAGGTTTGCCCAGTGATGTTATTTAAAGTCTACCTGTTATTTTACCGAATCTTCCTAAAAACAGGTGTCAAGAAACCCTCATTTAAACTAACAGAAGTTTAGTATTCATTTAGTATTCAAAGGCTATTGGGATGGGAAAAAGTGGGAAGCAATGAAAAGGGCGACACTCCCTATTGTGGATAGGAAATATCGCCCATACAAACTATGCTCTTCTCAATGGTAGCCCCAACCGGATTTGAACCGGTGTTTAATGGCTGAGAACCATTCGTCCTAGACCAGGCTAGACGATGGGGCCGTGTAATCTCAGAAAATTCTGCTGATATTTAATGACGGGGGCCCTGCACATATAAAAAGACTGTATAATTTTAGTTTAACAACGTGCTTTAGTCAACAATTTTATTGACCCCGTAAGTATATATAGTATATACTTGTTTATATTTACATTGCCGGTCATCCCGACGTTACCTCGATAAGGAACCACGATGAGCATAAAAGCCGGTCTGGGAATAAGCACCGATAAAGATTCCATAAAGGCGGTCAAAGAGGCTGTTTTACAGGCAAAACAGAACCTTGGCGATAACGTCCCGCCGAACGTCGCCATCGTCTTCAGTTCCATGGAATTCGCCCACCTGACCATGGTCAAGACCATCTCCTCAATGCTCGGCCCGATCGATGTGCTCGGCTGCAGCACCGCGGCGGTGATCTGCAACGCCGGCATCTTCCGGCACGCCATCGGGATCATGCTGCTTAGCATAACCGGGGACACCTATTACACCTCGGGGAACATAACCGACATAAAATACAAAACCGCGATGAAAGCCGGGGAGGAATTCGGCGAAAAGCTGCTCGCCGGTTTTAAATCCGCCCGCAGGGACCTCGGGATAGTCTTCTCCGACGGTTTGATCGATAAAAGTTCCAATCTCATCTACGGAATACAGGAACGCCTGGGAAGCAGTTTCCCCCTTGTCGGCGCGCTGGCGATGGACAACCTGCGTTACTCCAAAACATTCGTTTATTATAACAATACGGTGGATAACGACGCCGCATGTGGGCTGATCATGGGCGGCAACGTGAATTTCGGACTGGGCATAAAACACGGCTGGAAACCGCTCGGCAAGCCGCGTTACATTACGAGGGCCAGCGGGAATATCGCTTACGAAATAGACGACATACCGGCGGCCACCGTGTACGAGGACTATCTGGACTGCGACCTCAAAGAATTACGCGTGGAGTTAAGGCGCATCGGCACTTTCTACCCGATAGGGATATACCTGCATGGAGAGGAAGAATATCTTCTGCGCAATATCACGGATATCGGCGAAGACGGTTCTTTGATCCTGCAGGGGAACATCCCGGAGAATAGCCAGATAAGGCTGATGATCGGCACCAAAGAGACCTGTTTTACCGCGGCAGAACAAGCCGTAAACGAGGCGAAAGCCGACCTCACGGCAAACTCGGTCTTCTTTCCGAAAATAAATTTTGCTCTTGTATTCGACTCTATTTCGCGCTATATGTTATTGGGTAGAGACGCGGAAAAAGAACTGGCCGCGATAAAGAAAGCCGTCGGGCCTGAAGTCCCGGTGATCGGGCTCTACACATACGGGGAACAGGGCCCGCTCAAATCAATAGATTATCACGGCAAAGTTTACCTGCATAACCAGACAATCAGCGTGCTGCTGGTGGGAGAATGAAACTTGGACAGTGATATCCTGGTCAATATATTATGGCTGGCATTCGCTTCGGCGGCCCTGGCACTGCTCATCGTCTCTCTTAAGAAAAACGAGAAGATCAAGTATCTGCAGTCGGCTGTGGACAGCCTCAAGAAGACCCTGGAGGAGATGGACGAACAGGCGAAGCTGATCGTGCGGACGGATATCGCCCTCAACAAAACCCAGGAAGAGCTCGACAAGAAACTTACCGGATTATACGCCCTGCAGAGGCTCTCGAGAGCGATAAGCACCACCCTCGAAGAAAAACACATCTTCCGCAAGATCGAAATATCCCAGCTGGAAGACCTGGGATTCGAGAAAGCCTGCGCGTTCCTTTGGAACGAGGACGCAAAAGAATTCATCCCTTATCTCCATATCGGGTATATGGAGGACGAAATTGAATACATCAAAGCGGATCTTGCCGAAAAACGGGAGTTCTACCTCGACCTTATCTCCAGGGAGAAAACGATATCCTCCATATCACTGCAGAAAGAAATGGGAAGACTGGGAATGAGCAAGGTCTTTAGGGCGAATTCCTTCGTCATTTCCCCTGTCGTTCCCAAGGAAGGCGACAAAGGTTTCATTTTTGTCGGGGCCGGCGCCGATATGCCGTTGACCGAAGGCGACGAGGAATTCATTATACTGCTCGCCAACCAGGTAAGCCAGGCGCTGGACAATGCCAGGCTTTTCGAGCATACATGGATGGCCCAGCAGAGCCTGGAACGCAAAGTGGAAGAACGCACGCAGGAACTCAGCCTCGCGCTGGAAGAAGTAAGGTCCATCAGCAAACGCAAGACGGACTTTATTTCCGCCGTATCGCACGAACTGCGCACCCCGCTGACTTCGGTAAAAGGATACGCCGCGATATTGATCGAGGAAAAACTCGGGGCGCTCCCTCCCGCCGTTAAAGAGCGGCTGGAGAAAATAAACCGCCACAGCGACGAACTCGTGCGCATGGTCAACGACCTGCTTGACATATCGCGTATCGAAGCCGGGAAAACGACAATGAAACTCGTGCCGCAGGATATCCGGGAATTGACCGCTTCCGTGGCCGACCTTATCAATATCCAGTGCAAGAACAAGGACGTCGAACTGATCACGGAGATCCCGGAAAGCCTTCCGCTGGTAATGGCCGACCGGAGCCAGATAGAACGCGTATTCATAAATCTGCTGGGGAACGCGGTGAAATTCACCCCGCCGCAGGGCAAGATAACGGTCAGCGCTTCGGAAGAACAGGGAAGAGTTAAAATCGATATAGCCGACAGCGGAATAGGAATGCCGCCGGAAGCGCTTGAGCGCATTTTCGAGGAATTCTACCGTGTGGACAATGAGATAAACCAGCACGTCAAAGGCACCGGCCTCGGCCTTTCTCTGGTAAAACACATCATCGAAGCGCACCAGGGCAGAATATGGGTAACCAGCATCCAGGGAAAAGGCAGCACCTTCAGCTTCACGCTGCCGAAGATAAATTAAAATGATGAAACCCCGCGTGCTTCTCGTGGACGACGATCCGGATATATTGGACGTGCTTGAGATAACGTTGTCCGAAGATAATTACGACATCACCAAAGCCATGGACGGAGAGGAAGCGCTGAAGATCATCCGCTCCAAACCGATCGACCTGGTCCTCCTGGACCACAATATGCCTAAGATGACCGGACGGGAAGTCTGCATGGAGATCAAGAAAGATATCCTGCTCCGGCATATCCCTATCCTGATGGTCACCGGCAAAGGGGAAGTGCACGACAGGGTCTGCGGACTGGAAGCGGGAGCGGACGATTATATCGTAAAGCCTTTCGAGCCCAAGGAACTCCAGGCCAGGATACGCATGACGCTGAAAAGAAGCGAACGCGACCTGGACGCCAATCCTCTTACCCGTCTTCCGGGGAACATCTCCATACTCGGAGAGTTATCGGCGCGGATAGAAGGAAAAATGCCGTTCGCCGTATGTTATATAGACCTGAATAAATTCAAGTCATACAACGACATTTACGGCTTTGAGCACGGGGACGATATAATCAAAGAAACGGCGCGCATCTTGATCAGGGCCGTCCAGGAAACGGGACAATCGTCTGACTTCATCGGCCATATCGGCGGCGACGATTTTGTAATTATCACCGGGATAGAAGCCGCGGAACGGATCAGCCAAAAGGTCATCGCCGATTTCGATCTCTCTTCGCCGAAATTCTATAACGAGACCGACAGGGCCAACGGTTATATCATGGCCAAGGACCGCTCCGGGAACCAACAGAGAGTGCCTCTTGTATCGGTCGCTATCGGCATAGTAACCAATGAATTCCGCAGGATAGACCACGTGGCCCAGGTGGGAGAGATCGGGGCCGAATTGAAGGCTTACGCTAAAAGCAAAGAAGGCAGCAACTACGTCAGAGATAAACGAAAAGAGGATAAGATTTAGTGCGAGGAGAGGGAGTTGAACCCTCACAGCCTTGCGGCCAACAGCCCCTCAAACTGTCGCGTCTGCCATTCCGCCATCCTCGCAAGAAGTTTTTTCATTCTACTGTATCCCCCCCGATTCGTCAAGATTAAACTATCCGAAGCGCCAGAACCGGGACAGCGCTGCCCGAGGCTTTCAACCCGCAAAAAAAACCGCGCCGTCATCAGCGGCGCGGCCGGCTTATGCTAAACTTATGTGCCGCGTATCAAACCCTACCCGCCCTCAAGAACATATAGAGGCAAACGACAAATAAAAACAACGGGAACTCTATCCCGCCGGCCGGATGTGACTGGCTCGGCAGAAAACTCCACTGTCCCCAATGATACTTTAAAACGGCGACCAGCATAACTGCCATCAAAGGCAGGACGGCGATCCTGGTCAGCCAGGGTTTGTAGAACCCTCCGGCCAGCAGAAGCGCGGCCCCGGCGAATTCCCCTAAAGCGGCCAGCAGGGCAAACGGCAGCGGCAGTCCCGCCGCGGAAGCAAACCCTTTCATATTCATAAATTTTCCCCAGGAATGATAAATAAATGTGGCGGCGACCATTAACCTGAGCAGCCAGTGGGCGTATTGCGAGAAATACAACATCCTCTCCCCCTTTTTAGACAAGGTTAAATAACCGGCTCATAATGATTATTCTAACATCGTCTATTACGCTTGTGAAGTAAAAGATGCCGGACCGGATCATTTTATGCGGCCGATGAGACGCAGCAGTCCGTCGAGGATGGTAAAAGGATGCGGCGGACAGCCGGGGATAAAGAGGTCCACCGGGAGAAATGAAGCAACGCCGTCGCAGGTTTCCGGATGCCCGTTATAAAGGCCGCCCGAGATCGCGCAGGCCCCGCAGGCGATCACTATTTTCGGTTCCGGCACCGCCGCGTATGTATCCAGCAGGGCGGAACGCATATTGGCGCTCACCGGGCCGGTAACCAGCAGGCCGTCGGCGTGGCGGGGAGAAGCGACGAACTGGATGCCGAACCTGCCCAGGTCATAGGCTACAGTATTCAGCACATTCACGTCCGCCTCGCAGGCATTACAGCCTCCGGCGCTCACTTGTCTCAATTTCAGAGAGCGCCCGAAAATGCGTTTTATATCTTTACGGAGCGTGGAAGCCGCTGCCGGCACCGTCCCCGCTTTAAAGATCAGGGCTTCCCGGGAGAATGCCGCCAGGCGGTAGTTGCGGGAAGGATAGATCGCGCTGCGGCCGCAGGCTGCGGAGCAGGACGAACAGAATAAACACTTGCCCAGATCTATCGAGATATCCCTGTCGCTGCGCAGAATGGCCCCCGACGGGCAGGCATTTGCGCAGGACACGCATTCCCGCGTGCATCTAAGAGAATCTATCACCGGCAGCCCCCTGAAACGTTCCGGCAGGGAACTATCAGGGACAGGGAACTTCACGGTGCGGTAACGCTGCCTGATCCTTTCGCGTAATACTCTGAACATTATATTTCTCCGTATCGTTAGAGATCGTGCCCGCAATAAGAAAGATTAAAACTCTTATTGCAAAGCGGAAAATCAGAGATCTGCTCTCCGCGCATAGCCACGGACAGCCCCAGCCAATTATGAAAAGACGGATCGGTTATTTTATAACGCGCGATGCCGCCGTCGCTGCCGGTGATCGCCGTATGGCAGATCTCCCCTCTCCATCCTTCGACCAGCGATACCGTCATACTCTCCGCGGCCAAGGCCCCGGGTTTCTGCATTATGATCCCTTCCGGCATCGACTCCAGCTGCGACCTGATAAAATCAACCGACCTTATACATTCCAGCCAGCGCACATAAGCCCTGGCAAAGACATCCCCGGAAGGATACGTGGCCACCGGGATCTGTTCAAACCTGTAAATACCGTATGGGAAGTCGAAACGCACGTCACGCTCGACACCGCAGGCCCGGCTTGCCGGGCCTACTAATCCCAAAGACAGGCACTGTTCTAAAGAAAGCCGTCCGGTACCTTCAAAACGATCCAGCACCGAAGGCGTATTCCAAAGCAAGGCTACCGCGTTGTTCAAGTCGGCAAAGGCCGCTTCCAGTTTCTCGCGCAGTTGGAACACCAGCCCGGAATCCATATCGAAATTCATTCCTCCCGGGCAAAGCAAAGAACGCCCGAAACGGCTGCCGCAAAGCATTGCCGTCATATTAAGGAAGTCCCCCCGCAGCCTGCCGCAATAAGAAGCGGTGGGCAGATAAGCGATATCCCCCGACAAAGCGCCGAGGTCTCCGCTGTGGTTAGCCAGCCTCTCTAATTCCAAAGCTATCCCGCGCAGGCACTGCGCCCTGGCGGGAATATGGCATCCCGATAGAGATTCCGCCGCTCTGCAATAGGCCATTAAATGCCCGATAGAAGTATCTCCTGCCGCCGTCTCCATATAAGAGATTATCTTGCCCGGCGGGGCAACGCATAACGCGCGTTCAACGCCGCGGTGCTGATAACCAAGCCCGATCTCAAGATGCAGCACATCTTCCCCAAGGCACTGGAACCTGAAGTGCCCCGGCTCTATTATCCCGGCGTGCACCGGGCCCACGGCCACTTCATGGCAGCGTTCATCCGGCACGCGCCAGAATTCACGCGCTCCGGCTCCGGAGGTATGCTTACGCACAGGCTTCAGCCAGGGATGACCGCGCGGTATCACTCCATAATCCTCGAATATCTCCCTTTCAAACAACTGCGCCTGCGGACAATCAGGAGTAATGGACTCGTAGCCGTCTTTTACGGACGTAACCATCAGGGAAAGCCGGCCGGCTTTATCATCCGCCATTACCGCATAAATATCCACCGTACCTCCCGCCGGATTCCCGAATAAAGCGGCTATCCTTGCCCCTCCCGTCACTTCCCGTAAAACAGCGGCCCTGAACTCCGGCATTCCCAGCCTGGGGATATCTTTCAGTCTCACCACTCCGTTATTCTGTATAAATAATCCGTTAGCGCCGGGCATCAAGTGTTCCCTCCCAGCAATGCCGCCGCTTCGGACACTACCCTGCCTAAAGATTCGGGCAGGTAAATCCCGAGCAGCAGAGAGATCGATAGGAGGATCAACGCCGGGAGCAACGGCAGAAAATGCGTTTTTCCGCCGTATTCCTGCGCTGCTGAAGGAGTTCCCGGCACGCCGAAAACCATACGCATCCCTATCCCGGTCATCGCGATAAAAATAACGCTGAGTAAGAACAGGTACGCCGCCGGCAGGAGAATATTGCCGGACGCCGCCGCCGACTTAAGAATGATCCATTCGCTAAGGAACGTGCCGAAAGGCGGAGCGCCGCAAATAGCCAGTATTCCTGCGAACCAAAGGACCCCCGCCCAAGGCAGAAGATGCGCCATCCCGCGCACATCCGCGATCTTCTTGCTTTTGAAATAAGCGAGAACATTCCCCGCGCAAATGAACAATGCGCCTTTCACAAATGAATGGTTGGCCGCGTGCAGCATCGCTCCGTACGCCGACCCGGTGGCGACGGCGAAACAAAGAATACCCATATGTTCGACGCTGGAATAAGCCAGCAGCCGTTTGTAATCCGACTGCCCGATAATGAACAGGCAGGCCACAGCCATAGAGAGAAGTCCGAAGATCAAGAATAGTTCCCGGCAGAACCCGCCCAAGCCGTTCGCCAGGCAAAGCTGGTAGAAGCGCAGGATCGCCAAAAAAGCGCAATTCAACAAAGCGCCCGACAGCAGCGCGGATACCACGGAAGGGGCCTCGCTGTGCGCGTCGGGAAGCCAGGTATGCATCGGCGCCAGCCCCATTTTGGTCCCGTAACCGACCAGAATAAAAATGAACCCCGCTTTCAGCCAGAGCGGATCAAGGGACACGCCCGCTTTCAGCAGCCGGTCCAGGGAAAGCTCCGCTCCGGATCCGGAAGCGGACGCGGACACGGCAAGAAAAAGGTTACCGAATAACGCCAGGGCAATCCCGACGGAACAGATCAACAGGTATTTCCAGGTGGCTTCCAGGGAACGCGGATGCCTGTGAAAATAGATCAACGGCGCGCTCACCAGCGTGGTCGTTTCCATCGCGATCCAGATCAACCCGAAATGCCTGCTTAACGCCAACAAACTCATTGAAGCCAGAAAGATCAACAGGCATCCGGTAAACGCCGCTTCCGGGGCGTTATCGAAAAGCAGCCCTTCCTCGCTTTCTTCGCGCGGTTTGCTTTTTTCTTCCCGCAGGTAGATCACGGCATAAAAAGAAGCGCAAAGAAACAACAAACTGAAAATAGCCGTAAAATAACGGCTGAGCGCGTCCATACCGAAGCCAAGCCATTGCTGATCGACCCCGCGGAACAAACACAGATAAAGAGAAAACGCCGAATGTCCGCAAGCCACGGAAAGCAGCAGACGGCGGCGCAGGAGATCGTTCCGGAGAAAGAAAGCGAGCAGCCCGCTGATGAAAGGGATCACGAAAAGCAGCAGGATCATTTATTCAAGACTCCTCTCTTCCGGCAGCCAGTCGGCCAGGCCGGAAAGACGGGAAGTATCGGTATGCTCGAATTCACGGTTAATATGAAAAATGGTTATACCCATCACGAAGACCCCGACAAACACATCCAACAACATTCCCAGTTCCACCAGCAAAGGCTGTTCCAGGAACAGGGCGATGCCGAACAAATAAATGCCGTTCTCCAGGATCAAATACCCGATGACCTGGCTCAAGGCCTGCGCCCTGCTGATGATAATGAACGATCCCGTCAGGGAAACCGACAAAGCCACCGGAACGATGAACGGAGAAGCCGTGGCAAAAGGAAGCGGAAGCCTGGAACTGATAAAAAAGGCCACTCCCAGGGCGGCTACCCCGCAGAGAATGGAGGTCGAGACGCCCACAAAGGTTTTTTCCTCGCGCCTGACATTTACCCTTTTCTGGGCGTAACGCAGAAAACCCGGAAGAAGCACCGCCTTGACCAGCAGGGTAACAAAAACTATCCCCAGCAGCATTGTCCCGGGTATTTTTCCGCGCAGGAATAACGGGACCAGGCCTATCGCCGCTCCCTGATAGGCGACGACCCTGATGCTCGCCGAGATCCTGGTGGAACCCAGGGAAAATAAATTCAACAATACCAACAACATCAATATTCCGTCCAGCATCACATCCTCACTTTGCCAGAAAAATAAGCGCGACCAGCGATAGCGCCGCGGCCGCGGTCAGCAGCTGCGGCACCTTCAATAACCGCAAACGGGCCATACCGGATTCCACGATACCGGTCAATACCGCCGTCGCCGCGATTATCCCGAAAAACAACAGGGCATTGCCCGGGAAATCCGGGTTCAATGCATAAGGAAAAAGCAGCCCGGCCGGCAGTGCCGCCAGGATCCAGAACTTCAACGCCGAAGCGTAATTGATCATCGCCAGATCGGCTCCCCCATGATCCAGGGCCATCACTTCGTGTATCATCGTCAACTCCAGATGGGTATTGGGATCGTCAAAAGGAACCCGGTAATTCTCTACCAGCAGAATAATATAAAGGACGAAAACCACGACGATCAGCACCGGAGGGGAAACCTGCCATATTTTTCCTCCCGCGGAGCAGAGCATTCCGTTCAGGGAAACGCTGCCCGACGCCGCAGACATCACCGCCAGGCATAAGAACAACACCGCCTCGGATAGAACGGAGAATTGCGCGTCGCGGCCGGCCCCCATCCCCTCGAAACTCGACCCGGTGTCCAGCGCTGCCAGTATCATAAAGAAACGCTGGGTACCGAGAAGATAAACAAAAAGCACTAGGTCACCGGGAAAGAACAGCACCGCCGGATACGCCCCCCAAGGTATAAAAAATAATGCCATAAATACCGCAGCCAGCCCCACAGGCGGACCGAGACGAAAGAAAACGCCGGTCGTCCGGCTGTAAACCGCGCCTTTACGCAGCAGCTTGCCGATATCGAAATAAAGCTGCAGCAAAGAAGGGCCTTTTCTGCCGGCGAAGAAAGCTTTGACCCGGTTGATGATCCCGGCCATCAGCGGCGCCGCCAGCAAAGCAATGAGCACATTCAATAAAGGATAGACAATGTTCATCGGATCTTCCAGAGCAAAAGAATCAATAAAGCCGCCATTATATACATAATGTAAACATGCAGTCTGCCCTGTTGCAGCCAGCGCAGACGCGATAAACTCTCCTCCAGCTTTGCGCTGATACCGGACAGGAATACTTTGAATATTCCCGGCACGGATTGCGCTTCCCCTTTGTATCCCGCGGGAAACACGGCTGTTTTCGACACGGCAACGGCGTTCTTTCTTACATTAAAAAAGGTAAAGGTTTTTCTTAAAGGATAAAAGAACGAGGCCGCCGTATACTGCATTCTTCCGCCCGGGTTGGCGTAACCGCAATTCCAGGTCTCTACCGCCGACACCGTCCGCCTCCTAAGCAGGACGCGCCGGAAAACAATCCCTAAAGCGGCAAGGATATATCCTGCCGCTGCCGCCAGGCTGAGCGGCACGAGCCTGTCCGCAAGCCCAGGCAAAACCAGGAAATCGGCTGATTGAAAAACGATCGCCGCAGCCCCGGCCAGAGGAAAGGAAAATAACGGCCCTGCGAAAGTCAAGAACAGGCACACTGCGCAGATCGCAATCATAGCCGCGCACATCAATGTACTGTATTCAGATAAAACATCCTGCCGGCCGCGCGGTTTTCCCAGGAACATCACTCCGGACAGGCCGCTGAAACAGGCCAGGCTCAGGCACCCGGACAAAGACAACCCGGCGATCACTCCCACGCAGGGAAACAGCAACCCCGAACCCTTTAACGACAATCCGCAGAACGCGGCAAGATAAATAAGGAATTTCCCCGCGAACCCGTTCAATAACGGGATGCCCGATGCCCCTGCCGACCCCAGGAAAAAAGAGGCCGAGGTGGCCGGCAGGGCTTTGGCGCAGCCGCCGAGCGCGTCGGGATCCCTGGTCCCGCAGGACTTCGCCGCCGCTCCCGCGGCCATAAAAAGCAGGCCTTTGAAGAAAGCGTGATTGAACAAATGTAACAGCGCCCCGGACAATGCCAGGAGGCAGACGAGAGTGCTGCCGCAGACCCTGGCGTAGACAGCCAACCCGATCCCCATACAAATGATCCCTATATTTTCTATACTGCTGTAAGCCAGCACTCTTTTGGAATCACGCTGCCCGAGAGCCAGCAGCATACCGATGACCCCGGAACAGATACCGGCAAGAATAAGCGTCCCTCCGCACCAGGCGTCAACGCCGCCCAACACGGAGAAAAGACGCAGGATGCCGTATATCCCGGTCTTTATCATTATCCCGGACATTAAAGCCGAGACGTGGCTGGGCGCTGCCGGGTGCGCCTTAGGCAGCCAGATATGCAGCGGCATAAAACCCGCTTTCATCCCGAACCCGAATATTCCCAAAGTCAGTAAGAAAGCCCGGGAAATTTGCACTCCCGATGCGGAAAATGCCGCTGAATTCCAGAAACCGGAAGGAACGCCGGGAACGGACAAAAGAGCGAACATCAGCAGTAAAACCGCGGTGCCGATATGGGCGGCGCCGAGATAAATAAAACCCGCCTGCCGCGCGGTTTTATCTTCATCGCGGGAGACCACCAGGAAGAAAGACGAGAGCGCCATTATTTCCCAGCAGACAAGGAACATCAAACTGTCCGCCGCAAGCAAGACCGCGATCATCCCGGCTACCAGAATATTGAAAAAAAACCACTGTCTGCCGGCGGACTCGGAGCCTTTCCCTTTTCGCAGATACCCCCAGCCGTAGAGGGCGGATAACGCGGACAATACCAAAAGAGGAACGAGAAAAAATGCCGAGAGGCTATCCAGAAGAAAGAACATTTCCCCTCCGCCCGGGATCTGCCAGGCTGCGCGCAAAGAGATCTCTTTACCGGAGAAGAACACGCTGAAAGCAGGAAAAAAAGATAACAGACAGCCGGCAATACACCCTGACGCGGCCACTGCCGCAGCCGCGGCCGGACGTTTGTTCAGGAATAAAGCGCTTAATCCGCTGATAAACAATAAAATTAGAGAAGCGATGATAAGGAACATCTTAGTTTTTTTCTTTCTTCAGATCAAGCGTCTGTTCCGCTTTCTGCAAAGCGGATAAAATATCCTCGCGGGCGCTCTGATTCAACACGGCGTTCTTGAAATCTTTCTGTTGTAAAACGAAGGCCAGCCGCGACAATAACTGCAAATGCACGCGCGCCGTGGGACTTACCAAAGTAAACAACGCATGCACCGGTTTGCCGTCCACGGCGCCGAAGTCAACCGGCTTCTCCGGAAAGCAAAGCGCGATCAAAGAACCGGTGATATTCAAGACGATCGGATTCCTGACGTGCGGGATAGCTATCCCGTCGCCTACCGCGGTAGAGGCGAGTTCTTCCCTGGCCAAAAGCACCTTGAAAAGAAAATCCCTGTCCGTTTTTTCCGGTAAACGCAATAAGTCCACCACTTCTCTAAGCACCGCCTGTTTGTCGCTGCCGCCTACTCGATAAAAGATCCCTCCTCTTTTCAAAGCTTCCTGCAGTGAAGGCATTTCTTCTTCATTTCCGGACGCGGAAAAGATCTCCGGGGAAACATTGATACGGCGATTATTGATCCACTCCAACAGTTCGGCGCGGTCAAAACGGTATTGATCGAGAATACGGTAAGCGGGAATTGTCTTGCTGTTGATCCAGCGGTAAATGGTCCTTTCGGAGACATTCAGCAGACGGGAAACTTCCTTGATGGTCAGTTGCATTACAAACTACTCCTTAATATGTGCTTATTTTGACATTATATGACATTTGAACAATGGCGTCAATAGATGTCAAGCAAGAGTTTGGGAATGGGAAGAGACATTGTCCCCCCACCCCGGCAAAGCTGAGTAAGATTAAGATCGTCAGCCGCGCGGACTTTTCTGGCCTGAAACGGCTCTTTACACATTTCAAAAGACACAGCGTACTTTTT
>Ga0310040_1001006_pt1 | contig 22453 bp, 30 predicted proteins | sample EPASupsiteHSE623_FD_200237 | JGI IMG/M metagenome (GOLD analysis project Ga0310040, IMG submission 200237) | Bioremediated contaminated groundwater from EPA Superfund site, New Mexico - Sample HSE6-23 (v2) (version 2) | ecosystem: Environmental > Aquatic > Deep subsurface > Groundwater >... | reverse complement strand
AAATGCGAAGCGACCGAGCCCGGAAGATCTCTGCGCCATGGTAAGAATGGCGAGAGCGATCCTGCCCGGCGATGTGGCGGTCCAGATCCCTCCAAACCTCGCAGACGCCAAGCCACTGCTCGAAGCAGGCGCAAATGATCTGGGAGGTTTGAGTCCGGTAACAGACGACTGGATTAATCCAGAGCGGCCCTGGCCAGAGCTGCAGGCGCTGCAAGCAGAGCTAAATGGTCTTAATGGTTATTCTCTTCAGGAAAGGCTGCCTGTCTATCCCAGGTTTATCAAGCGCGGGTGGCACGGCTCAAAGACCCGCGAACTCGTCGCCGCCCTGGCGGATGAGACGGGCCTGAGGGAGAAAAAGTATATCTGCTAGGCAAGGGCTTTGCTTAATCTTGTGAAGAAGAATTGGATTGAGATTGGCATGAGCACGGGGCTCGTACTTATCATGATCGCCCTCATTCTCGTTGTGCAGATCGCCTTCCCGGCTGAGTTTAGATCATCCGGTTTTGCCCTGATCGTCTTGCTCTTCATGGTAGCTATGGGCCTGGCAGGCGTGAAGCTAACGGATATGTAGAGACGCTAAATATAAATATAATATACACATTTTCCTGCAAGGGGTTTTCTAAATGGCTGGGTTTCTGGAAAAGCTCAAGGCTTTGGGAAAGAGCGGAGAAGCTGATTACTCCGAGGTGGATCTGGGCCAGTTCGAGGAGAAGGGGAACTCCTCTGAGATCGTCTTGAGGGTGGCTGAGCTCGGCAAGGTAGAGATTCTTCCGGAGATCAAGCAGGAGATCTATGCCGGGAATATCGTCCTGGTGGATATAGCCGGGTTGAAGAGGGACAAGGCAGCACTGGACAGGGCTATTGGCGAGCTGAAGAAGGCGGCGGACGATGTATCTGGAGACATCGCAGGTATTGGTGACGATCTGGTGGTCCTGGTGCCAAACGGAATAAGGATCGACCGCGACAAGGTAGTTGGAGGTAAGGATTGAACCTAACCACAACAGCCAACTGTCCAGTTTGTGGCCAAATGATGCAGTTTAGCTGGGAGACCCAGGAGATTCCCTGCTTCGGAGAAGCCATGATCATTGCCGGTGTCTGCGAATGCGGCTTTCGACATAGTGATACCATTCTGCTGGGCCAAAAGGAGCCGGCACGCTACGTATTGCAGGTCACGGAGCTTGATGACCTGGACGCCAGGGTCATTCGCTCCTCCAGCGGCACCATTCGCATTCCCGAGCTTGGCGTGGATATTGAGCCGGGACATGCCTCGGAATCCTACGTCTCCAACATAGAAGGAGTCCTGGAGAGGATCGAGAATATCGTCGGCTTTGCCACCAGATCGGCGCGGGCGGCAGGCAGCCTGGATAGCACCAGAAAGGGCGAAGAGATTTTGCAGCATATCGCCGAGGCGCGCTGCGGCCAATTCGAGTTCACAGTCATCCTGGAAGACCCCCTGGGAAACAGCGCCATTGTCTCGAATAAGGCGCAAAGATCAGCCCTGACCTGCGAGGAGATCAATTCCCTGCAGACGGGCATGCTCATCCTGGACGTATGAGTGCGATGATAGCATGATAGTATTCAGCGGCGGCACAGGAACGCCCAAGCTTCTTTTAGGCCTGAAGGAGCTTCTTGCGCCCGAGGAGCTCTCCGTGGTCGTAAACACCGCGGAAGACATGTGGATCTCGGGCAACCTGGTCACTCCCGATATCGATACCGTGCTCTACACTCTGGCGGGCATCGCCGATGAAAGGAAGTGGTGGGGCATAAAGGATGACAGCTTCAAGACGCACGAATTTTTGCAGAGCCTGGGAGCAGAGGAGTTGCTCGCTTTGGGCGATAAGGATCGGGCCATTCATATCTTCCGCTCCAATATGATTCGACAGGGAGCCAGCCTGTCCTCAGCCATTGAAGCGCTGGCAGAAGCTCTGGCCATCAGGCAGAAGGTAGTCCCCATGACGGACGACCCGGTATCCACTGTGATTAAAACGCCCTCCGGCAAGATGCATTTTCAGGATTATTGGGTCGGCCTGAGGGGCACGCCGCGGGTGATTTCTCTTGAGCTGAAAGGCATAGAGGAAGCCCGCCCGAGTCCCGGATTCCTGGAACTCTTGGATCGAGAGCAAGTAGTCCTTTTCGGGCCCAGCAATCCCGTGACCAGCATCGGTCCTATCCTGGCCCTGCCGGGCGTGCGAGAGCGATTGCGCGAAAAGATGGTAGTAGCAGTCAGCCCCTTTGTGGGAAATCGGCCTGTAAGCGGCCCGGCGGCCAAGTTCATGGCGGCCAGCGGGGTTCCTGCAAACGATGAGGGCGTGCGGGCATTGCTTGGCAAGGTGGACCATTTCGTGGTGGACGAGAAGAGCAGCTATCAGGGGGATTGCAGGCGCATGAACACACTCATGAGGACTAGGATGGAAAGCTGCAGATTGGCAGAGGGCCTGTTGAATCTGATCAAAGATACTTTTGAAGGGATATCTTTTGAAACCCAGGAAAATGAATAAATAGGCACCAAGCCAAACAATTACCGAGAGCATGAAGATAAAGATCAAAATTGCCGGGTCCATCGTTCATGGTGTGGGCTACAGACCGTGGCTGACTGATGCAGCAATAGACTCTGGTCTCCTGGGATTTTATGCGGTCAATCGCATGGAGAACAAAGGCCCGTTGGTTGTAGTCCTGGCAGAAGGGGATGAAGAGAGCATTTCCCACTTTGAAGAATTGGTGAAAAATGATAAGCCCCAGCCTGCAAATGTGGAACGCATTGAGACAGAGAACTACGAGGGAGAGGTAATGCCCTTGGACAAGTATGCGTCAATAAATACATCTTCGCAACTGAACAAAGCAATTCCTCTTCTCTTGAGCATGAACATTAAGATGGATCTGACGCTGGATAAGCAGGATCAGATGCTGGGCAAGCAAGACCAGATGCTGGGTAAGCAGGATCAGATGCTGGGCAAGCAGGATCAGATATTGGGTAAGCAAGACGAGACAATCGGCGGGATCCGGGGAATTGAAAATAAAATGGATCGGATGCTGGATAAACAGGATGAAACCATCAGCGAGATCCGGGACCTTCGCGAGGACCTGGTGATGCACAGCAATACAGAAAGACTGGCCAGGATGGAAAAGGACATCCGAGTGATCAAGACCAAAATAGGGATCCGTTAGTTCCGGCTGAGGACGACCTGCGGATTTGTTTCGGCATCCTCTCCGGAAAAAGGTCTGTCCTTTTCGTTACTCTTTTCATGGCACTGGCGGTTTTTCCCGATGAAGCCGCTAATTAACAGCCTGCTGCCCAAGGAAGGTAGGGTGATAACTGCTTCTGAAGATATGAGAAGCTTGGGCGGATACACTCATGAGGGCAAGAAGGATATTCTAAAGCCGGCGAAAAGCTTGTTCGAGCTGATCTCATGTTCTTAGGAGTGGACCACGGAACAACCGCCGTCAGGTTTGCCACAACTGAGGGGCGGTGCTGGGAGCTGTCTCGGCGCACGGCAAGCCAGCTATCTGCTGAGAAGATTATAGCAGGGGCCAGGCAAAACCTGGACTCTTCAAGCGTCGATCTGGTTGCCCTGACCTATTCCATGGGTGACGGCATTAACAAGATCATGCGTCTGGAGGACGCCCCTAATCGCGGCCTGATCCAATTGGACGGCGCCGGGGTTCACCAGGGCGGCGGCACACGTGTTTTTGAAGCGATAGCGAGCTCGGGCTGGCCGGCCATCCTTCTGCCCGGCATCCACCGCCAAAGCAATATCGATCCCCGGCTGAGGGTCTTCAGCCACGGTATGAGCCCGGAGAAGGTTGGTTTAGCATACGGGATTTATAAAAAGGGCGTGCCAAGCTTCATTGTCTGCGATGCCAGCTCGAACACGGTCACTTTTTGCGTCCTGCAAGGAAGGATCGTCGGAGCCATTGATGCGCCCATCTTCGCGCCCGGCCTGATGCAGGGTCCGCTGGATGTGGAAGCCATCCGGGCGGTGGACGCCGGCCGGATGACTGCCAACCAAGCATTCACCTGTGGCGGTATTCTCCATAAAATGGGGCATGCGACACTGGAGGAATGCTCTCCAGAGGAGAGGGTCCGGGCAATGGAATCTCTGGCTTTATTTGCAGCTATGGAGATCAATGCCGTGCTCGTACTCTTGCGCGACCTGGGCGAGAGGAAACCAGCCATCTTTCTGGCAGGCAGCCCGGCACCATTGCTGGCGACGCGAGTCTCTGAGCTGTTGGAGAAGAGAGTGGAGATCCAGGGAAAGTGCGCAGCCGCCCAGGGGTGCGCAGCCATTGCCAAAGATGTCTTCGAAGGCTGCGAGAATATCCTTGGCCTTGAGGTCGATGTGCGAGCAAGGACGGGGGAGGCGGGATCAGGCATACGCTGAACTGGAACGACCTCGTGGCAGAGCTGGAGCGAGAGGCCGCAAGCTTGCACGGAGAGCGGATGCGGACACTGGATCTCAAGCAGCGCGTCACCCAGACACTGCAAGAGGCAGAATCGGCCTTTGCAGGCGCAGAGATAATAGATCGCCTTGATTTGATGCTGATGACGTTGACCGAGGCGGCAAAGGAGAATGTCTGCACCAATACCAGGTGCCAGCATTACAGCAAGAATTGCAGGATGAGATAAAAAACATCTCGGACCAATCTGGGAGTCCGAGGAGCAACTGAAAACCGCATTTTCAGCTGCAAAGCCAAAGTGAACTAGCGCGCTGCAAAGCCTTTATCTAACGCCGGCTCTGCTGTCGGACCACTTGTTCAAAATGTAAGGCAGCGCGACAACCGCTACACCGAATACAACTATGGCAATGACCTGATCCATGAAGTCCATTCGATTCACCTCCTTTCTTGCGAAGTCTGCAGCCCTTAAAGCAATTCCTTAAATCATAAACTTTGTGCTACCTTTTTATATAAAAACTAAGACCAGCAAAAGAAATTTAGCAGTAATTTTTAATCATTAATGATTAGAAATACTTGAATTGACATATTTGAAGTTGCCCACACGAAAGAGTCCACCTCGACAAGACATGAGATCAAGAAGCGCTAACGATTATGGCTTTGACGTCCATGGCCTAACCAGTGCTAAAATGAGACCTGGAAAGACCGTGCTGGAGGGAAATCGTTTAGACCAATAAAAAATGTAAAATAAGGCCAGGACGAATCCGTTCCGGCCTTCGTGCGCTCTATTTCATCATAGAGGCTGCAGCAATGGCTAGTGCTGCGATTGCAGCCACGACGAGCAGGTATTTGCTCCACTCGATGTGCATTACATTATCGTTGCTGCGCTTAGGCCTGTGGGCCACCACCTCTGCGATCCACTTCTCATGCTGAAGCATCGCATCGCTCTTTACAACTGTCATTTTAGCTCACCTCCAGTTTACGGCATGAGATTGGCCATGCCTGGGGCGAGTATACATCGCCCCAGCAGAAAAACTTTGCTTTGGCTCGATGGAGATCAAGCTGTTCAGAAACCAGCCGGTCGGGATCGACCTCATCCGATGACATCCAGCGACAACTTTAACCATTGCCCGCTACGATGCCCGAGAGATGGGATACGAGATCTCGCTTGGCAGGGCCTGGGACGAGCTGGAGAAGCTGGCGATGCCTCCGAGGTGCACCGTTCCTTTCCTGGCAGACCACTATGAGGTACGGGTCGATGAAAGGACAGTCCTGCGGCAGCCCTCCGGAGTCCCGGCCGAGGAGATGGTGGCGGTGCTTATCCTCCACTACCTGATCGGCATCAAAAGGCACGTTTTTCATCCCAGCGGCGAGTGGATCTCCTTCAAAGAAACCGATGGCGGTAAGGCCTTCTGGCCCGCTTTTCAGGAGGGCGTCATGAAGCCGCTCATAGAAGGCTTCCAAAAGGATCGTGAGAGCCTGGTCAGAAACCTGAGGGAGCGTCTCGGTGGCAGGATGGTGGAAGGCGGAGACGTGGCTGTCGAGGTGACAGCGTTTCCCGAGATCTTCATCCGGATCATCCTCTGGGAAGGGGATGAGGATCTGCCTGCTGAAGGGACCATGCTGTTCGACCGGCGGCTGAACGGCGTGTACTGCATGGAGGATGTGTCGGCGCTGCTGCTTTACGTGGTCCGGGAAGCATTAGATCTCGATTTTCTCTAGGGCCCGCGAGGAGGCTCGATCATCGAGGGCCCGACCTCTTGCCGGGCAGGGTGCGAAAGATCTTTGCATCTCTCTGGATCATTCCCGCTCTTGCCAGACCACCAACCTCAGACGCGACAGCCTCGCTTCGATCCCGGAATTGCTCGACCACCAGCGTCTCCAGCGCCTTTTTGTTGACCTTCTTCCCTTTGCCGATTCCCGGACAGGTCGGGTTGTAGCCGATGCTCAAAATTATGTCCCCCTGCGGCGTCTCTTCCTCCTCGACGCGAAAAGGAAACAGTCGGCAGGCCCTGGGGCGATCGCTGTAAATTTGGCAGCCGCAATCATAGAATACACAGGTGGTGTCCTCTTTGCTCTTCATGACGGGAAAATCCAGAATAATGCTCTTCCCGGAGTCATCAACATGGACGCAACGTCCGTCGTATTCGAAAAGAGTATCAACGAAGTCGGCCGGCCGCCGCCCTGTGCTGCGGCAGATGTTTTCGATATCTTCTTTAGTTTGGTAGATCAGATTCGATTTCTCCCAGAACTCCCGGAGGCGCTCCATTGGAACCAATTCATCGAAATCTGCGGGACGCTTGTGGTGACAGCAGGTGCCGCACCTCTGGCATTTGAATCTAATATCCCGAAAGACGGTCTTGACAAAAACTTGCGGCAAGAAACGCCTCAAAAAAGAGAGAGAAAAGATGAAGACGCTGGTTTAGAGCGTCTTCTTCCTGGGGTGATCGTCGGTTAAGACTTTCAGACCCAGCTCCTCCGCGGACTCCGCCTTCATGATGTCCACCATTGCGGCGGCGGGGAAGACCATGGGAGCGTTCTCGATGGGACCGTACAGGTAGAAGTCAGCGCCGAGGATGCCTGCCACCAGGTTGGAGCCGATGTCCACGGGTGCGAAGGCTTCCTTATGCTGCTTCTTCCATTTCTTCATCCAGTCCCAGGCAGAGGCTGCGTTGTGGAAGCCAGCGCCCACAGGCAGGCCGAGCTGAGCCTTAACGGCGATGCATGCCCTGTAGGTGGCACCGGATCCGTTGCCAAGAGGCATGGCAGCTACATCCAGGAGAATCCTGGTGATGCCGCATTCCTTGGCGTACTCCAGCATGCCTTTCTTGGCGCCGCCGGCTGCCTTGGTCAGGATGTTCATCTTGCCGACGGTTCCCTTCTCCATGGCGTTGAAGGCCAGGACGATAGCGGCATCGAGGTCGCTGTCCTTGACGGCCTGCAGCTCCTCTGGAGTGATGGAGGCGTTGATGGAGTTGTGGATGGCCCTGTCGGCGACGCCGATCTCAGTGGCATACTTGACACCGAAGGCGCGCACCTCTGGAGCAGAGGAATCAATGAGGAACGGATAGTCGGAGAGTCCCACGAACCAGTCGATCTCCTTCTTCATGGCCTCATTGCTCTCAGCGACGATCTGGTTCATACAGGAATTGCCTGTGATGTCGCTCATCTCAACCTGTGCATTCCAGAGCCTCTCTGCGGCTGCCGCATCAAAGACTCCGTGCTCCGGATCGGAGACAATCTTGTGCCTGGCGTAGAACATGGTGCCGATGCAGCATGTGGGGTACTCTCCAGGCTGGCCCCCAACCTTGAACTTGCCGAACTCGAAGACCTCTTGCTTCCTATCAAACTTGAACATTCAAATCACCCTCGTCCAGTGGCCGGCGTACACGAACAGTACATACGCCAATATCATGATCAGTCCTGCACACGCCCCGTAGGCTACGCCGAGATCCCTGCCGACAGATTTGCCTGCGCGCAGGAACTTCTCACCTGAGTAGAACTCGATCTTTTCATCGATCTTGTCCAGCCTCGCCATGATCTCATTGAACTGATCCTTGTCGACCACGGCTACTGGAACAGCCTGCTTTCCTTCATTCACCATTGCTCACAGCCCCCCCGAGAATACGAAGAACGGCCCGAGCATCATCACAATTGCCAGGATGAAGCCGATGGCGAATCCCATAGAAACGGTAGCCAGCACACCTGAGCTGAGCTTCGTCTCCCTGGCCAGGAGCTGGGACTTGTACTTGATGTCCTCGACTACTTCCTGGAACATCGGTACTCTTGGATCAATGACCTTGGGAATTCCCTGGCCGTATACTATCTCTTGTTCATCAGCCATCTTATTGCCCTCCTACCATCTTCAGGATTATGCCGAAGAGAACAAGGACCATGGTGATGCCCAGGGCGACGCCTTCTATCTTTCCTGCATAGATGCCCGCCTGGAACTTGTTGAGAAGACCGTTGTTAGTGACCGCGGCGTCCATCAGCCTCATTCTGGCCATGATATCCACGGCTTCAGCAGCCATGGGCCTTGGTCCGGTCTCTGCCTCTTCTTCCCCGCCTTCCTTGATCTCGATTCGCATGGGCTCGACATCCAAGGCACCGGGATCTTTGGAGACAAGCTCCTTGATCTTGGCCGTGATGGCGCCCATATCCTCGGTGTCCATCATCATGACGGGCTGAACCTGCTGCTTAATCCTCTCGATGGACTCTTCCGACAGGTTCTGAATGAAGGGGATAGCTCCTTTGGCTCCGACGATCCTTCCTTCCTTGTCCACGCCGTCGGTGAGGAATGCTCCAATAGCCTGGCCGGTGATGTGCCCCTTGACCTCCATTCCCGTCACAATCATGTATCTGATGTTGGGATTGGAGACGATGTTGGCCACCATCTTCTCAATGCCGATGTTCTCGGTCTTGCACGGTCCCACGAGACCGGCACCTGCTGCAAGAAGTGCAGAGCCCTTGAGGTGCGATCCGCATGAACAGACAGCAACCGGGCTCTCCGGATTTCCTGCCTCATACTCGCCCGTGATGAGCGGCCACGGCTCCGAAGGCTTCTTTTTAAGTACCATTTAGACGCCTCCCGTTGCCGGTTTCAATGCAGCCCGCATAATCTCTAACCCGGCAGGGCTGGCGAAAAGCGTGCTGATGAGGACGACAAAGGCCACTACCAGTCCGATGATGAAGCCCATCCAGATGTTGGTATAGAGACCGCCGATGTAAGAGGCTTTGCCTCTGTTGGCGTAAGACTCCATGAGCTCCATATCCGGCGCCAGCTGGTTCATTAGGTCGTCCGCAACCTTATCCAGTCTTTCGACCATGGGGATGATGGGATCGAGCGCATACTGTACGACGTCGTCCCTCTCCTCACAAACCATTCCCTTAAGTGGATCGAACGACAGGCCAAGTTCTGGTGATATTCTAACTATTCCCATTTACATGACCTCCTCTAGAGTGCGCTCGGCGGCAGAAGTCCAGTACCGACCACTGCTGCAGCATCTCTCTTTGCCAATCTGAAGTACCAGACATAGAAGTAGTACCAGACTGCAAAGCCCACTACGATCTGCACCATACCGGCGGCGAGGCCCAGAGTCAACAGGGCGCAAATGCCCGTGGCTATGGTTGCAAGTCCGCCAACCATGACGCCGTTTACGAGGGTCCTATCCTGTTTTTCATCAGGGCCGAGGTTGGCGTTGAATGGATGTAAGATTGCCAGACCGCCACAGATGAAGATAATGGCCAGGAAGCCGGTGTTGAAGACATCCTTGACAATATCGGCATAGGCTAGAGATCCAGAGATGGCAAATGACCATCCGAGTATTGCCATAGTTCCCGCCCCAGAGAGATCGAAGAGGCCTTCCTCCATGATAGGGATATTGAAGCCCATGACCCTGTTGGCAATGAGACCTATCACGTAGCCGAATATCACAGAGTATACCAAGGCTATTATGACGCCCAAAATGCCCATGCCCAGCTGCTCAGCGATGTTGAGTCCGAACAGAACGGCAACCGTTCCCATACCCAGGGAAAGCATGCCGATGGAGGGAACTCCAGTACCGATACCATAAGCGCAGACTCTACGAACAGCGTTGGCGCCCATGACTACACCAAAGAGCGCGGCTAGGGCTCCCACGAAGGAGAACACATTGGTTCCCGTAACGTTGTTCAGGATATACGCCAGGTATATTCCAATTACCGATCCAACCAGCCCATAGATCCTGAGCTGCTTGGGTTCAATCTTAAATCCCTTGACAGCTTCGGCCATCTTACACACCTCCAATGGGTGTAATGAGCACGGCCACAACGGCCAAGATCACCGTAGCAACAAGACACGATTTGAAGGCCTTGGGCCACTTCTTGAACTTGGGGTCATGGAAGCCCTCGATGGTTCCCTGAATGTTCCAAGAAGCCAGCACAGCATCCACCATGAATATGCCTATGGCAAACACAGCGCTCATGGCCGGGTTACCGTTGATCTGAACCAGCGGGTAGTAAATCAGCGCACCGCCGATGCCACCCATAGCAGCACCAATGGTTCCGGAAACGTAACAGACGGTGGGAATGCCCTGCCCGACTGTACCGGGAGCGACATATGGTGGCTGGGAGAACTTGGTGATGGGGTCGTAGTTGACCTTGGCGGAAGCGAAGGGACAACCTACGGCGTAGGCATAAATCCAGCTTCCGGTCAGCATCGTGGCATCCATCATGATCATAGCGCCGACTGCACCGGTAGCGATGATCGGCCAGATGTTATCAGTAACGGACATCATCAGACCGGCGGACAACAGACCCGTCAGACCGGAACCCGCGGCCAACTGCACTGTACCGGTACCGATACCAGTAGCCTGAGCCATAGCTGCAGGGGCACCGCCCACAGGCACAAAGTGAACGCCAACGCCCACCAGCAGGCCTCCGACAATGATCTCCAGAATATATATGATAGTATTAATATCAAAGCTCATGCAGCTATATCCCCCTTGTATCCTGGATACGGCCCGTACTTTCTCCTCGCAGAAAGCTCACAATAGAAGTTGTACAGGTTCATCAATATTACAAAGAACAAGCCCATGGCAATGGCAGCGCCAGCCTGGGTGACGGGGTCGAAGACGGTTGTTCTCCAGTTGTCCAGGAAAACGGTCAGGCCGAAGCCCATTCCCGTGCAAGGTCCGCCGAACTTGGCGCAGAACCAGGCGTTATCAATGGAGTTTCTGAGACCAGCCTCGGCCTTCCTCACAATCTGTCCGGAAAGCATGGTGTTGAGACCCTGTCCGAACAACCTCCACTGGAACTCACGCTCACCACCGTAGTGAATATCACCCACGGATGATCCGATAGCACCGACGGTCAATCCCCAGATGATGGCGATGACAGGAATCGGGAAAGGATGATGAGGCGTTAGTACATAAACCTGGATGACAGAAATCAATACTATACAGAATGACGTAATCCATACGTGCGCCATAATGGAAGGCGTTGTGTACCTTATGATATCCAGGTAGATCCACTGATTGAATCTGGCCTGGCTGGCATTTCTTCCTAAATAAGCGCTCGTCGCCATTACTCCATTGAATAGGGCAGCCAGAGATGCTCCAGCGGCTACTGCAAAGAGCAAAGGCATATGGTAGCCTTCGATGAGCACATAAGCCATGATGGCTGCGGTTGTACACCACAGAGCGTTCGATGGCGGCTCGCCTGCGATGGCCTTGTTATAAATCCTGTGGGGATTTCCGACCTGGGCAGCCAGTTGAACTTGCGAGTTGGGGTTGCTTTGAGAACCGATATCGGACTCAATATCTTCAGATGCGCCCGCAACTGTCGCAAGGGCACCCATAGCAGCTACGAGCCCCATGCCAAATGCGTCCATTTATTCCTCCTCCTTTTCATTTCACCAATTTCATAGTTTTGCGCGATAAAATTGGCTATGACGCTCTTGGTATCAATTACCTAAACTTATAAAGCTTTCGCGATCGGCCTAAAGATACTGAAAAATCTGCTGTGGCTGCACTATAAGGCAGCTACCAGGGCTCTCTCTTCGCTCCGATACGATAGCCGATGATGTTGGTTATGCGGTGCAGAATAGGGGTTATTATCAGCACGATAACCATTATGGTGAGGGTAAAGTTCTGCCAGAACCATTCCGGCGCGAGGGTCATGGTGAGCAGCCAGGACCCTATGACGAAGTCGAGCTGGTCGATCACAAAGAGAGGTGCGCCGCGTTTCAGGCCCAGCCGGCGCTTGAAGAATGCCGCCACGATGTCACCGAGCATTGCGCCGAATGAGAGCCCTACCAGGATCGGCACTTGCTCGAGGCCCCTGCCGAATGTCGGCAGGCCGCAAAACGGCGCGAGCCAATTGAGCAGCAATCCCATCAGGATACCGCAGGCCGTGCCGGCGATCGTCCCTCGAAAAGTCTTGCCGTCGCCTAGTGTGCGCCGCCCGTCCTGGAAGTTCCGGCCAAAATCAAGGGGTGTGCCGCCGCCAAAGAGCGCCGCACAGTTGTTGGGGACATAGGCGGGCAGCATCAGCCAAAAAGCGACAATAAGTGCGTACATTCTTCGTCTCTGATCAGCAACTCGCGTATTCTCCATATATCAAATTATCTGATGCGATTATTCTATTATGCAATGAATAGCGAACTGGTGCACCATTCGAGGAGACGGCCACCAGCCAATCATGGGCCTGGAAGAGAGGCAAAAGGCATGATGCGAACGGTATGCTTCGATTCGCAAAGTGGTGGCACAATCCGCAGGAGTTTTTGGATAGGCTTTGAGAGGTGGTGAATGGTGAGGGATACTTAAAGGAGCGATATGCATTCAAGATCTGTTTAATTGGAGGAATGCTTTTTGGGCAAGAAATTCAGTGACCTGACACCGAGCGATCTATCAAAGCTCCCCATCTTAACCTTCGATCACTTCTGCATCGGAGAGGAGAGGATCTATCTGCACCTCATCAACGAAAAGAAGATGCATTGGTACCTGGCCGAGTATGGGCCGATCGGCAAGAAATTCTTCGGATTCTTTGTGAATAAAACAGATGGAATAGCCTCGGGACTTTGCAGCCGCGACGACATACTCGGCTTCGAGAAGAAAGGAAGCTCTTGGGCGCCGGTGGTTGATGAAAACTGGAAACCGATGGCCGCCAAGGAAGTTCCCATCCTCATAGAATATATAAAATTGATGATATGCCAGCCGGACATCACTTAGCCAGAAAAATTGGGTGCGGGCTTTATCCCACCAATAAATTGAGCTCTGGATTTGGATCGAAACAGTTAAGTCCAACCTGTGATACTTATGGGGCGGGCGTCGATGGTCTAGTGGTTATGACTTGGGCCTTCCATGCAGAGGTTTCTGCGAAGCTAGCCTACAACCCGGGTTCGAATCCCGGTCGACGCATGCTTTTCTGGAATGCTATCTTACGTTGAATGCCGAAATATTTTCGCTACATTTATATCCTAGTTGAACAACTCTAGAGAATATGAATTCAGGAGGCGAGATCTCCAATGCCAGAGGACTGCTGGCCGAGAAGATCGCTGGAGAGATCACCTTATCCCAAAATCCGGGCGACACCCTGAGAAAGTGGCGCCGGAACTTCGGCATAACCCAGACGGACCTTTCCAACTATCTGCGGATATCGCCCTCCGTAATCTCAGATTACGAGAGCGGCAGGAGGAAGTCGCCGGGCATTATGATTGTGAGCAAGATCATCGATGCCCTCCTGCGCATTGACGAGGGCCGCGGCTGCAATGTCCTGCGCGCTTATGAGGACATGTGGGGAGATATCCTGGGCCTTGATTCCATCTGCAGCGTTTGCGAATACCAGGACCCGATTCCTCTCGCGGACATGGCCACGAAGCTCAATGCCGAGGTCCTCTTCGGCAGGACGGACATCACCATCTGGGGCTACACGATAATCGACAGCATGAAGGCCATCGTGGAGATGCTTCCCGACCAGTTCCAGAAGATATACGGAAGGAGCACGGCCAGGGCTCTGATCTTCACGGGAGTTCGCTCCGGCAAGTCGCCCATGGTGGCCGTGCGGGTGAGCAACCTCAAGCCGGGCGCTGTGGTTTTGCAGGGGCTGATGCCCTCCGAGGTCGATCCTGTGGCGATCCGCATCGCCGAGGTCGAGAACATCCCTCTTTTAACGACACATTTTTCTGTGGACGAAGTCTCCAGTGCATTGAACAAAGGGTGAAATCTTTTGGTCTCTGGAATTGTCAGCTACGGGGTATACATCCCGCGATTTCGCATACGCGTAGATGAGATAGCCAGGGTCTGGGGCGATGGAGCGGACATCTCCGAAGGCCTGCGCGTCTTCGAGAAGTCCGTGCCGGATCTGGATGAGGATGCAGTCACCATTGCCGTGGAGGCGGCGCGCAATGCTCTGGCGCGCGGCAACGTCGATCCTCGCCGCATCGGTGCCATCTATGTTGGATCGGAGAGCCACCCCTATGCGGTGAAGCCGACGGGCACCATCGTGGGCCAGGCGGTCTGCACGTCGGCATCCTATACGACTGCGGACTTCGAGTTCGCCTGCAAAGCCGGAACCGCCGCCATCCAGGCGTGCCTGGGTTTGGTAGGCTCTAATAATATCGACATTGGTCTTGCCATCGGCGCAGACGTGAGCCAGGGCGCGCCGGGCGACATGCTGGAGTACACCGCAGCCGCAGGCGGGGCCGCCTACCTGATCGGGCGCGAGAACCTGGCAGCAGAGATCGAGAACTTCTATTCCTTTACCACCGATACCCCGGACTTCTGGAGGCGCGAGGGCATGCCGTACCCCGAGCACGGGGGAAGGTTCACGGGTGAGCCGGCCTACTTCAAGCACGTCTCCAGCGCCGCGCGCGGCCTGATGGAGCGCATGGGAACCAAGCCCGATGATTATGATTATGCCGTCTTCCACCAGCCCAACGGCAAATTCCCGGTGCGCGTGGCCAAGATGCTCGGCTTCAGCAAGAAGCAGATCGAGCCGGGCCTGGTGGTTCCCATGATCGGAAACACCTACTCGGGCTCCTGCCTCATCGGCCTGGCAGCGACGCTCGATATCGCCAAACCCGGGGATCGGATCTTCGTGACCAGCTTCGGCTCGGGCGCGGGAAGCGATGCCTTCTCCATCCGTGTGCTGGACGGGATCGAGGAGATTCGCTGCGGCGCGCCGTCGGTGCGGGATTACATCGGCAGCGCCCAGTATCTTGATTACGCCATGTACGCCAAGCACAAGGGCAAGCTGAGAATATGAGGTCCGTTTCCATTATCGGTGTGGGATGCACCAAGTTCGGAGAGCGCTGGGACGTCTCTTTGCGGGATATGATCGCGGAGGCCGGCGTCATGGCCATTGAGGACGCCGAGATCACGGGAGAGCAGATCGATGCCCTCTACGTGGGCAACATGAGCGGCGGGAGATTCATCGAGCAGGAGCACATAGGGGCGCTGATTGCCGACTGCGCCGGGCTCTCGCGCCTGCACGTGCCCTCCACCCGCGTCGAGGCGGCCTGCGCCTCGGGCGGCCTCGCCCTGCGTCAAGCCGTTCTGGCCGTGGCCAGCGGCTATAGCGACATTGTGATCGCGGCGGGCGTCGAGAAGATGACGGACGTCTCCTCCGGCACGGCCGCCGATGCACTCGCGTCGGCAGCGGACCGGGAGTGGGAGTGCTTCTTTGGCGCCACCTTCCCTGCGCTCTACGCCATGATGGCCAAGCTTCACATGCGCCGCTACGGCACCACGCACGATCAGATGGCTCAGGTGGCCGTTAAAAATCACCATCATGCCTGCTTTAACCCAATCGCGCAGTACCACATGGAGGTGAGCATCGAAGACGTGAACCGATCACCCCTGGTGGCGGACCCCCTGCACGTCCTGGACTGCTCGCCCATATCCGATGGCGCGGCGGCCGTCGTGCTCGCTCCGACGGAGATGGCCCGGCGCTTCGCCGACACGCCCATCAAGATCGTAGGCAGCGGCCAGGCCAGCGACACTCTGGCTCTGCACGACCGCCGCGACCTGACCACCCTGGATGCCACCGTGCACGCAGGCCGCGCCGCCTTCGCCCAGGCGGGCATCGAGCCGCGGCAGGTGGATGTGGCCGAGGTGCACGACTGCTTCACCATCGCCGAGATCCTGGCCATTGAGGACCTGGGTTTCGTGGAGAAGGGCCAGGGCGGAAAGGCCACGGAAGAAGGATTTACGGCTTTAGGCAGCAGCCTGCCCATCAACACCTCCGGCGGCTTGAAGGCCTGCGGCCATCCCGTGGGCGCGACAGGAATAAAGCAAGCCTATGAGATAGCCCTGCAGTTGCGCGGCGAGGCCGGTCGCCGCCAGGTGGAAGAGGCGGAAGTGGGCCTGGCCCATAACGTGGGCGGCTCGGGCGGAACGGCCCTGGTTCACATATTCACGAGGTAGATCATGACTACACAAGCTCCCAGATTCTGGAGAAGCATACCTCAGAGGTACAACCTTCAAGGGACGCACTGCACCAGCTGCAACGAGTATTTCTTCCCGCCCAGAAACCTGTGCCCCAACTGCCGCCGCGATGCTCACCTGGAAGAGTACGCCTTCAAAGGAACGGGCACCATTGTAACCTATACCACTATCTACAATGCCACCGAGGACTTTGAAATGCTCACGCCCTACAATCTGGCTATCATTCAGCTCGATGAAGGGCCGAGAGTCACCGGACAGATCGTCTCCAGCCCGGGTGAGATCAAGATAGGCATGCGCGTTCGGCCCGTCTTCCGCATCTTAGGAAAAGAAGGCGATCGGGGCATCATCTACTACGGCACCAAGTTCGCACCGATTCTGGAGCCGAGCTGCGCGAAGGAATGAATCCTTACGCCTCCGGGACCAGGGGTCCATGCTGCCACCTGCAGATACCGGATGAGTCAAACGCGATGAATCAAAACGGTTAGCCGATAGCGATGGCAGGATGTGCCTTTGCGGCGGCCACATTCGCTAAATCACTGTCTTTGGTCAGCATGACGGGGCCGGTCTTGACCACCAGCTCTTCGTCTTTGATCTCTTTTAAGATCTGGTTGAACTTGCTCTGTCCCTCTGCCTGCATAACCAGGAAGAAGTTGTACTCACCGAAGAGACGGTAGACGTCTCGTACTTCCGGTCTTTTTTGCAGATCGGAATATGCGGATCTTTCATAGCCGGGTCTAACTTTGATCATTGTTAATCCAATTACCATATATTTTTCCCCCACTGGAAGCAACATTGTATGCACTTCGTAGATTAATACCTTTCGCTATAGTAGTACGACTTTGCAGAAATTTGTGAGTTGATAAGAGATGGATTAGCAGTTTTAAAAATTCATCCCAATAATATCCCAATGTCATCCGCCCTGATATTAAGGCTGATATTTTTGCCGCAAAGGCAAGATTTATAGATAGGAAGATCGCAGCATACCTGGCCAATGAAATAGCCCCGACCGCAAGAGGTTTAAAGGAAAAACCATCTAGGTTGGAGTCGCAACAATTGTTTGCCAAGGTGGCGGAGCGGCTACGCAAATGCCTGCAGAGCATTACCACTCCGGTTCGAATCCGGACCTTGGCTTAAGATCTTTTTTTGAATATTAGAAAAATTTTTATCCATTGATGCCCTAACTTAGGAGGGGGATAATGATTCGTATCAATATCGACCTATTGAGTCGCCATATCGACAAAATAAATAGAATAACTGATATATTTAAGGGAAAGGCTTATATCTCCTCAGGTTATTTCATTAAGGTCCTAATTATTCAGGGGGCATAATCAGTTTTGAGTGACGCAACGGGCTATGATGCGAGCCAAATCCAGGTTCTTGAAGGGCTTGAGGCAGTCAGGCGCAGGCCTTCTATGTATATCGGCAGTACAGACACCCTGGGGCTGCACCACCTGGTATACGAAGTGGTGGACAACAGCGTGGACGAGGCCCTGGGCGGCTACTGCAAAGAGATCAATGTCACCATCCACGTGAACGGCAGCGTCTCTGTCAAAGACGATGGACGCGGCATTCCCGTGGACAATCATCCTCAATACAACCGTCCGGCTCTGGAGATCGTGTTGACCGTTCTTCATGCCGGCGGCAAGTTCGATCACGAATCCTACAGCGTCTCCGGCGGGCTGCACGGCGTGGGCGTCTCCGTGGTCAACGCCCTATCCGAGTGGCTGGAGGTTGAGGTCAGGAGAAACGGAAAGGTTTACTGGCAACGCTATGAGCACGGCAATGTGGCCTCCGACCTCGAGGTCAGAGGCACATCGGACCATACCGGCACCACGGTCACCTTCAAGCCGGACGGGACCATCTTCGAGGAGACTGAGTACAGCTTCGACACACTCTCATCCCGGCTGAGGGAACTGGCGTTCTTGAACCGCGGCCTGCGCATAACCATAAAGGATGAGAGATCCGATAAAGAGAACGACTTCCGCTACGAGGGGGGCATCGTATCCTTCGTGGAGTATCTCAATACCAACAAAGAAGCACTGCACCAGCCCCCCCTCTACTTTTCCCGCAGCAAGAACGGAACGCAGGTGGAGGTGGCTCTGCAGTACAACAACGCCTACAACGAGAACATCTTCTCCTATGCCAATAATATCAACACCCGCGAGGGCGGAACTCATCTCATGGGCTTCCGGGCGGCCTTGACCAGAACCGTGAACGACTATGCCCGAGAGAATAAGCTGCTCAAGAACGAGGCGAAGCTCGGCGGCGAGGATCTGCGCGAGGGCCTGGTGGCCGTCATCAGCGTCAAGCTTCCCGATCCGCAGTTCGAGGGCCAGACCAAAACCCGCCTCGGGAACAGCGCCATCCGGGGCATCATCGAGTCCATGGTCTCGGAGGGCCTGAAGGAGTACTTCGAGGAAAATCCGCTGGTGGCCACGACCATAGTGGAGAAGGCGGCGGAAGCCCTGCGCGCCCGCGAGGCGGCCCGCAAAGCCAAGGAGTTGACCAGGCGCAAGAATGCCCTGGGCTCCGGCGGCCTGCCCGGCAAGCTGGCGGACTGCTCCGACAACGATCCGTTGAAATGCGAGATCTATATAGTTGAGGGAGAATCGGCAGGCGGAAGCGCCAAGCAGGGCCGCAACCGCCACTTCCAGGCCATACTGCCCCTGCGCGGCAAGATCCTGAACGTGGAGAGGGCGAGGCTGGACAAGATCCTCAAGAACAGCGAGATCCGCAATATGATTGTGGCCTTCGGCACCGGCATCGGGGACGACTTCGACCTGGCCAAGGCCAGATACCACAAAGTGGTGATAATGACCGATGCCGATGTGGACGGCTCGCACATTCGTACACTTCTGCTGACCTTCTTCTACAGGTACATGAAGCCCCTCATCGAGGCGGGATACGTATTCATCGCACAGCCGCCACTCTATCAGGTCAAGAAGGGAAAACAGGTCAATTACGTTTACTCGGATAATGAGCTGAACCTGATGGTGCAGTCCATGGCCAAGCCCACCATCCAGAGGTACAAGGGCCTGGGAGAGATGAACCCCGATCAGCTCTGGGAGACGACCATGAACCCCGAGAAGAGGACCATGCTCAAAGTCACCCTGGAGGATGCCGTGGAGGCGGATCGCATATTCACCATCCTCATGGGCGACCAGGTGGAGCCAAGACGGGAGTTCATCGAAACGCATGCCAAGTACGTAAAGAACCTTGATATCTGAGGTGGCTTTTGACGGAAGTACTAGTTAACATCACTGAGGAGATGAAGTCCTCTTACATTGATTATGCCATGAGCGTGATCGTGAGCCGGGCGCTCCCCGATGTGCGGGACGGCCTGAAGCCTGTTCATAGACGCATTCTCTATGCCATGTATGAGCAGGGCATGACTCATGACCAGCCCTACAAGAAATCAGCGCGCGTGGTGGGAGACGTCATGGGTAAGTACCATCCTCACGGGGATGCGGCCATCTACGAGACCATGGTCAGGATGGCTCAGACCTTCTCCATGCGCTATCCTCTCATCGACGGCCAGGGCAACTTCGGCTCCATCGACGGAGATCCCGCTGCCGCCATGCGTTACACCGAGGTGCGGCTCTCCAAGATCGCCGAAGAGATGCTGGCGGACATCGAGAAGAACACCGTGGACTTTGTCCCCAACTACGACGGCTCGCTCAAGGAGCCGACCGTTCTGCCGGGCAAGCTGCCCAACCTTCTTCTCAACGGGTCCACGGGCATTGCGGTGGGCATGGCCACCAACATTCCGCCCCACAACCTGACGGAACTGGCCGGGGCGATCATCCATCTCATCGACCAGCCAGAAGCCACTCTTTACGATCTCATGAGATATCTGCCGGGGCCGGACTTTCCCACGGGTGCGTACATCGTGGGCCGGGCAGGCATTGAAGCTGCCTACATGACCGGGCGCGGCAGCGTCCTCATGCAGGCCAAGTCGGAGATTGAGGAAGGCTCGCGGAGCACCAAGATCGTCTTCACCGAGCTGCCCTACCAGGTGAACAAGGCCAAGCTCATCGAGGACATGGCGGAGATGGTCAAAGGAGGCCGCCTGGAGGGCATATCCGATCTGCGAGACGAGTCGGACAAAGACGGCATTCGTCTTGTCGTGGACGTCAAGAGCGGCTTCAATGTTCACGTGGTCTTAAACCAGCTGCACAAGCACACTGCGCTGCAGACCAGCTTCGGCATAAACAACATGGTTCTCATCGACGGCCTGCCGAAAGCCGTCTCCCTGAAGGAGACCCTGGAGCAGTACATCCACTACCGCTCCATAGTGATCGAGCGGCGCACCAGGTTCGATCTGGATGCGGCAGAAAAGCGCGCTCACATCCTGGCCGGGTTGCTCATCGCTCTGCGAAACATCGATGAAGTGATCAGAATAATAAAAGCCGCTGCGTCGCCGGTGGAAGCCAGGGATGCCTTAATGCAGGCATTCTCCCTGAGCGAGGAGCAGTCCAAAGCCATTCTCGAAATGAGGCTGCAGCGGCTGACGGGCCTGGAACAGGAGAAGATAGTCTCCGAGGCGGCGGAGCTGGAGAAGCTCATCGCTCACCTGAGGACGATTCTCGCCAGCAATCTGGAGATCCTGAACATCATCAAGGAAGAGCTCAAGGAGCTGTGCCGGACGTACGGAGATGCGCGCCGCACACAGATCATCGACGCCGAAGGCGAGGTTCGCCAGGAGGATCTCATTCAGGACGAGGATGTGGCCGTGACCATCACCAGCTCCGGGTACATCAAGCGCCAGCCCGTTGATGCCTACCGCATGCAACGGCGCGGCGGGCGCGGGGTCATCGGGGCGGAGACCAAGAGCGAAGAGTTCGTGACGGACGTCTTCACCGCCTCCACCAAGGATTACCTGCTCTTCTTCACGGACAAGGGCAAGGCCCACTGGCTCAAGGTTTATGAGATTCCGTCTCTGGGGCGCGCCACGCGCGGCAAGTCCATCGTGAACCTCCTGCAGCTGGAGCCGGACGAGAAGATGACCGGCGCCATCCCCGTGAAGAGCTTCGAGTCTGGGTACATCATCCTGGTGACCCGCAGCGGCAGCATCGTCAAGATGCCTCTGCAGGCCTTCAGCAATCCGCGCAAGGGCGGCATAAAGGCGGTCAACCTCAAGGGCGACAGCCTCGTCTCGGCCAAGCTCACCGACGGAAATCAGGAGCTTTTGGTGGCCACCAAGTTCGGCAAGGCCATTCGCTTCAAGGAGAGCGGTGTGCGGGCCAGCAACCGCGGCACCATGGGCGTGCGGGCCATCAGCCTCAACCTGGGAGACGAACTGATCAGCATGGATGTGATCAACCCGGCATCCAATTCCACCCTGCTCACCGTCACCAACCAGGGATACGGCAAGAGAACCGAGCTGGGAGAGTATCCCCAGCAGAGCCGGGGCGGCAAGGGCGTGAAGAACATCGATGCTCGCAAGGGTTTTGTCTGCTGCACCACCACGGTCTCCGAGGATGACGAGCTGCTGGTGACGACCAAGGACGGAGTGATGATTCGCATACCGACGCGCGAGATCCGCGTGCAGGGCAGGTCCACGCAGGGCGTGCGCATCATGAACGTCAAGCCCGGCGATGAGGTGGCGGCGGTGGCGAGGATTACATAGGGACCCCATCGTCATCTTTTAAACTTTTGATCTTTTCTGAGAAAAAATTCCATTAGTGCCGCCGCATGCTATCGATTGTCATTCTCCCAAGCAGGAAGCTTTATATAGAATCATAACCTCATCAATTGTTGATGGAGCTAAGCACAATCGTCTACTGCATAACCATCAAATCTGGTTTAGAACGGCCCCTTTTCTAATCTTAGCTCAGGCTATGGACAGCTAGTGATAATAAACTCAGATCTTATGGTCGGAGTTTCCATATCATACATTGCCAACAGGCGGCTGTCTTCCTCGCCGCATAGAATTATAAATTCAGTAATATAAAATATTGGAGGTGACTCGCAATGATGAATCGCACCATGAAATTGCTCATGCTCTCGGACATATTCGTACTCACTGGCTTCGGGCTGATCCAGCCCATACTGGCCATATACATAAACGACGGCGGCGTGAGCGGAGGCAGCATGCTCTCGGCAGGCCTTGCGAGCGCCTTGTTCCTGTTCACCAA
>Ga0310040_1001003_pt1 | contig 22564 bp, 15 predicted proteins | sample EPASupsiteHSE623_FD_200237 | JGI IMG/M metagenome (GOLD analysis project Ga0310040, IMG submission 200237) | Bioremediated contaminated groundwater from EPA Superfund site, New Mexico - Sample HSE6-23 (v2) (version 2) | ecosystem: Environmental > Aquatic > Deep subsurface > Groundwater >... | reverse complement strand
CATGAAGACGATATCCGGAGGGAAACTCTGAAGTAATTGCGCATACCGGGAGCATTCTGCTTCGGGGACTGAGTTTTGACCGTTGATCAGGTTTACCGACCGGAACGGTAATTTTCTGAAGATACGCACATCCAGATAGTTTCCAAAACTTTGCGGGGCGTCTGCCGGCAGACCGACATATTCGTCCATGTGAAAGGCATTGACCCGTTGCCAGTCAATTCCGGGCTGACGGATCAGCGCTTCCAGTAATTCATCCTGAGACGGAGCTGCTGCAAAAATGATGTTTAAAAAAGATTTTGATTTGAGAATGGAAATGATTTCTTTTCCACCCATGAATGCTGCATTTTCTGCCATTTCCACACGTGTATCGTAGGTATTGACATGCAATTGATCGATATAGAATTCGCGCTTCATACAACTAAGCTGATTTATTCTGAATAAATAATGTTTCCGTTTACGATTGTGGTGTGGATGTGAATATGATCATCGAAGATGACCAAATCGGCCTGTTTGCCAATGGTCAGACTTCCTTTTTGATTGAAGATGCCACAGATCTTCGCAGGGGTTGCCGTAATCATTTGGATGGTCTCCGGCAGATTGACCCCTGCCAGGCCAGTCATGGTCCTGACCAACCGGTCGGCTGTGGCAACACTGCCCGCAAATGCCGTGCGATCGGGCATTTTAGCGACCCCGTCCTCCACAATTACAGACTGGCCTGCATTGAGGCTTCCCAGAATGCTTGTTCCTTCGGGCATGCCGGCAGCCCTCATCGAGTCGGTCACCAGTGCTATCCGGGAGGCTCCCTTTGATTTATAGATTAACTGCAGCAGGCTTTGCGGTAAATGGATGCCGTCGGCGATGATCTCCACAGTCATCTCTTCGATCAGAAAGGCACTTTCAATTACGCCTGCAAAGCGGAAGGCATTGCGCCGGGTCACACCCGACATGGCCGAATACAGATGGGTCATATGGGTGAACCCGTTTTCAAAAGCCCGGATCACATCCTCATAAATGGCATCGGTATGGGCGATGGAAGGCAAAATGCCGTTTCGGGTCATAAATCTTCCGAATTCCATAGCCCCTTTTAATTCAGGAGCCGCGCTCCACCGGAGAATATCTTTCGATTCCCTGACAATGGTTTCATATTCGGCCGGATCAGGGTCATGTATAAATTTCGGATCCTGGGCTCCGCATTGTTTTACTGAAAAATACGGCCCTTCCAAATGCAGTCCCTGCATATGGGAACCATTGGCATTTTTCTTTGAAGCTTCACGGAACACGGATAAGGTATGCCTTAATTCTTCCATGCTGCTTGTTAAGGTTGTTGGTACCAAAGTAGTCGTGCCATGACGGGCGTGCATTTCAGCGGCGCCCAGGAAAGCTTCGACGGTGCCGTCCATGAAGTCGTGACCTCCGGCCCCATGGGTATGCATGTCGATAAAGCCGGGGGCAACATATCTTCCTTCCGCATCAATGACCCGCGCTCCGCTAAAAAGAAGATCCTCCGTTTCAATCCCTGCAATGATCCCGTCTTCAACCCAAAGTGCACGGTCGTGAATTACCCGGTAGGGGGTGATGATCTTTCCGTTTATTATTTTTAACCTGTTCATGTTCATTTATTTTATGCCTTTACAGGCAGCCAATGTTTCATTTTATGTCCGTATGCCGCAAAAAACATCAGGTATAAATAGCAGGGCAGTAAAATGATGTATGCATCATGCACATTCCTGCTGTCAGCCAGGTGTCCGTAAATCAAAGGTGTCACCGCATTTCCGCACAGACCCATGACCAGCAGCGAAGAACCCAGCTTGGTAAAACGGCCGAGACCTTTGATTGCCAGCGGCCATATATTGGCATAAATCAGTGAGTTTGCCAATCCCAGAGCCACCAGGAACCAGATGGAAATATCAACCCGGTGGCCCAGAAAGACCACTTCTCCCCTGGCCAGCAAAACGGCAGCAGATAATACAGTCCCCAGGATGGTGACCGTTAAAAGGGCATTTCGCTGGTTAATAAACCGGGGAATGGTAATGATCCCGATGATGTAACCGATCATGGTTGCACCCAGCGTGTACGAAGGAAATGTTTTGGCTTCAAGCAGCGTCAGTCCCATCGATTGGGCATAGCCAATGATCGTATCAATGGCTATGATCTGAGATCCTACATGAAAAAAGATGGCAAAGGCTCCCAGAATTAAATGAGGGAATTGCAGAATGCTGGTTTTGCCTGCATGTCCGCCTCCTTCTTCTTCCTTATTGACCTGTGAGGTATTGATTTCGGGCAGCGGAGAATAAAAAACCACCAATCCGATGAGAAGCAGGAGCGTACCAAGCACACTGTAGGGAAGAATCACCCGGCGGATCAGGCTTTCAAGAGCAATATTCCTGTCATAATCAGAAAGGGTTCCCTCTTTAAGCGCTGTAAACAATTCATTGTCTGTGACCTTCAATATGACTGCTGCAAAAATCAGTGGAGCCAGAATGCCGGCCAGTTTGTTGCATACGCCCATGATACTCATCCGTTGCGCTGCCCTGTCAATAGGCCCTACAATCGTAATATAAGGGTTGGCTGCGGTTTGCAGGATGGCCAGACCGGTTCCGATCGAAAAGAGTCCCAGAAGGAATACGCCGTAAGTTCGGGTGAGGGCCGCCGGCACAAAGAGAAACGCACCCAAAGCCATGACAAAGAAGCCGAACATCATGCCTTTCTTGAACCCAAATTTTTCGAGAATAACCGAGGATGGTACCGACATGACGAAATAGGCAATGTAAAATGCAAAAGCGACCAGGTATGACTGGAAATTAGTCAGCTCGAGCGATAATTTAAAATAGGGGATCAGGATGGCGTTCACCCACGATACAAACCCAAAAACAAAGAACATTAAGCCAATAATGGCTATCGAAATGACTGATGTATTTTTAACCATCCTGTTATCATTAGTTTTCCACCGACCGTGGCGTCATTTTATACAATCTTTCTATTTTTTTCGTCCCATTCCACCCGTCTTTTTTCGACATACGACCGGTGCGTCATGATACCGGCGATGCCGTTCTCCTGTTTCCAGTCTCCCTTCTCCGTTATAACACCATTTCCCATCCTTTTTCGTATTTCCGGCACCAGAGTCCGGCAGCTTCTTTGTCGTTGATGATATGCCCGTTCTCCGGGTTAATATCGAGCGAGCGGCCTACCCGCTGGGCAATATTTCCAAGCTGGACTAACAGGGTGCTTTTATGGCCTGAGTCAATGTTGGAGCGAAGGCCGGCGCCTTTGGTGATGCCGTCAAAGAAGTTTTGAATATGAAGTGCATCCAGTTGTTGTGCCGGACTGGCAGCATTGCGCGGGTCAATCTTTTCCTTATCCTGGACAGATCTGATTTCCTTTCCGGTCACGTCGCAGATTGTATAGCCATTTCCTCCGGTTATGAGCAGGGAACCTTTGTCCCCGAAGAAAAGGGCTCCTACTGACGATCCTTCAATGTTTCGTGCATTACAACTGCGGCCTTCCCAGGTCATTGTAAAACCTTCTTTAAAATCGATACTGATCACCTGGGTATCCGGAGTTTCCCAGTCGTCCCGGTAATGAAATCTTCCTCCGTTTGAGCTGACACGGAGGGGATAATCCACTCCCATTCCCCAGCGCAACAAGTCAACCATGTGCGTGCCGTTGTTTAATGCTTCTCCGGTTCCCCAGTGCCAGAACCAATGCCAGTTGTAATGAACGTAATTATCTTTGAAGGGCATTCTTGGAGCGGGTCCCTGCCAAAGATCCCAATTGAGCCAATCCGGAACGCCTGCTTCTTTCCCAACGCCAATGGATGGCCTGTTGTTGGTGTACCAGCTTTTCCCAAAATAAGGTTTTCCAATCGCTCCGGCTTTAATTTCTTCGATGGCTTTGATCACGTTTGGCCAGGAACGTCTTTGGTTTCCCATCTGCAGTACCCGGTTGTATTTTGAAGCAGCCTTTAAGAGTATTTCCCCTTCCCGCGGACTGTGGCTGCAGGGTTTTTCCAGGTAAACATGCTTTTCGGCTTTCATGGCCAGCAGGGCAGCAGGTGCGTGCCAGTGGTCGGGTGTTGCCACGACCATGGCATCCAGGTCCTTATCCTCGAGCGCTTTTCTGAAATCCGGAGCCGATTTTGGGGTATTGCCGGTTATTTGGGCAACGCCGGCGATGCATTTTTCCGCAGCTCTGCTATCCACATCGCTGATATAGATGATGTTGCAGTTTTTTTGTCCTGCAAAGTTGGTTGCGAGCGCCAGCCCGCGGGAATTGACGCCCATGATCCCCACGTTGATCCGTTCATTTGCCCCAATGATGCTGCGGTAGCTCTTGGCGCTGAATCCGGAAAGTCCCCCGCCGATTGAAACGGCGGCGGTGCCCAAAGCCGTTTTTTTTATGAAATTTCTTCTTGAATTTTCCATCCTGTTCCTGTTTTAGTTTGTGATTTCAGGCGTTTACCCCGGTTGCTTTTCTCCGGGCTGCTTCCATGACCTCCTTTATTGAAACAGGAATGCCGCCCTTCTTCTTGCTGATGTCGGCCGCTTCCATGAAAGCCATTATCTCGAGGGTTTCTTCCGGTTGAACAGGGACAATGCCTGTTTGGAAGAATTTGACCACCTCTGCAAGCAAGGGATTATATCCGTTATAGGATCCCAATGTCACAATTGCTTTTTCTCCAAAGATGGTTCCTCCATATCCGCTCTTATTGCCCCGAAGTCCCCGGAATGACCCAATCCTTCCATCGTTCCATGTTCCCACCGCTACATCGGTATTTTCTGTTGAAATACGCACAACCGTCTGACATCCGGTTCCCATAGCCGTGAAGAGGGTTTCAACGCCATGAATACCATACCAGACAAAGTCAGGATGTGTTTTTTCCAGGTGGCAGGGACTAAAAGCTTCGGCTCCCAATACTTTTCCTGCGGCTCCGTTTTTGATCTCATCCATCCCTTTGATGTATCTCAGGGAGGAGGCGGAGAATACAGGTACCTGAACGTGCCGGGCGGCATCAAAAATAGCGATGGCATCTGACAGGGTGGCAGCAACAGGTTTATCAATAAACATCCGTTTTCCGGCTTTCAGGACCGGTAAGGCCTGTTCCAGATGGCGACGACCGTCGTTGGTTTCCAGCATAACAACATCGACTTTAGGAAGAAGCGCTTCAATGGAATCAACGATCTCCACGCCATACTGCTGAACCTCTTTGATGTAACCATCGATGCGTTCCACGCTCGACTGAATATCGAGGCTTCCTTTCGGATAAGCTGCGACTATCCGGTAGCCGCCAAATGTATCTCCTGCTGAAGGATCGTTCAGCGCTTTTGTAAAAGCGACACTGTGTGAGGTATCCAAACCAATAATCCCGACCCTTTTTTGCCCTTCAGTAATGGCCAGCGCAGAAGATCCGAATGCGATTCCGGCTCCGGCAAAACTGCTTGTTTTGATGAAATTTCGTCTGTTAATCATATGGTGTTCGTTTAATTTAGTTTAAAACGTTTCTTTAAAACTAATATAATCCAACTGATTGTGTTCGTACAAAAATTCTGTTCCGGGTTTTAGGAAGTGAATAAAGAACTGCCGGATCCGGGTATAATCTACATGCAGGGTTTTAAAACCCTGACGTGCGAACAAAAATAGGAATTAAAAACTGTTTACGCAATCGTTTGTGTAAAAATTTTGAGGAGATTTTTAATGAACCCGCTGTGGCTTTGTCACAGGAGGCATTTGTTGCTGACTAAAGCGGGGCGGGGGTATAGCCCGGATCTTTGCCTTTTTGAAGGGCAGGCAGTCCATACTTCATCCAGTGCGGCATGGGCTGATCCTTCAGATAGTGGTCAAAAAACTGATGCGTCCGGCAGGTCAGATCCATCCGGTTGGCCCAGCTTTCCTTATTCAGGTTATGGGGTTCATTATTGTAATTCAGCATCCAGACCGGTTTGTCCAGCCGGCGCAGGGCCATAAACAACTCGATACCCTGATACCAGGGCACAGCGCCGTCTTTGTCGTTATGCATGATCAGCAATGGCGTCTTTATCTGATTGGCGGCGAACAGCGGAGAATTTTTCAGGTAATCCATCGGCTTTTCCCAAAGAGTTCCCCCGATCCGGCTTTGGGCGTGTTCATATTGGGACATGCGTGAGATGCCTGTTTCCCATCGGATCCCGCCATAGGCGCTTGTCATGTTGCTGACCGGAGCACCGGCCATGGCGGCTGCAAACATATTGGTTTTTGTAATCAGATAGGCTGTTTGATATCCACCCCAGCTTTGTCCCTGGATGCCAACGCGATCTTTCCGGATATAATTGCGATCATGCAGCAGGTAATTTACTCCGCTGATAATGCAATTAAAGGAGCTTTCTCCGGGATTGCCGGTTTGATAGACAATATCCGGCACAAAAACCAGGTAACTGTTACTGGCATAATAGCAGGGATTGATCACAGAGCGGCTGGGAGCGGGTGTCATGTGCCGGTGGATCTGATCGGCATTTCGTTCATAGAAATACACGATCATAGGGTATTTTTTCCCGGGATCAAAATCTTCCGGCAGATAGAGGATTCCCTCCATCTCTTGTCCGGAAAAAGCAGTCCAGTGCACCAGTTCGGTTCGAACCCAATTATATTCCTTCCGTTGCGGGTTCGCATCTGACAGCCGTCGTGGCTGATCAAAGTCCGGTCCGCTGACCCAGATGTCCGGATATTCCTGAATGTTTTCTTTTGTCCAGATCATTCGGGCGTTGTCTTTTGCCTTTTTGATAAATGAGAACTGACAATCATCGACGATCAAAGAGTCCGGCGCTTGCTCTTTTTCCGGGTTCACGCTGAAATAGCCTGCAGCCTTTGTCTTTTCATTGAAAGCTTTCAGCAGGATGTTTCCTTCCGGAATATATTTTTCGTCCGGATCCAGCCTGACATAGCGGAAGGACATGTGACGGTTTCTTCCGTAGCCTTGCGTGATGCTCACGGGCTGTAGCTTTCCGCTAAGGTCTGCTTTCCAGATGTCGTAGCGGTCGTACAGGTAAACCGCATGATTTTTCTCACTCCAGCCGGCGATGCCATAGGAATTGACTTCCATGGGGATATCGCGTAGTTCATCGTAAAAACTGACCGGCATTTTATGGGTTAGGGTATATCCTGACGCCGCAGGTTTTGTAGCGGCCCTTGCGTGGTAAGCGCTGTCGGCCGGGCTGAACCAGACAAACCAGTCTCCCTCGGGAGAGAGCCACCCGGAGGTCTGATTGCTGACCAATAAATGGCTTTCGCCGGTTTTGGTATTGACGGCATAATAATCTGCAGCCGCCCTTCCGGTCCAACTGCCTGCCCGGATGTAAGGGTTTTTATTTTTTCCAAGGGCGATAAGGCCGTCTCCATCCATTGACAGATTTACCTCAGCAATAACGGTGTCGGCCAGTTGCAGGAATTTTTTCTGATGAACATCATACAGGGCCAGGTACGACCGTTTTTTTTCATTCTCCAGGTTCACTTTTTGCTGGGGCATGATCTCCGCATCCGTCCAGCTCCAGACATCAAGCACCGCTTTTTCTCCTTCTGCCAGGCTGTCTTTGGCTTCAGGCTGAGGTGTTCGGGCCGTTCCCAGGATAATCCGGCTGCCGGATTTTGAAAAGCGGATGTCAGCATGTTCACTGGGCGACCATCCGGCAGGCATTCCGGTCGTTTTGTCATTCAGGAGCATTTTTGCCAGAGGATTCCGGCCGGAGCAATAATAAAGCGAGTAGGCTTTATGTTTGGTGGTGTCCGGCGAAAAAAGAAAAGCAAATTGTTCGCCCTGTTCATCGGTGGCAGCTTCTTTTACCAGTCCCCGATCACTGAAGATAGTAGCAGACAATCCTGTTTTTGTATCGAAAAGGCAGACCTGGCTGTGCCGTTTCAACGAATCTTCGGAGTAAATGGAATAGATCAGCTTTCCGCCTTTTTTTGCATAATGGTAATCTGAAACCTGTCTTTTTATGACGGTGTCCCCGGTTGGAAGATGATACAGAATCAGATTAAAAAGTTTCAGGTCCTCTTTTGTTTTAATCAGGCTGTCGGGCCTGACCAGGAATGCCAGCCAGGCGGAGTTTTCCTCCGGCAAACCAAAGGATATCAGTTTTGCAAAACGATTTGTTTTGCCGGTTTCGAGCGAACGGATCCCAATGCTGTCCAGGGGCATCTGTTCTTTTTTTAATTTTTTACGTATGGCCGATTTTTGTTCTTCAAAAGGAACTTTAATGCGGCAGATCAGGTATTTCGAATCGGGCGAGAAGACCGCTGAAGTTCCACGCTTAACGGTGTCTGCTTTTGTACTGCCGGGATGCTGCAGCAACAGCAACCCATCGCCCTGTTGCGGATTTAACTCGTATGCCACCGTTTGTCCGTCTGGTGAAATTTGTTGGTTTTCGATCACCTTCCAGTTTTGGAAATCATCTGTTTTCAAAGGTTTTTTGGCGGTTTGTCCGGACAGCGACAAGGAAACAAAGAGCAAAGCAGATAAAAAGGTAATAATCTTCATACAGGGCAAATCTATCATTACTGATCAGTTTCATTTTCTTGCAGTCGAATCCCGGATAATCAAATCATTTCGGATAATGATCGTCTCCGACTCGATGTTTTCCCGGGGTTCTTCGATCTGCCGGATCACCAACCGGGCTGCTGCCTGACCCATTTCGAAGGCGTGATCGTCTATCGTGGTCAGGGCCGGATCGATGATCAGCGAGTTTGGCGTATTGCTGAAACCGACCACGGCCACATCGTCAGGCACTTTTAACCCTGCTTTTTTGATGGTTTGTATGGCGCTGATAGCACTCGTGTCGTTCGAGCAAAAGATGCCGTCGGGTCTTTTCTTCATTTTCAGGAATTTTTCAGTCGCCAGCGCGCCTTCCGTAACGCTTAGGTCCTCGGTATAACAGATCAGTTCTTCGCCATAAGTAAGATTATTCTTCTTCAAAGCTTCCTGATATCCCCTGAGCCGATCCCTGAAAATAGCCATATGCTGGTTCCCGGCAATGTGTGCAATCCGTCGGCAACCGATCGACAACAAGTGTTCAGTGGCTTTCAGGGAAGCTCCGAAATCGTCAATAATGACTTTATGGGTTTCAATTTCATTACAAACCCTGTCAAAGAAAACCAGCGGTATATTGTGATCCTTGAACACAGTGAGATGATCGTAGTTGTTGGTTTCCATAGCCAGACAGGCAATGATCCCATCGGCCTGGCTTGCCAGCAACATCCGGGCGTTCTCTTTTTCGCGCTGATAAGAGTTATTCGATTGAAAGATGATTACATAATACCCTGCTTTGCTGGCAACTTCTTCGATCCCTGCAATAGCCGACGACTGGAAATAACGGTCTATCCGGGGAATGATTACACCGATCAGGTTTGTTTTATTCCTACGCAGGTTAGACGCCACCGAGTTGGGATAATATCCCAGTTTCTTGGCCATTTTGTGAACTTCGGCAGTCATTTTTTTTCCGATGCTCGGGTGATTTTGCAGGGCCCTTGAAATCGTTGACGGTGAAACCTTCAGCTGTTCAGCCATCTCCTTGATCGTTATTTTTGATTTTCTCATCATTAACCGGATTCACGATCAGTAAACAATCGTTTTACTGAAACATCATACAAAGTAAAAGAAAAATTTCGTACAAGGTTAATTTGGTTATAAACAACAGAATTTTTCCGCCTATCTCCGCAAAGGAGCGATCAAAATTCTCCTGAATTTACTGTCGATGCGGTTTTCTTTACCGTGTTATACCAGTCATCGGCCGATGGGCAACAAGGAAACTGGTGTCCGCGTAACCAATCGCCCTGAATATGGTATACCAGTGGTTTACCTTTCTCACAACGCAGGATCACCCGATGCTCTTCGGCCAGGGTGTCAACACGGATAAACTGATCGGCAGGATATGTAACTGCCATTCCGATCCATCCTATTGCAGGGTCCTGAAATCCCCACGAACAAAGAATGCCATTCTTTGTGTCGGCAATAAATGTTTCATCGCCCATTCGGGTAATCCCGATGCCGAGTTCAATTTTATCACCTTGTTTTCCGCCCTCAATAATGACCTCGATTGGCGAGTCGGCACGGGCTGCAATAGCCGAAGGCCGCCACTTCACATTATAGGGGGCATCAGCAGGACCAACTCCCGTCGCCAACAATTCAATGGTTATTTTCTCGTTGGTTTCTTTCAATAGTCGTCCCGTAAACGTTGGGTCGCCGGGAGCTTTTTCATTCCGGACCGGATACGGCACACCATTAACATACAGTGCTAGACCACCACAACCCGAAGTTTTGTTCACATGTAAAATATCCATTCCCCAAGTCTGATCGGTATGGTAGCTAACTCCTTTCTTAAAAAGAGGCAGGACCAGTTGTTCCCTGCGTTTTCCAAAAATGTCCAAATGACCGTCGTACAGGCGAAAGGCTGATTTTTTGGATTCCCAGATCCAACTGGGAGGAACCCACTGATTATCCCATTCAACCATCGGTTCGGCCTTTTTTTCGCGCAATGCTGTGATCCAGTTCTCGTAATCCCGGGCAGGTGGATCAAGTTTAAACGTTTTAACTAATAAACCGGTCATTGCTTTATTGTCGTTTTTACCTCTTATTGTTTCAAAGTTTCTCCAGAATGATTTGTTCCCAGGATATACTTTTTTAAGCCTGGCTATCTGCCGGTCACGCACCAGGCGGAGATAATACATCATCGTTTCGTCGCTGTTGATGAGCCGGCCAGCCATATCGCCTGAAATTCGGTCCCCGTCCCGCATGCTTTTATTGAGGAACTCCCATATTGGTTCCTGATCAGTGTTTTTGTCAATCGATTCCAATGCAGCGCGAAGTGACTGATTCAAGAGGTAAAGCTTTTGAGGTTCGTTTTTTACCACAGCCCCGAAAACAGCATTTACTTCCCGGAATACCCAGTTGAGCGATTGTACGTTTGAAACATCAAGCTGACAGGAATCGTCAGCCTTGTTGTCGCCGTCAACATCAATGGCAAGCTTGTCGAGTAGCCCGTCTTTATTGGTGTCATACCAATTGTAGTGCATATCAGCGATTGAATCGTAATCAAAGTCAACCCGGATAAAAGCCCGGTCGGCGTTTCGAAGGTGTATCCGGTTGTCTGCCGGGCTGAAATAGTATCCGTTCGGCCCTTCCGGAGAGAGAACGATCTCTGTCCGTTTATTAAACACGCTGCAAACGGGACCTCCTATCTGAGGAAAATAAAACCCTGGTTCTTTGTTTTCCGGGGCAATAATCCCTTCCCACCGTTCGAATGTATCAACGGCAATGGCGGCCCTGTTCAGGTCGTTTTCGTCCCAGGTCATCTGAACACGGGCCCAGGTTATTTCATTCAGGTAACCGGCAGCGATCGATCTTTTCAATATTGGAAGAGTTTTTTTCCCTCGGATAGTCAGAATATCGCCAATTTCTTCATTCACAATCAGGTTGAAATCACTTTCTCTCTTTTTTTCTTCGGTCCATCCGGCGCCGCAGGCTGCGATGGTTACATCGAAATCGCGCGGCTGACTGATTGTAGCATCTTTATCGGCATCGAAACTCCAGCGTAAATAGTGGATTGTATCACCAACTCCCTCGATACGGATAACGTCTTCGGTAACCCCGTCTTTATCATGGTCAAAGAACAGGAAAGGGTTTTCAAAAACCGGCATCCACAAATTTTGCGGTGTCAGATATAGGTAATTGAACGTTTCATCCCCGCCAAAATGCGAATAGTTTTGACAAGGCCTTTGGTAATACTGGTAATCTACGGTATACCATAGCCGGTTGTCATCTCCCTCGTCTTTCGCCCACCAGACCCGCAGGCGTGGCTCGGAACCAGCGTAGGCAGTATAGAAATAGATTTCCATCTCGTCCACATCCTGATCGCCGTCCATATCCCTGTAATCAACTGCGGCGTCAACCAGTCCGTCGGCATTCCAGTCGGCCACGTACAAATCGCTGTCCACATCGGGTTCTTTCCCGACGGACAAATCGCCGTCTTCATCAAATGCACGAACCAACAACGGTCTTTTGGCCGCATGGTGACGGAGATCGGTATCAATAAACCAAACTTCTTCCGGTTTACCATCACCATCTGCATCTACATAATGGCGTTTGCCATGAACCCCCGCCTTTACCTTTTGTACCATGGCCGTATCCAAATGAACCTGATCACCGAATATCCTTTCGAATACTTGCTGCTTAACAAGGGTTCCATTTACTGGTTGGGTCTTTGCATTCAGTGATGCCAATATAAGAGCCATAAAAAAAGAAATGGCCAGTATCATGCCTGCTTTCATCCGGAAATTCTTCATCATTTGGTCAGTAATTTTTCTTCAAGATTATTTCGGACCATTGACGAACTTTCGTTATCTAAAAAAAGCTTTGCCGACTGATGTGTCCTGAGGATTGTTGCCGGATAGTCTTCATCCTGGGAGGGGGCTGCCGCGAAAATTATATTTAAATTCGTTTTGGATCGGAGCATGGAAATAATTTCCTCTTTTGCCCTCAGTGCTGCATATTCGGCCATTTCCACACGGGTATCAAAGGCCAGTACATGCAATTGGTCAACATAAAATTCTTTTTTCAATTGAAGGTATTTAAACAGTTATTCATGAATTCTCTCTTCCTCTTTTCCCGGTCTCGCAGTCTGCCTGCTCTAATTCCATTGTTAGATTTATTGATGAAAAGGTATTTTCACCAGGTCTTCCACAATTTTACCTTCATGTTCGAACCGGGCAAGGGTATATACGTTGCCTTCTTTGTCAATCGCAATTGAGTTTACATAGGTAGGCCGGGAACCATCTTCATAGAAAATCGGACCGTGATCGGTATATTTCCCCGAGGGAATATGGTAGGTGATCAGGTGCAGGTTTTCCAACCCACGGGCAGCGCCCATCGCTATTTCGTCAAGCCCTTTCACCCTTTTCCCGTCAACATAGATCGGACCACCGGTCAGATAATGAAGAGTTTCCTTGTCATTTCCCAGATCGAAACCCAGATAGCCGTAACTAAACTGGTCGAACATCCCGCTTTTTTTTGACGGTTCGGAAGTGATGCGGTCAACAATTTCTATTTTCTTTTCTTTTGGATCGAACCGGAAGAGGTAACCTGAGTTTCCGTGTACCCCATAAATCGCATTTTCCTGCGGATACCACACCACAGAACGCCAGTTATAGCCCATATTTCCCGGGCGGGTCGGATCGTACTTCCCGAAGTAATCGAGTTTCAGGGAAACCTCTTCCATTTTTTGCAATGAACCCATCTGTGGATTATAGGAAAATATTTCTCCTTCAGAAGTCGAATAATAGACCACACCATCGCGCGGGTCAACGACCATGGAACGGCACAATACGCGGTAATCTTCTCCTACTTTTCCGCCCTCTCCGTTGGCCGAAACAAGGCCGAGGTCATTCAGTTTTTTCGTATTCAGGTCGTAATGTACAAAATACCCCTTCGGCCAGGTGATTGCAAATAGCTGTTTCCGTGCGGTGTCCATGGTCATCGTCAGTACCCCTTCGCCATGAGGCACAATGGCCAGGTCTTCAAACGCTCCGGTTTTCAGGTCGTAACTCAGAAAATGGCCCCCTGTATATAACGCGTAGCCTTCCGGGGCATTTACCGGCAGACATTCCATGCCGTCAATCATTTCGTAATAACCGATATGGGTTGAAAAGTATAATTTGCCGTCGCTTTCATAAAAACGAACATGGCTTTTCCCCTGGGCGATTACTTTTTTATCTTTTTCTCCGCAAATTTCGCTCAGGTCGGCTACAAAGCTGGTCTTATCCAGTTTCGGATCATACCTGTACATTTGCCCGGCCACGTCATGAGGCTGCGACGAAAGTACGTAGTAAATGTTTCCGTCACTGGCTGCAGAAATTGCATTGTAGGTATCGTGGGCAATTTCAAAGCCTGAATAATACGGTTTAGCGATCAGTTGCCCGCCTGTTTTTCCTTCCGATCCTGTTTTTTCTTTTTTCCCTGAACCGGAACAACCGGCTGTCAATACGACTAATGAAATCATCATAACAAATAAAAATATACGTTTCATAAATTTACCTTTCATTATTTTAGTTGAATAATCATTATGTTTTGTTTTTAGGGCATCAGCACTGGTACACTCTCGTTAGCTTTTCAGTTATTTCTGTTTTGTTATTACCGGTTAATATTTCGGAGAAGACCTGATCAGTTGCACTTGTTTCAGCACTTCGCCGATAATTTTTTCTTCGATACCGGTTTTCCATGTGGAAGGCATTCCATAAACCATCGGAGCGGATTCCACCTCGTAACCGCCTCTCTGTATTTCATCTTCCGAGGGAATATAAGTCATCACGTCGTTCGAGTAACCCAAGACAAAAAGCTCGCTACCCAGGATACGTTTCAACTGAATTGAATAACTGACCAGCACTTCTCCGCCCAGGGCTGTCAGCAACTGGTCACCTATTCGCCATACCTGAACCGGATAGGGATAGGAGGCGGGCAGTTTTCCATGCCGGTCAAGTTCCCTGAGCATCCTTTCGGCCCACTTGCTTTTGTATGCGAGATATCCTTTTTCGGTTTTTTCCATGCTTTTTAACCGTTCCAGTTCGTCTTTTGAAAACGCCGGATTCAATTCCAGGTCAATTTCCGAATAAGCGGTGGCCAGTTCCGGGTCCAACGCTTTCATCTCTTCATTCAATACCCGGACTACAGCCGCTGCCAGTTCCTGTCCGAATTGCTGAGCCAGGGCAACCGTATGTCTCGGCATCGGGTTCATATCGGCGCCGGCGCCCTGAAAAAACAGAGCTGTTGCCCCCCTGTATTTCTTTTCAAGTTCGATCTGGGCAAATCCGGCGTAGTCGCCCGACCATTGATAAAGACCCAATACCGTCGGGTGACATGCATATCCAAAAGCCAGCGCTTTGATTTTTCCCTTTTTATCCGTGATTTTTAAGACAGGAACAGCAAAGTCGTTGGGCCCGCTCAAGGCAGTTTGTGCGGTCACATTCTTTTCAACGTTATGGCGCCGGTTGACCTGAAAACGGACAACTCCATTCTGGGAATAGATAGTAACGGCCTCTGCATCTTTCTGCGCTTTCTGCCCCAGGGCTACAATCTGCCCGGCGAGCCAGTCCGTATATTGTTCAACCTGCTGCTTCTGAGAATCATCCATCGGGTAAATATCAGTCAGTGCTTCGGACAAGACAGGCCCCGAATGCGTGTGGGAACTGTTCAGGATAATTTGTGCCCTGGACAGGCCCATTTTGGACTGCAAACCATCACGGATGCGATCTGAAACCACTTTCGAAAAAGCTACCAGGTCGGCCGTAATGAGCAAAGCCTTATTCCCGGATGCATCTTCGAGGAAAAGCGCTTTCGCCCATAAGTCGTGTAATTTTCCGTCAGCCGGTTTGTCCCTGACTGCATAACCTCCCATCCACAATGGATCTTTGGGCGTAATGACCATTGTGGCCACGCCGGCTTTCCACCCCGCCTGACCGGGCCTGTTGCCTGCCCAGCCATACATCCCGGTTATCAGGAGAAAAAGAATGCAAATTCGAAGTTTCATCCGTTAGAATTTTAAATTTATTTTCAAGCTGTTTCTGAAAATCAGGTTCCTATCACACCTGGATTTTCTTTTTTATCGGATCTGCATTTTTTCTTATTTTTTCTATTGCATTTGCAATATCGTCCATGTCGGTTTTCGGGCCAAGCAATAGGTTTTGGGTAAGCCAGACCGCCTGCCGGTTGCATAGTAAATCGTTATTTGGGCACTGATTATTCGACAGGTACCTGTCGAAGTCCAGCATTTTCTTCGGATACATTTTTTGGAAGTTTTTTGTATGGAAAGCATGGTCCAGATACGGCATGTTGTTCAATGTTGCATACCCGCCTGAACAGGGAACCCCCTCGGCACGGAGCGCTTTGAGAAACACCTCCCGCGACATCCCTTCAAATTCATCCTGGTCAAACCGGAAGGGAAATAGATGAAATGCAGCTTTCGTTACATGATTGTACAATTTGTAGGGAATAATTCCCTGAATAGCCTGTATCTTCGATTTCAGATAAGCGGCGTTTTCACTTCTTGTCTCAGTCTGTTTTTTCAGATGTTTCAGTTGCACTAATCCTATTGCCGACTGGTATTCGGTAGTCCGGATCTTTGTGCCCAGCATTAAGGTCCCGGCTCCAACCTCACCCACTACCGAACCATACGGATTCCCGTAATTATTATAAGAGAAACAGCGATCGATAAATTCATCGTTATTACTGACAATAGCGCCACCCTCTCCGATCGGCAGGTTTTTTGAATTCTGGAAACTGAAGCAACCGGCATCGCCAATGGTTCCGACTTTCTGATGGTTTATTTCGGCCAGGTGCGCCTGACAGGCATCTTCCAGTACAAGCAGCTTGTGTTTTTTGGCAATCTCCATGATCCGGGGCATATCGGCAGGGAGTCCCAGTATATGGACCGGAAGAATTGCCCTGGTACGAGAAGTGATTTTAGCTTCAATTTTTTCAGGATCTATCTGGAAAGTTTCCGGATCAACATCTACAAAAACGGGCATCGCTCCGGTATTTAGCACCGCAGCAACTGTGGCAATGAAGGTATAGGGGGGAACCAGGACTTCGTCTCCGCCGCCGATTCCTAACTGAACCAAAGCGGCGATCAGGGCGTTGGTGCCATTTACCACAGACAGACACCGCTTTACTCCCAGCATTTCGGCCCATTGCTTTTCAAATTCAGTAGTCACATCAGCACGTGACCAAACCCCGCTGCGAACCACTTTCAAAATTTCCTGATCCATGGCAGCCGGATCCCAGTAAGGCCATTTTGTCCATCCTTTTTCCCGGACAGCCTTGCCCCCGAGTATCGCCGGAGTTAATGATTCTGAAGTATTGAGTGTTTGTGCGAAAACTCCCTGTACAGCACTCAACCCCAATACGGTTCCTGCTCCTATGAGTGAATTCTTTTTGATGAATTCGCGTCTTGAATAATCTTGCTTTGAAATTTTCATAGTTTTACTTTAATCGTTATTCGCTTTATTTTTTAGTGTCCGATCCATGAACCGATATGCTTCTTCACGGGCTTCCGGAGAAAAGTAATGTTTTGCATCGGGGTATATAACTTTAAAGTTGTTTTCAGCATTGAAAAGACGGTATACTTTCAGCACATTGGCGGCACCTTTAACCACTCCGTTGACATCGAAATTCGAGTCGCCCAACGGGGAGTTGGAGAAAAAGGCCCTCGGCGCTATCGCCGCGATAATTTCATCGAAATCAAAAGGTATTTTTTCAGGATCAAACCCGAACTTTGTGCGAAGTAAGGGCATATACCGGTCCTGGGCCCAGGGGCCCAGGCGGTTGCCATACTTTTTAACAGCAGCTTCGCCAATATCGTAGTAATCCATTAATGTCCATCCGCAACTGGATACAATCACTTTAAACCTTGTATCGAATGCCCCTGCAAAAATGGCGTTATGTCCTCCCAGCGAATGGCCGATAACCCCGATACGCCCGGGGTCGACATAATCCAGCGATTGCAGCAAATCAACACACCGGATATGATTAAAAATCCCTTTCATCGTGCCCGACTCGTAACGGTCGGTTTCAAAATCGTGATCTGCTGCTTCGCCCATACCGGGATAATCGGGGGCAATAACAACATATCCCCTTTGAGCCAGTTCTTTTGCATAAGCGTAGTCTTTGCCGGGTATTTCACCGTCTATGTACCTTTTCCCTTCAGGTCCTGTTCCGTGCAAAGCAACAACAGCCGGAAACCTTCTCCCTTTATCTGCCCCAAAGGGCAGGTAAAGGTATGCGTAAACCTGCTCCTTTTCAGCAACGGTGAAACGGATCGTCAGCCGGGTATGGTTATCACGCCGCACACTATCGGTTATAATAAGATTAAAATTATCCGTCTCGGGGCTTTCAGGCAGTTTTCCCATCGCTTCCTGCATGGCCTCTAATATCCGGGAACGTTCTTTTTGCCAGTCAGCCAACGATTTTACCGGTTTTATTCCTTCCTTGCTTTCAGCAATACCGGACAGTTCCTTCGCACCATCTGTAAATCCGGGGGAAAGCATACCCGAAAGGAGGATGAAAATGATCAATGAAAGAAATTGTTTCATATACTACCTTTAGTTTGTACACCCATTGCTGATGCAGGATATAAATCACTGGACCAAAACAGGCATATTACTCCGACCATGAGTTTTTATGCGGTAATTTCACTTGTCAAATTGACTTAAATTCAATTTCGGATCAATTTCTCCTGATAAGGAAAGCAACTCATCCCAGGTCACAACTTTCTGTCGCAACGCCGCTTCCCGCCCAAGTATGGCACTCAGCGTAGTTTCACTGCCTGAAACAAGCTGGTTCAGATAGTTTCCGGTTTCAATGCTGTTGATAAACGACATGCCTTTATTCTTGTCGGCATCATCAAGTGACGAGAGTGAAGTGCCTAAAGCAATTTGCTGCGGACTGAGATCAGCACCTGATTTCACAATTCCCGAATCCCACTCATTTTTACCTTTGATAAAGACACCGCCGGAATAATGGGCTTCGGCTATTCCTTCTGTTCCTACAAAGCGGGCGCAAACATCGCCAAAGGCCGGACCAATTTTTGACGACTGGACACCCACATTCACATCATCCGGATATTTGTAGATAACCTGATAGTTGGTCCAGGCATTCCCAAAATCCAAATGCCCTTTTCTTCCTCCCGAACCGAAAGCCTGCAGCGGTTTACTTTGCAAAGCCCAATTGCAAACATCAATCATGTGAATTGCCTGATCCAGGTAAATTCCGCCCGACAATTCGTTGAAAACAAAATGGTTCCTGATACGGGCTTCATCGTTCGACATACCTTCGTATGGCAGAACGGGAGTACCCGAGGAAAAATAATACAACTGGACGCAAACCATTTCGCCGATGTCACCGCGTTGAATACGCCTGACCATCTCCACATAAGGCGTTGCATAGCGGATTTGGAATCCGAGCACAACACTCAGTTTGCGGTTTACCGTTTCGCTTATTTTCATAACCTGTCTGCAACCGTGCACATCAATTGCCGCAGGTTTTTCGCAATAGGTATGTTTGCCGGCCGTGACGGCTGCTTCAAGAATTCCGGGATGGGCATAGGCCGGAGTTGAAATCAGCACCGCATCAACATTTTTATTTTCAAGCAACCGGAGATAGGCCTTTGACCCCTGGTACATATTTTCTTTCTGAATATCTGCAAATCCTTTATCGGTATTGCATTTCCCCAGATTTTTACGGGCGGTTGCCAGTTTGTCGTCAAAAATATCGGCCAAAGCAATAATCTGGCTATTGGTATTTTTTGACATGGCGGTAAGTACACCGGTACCCCTGTTTCCACATCCGATCATACCAATCCGGATCGCTGAATTGTTTTGTGTGCCAAATGCAATTCGCGGAGACAAAATCGTAAACGCCGAAGCGGCGGCTGCACTCTTCAAAAATGTTCTTCGCTCTATTTTTTTCATGTTCGTATTATTTTACCCAATAATGCTTAGTACTCAGTTTTTAATTTTCAGCAATTTTTCAATTGCAGAAAGCAAGATATCTTCCACATCCGCGGTGACAGGACTCGCTTTAATCTCATATCCTCCTTGTTCGTATGCCTCTTTTGTGCCGATGTAAAAAGGGCCATAATCACCGTACGCAGCCATTGCCACCGTTAAATCGGGGCGCATGGCTTTGGCGGCAAGCTGATATTCAACGAACAATTCTCCGGGCATGAACAAGATTCGGATATGGCCAAGCCCCAGACAGGCAATATCTGTTTTTTTACCTGCCTGCTCACGTTTCCACCATGCCAGTTTGCCCATATTATTGGTAAGCTGACGGGGATTCATGGTTCGTATCCTTTTTTCAATAGCGGCAAGTGAATCCTCTGCCGCCGGTAACTGAACAGGTACAATATTCCAACTCAAATCGGCAGGCGTGACGGGAAATTTTTTGCCTGACTCCCACGCTTGTTTCATTCCGCCGGCGAGCCGCCTGGCCAGAATTTCCCGGTTCACATGAGAGCCATCGTTATATTTTCCTGCTGCAATGTTTCCGCCGGCCCCGTTGAAATGAATATGCAGCGCACCGGGAACTTCCAGTTGCCGGTAAAAACGAGCCAGTCCGGGAAAATCAGGGTTGGCCACCTTTGTCAGATAATAACTTTGCGGATGGACGGCATAATAGCTCATCACGGCCAGCGGTTCTTGCTGGTTCCAGAAACTGATTACCGTAACAATTGAATCGATAAGCCCTTCGGGTTGGGAACGCAAGTTGGGATCACGGGTTGAGGACCCTCTCATGGTGCCCGCTTTTCCCTGTTCATTGAGTATCCTTCTGTTCGAGGCGACTTGCCTGACAGGGGCCTCACCAACTCCTACATGCGTTACCGGCTGAGCTTTTTCCAGGGAATTTTGCACAGCCACTTTCAATTCTTTTAAGAAGTTTCGTGCAAAACGACCATCGAAGCTATAGGTTTCCATTCCTGCATCCATCAAAATTTTTTCCGCCCCAAAATCGCAAATGGGGGCGTCATGCTGATGGATGGTATGCACCACCACCCGCCCTGGAGTGGTGTTGGCTGCTTCGGCAAGTGCTTCTTTGAAAACATCCTGGCTTTCATTGGCAATCCCGATCCAGTCAACAACACACAAAACGACAGGCTTTCCGGCTCCTGAAATCACAATTCCTTTTGCCCTTAAACCCAAATCCCAACGGTTTTCCATACGGTCATACGCGAGCATACTCCCAACCGGCGGTGTTGCATCAATATCAAAAACAGATAATCTCAGTTCCGAAATTTTCTCTCTGGCTGCAACTTCCTTTTCTGCACCTTCCGCTACCTTTCCGCCTCCCCGAAAAAAACAGAACAGAAGGAAGAAACACCATACCTGACAGTGAGTTGACCTGTACATACCGTTATCAGATTGTATTCAGTTTATCACGATTTTCGTATACTTTCGTGAGGGCATTGATCACATCGTCCATATCTTCTTTGGTGCCAAGCAACGGTCCCGATGCCCATAACATTAACATTTCTTCGTTACAGATCAGATCACATACCGGGCAGTCCATCTCTTCCTTAAATTGTTGCAACCTGTCCTTTCCATACATCTGCTGATATTCTTTCCTGTTTACAATATTGTCGATCCACAGTTCTTTGTGCAGGCCGTTCTTTATGTAAGGGCTCAGTGAGATACCCTCGGCTGCAAGTGCTTTAAAGTATTTTTCCCTGGGAGCTCCATGATATTCTTCCTTGTTGTAATTCATTGTATACAAGTAAAATGACCCTTCTTCCGTGCCATCATACAATTTCTGGGGAGTAATTCCCGGAATATCTTTAATTTTTGAAGTAAGATAGTTTGCATTTCTGTTGCGTATCGCATGGCGCTCAAGAGCAGTGGGAAGCTGGCCGACTAATATTGCTCCTTCAAATTCGTTCATCCGGTATTTTGGCCCGATCGTCTCAGTGCTGCCTTTTCGGGATGTTCCATGGTTCTGAACGGTGTAGCACCGTTCAATTAATTCGGCATTATTACTGATGATACTGCCCCCCTCGCCACACGCGATGACCTTGGAGGTCTGATGGCTAAAGCAACCGATGTCGCCTAAAGTCCCCAGCATTTTACCCCTGAATTTTGCAAAATGGGCCTGACAGGCATCTTCAATGAGATACAGCTTATACTTACGGGCTATTTCAAGGAAACGGTCCATGTCGGCAGGTTGCCCCATCATGTGCACCGGCATAATGGCTTTGGTGTTTTTATTAATCCTGCGCTCTACATCGTCCGGATTGACCTGGAAGGAATAACGGTCGATGTCGGCAAGCACAGGAAGCGCCCTGGCCGACAGGATGGCTGCAATGGTGCCGGGGTCGGTATAGGGAGAAGTAATGACTTCGTCGCCGGGGCCCAATCCAAGCGCTTCGACTGACGTATGGAGTGCCTGGGTGCCGGATCCGACAGCAACACAACTTTTTACCCCGATCATTTTTGCATACTCCTCTTCAAAGCGGGCGACTGTCCCGTTTTTCGGATTATTAATACGGCCCCACAAACCACTTTTGGCCGTTTCGGTTAGCTGGGCAATCATTTTGTCATCAATGTGCGGCCATTGTGGCCAGCTTTTGTTTTTGCGTACCGGCTCACCTCCCAGAATAGCCAGCTTACCTGAATTGCCGGATGTTTTTCCAATAACCGGTATAGCGCCCGATGCGGCCATGCCAACTGTACTTAATGATACTGTGCCAATGAAGTGGCGACGGGATAAGTTATTTTTTTTCATAGTAACGATTATGAAGTAATGATGATTTATAATTGCTTATCTAAATTATGCATTATCAGGCTATTTGCCAATACGAATCCGTAAGAACCTGTTTTCTGCAGCCTGTTTTTATTCTTTTTGAGCAACTGCATATATTTTTACATGATCGAGGGTTACATGAATGGTTGAGCTTCCTTGTTTTGTACTGCGAATACCGACGTTTCTCACATCATCTCCGAGTTCGGGACTCTTAACCGACATGGCCGACAACGCTATTCCCGTCATATTAAGCTCGTAAAC
>Ga0310040_1001000_pt1 | contig 22614 bp, 19 predicted proteins | sample EPASupsiteHSE623_FD_200237 | JGI IMG/M metagenome (GOLD analysis project Ga0310040, IMG submission 200237) | Bioremediated contaminated groundwater from EPA Superfund site, New Mexico - Sample HSE6-23 (v2) (version 2) | ecosystem: Environmental > Aquatic > Deep subsurface > Groundwater >... | reverse complement strand
GGCGAGTTCCAGCGCGCCGTACGAATACTGCGACATCGCCATATCGACGACGATATGATCTTCCTTCCATGGGAAAGCCATGACGAGTGGATTGTTTCCCAGCCGCGGATCGACGGCTCCCCATGTCGGCATATTGGGCAAGGTATTGGTAAAGCAGATGCCCGCCATGCCCTGTTCGCAGGCCTGATAGCCATAGGTCGCGGCCCGGAGCCAGTGGTTCGTATTGCGCAGGGCCACGCAGCCGATGCCATGCTCCTTCGCGAGGTCGATCGCCCGTCCCATGCAGGCCCAGGCGTTGACGATCCCGAAGCCCAGCCCGCCGTCATAGTTCTCTAGCCCGCTAAAAGCGTTGATCAACGCCGGTTCCGCCTTCATGTCCAGCGTCCCATCGTCGATGCCTCTTACCAGCCGCGCGAAACGATTGATCCCATGGGTGTAGGTGCCCTCGAGCGAATTGCGCGCCACTTCGAAGGCCACCTTCCGCGCATGTTCCGGCGGACAGCCTCGTCCAAGCAGTATTTTTTCAAACGCGGCCTGTACTTCTCCGGCTGGAATCTTCAGCATCGCGTCGCCTCCCTATTCGAATCGATCCACGCAATCACGATACCATGCGGACAAACCAATAAAAAAGGCTCCCTTTCGGAAGCCTAAAAAATGCCCGGAGGGGGACTTGAACCCCCATGCTTATAATATTTTAAATATTTTTATTATAATAACTTATATACTTTAGAACCTTCTATTGATGCTTTTATGATGCTACCGTCTTCATAGACCATGATCTTCATAAATGCCTTTTTATGATCATTTTTTCTGAAATTAGCCATATGTCTTTTTATAAGCATGGCAAAGGTTGCACATTTCGGCTCCCGCCGGGTTGCCTGCCCCGCACTTCCTGCAGACCCATCCGGGGTATAGATGTGAGAGGTCGCCCCGCTTCTCGGATTCTTTCGGCCCCGTCTTCTGTTCCACTCTTTTCCATCCAGTAACCTGCCGGCTTTTTCTAATTTATTTCGCCACACTGTTTGGAGAAGAACTTCGCTCCATCTCTATCAGCCATCCTATGGAGCCCTTGGATCCATTCCTCTTCCATCGGCCTGGATTTGGGACCTGACTCGCCACCGACGATAATCCAATCGATACCCTTCAGGGAGTATCTCTGATCAATACCAGATAAAAGAAGCTCAAAGGGAAGCGTTGGGCTGCAGGGCTTCACCAGGCGGGAATCTCCACCGCTGGACGCCGCCTTGCTCTTCATTCCATGCGCTATACCTTCAATACCCGCATGAGGATGCTGCTATCAGAAAAAACGCTTCAGGAGGCTATTGGAAATAAAGATGAAGTAATGAAGATCCATTATGATCAGCCACATATGGTAGAATGACTCCTGTAGCTGGCGGATCAATGAGACGCCTTCGGAAAGTTTCAGGATGGGATTACCGCTTAAGGTTAGATTTAAAAATGAAGGTTTATCCAATTGACTTCCCTCAACTTCTCCTTAGACAGAAGGCCCTAGGGGTGAAAATATTATAATTACTACAACCATGGTCGTAGGTGCAAATATAAATAAATACTAAAGAAAATTTTTCTTTATGCTGATTTTATTTGACTTTCGTCTCATTCTATATGATAATCGTATCAAGATGAGTAATTTTGAATATTCAAATGAGCTATTCCGTATCATTAATGGCGCTATTCGTTTAGATGTTGATAAAGTCAGGAGTTACTCTGAGTTTCTTGCTGAAAAGTTAAAAAATGATGGTGAAGACGTATTAGCAAAAAGAATCTACACTTTATTAGCCGAGAAGAGCCAGCAACTACGCCCTGTTGACATTGCACAAAGAAAAGCCATTCCTGTAGATTCAGAAAGTCGGTTTCCATTGCTCGAAAGAGTTGATCCTACGCTTTATGAAGAAGCGCCCCTAATATTATCAGATATACAATGGGATATTATACAAGAATTTATTTTAATAGCAAAAAGTGAGTCGAAAGTTGATCTCTCTTCGCTTAGTATTCTATTATATGGTCCTCCTGGCACTGGGAAAAGTCGTCTTGCACGGTATATCGCTCATGAATTGGGGCTAGATCTTTATGTGGCTAGGCTAGATGGCTTAGTTTCCTCATTTTTAGGTAGTACATCAAAAAATATTAGAGCACTTTTTGAATTTGCCTCGAAGAGACCTTGTATCCTTTTCCTTGATGAGTTTGATGCTATAGCAAAACTTCGATCTGATAACTTAGAATTAGGAGAATTGAAAAGAGTAGTGAATAGCTTTATTCAAAATCTAGACGCAGTCGGACAAGAGACGGTAATTATAGCCGCAACTAATCATGAAGAGCTTCTAGACCCAGCTATCTGGCGAAGATTTAGCTATCGAGTAGAGTTTTTCTATCCTTCATTTACTCAAAGAATAGAGATGTGGCAACAATTTTTACCTAAAGACCAGTTTTCTCAGAAAGAAAGATTTGTGTTAGCAGATCTGTCCGAGGGGTTTTCAGGATCAGATATTAAGGAAGTCTGTATCCGACTATCAAGAAGAAAGATTGTTTATCAAAATAGTATAGAATTACGTGATGCATTTAAAATTTTAAGAAATTTATCACTCGGTGATGCTCCTGAAACAAAGTATATATCAAATTTTTCTGGACAAGATGATAAATGTATAGCATCCTATTTGTCTATAAGGAATAAAAAGTTATACAGCAGTTCCGTAATTTCTAAGCTTATAGGTGTATCAAAGGCAACAGCAAATCGACACATCAAAGGAGATACTAGTTATGGCAGAGGAGAAAAAAGCTCTCCATTATGAGAGATTGCCAATAAAAGTAATTCTTCCTGATCAAGCTGAAATTAAACCAGTAAAAGGATTTGGCCCAGATAATATCCCTTTTACACCTGTTACGGAGCAGTTTAGAGAAAGACTATCAACAATGGTATTAAAAACCTATGGTGAACTTGCAGACTCTTTTAAGACTATTGATGTTGCACCAGCAAGATTACGACTCATAAAAAAAGCATTTGCGAAGAGCCATCGTCCAGAGAATTTATTCTCTGATGATACATGTCCAATCATTGGCGCAGGAAAGCTTGGAGAATTGTTTATAAAAGCTACAAGCGAGGGGCTACTAAACCTAAATAAGAAAATTAAACAATCTCGATCTGAAAAACTAGTTAAAGAGATTTCTAGTATTATGGAAATAGAGCCAATTACTCCAAAGTTTAGGCTTAATGGTTTTTCTATAAACGAATTGGAGAAGAATAGCCCCATCTATAAATCAAAAAAAGTACTTAGGGTACAGCTATTTAATTTTGGAGAAGAAGAGTCACAATCAAAGTTGTTAGAAAATTTTTTTGAAATTTGTGAAAGACAAAGTATCTATGTTAGAACTGATCGCTATTTAGATAATAGTAGTACTTATGGTGTGGAATGCCGTACTTCTGATGATATAGAAATATTATCTAATATTATTGGTGTTCGTTCAATTTCTAAAATGCCATTGATACGAGCCTTTTATCCAAAAGGTGATATTATTGCAGCATTGCCAGATTTTAAAACACGTAATAAAGAAGATGAAGATATTCCAGTTGTTGTTGTTGTTGATACAGGTGTTACAGAAAATATTTCTGCATTGAATAGCTGGGTAGTTGGAAGGGAAAGCTTAGTTGCGCCTCCATATCGTAATAATTTGCACGGGACATTTATTGCGGGTTTATTATGTTGGGGTGATGAGCTAAATCCATCGTTACAGGGAATTGATAAAAATTCATGTGGAATTTTTGATCTTCAGGTACTTCCAAATGATGATCCAATATTTGGAGAAGTTGAGGGGCTTACAGAAGATGTATTAGTTGTTGCTTTGGAAGATGCCTTAAAGAAATACGCTAACAAATATAAGGTTTGGAATCTTTCTTTAGGTGCCAATGAGCCATGTGTAATTGATGCATTTTCACCAATTGCTGTTCAGCTAGATGAATTACAGCAGAAATATCAGGTGTCATTTGTTATCAGTGCAGGTAATTACGATACTAAGCCATACCTACATTTCCCTAGGAAGGAGGATGAAAACGATAAGGGAAGAATAACTCCTCCTGCTGATAGTGTTCTTGGAATTTCTGTTGGTTCTATTTCTCATATTAATATTGCGTCTGAGGGACCTGCTAAGGGTGAGCCTTCATCTTTCTCAAGACATGGGCCAGGACCTAATTATATAATAAAACCAGATCTTGTTCATTTTGGTGGTTCCTGTTCAATAGATGGAAAAGAGTACTATGGAGTAAGATCTATCTCAGAAAATGGACTGATACAAGGCTTAGGGACTAGCTATTCGGCTCCTCTTGTTTCACGAACGCTTGCTCAGATTTACCATCAGATTACTCCTTCTCCCTCACCAGTATTAGCTAAAGCATTATTGATACATAATTCTAGGGATCCAAGATCAAATGGTCGAGTTCCTGCAGGCGAAGAAGATTGCTTTGGGTTTGGCCTCCCTTTGCCGACACCTTACTGTATTGAGTGTTCTCCATATTCATCAACCTTGATTTTTGAAGATACTTTACGTCCAGGATACACACTTGAATGGGATGGTTTCCCGTATCCCCCCTCCTTATGCCGAGACGGGAGGTTTTTCGGAGAAATCTGGATGACTCTCGCCTTTGCGCCATCAAGAAATCTACGGTGGGGGGCTGAATATTGTGAAGCCCATATTGAAGCCCATTTTGGAGTTCATCGGAACATAAATCATCGAGATGGCTCCGTTGAAAATAAATTTGTTGGTATGGTTCCAATTGAACATAGTGCAGGTGATGCTCTTTATGAGGATTTCCAAGTGAAAAATCTTCGAAAGTGGGCACCTGTTAGATCGTATTATAATAATCTAGGAGAAAAAGGCGAACGGGGAGAGTCTTGGAGATTAATGGTTCGTTTATATACTAGACATTATAAAGTTCCGGCTGAAACTTATGGTCCTCAGCCATTTGCACTCATAATCACAATTGCAGATCCAGAAAAGAAGGCAAGTATATATGATGAAATGGCTAGAATTATAAGAACTCGATTCCAATCTCAAAATCTAGGAGTTCGAGTATCTCAACGGCTGCAAGCTCGAACATAGTACTATGAATATAGATAACAAGGGTTAGGGCAGTATAGACGATAGTGACCGCTAATGTAAAAGCAGACGGTATTGTAATGGTGGTTATGGTTATCGTGGACAGGCGGTCACTGGGGTTGATGTTGGTGCATTATAATATCAGATTCTTGCTTAAAAGTTCAAAAACTTCCTTTTCTGAACTTTGTTACCGGTGGGCTCTTTTTCGTGAATTCCTAGTTATGATCCTCGAACTAAATTAGGAAGGATTTCATCTCGTCGTCTTCGAAAGCTTCATCCATAGCGAAAACAAAGCGGATCTTCTGACCGAAGGCCATATCTTTGAAGGTGAACTTCTGCCATCCTTTTCCGGTATTCCTATTAGGCTCATCCCAGAATAAAAGGAGACCGGGAAACCTCCTGGAGATCCTTGCAGGCGAGATCTCTCTCCCTGTCGCTATTATCAGATAACGTATCCACCTCCTTCTTCTTTTTATATTTGGCCTGATTACATTTCAGTCTTTTACTTCAAAAAGAGTATAGATCCGCAATTCATGCCGAGAAATGGTAAATTTCTCTCCTGAGCGGGATTGCATTCTGACAATTCTCGAGATACCTATATACTTGTGTAGTAAAAAATAATTGAGAATAACAGGAGAACCTATGTCAGAGCCAAAAGCCAAAGAGAGAACCATAATGGACTGTGCGGATGGCCTTGAGAAAATTTCTTTCATCTTCCAGGATATCGGCGTGACAATCGCAGACAGCTTCCCTGGTCTCTCAGCCGTGGTCGGAGATTATACTGACGCTTTGAAAAAAGAAGCTGCATTCTTGAGAGAGTACTGAGCAACTGCCTTCTAAGCAGTAAGCTCGGCTTTTAAGCAACAATTTGGTAGAGCAAACTATCGATATCGGTAAAATCGCGGGGTCAATCCCCGACCCAGCTACTTCGCACAAGGAAGCCCAAATTTAAATTACGTATTTCTTAAGCAGAATTCTTTCTCTTCCGGGCTCATTTTCTCCCACTCTACCCGCCTTTCGGGTTCTGGCCTCTCATACCATGCAAATACTTTTTCCCGCAACCAGCGCCGCGGATTATGACCAATGTCCGGTATACCAAAGTTTGGTAAATTCCAAGGTTTTCTATAAAGCGTGGCCTGAGTTACTCCAAGTTTTCGAGCAATATCAGTTACCCTCATTGTCTCAGAAACCGGAAAAGCTTTATGCAGTTCCAATAATTCTTGATGCATTTCCCTTACCTCTCGCTCAATCGGTGGAAGGGATTGAGCGAGAGGTGGCGCGTCTTGGCTAAACAGGGATGGGCTTATACCCATCTTCCAGAATTCTATAACTACAAATTCTGCAAGATGAGGACTCATGCCCTCTTCTATCATCATCTTCTTGAGTCTCTTTAAGAAATCCTCCGTTACCCTGATAATTCGGTATTCCATCCCCCCTGCCCCCTGTGTTTAAAAAAATTACGGCCATCCTTTATAATCATCGTATATTGTTTCGACGGTACAAGAAGGCGCTTGATGATAATGAGTATTTTTATAAACAAAAAAGCCGTTCCATTATGGAACGGCTTTTGACACGAAGCAAGCAAAGATTATATAGCCTTCATTTCCAGCTTGGCCGCGCGGCGCGGGGATCTGGCATTTTGGTCGGCCGCAATTTCCGATTGCCCTTTATTTGCCCCCCTCTCAAGGTTGAGGGCAATGCAAGAAGCCGACGCTATAAGCCGGAGTAATATGTCTACCATATCTTCATGGTCATCAATGTAGATAATATCTCCCCACCCTTCGGCATCACATTCGTCCAGGAGGTCTGCAAATTCCACGGCCTTTTGAATGATCTCGGGCGCCCTCGCTTTAAATTCTTCTTGTACCATATTCCCTCGCTATGCGCTTTTTTGCGCAGTCTCAGCTTCCTCTTGTTCCAGGTTTATAAGGTTTACTACCAGCTGAGAGAGGTTGGAAATTGCCACGGAACAGGCTGCGATTAGGTTTCGCCTCGTTTCCGCGTCTAGCTGTTTTTCTCCCCCTGCGATGTGGTAAGAAGTATCCTCAAGAATACGCACATGGAAAGCCAAATCTGCGGCTCTCAGTTCTACATCATCCATAAATCCCCTCCTGATTAATTCTTCTGTACCTTATGTACTATATTTATTAGTATCACTACTGTTACGCTTTTTGTCAACTCTAAAACACAAATAAATGAATTGATACTGATACTAGTTTTACCCTATACTTCAGCCATGAAAGGATTAACAGTTGCCGAAATGGCAAAACGTCTCGAGATCTCCCCCAATGCAGTAAAGTCCAGGCTCCACAGGGCGGGGATTGAGGCTCACGCTTACGCAGGAATGTGCGGCTTGTATCAAGAGAAGGATTATAAAGCAATCTCGGCTCCACGCCCCGCGGGGCGGCCGCGAAAAACGCCGAAAACAGCCCCATAGGTTTTAAGCAAAACATGGGGCTGGCAATTTGACCTTTCTCCATTCCTCTTTTTTTGAGTAAAAAGGAGCGCCACTGAGCCGAGAAAATGTCAACATTTATCAACATTTTTCTTGACGTTTCCTAACGTTTTATTATCTTGCTCAGCCACTTCCCATCATAAGGGTGCAGCATAAATAGAAAACATCTACTCCGATAGATTCACTGCCGTAAATTATTTTATAATATATCTTTATCTATACATTTCTATGATTAAAAATGTTAGCTTTTATTAACTTTTCAGAGCTTGATTCCGCGCGCTTTCCCTTTTTTAGGGACTTGCAAAAATCGGAAGGACGGTAAATACAACGGTCTATCCTATTAGGTTGTTGATATACCCTTACCCCCCGAAACAGGCGAAGTTACATTTAGAAGAAATCCATGATTATAGAGCCCAAACATTGGGTAATATGAGGATTTTACGACTGATTTTAAATTCTGACTTTACATTAATTCCTGAGCGTTTCTTAACAAAAATTAATCTTAAAATTGCATAAACAGCTCTAAAAGTAAAAAATTAACAATTAAGTATCACGAATGATAAAACCGGAGAAGATCAAAACTGTAGTTCTATGCCTTTAAATAGTTTGTACTTTTTATGATCCTAGCTGTGAAAATTGGTTTTAGTTGATCCTTTCAAGTTCGTCCGCTATAAGGCTTTGAATCTTAGGATTTCTTAGGAGTCGGCATGATTCTACAGCCGCAGCCTCTTCACTCGCATGTATATATGCTTTTTTATATGCTTCGGTGGCGTTTGAGAAAAGCTCAAAAAAATATTAACTTTTCTTAACTTTTCGTTTTCATGTTCATAGTGCATAACAATATACTAGACATAGATTTATCTACAATCCGTTGCTTTATTCAATCTTAATTCTTTACGGATCATACTTAGCCGCAAAAGATAAAATAAAACCCTATCTCTAAAGTAGTTGGCATTATAAAATATATCATCTCAATTAGGGGGAGATAATGAAAAAGGCCGTAAGTGTTTTATTTTTTCTTCTTATTTGCTTTGCGATAGGTGCGCAAACAATCGAATATACCATTTTATCATTCTCTACAGGTCCTTCAACACGAGAAATTGCTATTGCTCTAAACAATCAAGCCGCAAGGGGCTGGGTACTCATATCCGCATACGCAAGCCCTGATGGTACTCACTATTATGTCATGGCTAAACGATATTAGACTTTCCTAACGATTTTACAATAACCGCTTCGGCGGGATTCTTGCCTCTTTTTATGTCTCCGAAAACTCCGGGAATTCATCTATCCAGGCATTAAGTGTAGAGACATGTATGCCTGGATAGACTGATAGTTCCTTCCTCGTCATCCCTAACAGTCAATAGCTTTATGCGTCCCTGCAATACTACGGCTTATATTCACTCTTGCGCCCACACGATTACATTACTCGGCGGGCTTTCATTTGCCCCCCCTACCTTTGCCCCGGCCTGCTGCAGGCCCATCGCGCGGTGCAGACGGCCATTACCATCTAATATTTACATTTTCAAACTCATCAAAAGCCCCGAAGTCTGCCCTGATGTTTTCATTGAGTAAAACCACAATAACGATGGTTGAATCCGATATTCTGACGCACTCATACGGTTCAACATTCGCTATCGTTCCAGACAGCATCATGTGCTGTCCGACACCATATAATTGAGTAGCAAGAGCGCGGAAAATGGTATCCTGTGTGGCCGTATCAGCGACAAGCGTTCCTAGGGGGGGGGCCGTTGATAGGAATATCTACGTCGTATGCTATCAATGAACACCCGCAGAGAAGGATAATTAAAATCATGGTAGCTATTTTTTTCATTACGGACTCCCTAAATATTTCAAGAGCCCGGAATTCTGCGCAACCTGTAATCTAAAATTACTTACGTATATCGTAATCCCTGCCGAACCCTTAACATACAACTGAACTAAATCACCATCAGCAACACTAACATCATTGGTGTATGTCGTTGGCGAAGTACCTAATTTTGGTTGCTCTGTTCCCTCAACAGCAACTCCGTTTATATATATTTTTCCATATACTGTTGTACTAGAACTGCTTGAAGATAAATCATACGAAACTCTAATTGTTCCACTAGCACAAAATTGTAATTCCCTTGCCTTTCCGTAAAAACTTGATTGGAAGCCACTTACGGTTGCATCAAGTCTCCTCACCACGTTTGTTCCTGCTGTGTAACCAGATAAAACCAATTCACTCAACGTCGCTTTCCCTGTTACCGTGATATTGTCAAAAAATCCTGAAACGACTTTTAGGGCGAGGAAAAATGCCGCATTCGCGGCTATCGCGCCAAAGAACGTAAACCCATCATCGCCAGATTCAAGCGTTGTTGCCGCAAGATCATTGAACGCGGCGGCGAGGTATGCACCATATTGTGCATCGTTCGTTGGCACGTCGTCCCATGCGGTCGTGTAGCGCCTGATTTTTTTTGGCGTCGTATTGTTTCGGAAGTAATAGTCACCACTATGCATTCCGCTCGTGGGGTCAGCAGTGAGCGATCCGAGATACTTCGGCGCATAGGTCGAGATATCCGCTGGGACAATTTGCGCGGCCCCGTCAGCAATCCATGATGTCGTATAGACGTACCATTGTCGCGTGTCGAGCTGATAAACTGTATCGCCATAGATCATGCCGGCCAGAGCGGCGAGCGCTGTGGCGTTGGCTACGTCAGCGTATCTTTTTGGGGTAATTCGCGTTGAGTTCGCTATGGTGATTGAGGCGCCGGCCACGGTGGCCCTATAAAGAAGGGAGGCGTCGAGGAACATATCGCCTATTTCTGCAGTCGCCTGAGCAAGCGCCAAGGTTGCGAAGAGCGTTGATTTTCCGTCAGCCGTTTCCTGTGCAGTTGAGGCGGCAGCGAGCGCTGCCGCAATGTCGGAATCAGAGAGCTTCTGCCACGAATACAAGCCTTCTGAAACCATAAATCGATAGGCGTATCCAGTCGCCGTATCGTAGTAGAGGTCTCCCATGTGAGCATCTTTGAGCGCTGTGGTCGTCCAATCAGAAGCCGGAAGATTTACAAGAGTCGGAACGCCCGACCGAAACCATGATGTGATATTGCCGTCGATTTGTGACTGCAGGGCCGAAGCAAGGCCGTCGGCGTAGGATTTTGCTGCATTGGCTTTCGTTGTCGCATCGGCGGCGGCCGCGGCCAGGTTCGCAATAGATATCGCCCCGGGTATCGCCGATTCAGCGCTATAGTAGTTCGCCCGTACCGTTTCCCATGCGCTATGGTCAATGTCAATCGGATCCGGCCATTTGGCGAGCAAAAGGAGTCCGGGGGTCGTGTACAGATAGGCGTAAAGCGCATTATAGGCATCATCGAGCGCGACGACTGAGACCCCGGCGGCCACCGCGTCAGCCCGTACCTGCCAGTAGCTTCCGAGAGCCGCGCCATCTTGGTCAATCTCGGAGAACCACGCAAGGATTCCTGGCTTCTCTTGGGGATTTATCACGCCGTCTGCCGCGTACTCGTTCAACAGGTCGGCCCATACGAATTTCTTTTCAACGCCGATCGCGGTATAGCCGTCTATCTCCGCCGAAGTGAGCGGGCGATTGTAGGCTATGTTTTCATCGACCGCGGTATGAACTAAAGAGGTGATGTCGGCGTGCGGGGTGAGTTTGAAAAGGACTTGTGAAATGTTTTCCGGGCCGACAATCCAGGAGCCTACCATTACCGAATCAATCCAGAGCTCTGCCTGAGTACCGTTGTGGTTCACGACTGCCGCGTACCATTCGTCAACAAGCAGCCCCGCGACTTCCCAGCGTTTGAAGGTGCTGTCTCTGTTCCAAACTTCGACGATCAGGAGGTTTGAATATGCTTCATGCCCGGCGACCCCTGAGACGATGCAAAGCGTCTTCCCGAAGGCCCAGCCGGTCGAAAGATCAGCGTCGCCCATATTGCATGAGAAAGTCCCCGTCTCGTCGATCTGTAGGGCCTTCCCGCGAGAGCCCGCGATGATTGAGACGTCAGCGACCGCCGCATGATGGCCTTTTCCTGAATTGTCCACAGCCACGGCGCCCGAGACGTTTCCGTCGTCAAAGGAATGATGCGCGAGGATCCCTGGGCTTTGCGGCTGGACAGCAGAGGGAACCGAAGGAATCGGGACCGGCAGGCCGTCCACGGTACCGCCAGGAGAGACAATTCCGGGCTTTGTGATATGAGAATCCCACGCGGGGATCGTTCCAGAATCGGCGGTATGGACCCCAGGCGCCTCGTCTACGAAGTAGAGAGTATAATTCCCTTCAGTGTCCGAGGGTGCCATGCCAACGACGATACAGCGGGCGAAAACGCTTCCTGTCTCGCCGAAGAAAAGGTGATCGCCGGCCTGGACCGGATCTTCGGAAGGGATCACTTCGGAGAAGGCGACGGTATAATTCTCGCCCGGTATCGTGGTAATCGTTCTGGTATACTGCGTCCCGAGTTGGGAAATAACGATGATCTGATAGGTCTTGCCCGCTTCCATGATAAGCGCGTTGTTGACCGTAATCCCGACGATATCCCCAACTTCATCAAGAGAAACAGACTTCACCCAGGCGTCAGCAATGCCCCAGAGGGATGTATCATAGGTAACACCTATTAGGTCGCCAGGCTCGCAGATGATGCCGATTGCGGGGGCCTCGAGCGAATAGATGGCGGGCCGCAGCCGGGACGACGCCATGCGATAGCGGCCATGCTTCCATACATTATCGCCATCAACGACGAAGGGAATGCTGATGGTCTCGAAGCGTTCGGCGTTCGCCTCGGTATACCCGTCGTCGTAGACTTCGCGCTCGTCGGTATCGTAATCCTGGTCCGAGTTTTTGAACTGTGCGCGGAAGGCGTGCGGGCGGTCAGGGTAATCCTGCTTCCAGGTGAAATTCCGGGAGTTGTGCGGGCCAAAGAACTGCACGATGGTCGTTTTTTCGTTGTCGATGATGACCGAATAGGCCGCGTCCCTATATGTGGGGCTTGCCCGTCCCGTGATTCCTACGGCAAGAAGTATGTCTTCCAGCTTTGAGAAGGAATCGATGACGCCATCACACGCCCAGCCCTTAGTCGCGCAGTAGGCATACCATTCTTCGAACGCCGGCCAGTAAATCTCGGCATCGGGCGCCGGGTCAGGGTTTGAGGCGCCGCGCATGAGGCTTAAGTACATAGCGGCGGGATTTGACGAAATGGCCGACGTCGCCCAATGGGCCGCGCCTGAACCAAGGCCGTCCCACACTGGGATAAGGCTTTCCGCGATACATGAGAGTTTCCCGATTGCCCCGGATATCGTGTCATTCGCCCTAATAGCGAGGCCCAATATTACGCCATACTGCAGCTCGTCGGTCGCTATGATATCTTGGCTCGGGCGAACAGAACGCAAGGCGGTCCAGCGCACAAGGTCAACCACAGCGTCATCGGTTGAGTCAGCGGTGATGCGCTTGAGCATTACTTCATACTCGCCCGTCGAAGAGTATTGAGAATCGGTGGACAGAATAGTCTTTGCAACGTTGAATCTTATGACGGTTGACTTCGCCCGCTTGATTGAATTGGACCCGGAATCAAAATATCCCAAGAGGGGAGCAGAAGCCCACGCGGTTGTCGCGCCCTTCGCGCGGTACCTGGCTTCGGTCTTGACCTCGACGCTTCCTTTCCCTGATTGGAGGCTTTTATAGAGGCCGGAGAAGGTGATATCGACAGATATCTTTTCGCACTTCGCGGTCGTCTCTCGGACGTATTCTTCGCCCGAGTAGAGCGTCAATCCGGGATTTTCTTCATGAATAACATAAGGGAATAGGGTAGGAGCGTCCCCGCCTTGCCTGATTTCTAGGTCTACACCTTCGAAATGCTCGATATCGGTAATAAGCCCGCTTCGAACGTCAGAAACGTTAGGCGACAGAAGTGTGTTACCGAGCTTTATATTTGAAATCTTCAACGGCCCGAAGCCGACGAGGTATTGAACAAGAATATCCTGATACTCGCCATCGGTGCCCGAGATTCTTGTCGCCGCGCAGAGCTGTCGTGGGGTGGTCTTCGTTTTTCCGAGAATGATCGGCGTCCCCGCCCACTTTGCGGCCTGATTCTGCCCGGCGGAAACTCCGTAAATTGTGTCGTCGTTGAGGTTAAAATCAATACCATTAAGAGCTGCTGTCCAATATGTAAGCCCGGCAAGGCCGGCACCCATTCCAGACAACCACAGCGAGGCTCCGCCAGTGAACGGCGCGAGAGCTATGCCGGCGACAACCATCAGGCCGCCTAATACGTAATTACCAAAGCCTTCACCTTGCGGAATGACTTTGATGATGACGTGATCGCCTGGTTTGACCTTGTAGTCGTATTTTTCTAAGGGGACGATATTCGCGTTGACGATGACAACAGGCTCGCCGTGCTTCACGCGAGAAGCAATGATATCGCTGATCGCCGTACCTTCGTCAACGAGGAAGATGTCACGCTCAGAGGCTTTGAGCGGGTGCAGATGCGCGATGATTTGGACTTTATACACGGTAGTATCCCTCGATGCGCGTTCGCCATTTCATCGAATCCACCCGCTCCACACAGGAGTTGTGAGGCGCGAGTGTGTGCAGAAATTCGCCATTCCCGGCATAGAGGCCAAAGTGCCAGAGTGTCCCGCGAAGGACGGAGAAGACGATATCCCCAGGCTCAGGGACCGCCACCTGAACGCCATTCACGAGGGGAATGAGTTCATCGAGAATCTCGGCATGACTGATTTCAAGGAAAACAGGGAGCGAGAAAGCCCCCTCGATAGTGCTTATTCCGGCGATGGTCGGCTGCGTGATGGATCTCATGGCATAGTCTCCAAATATCTCATTGTATAACAAAGACTAAATTACTGTAAAAAGCGGGAGTTTTCGGGCTGCTACTACCTCGCCCGATCTCTCCCGCAACGGCCCGTTCACGCTATGACGCGCAGTCACTTTCTGGCACGGTCCTTTTCGATCCTACAATCGCCGATCCCCCTTCACTAAAAACTTGGTTCTTTGCTCAATTTTTCTATGCTCAACGCGCATTTCTTGCATGCTCCGCCCTCCTGCATAGATTTTCCCCTTCCCTCTTGTCTCGCGGAGCGCCAATGCCTTTCCTGTGCGGATTCTTACCCATCCTAAAAGGCCACAAATTACAGGTATCTGCAGGACAATTCCGGACTGCTTTGCATGTCCCGGAACATTGGAGGCAGTAGCCCCTAATGGACTTTAGCGGTGATTTTGTAAGCTTCTTCTCCTTATCCATCACTACGCTCCTTTTCAGTAAAAGCGAACATGTTCACCATCAAACCTGAGGTCCACACAGCCAGTTCGCCCATGCCGATTCTTTGCAAGGTTTGCCAGCACCTTGTCTGGAATATCACTTTCCCCTTCTTGTGTTTTTGCGTCCGGACGATGAAGAAGGAGGACACGATCAGCGTCCTGTTCCAATGAACCTGAATCCCGCAGATCCCCGAGTGTCGGCTCTGAGCCGTCCGCCCCGCGGCCAAGCTGCACACATAAAACGATTGCTATCTTGAGTTCTTGGGTAAGCAGTTTTAGCGCTCTCGAGATATCGCCGATCTTTTCCCACCTCGGTGCCTTGTTGTTGGTTCCAAGGTCGAGGAGGCCGAGATAGTCTATAAATGCGACAGAAAGCCCATAAACAGCCTTCTCTCGACGAATCCGGGACCGTAGAAGGGAAAGATCATGCCGCCCGTCATAGATCGCCAGCGGGGCCGCCCTGACGCGCTCCATTCCATCCATGACTATCCGGACACCATCAGAATCAAGGCGCCCCTCCCGGATCTCCCTTAGGGTGGCAACCTTCTCCTGAGCGAGAAGACGGTCGATCATCTCGGCCTGGAGCATTTCGAGGGAGAAATATGCGGTTCGCAATTTAAGATCGAGAGAGCAATGTTTCGCAGCCTGAAGAGCCATAGCGGTTTTCCCGCATCCGGGGCGCGCGGCGATAATGAATACTTCCCCAGGGTGAATAGGACCAGAGAGGACGTCGATCGCGCGGATTCCTATCCCTATCTCTACAAGAGTCCTGGAGCTTCGCTGCATGATCCGGGTATTCAATTCATCAGCCCATTGCGGAAGGACGGCGGCGAGGCTCTGATCTACAGATTCGGCACATAGCTGCATTGCGGCCGTAACATTCTGGAAAAGCTGATCCGTAACCTGGGAAGCGTCCATATCCCGCTTTTGTAGGCTTTCAGTGGCCGAACTGAGGGCAAGGCGGAGCGCGGAAGTCCGGCGGCTTTCCCTGAGCTTCTCAGCATAAAAGGCAGCATTCGCGGGGCTCTGGTGCCCAATTTGAGCGAGAATAGCGACAAGATCCGCGCGGCCCCTGTGCTGCAGTTCATCAAGGACGGTGATATCGTCCGGCCGCCGACCTGAGTTCCTGACGGTGAAGATAGCTTCGGCAATCGTGCGAAGCGTTGGATTGGTGAAAAGCTCAGTGTTGAGGTTTTCGCGTTCGATGATTCCAGGCGTTGAGAGGATTTGGCCGATTAAGACCTGTTCATAGTCTAGAGCGTCGGTTTGGGTGTTAATGGCTCGCTCCTTTCAAGATGTCGGCGACGAGGTAGTCACACGAAGGGCAAGCGATTTCCCCGGCAGGGATAATCGTCTTACATTTCGGGCAGGGCATATCCTTGGAAGCAAGAGGAAGTGTATTTGAAGCAGAAGGAGCAGAGAGGGGGCGAGGCTTTACGCGATCGATAACCCATGAACGGATAGCCGCGGCGTCGGATTTGTATTTCTTCCCGTGTGCAAGCTTATAATCGGCCAATGCCTCAATAAGGCGGGCAGTCTGTTCTTCGCCATACTTGCCAACAAGGTCGGAGTATTCCTTATCGGTGAGGAGAACCGCTCCCTCCTTCCCGAAAGGTTGCTTCTTTGCCTTCTTGCCATTTAGGGAGGGCTCTGTGCCCCCCTCAGAATCAGAATCAATATCAGAATCAATATCAGAATCAGAATCAGAATCAATATCAGAATCAGAATCAGAATCAATATCAGAATAGTTCGAAGGGTATGCATATCCTTCGATATGATATCTATACCCTATCGATACCATATAATTGACTATCTCAATGGGAAGTACTTTCAGGATCGCATCAATCCCGAGCTTAATCTTTGATCTTTCTTCGGCCTTTTGATGCTGCGGCCAGGAGGGAAGGATCATGTATTCTTCATAGAGAAAAGCCTTTCCCGCTTTCTGAAACTTTGAAAGTATTTGCTCTATCGTACTGGTATTTAATCCAGTATCGAAGCAAATTCTTCTGATCGTGATCTTATATACTCCCGCAATATTCGTAAGAGAATTTGTCATCAAATAGAGGTAGAGGAACTTTTCTAGAGGCTCCAGTGTTTGAATCCATTCGTCATCCCAAAAGGATGTGGAGATATACCTTTGGGTGGCCATCACACACCTTCTTGATTGACGAAGGCCGTATTTTCTGGAGGGTGATGAGAAAAAACCCCGGCTTCTTTGTGGTTTTTTTTAGGCATGATATGCCCCGCTTCTTACATAGATTTTATCTTCGCGGTTCTTTTTATGTTCGCTGCGGAGAGACCAAGACACCCATTGCGCCACGTCTTCGGGTCGTTGTTGAAGCGCTGCTTCTGCTGGCATTTGGAATGCTGTTTCAATCAGATCCCTGAGCACCAAGCTTCGATACCGCGGACTTGGAGAAGTGCGGATCCGGCTATTAATAGCCAATAGATAATCCGAATCGGTGGCGGAAGCGATAAGCGAGTATTCCCTATTTCTTAATACATATCGAATAGCGGAGATTGTAGATGCTGAGAAAGTATCCAGAGCAATACCAGATCCCGGCTTGTTATCCTCCGGGCATTTCTTTATATTGATTATAAGATTTTCTTTGTTCGTCGTTCTCTGCACAATCCCCGGCTGGTCTCCGGGGATTTGTTTTTCTGGTAGGTTCATGCTGTCAGCGCTCCAGAAAGCACCCGACGCTTACCTTTCGGACAATTTAGGATTTCATCTGCTTTTTCAGCTATTTCATAGTCGGCAGCCTTCCTTCCGCGGGCAATGAATTTTTCAATATCAGATTCAAGAAACATCGCCCGGCCACCAGTAGGCTTATGATAAGGAATCTTCCCGAGGTGCATGAGCTTATACAGGTAGCTTGGCTTGTAGGGAAGACGCTGTAGGGTTTCTTCGAAAGTAAGATATTGGTTTACTCTTTTTGTCTCGTCCATGCTTTTTTCTCCTTGCATGGACAAAGTTAAACCATTCTCTAATAAAGAAAAATTCCGTATTCGTTCCGTTTTTATTCGTTACTATTCCGTTTTCGTTCCGTTTTTGTTCTACTGCTTTATTACCTTACGGGTTGCCCCCGTGCTTCTGTTATTTTTTTCGCGAGAGTAGAAGTAGTATATAGTTTTTCTTTCCCATCCTTCTTGTCAGTGTATTTAAGAATGCCTTGAAACATTTTCATATTTACGGGGAGGTTAGCTCTTAAAATAAGCATAAGGTAATCCAGAAGGTTTGTTATAATCGTGTATGTGCCGTCGTCGTTTTTCTCAAGATGATTATTCTTAAGCCCAATTATGAATTGCTCTGGTATAATGGGCTCCATGTTTGCAGCCGTGACAATGGGCTTAATTGGTGCTTCCGGAATGGATTCCCTATAAACTCCATCACTTCCGATGTCAATGCCGAGTTTTGAACAGAGTAAGGTCCTCGTTGCCATTAACTCTAGGGCTTCTACAAAAGTATACCCATTAAGATACGGTTCAATTCTTTTTCTTAATAGTTTATATTTTCTTTGGTCATCGGCTAGATCATCATTGAGATTTAAGGCATCAACAAATACTCCATGAATTGAATCATAATCAATATTTGCTTTCTGTAAATTATGGTCGAAGCCTAAAATTATTGCATTGATTTCTCCTATTGCACGCTCAGTGTTCATGACTCCTCTAGCAATGGCTTGCTCAATCTCAAGAGCGGAAAGACCTGTCCTATCCTTTCGTGGAGTCTTCGCTTTTCTCTCTTCCTTCTTCATGTGTACCATAATAAGAGCATGTAATTCCTTTAATCTCATCCGTTCGATTATTAAACTTTCATATCCGTATTTCTCTATCATATCGGGGCGCCATACGGTTTCATCATTCCATACTTTTAAAGGCACAGAATCAAAAATCATACGTTCAACGCCAAAATCGGAAGCATTCACCTCCAATAAGGCTTTATCATCATTAATCTCTTCTCGCTCTAATTTTAGCCGAATTTCAGTATCAGAAAGAAACTCCCTCTCAGCAAATCTCTTTTTGACTGCGTTGCTGTTAATTGTTTTTTCTTTTGTTTCAATAATATCCAATAACTCAAGTTTAAACTGGACTAATTGTTTCACATATAAAAAACTAACATCTATATCTATAAGGTTTTCAATAAATTTAGGAATAGAAAACTTTGAAGATTCATAGATATCTTTTTCAGCTTTAGGTATCGGTAATTTCTTGAAATTTTTAGGATCTCCATCCATGTAAGGACCGGAATGATTAAAAAATGCCAGTGTTGTTAATGCTGTATCCCCAAAAGTATCATGAAGTTTTTGATCAATAGAGACTAATTCCACCTCTACTTCTCCAAGAGCTCGCTCTTCTGTTATTTTCTTGCTCACAAATGCTTGCTTGACCTGTAACAGGTTCATGTATTGTTCTCTTCCATTTTTTTTAATGGTATTATTTTCGTTTTCGATCTCGCCAGAAGTGCTATTTGGCTCACAAAGTGTTTTCAATAAAGACCTTAAGGATAATAGAGCTCTTTGAATTGTTGTTATTTTTGCCATCTGTTCACTGATCTCTAGAACCTCTGGTGTCGTTGGTTGTGAGCTGGCGGAAAAAGAAGGTTCATCAGGGAGTACGGCGATCGGTTTGGTAATTTCACGGAGGCGAAGCATTAATTCTTCAGGAGCGCCATGGAAATAACCAGTAGTAAATAGATCATCCTCAAGTTCAATTATTGTAGCTTTGGCTTCCCCTATTGCTTGTTCTTTTGTGAGCTTGCCACGCTCAAGGGCTGCCCTTATTTCAATATCGGTCATGCGTTACCGCCTTCAGCTTGTTCTGGCATTTTAATAATTTGGGGTTTTCTATTTAGTTCGATCTCAGGCAGCGATGCCATAATTTCTCGCGCCCGGGGATCAATAAGCTGTAGGTAAACAGTCGTCATCTGGATATTGTTATGACCGAGCAAGCGAGAGACAGCGTAGAGGTCGCCGGAAGCTGCAAGGGTCATCATGGCGAAGCTATGGCGCCCCGCATGCCAGCCAAACGGATGATCAATCCCTGCTCTTTTCCTCAAGGCAATCAAGGGCTGATGTACATTCACAGATTCCGTGGCAGTTAATCTAGGGAAGATCAGCTCGTCAGGTCGATGTATACGCCCGTCATTGATGAGCTTCCAAGCAGTAGGACAAAGTGGAATTGAAACAAGTTCTCCTGTCTTGTTCTGCTGCTTTACAATCGCCGGCATTTGATCGTGGCGGATATCGCCATAGCATAGGTTTTTTATATCACTGAGCCGAAGACCAGTAAAACAGGCGACAAGGAACCCTTTTTTACATTGTATTGAGAGCTCCCCGCCTTCCACTTGTGCATCTGCCATCCTTTGAATCTCCGCTATAGTCAGGTATGGCTTCATCTTCTTGGGGATCCTTATTTTTTTTGCACCTTTTGTTGGGTTATGATCCAGTAATCTTCCTCGCACAGCACGGTTGAGCAAGGCTTTTAGAGCTTCAAGGTAATGTGATGCGGTCGCGGGGCCGAGAGCCTCTTGGGCGAGCAGGTTGGCTCGGTAGCCGTCGACGAAGATCTCATCAACATCGCATACCAAAACGGCGCCGGCATATGGTTTTAAATACTTTATGCTTTTCGGAAGATGCATTTTTTTGTCATATTGCTTGGCTATCTCTTCTGCATACTCAACAAGAGATTTATGAGAGGCTACGGGGTCGAGGAGCTGGAAGCGCCCCGCGGCGAGCTGCAGCTCTCTTTTTGTCCGAATATCCTCCGCAAGCCTCCAAGCTTCTCGCTGGCCGGTTCTATCTCCGGGGAGAGAAAAACCGAGAGCTTCGAGCTTCCTTGTCCCTCGGTAATGGATATCGAGGTAAAAGTACTTGCCGGCGCCCCGAACTCTGATTTTTACACCCATTGCAGTCCTCAACATAGAAGGTTCTTTAAGTGACGCTTATGATGCTTCTATGTTACGGTTACATAGTAGTATAGGGTCAACTAGAAGTAAATAGAGAAAAAGAAAGAATAGATAGAAATTCAGACTATACCCAATAAATAAAGGCAAAACGTACATTTACCCCAATAAAAAAGGCTCCCTTTCGGAAGCCTAAAAATTGCCCGGAGGGGGACTTGAACCCCCATGCTTTCGCACTAGAACCTGAATCTAGCGTGTCTGCCAATTCCACCATCCGGGCGAGCGGAGCCTGATAACGCGGAGTGTATTTTTACCGGTACGGGGGCGCTCTGTCAAGCACTCGGATGCGTTTCGCGCCAACTGAAGGCTATTTCAATACTTGATACCATGGTTTCAAATTCGGCTTTTCTCAACTTGCTAGATTTGACATCCCAGGGTAGTATGATCTCGATGCGTAAAGTGGAGCGGAATTGCCTGCGCTTATCCCTTCCGGCAGGCAAAAAAACCATGGAGACACTATGAAACTTTCAGCCTGGAATCGCGACATGAGCGGTTTTGATTACCTGTCCCTGCTTGTCATCGACATTGACGGCAGGCTTCGCGCGGTGAGCCTTCCCGCGAATTACGCGAGCGAAAAAGTACTGAAAAAGGGCATCGGCTTCGACGCTTCCAACTTCGGTTACGCGAAGGTTCATTCTTCCGACATGGTGGCAGTGCCCGACCTGGATACCGCTTTCATCGAGGAGAAAGAAGGTTTCAGGATCCTTCACGCCTTCTGTAGCGTAAAAACGACGGATGAACTGCCTTTCGCCCATTATCCGAGGGAGGTGGCGGCGGCCGCGCTGGAGAAGGTAAGGCAGAGCGGCGTCGGCGATGATGTCATGCTGCTCGTCGAACTGGAATTCTATGTGTTCGACAGCGTGAAATATTCGACGACGGTCGATCATTCTTATTATTTCGTCGAGAATTCCGAGGGTATCGGAGAGGAATCCGAGGATGCGCCGAGGGTGGGGCTTTCGAGGGCGTATCATCTTTCGTCGCCTGACGATCGCTATCAACTTCTGCGCAACAGGGCGGTGCAATCGATGATCGACGCGGGAATTCCCGTAAAATACCACCACCACGAGGTGGGTTCCTCCCAGCTCGAGATCGAGCTGGATTTCATCTCGCTGAAAAAGGCAGGCGACCTGGTGACGCTCGCTCAGTGGATTCTCCGCAACGAGGCGGCAGAACTCGGGCTTTATGTCACCTTCATGCCCAAACCGATGTATAAGATCGCGGGCAGCGGCATGCATGTGCATCAGTTTATCGTGAAGGACGGCGCGTCCGCCTTCCCGGGCGAGGGACTCTACGGGCTCTCGAAGACGGGGCTGGCTTACACCGCGGGCATTCTTTCCCACGCGCTTTCGGGCTCCCTTCTGGCCTTCTCGAATCCCTCGACGAACTCCTACCGTCGCCTGGTGCCAGGCTATGAGGCGCCGGTGAGCGCGACCTTCGCCCAGGGGTCGAGGGCCGCCGCGGTTCGCATTCCCGGGTATTTGGGCAAAGGCGAGGCGCGCATAGAGTTCAGGACCGGCGACGCCACGGCCAATGTCTACTATTTCATCGCGGCCATGGTGCTTGCGGGTCTGGACGGGATCCGGCGCGGGCTCGATCCTGTTGCTATGGGTTTCGCTTCCGACAAGGTTACGCCGAAAAACACCTTCCCGACGGGGCTTTATCATGTTCTGGCGGGGCTCCGCAAGGATAAAAAGTACCTGGAAGGCATCTTCCCCGAAGAGCTCATCGCGGTGTGGACCGAGCGCAAGTCCAAGGACGCCGAATATGTCTACAACGCTCCCGTTCCGCAGGAATACGAGCTTTACTTCTGATGGGGAAGCCAGTTTT
>Ga0310040_1000997_pt1 | contig 22641 bp, 21 predicted proteins | sample EPASupsiteHSE623_FD_200237 | JGI IMG/M metagenome (GOLD analysis project Ga0310040, IMG submission 200237) | Bioremediated contaminated groundwater from EPA Superfund site, New Mexico - Sample HSE6-23 (v2) (version 2) | ecosystem: Environmental > Aquatic > Deep subsurface > Groundwater >... | reverse complement strand
AACCACCCCCGGCCGGGTACCAGCTTCTCCCTTCGGGATCTACAGCAGTTTTACCCCATTGATAACCAGTTCAAGCTGGCTGTTCAAAAAGTTGGCCGCCCGCCGGCACAACAGCATCTTGGTCATGAATATCTCAAAATAGTCCATTACTGAACAGATTTTGGTGTCAATTGTCAGAGACAGAGACACCTTTCTTGCCTCCGGATCCACATTCAGGGCCGCTTTGCGCACCGCATAGTTTACCCGGTCCCGGGTTGTGAAGGTTGCTGCATCCTGTTTCCGCACCCTGGACTTATCCACATCACATTTGTCGGCCAGAATAACAGCGGCACTGACGCTGTTGACCGGGTTCCCGGTGTGTTCCTCATGATTGCCGATGGCGGCAATAACTACGGCTACCTCCTCCGGATCCATTGCCATCTCCGTTAACAGCGTGTACACCAGGACCCCCCCGCTGGGCCCGTGGCCGTACCGGGTGACAACATTGCCAATGTCGTGCAGGTACCCGGCAACCGCCGCCAACTCGGCTTCACGCCGGGGGTAGCCCAGGGTATCGAGAATTTCGAAACTGAGGCTGGAAACGAGGTTGGCATGACGCTCATCATGAACAATTGCCCCCATCGCCCCCAGGTAGTTATTGGCTTTCTCCATGAGCACCATAATTCGGTCATTGCTCTTTATGTCGGTGACGTTAATCAACCACGACACCCCCTGTTACCGTTTCCCGGTCACCAGCGCCCGGCTGCCGATATCCCTCCGGTAATGCATCCCTTTAAAGGAAATACCGTCTACTGCTGCATAGGCCAGCCTCTGCGCCTCGGCCAGTGTGCTCCCCAAGGCGGTTACGCCGAGAATGCGGCCGCCGTCAGTTACCAACACCCCATCGTTCCACTTAGTTCCCGCGTGAAACGCCATCACTCCGGGGCGGTCCCCCTCCAACCCCTGGATAGGGTCGCCCTTGGTGTAACTGCCAGGGTAGCCCCCGGCCGCCATCACCACACAGACCGCGGCCTCCGGGTTCCACTCAATCGATATCTTATCGAGGTGGCCGTCGTTTACAGCCTCCATTATGTCCACTAAATCTGTTTTCAACCGGGGAAGAACCACCTGGGTTTCCGGGTCGCCGAACCTGGCGTTGAACTCCAGCACCTTCGGGCCGTCACCGGTAAGCATTAGCCCGGCGTAAAGAACCCCGGTGTAGAGAATCCCCTCGGCAGCAAGAGCCTGGACCGTGGGCAGCAGGATCCGCTCCACCACCGTCTGGTGGGTTCCCTGGTCATAAACCGGCACCGGGGAATAAGCACCCATCCCTCCGGTATTCGGCCCCTGATCGTTATCAAATACCCGTTTGTGGTCCTGGGCGGGCACCATCGGCACCACCGTCCGGCCATCGGTGAAGGCCAGAACGCTGACCTCCTCCCCTTCCAGGTACTCTTCCACCACCACGCGGTTCCCGGCAGCGCCAAAAGCGCGCTCTTCCAGAATGAGCCGCACTGCCTCCAGGGCTGTCTCCTGGTCGTGAGCCACAACCACACCTTTCCCGGCCGCCAGCCCTTCCGCTTTAACCACGCAGGGAACGCCGTGCTTCTTGATGTAGCAGCGGGCCTCGTCCGAGTTTGAAAAGGTGGCATACCCCGCGGACGAAATGCCGTACCGGGCCATCAGGTCCTTGGCAAATACCTTGCTCCCCTCAATGTTGGCTGCCTCCCGCCCGGGGCCGAAAGCAGCCAACCCCGCTGCCCGGAACCGGTCGGCAATCCCCAGCGTCAGCGGCCCTTCGGGCCCTACGATGGTCAGGTCAATCCGTTCCTTGCCGGCGAAGGCGAGAAGGCGTTCAATATCGTCAGCCGCAATACTCACGCATTCGGCCATCTGGCTGATGCCGCCGTTTCCCGGGGCACAGTAAACCTTTTCCACCCTGGGGCTCTGGCGCACCTTCCAGACCAGGGTATGCTCCCGGCCGCCGCCGCCGATCACCAAAACCTTCAAACCATTCTTTTTCATGGTATCACCACTTATCTATTTGAATGTTCCTGTTCAAGGCTTAATCAAGGCTGTACTCTTAACCCGCCGGCCTAGGAGTCTGCTGCAAAATATGTTTTAAGTATATGATTTCTATAATTTGACTCAAACAAAAGACGTGTTGAAAAAGCTCCAGATGCTAGGCGCATCAAGCATTCGCAGCGATGGCGTACTAAACGTACGTCGAGCAAGAATGCGCAGATGGAACAACGTAGATGGACTTTTGCAACGGTCTCCTAGTGCCGGAAATGGCGCATACCGGTCAACACCATCGCCATCCGGTGTTCGTTAGCCGCGGCGATTGATTCGTCATCCTTGTTGGAGCCGCCTGGCTGTATGATTGCGGCAATGCCGTACGATGCCGCCAGATCAACCGTGTCCCGAAACGGGAAGAAGGCATCTGACGCCAGCATCGCCCCTTGGCACCGGTCCCCGGCCTGCTTGAGGGCGATTTCCGCCGCCCCGACCCTGTTCATCTGGCCCGCGCCGATCCCCAGAGTGCATCCGTCCTTGACAATCACGATGGCGTTCGATTTAACGTGTTTGACAACCGCAAAGCCGAACTTCAAGTCCGCCATTTCGGCCCCGGTCGGCTTTCTGTCAGTAACAACCCGCAGCTGGTTCTCGATGATGGTCTCTCTGTCCACGTCCTGGACCAGGAACCCCCCGGAAACGGTTTTGATCAAAGGCTGGGTTTCCCGCCTCCGGCCGCCGGCCACAAGCACCCTCAGGCCCTGTCTTGCCTTCAGAATTTCCAGGGCCTCCTGATCGCACCCGGGTGCAACGACGACCTCAAGAAAGGTCTTTACCATCTCGGCTGCAGTTTCCGGGTCGAGGGGCCGGTTCAACCCCACAATGCCGCCAAAAGCGGACACCGGATCCGCTTTATAGGCCTCCCGGTACGCTTCCACAAGGCTGGGCCTCACCGCCACCCCACAGGGGTTCGTATGTTTAATAATTACCACCGCAGGCTGCTCAAATTCCCCGACCAGATCCCAGGCTGCCTCCGCATCCACAATGTTGTTATAGGAGAGTTCCTTCCCCTGCAGGATTCGCCCCCCCGCGATCCCGGTCTCCGGGCCGGGGCAACGGTAAAATGCCGCCCGCTGTTGGGGGTTTTCCCCGTAGCGCAGGTCCATTATTTTGCGGCCGCTGACCGCACACTCTTCCGGCAAATCGGTTTCCGCTGAATCACTTCGACGTTCGCCCACTATTCCCTGCAGATAGGCCGCAATGGCCTGATCATAAGCGGCTGTGTGCGCAAACGCCTCCACTGCCAGCTTGAACCTGAGACCGGCGTCAATTCCCCCGGTCCTCTCCAACTGGTCGAGAACCTCCCCGTAGCGCTCAGGCCGGACAACAACAGCCACCGACTCGTGGTTCTTGGCCGCCGCCCTGATCATGCTCGGCCCACCGATGTCAATATTCTCAATGGCATCGGCGAGTGTCGCGTCGGCCCGGCTCACGGTTTCGCGGAACGGGTAAAGGTTGACCACTACCAGATCAATGGGAGCAATCCCCTGTGACTCAATCTGCTGCAGGTGTTCCGGAACCCGCCTGGCCAGAATCCCACCATGAACGGCCGGGTGCAGGGTCTTCACCCTGCCATCAAGGATTTCCGGAAACCCGGTAACCTCCGAAACCAGGGTTACCTTGAGGCCGGCCCCAGCCAGGGTTTTGGCCGTCCCCCCCGTGGATATAATCTCCAAACCGAGGGCTTCAAGCCCCCGGGCAAATTCGACAACGCCCGTCTTATCCGAGACACTGATTAAAACCCGTTTCGCCATCTCTTTCTTCATTTCTGCCACCTCTAATTCTCCAAGGTTTTAATGAGAACGTCCAACCGCACTTCCCCGTTGACCAATTAACGGACCACCGGGTAACGTGCCGGTTGTTCCGTTGCGGTACAAAAATCGATCTCCTAATCACTTATGTACACCCGCCGCCCGTCCACCCGCACCTGTCCCCGGGCAATCCAGTTCACAACCCGCGGCAGCAGCCGGTGTTCCTCCATCAGGATCCGGTCAGCAAGGGTATCGGCACTGTCGTCGGGGAGCACCGGGACCGCCGACTGGGCGATGATAGGGCCTGAGTCAACCCCTTCATCCACAAAATGCACGGTACAGCCGCTGAAACGGACACCGTAATCTAAAGCCTTTGCCTGGACCTCCAGGCCGGGAAAAGCCGGAAGCAGCGATGGATGAATGTTGATCAGCTTCCGGTGCCAACGGTTCACCAGAAATGGGGATAACACCCGCATGAACCCTGCCATGACCACGAGGTTAACCTGATGCTGCTCGAGCACTGCAGCCAGCGCTTCTTCGAAGAGCTGCCGCGATGGGTAGTCTTCCCGCCGCACAACCGCAGCGGGGATCCCTGCTTGACGAGCTCTTTCAATGGCCCTGGCCCCGGGTTGATCGCTTATTACCACTGCGATCCGGGCGTCGAGCTGTTGGGCGCCGGCGGCATCAATCAGGGCCTGCAGGTTGCTGCCCCTCCCGGAAACCAGCACCCCTATCTTAATTGAATCCCGGCTTGTTAAATAGTCCACCGAACTCACCTCAAGACCACGCCCCCATCCCCCGGCCCGACCTCTCCAATCAGGAAGGGAGTTTCTCCGCATTCCCTTAAGACCGCGGTCACTCCGTCAACATCGGCGGCCCGGACCACCAGAACCATGCCGATGCCCATGTTCAAAGTCCGGTGCATCTCCTGAGTGGAGACCCCCCCCGCCCGGCGGACCAGTTCGAAGATAGGTGGTACGCTCCATGACCCCGCCTCCATAAATGCCGATAGTCCGGCCGGCAGTATCCGGGGAATGTTTTCCACCAGACCGCCGCCGGTGATGTGGGCCATCCCCAGGACCGGAAACGAGCCAAGAACCCTGAGGATCGGTTTGACATAAATCCTGGTCGGCGTCAGCAGGGCTTCCCCGAGGGTTGTCCCCAGTTCCTCCACCTGCCGGTCTAAGGCCATTCCCGCCAACTCCAGGAGAGCCTTCCGCACAAGGGAATACCCGTTGCTGTGCAGCCCTGATGAACCCAGCCCGATCAACCTATCGCCCGCTGTTATTGATGAACCGTCGATGATGGCTGGCCGGTCCACAACCCCAACGCAGAAACCGGCGATATCGTATTCCTCAAGCCCGTAAAACCCCGGCATTTCCGCCGTTTCCCCGCCGATCAAGGCACAACCGGCTTCCCGGCACCCGTCGCTTACACCTTTGACGATGGCCGCCACCTTCTCCGGGACCAATTTCCCCACGGCAAGGTAATCGAGAAAGAAAAGTGGTTCCGCCCCCTGGACGACGACATCGTTTACACACATGGCAACCGCATCGATGCCGATGGTGTCGTGGCGGTCCATCATCATGGCCACACTGAGTTTGGTGCCGACCCCATCGGTCCCGGCCACCAGGACCGGTTCCCGGTAACGGGCCGCATCGAGGGCAAAAAGGCCTCCGAACCCGCCGATGTCATTAATGACACCGGGGCGGAAAGTACTGCGCACATGTTTCTTGATCAATTCCACAGCCTGGCTGCCGGCAGTAATATCCACTCCGGCCTGGGCATAAGTTAACCCACTCTGTTCCGAACCATGCATCTGATTCACCCCCTACCCCAGTTCCAGCACATACTTCCCGTCCTCTTCCGCAGGTGGAACCGGAAGCGGGTAGTCGCCGTTAAAACAGGCGACACAGAACCGGTCACCCGGGCACCCCATGGCTTGGAGCAGCCCTTCCAGACTCAAGTACTGCAGGCTGTCCGCACCGATAAACTCCCGGATCCCCTCCAGGTCGTGAGAAGCAGCGATCAGTTCCGACCGCTCTGAAATATCAATACCGTAGTAGCAGGGGTAAAAAAGGGGCGGTGAACTGACCATCATATGCACTTCCCGGGCGCCCGCCTCGCGGAGCATCTGGACAATCTTGCTGCTGGTCGTACCTCGGACAATGGAATCGTCGACCAGAATGACCCGCTTGCCCTTTATTACCCGGGGCATCGGGTTTAATTTCAACCTGACGCCGATATCCCGCATCTTCTGGGCCGGCTGGATAAAAGTCCGGCCGATATACCGGTTTTTCATCAACCCTTGATCAAATGGGATCCCGGATTCCTGGGCATACCCGGCGGCGGCGGAAGTTCCCGAATCGGGAACAGCGATGACCACATCGGCATCCACCTGCTTCTCCCGGGCGAGCATGCGGCCCATTTCCCGCCTGGCCTCGGTGACGTTGATGCCGTCGATATTGCTGTCCGGCCGGGCGAAGTAGATGTATTCAAAAATGCAGGTTGCCCGGCGCTGCAGGCCCAGTGGCCGGTGGCTGGTCAACCCGTTCCGGTCAATGACCACGATTTCCCCCGGCTCCACGTCACGGACAAAAGTCGCGCCCACCGTATCCAGGGCGCAGGACTCAGAAGCGAGAATGAAGGCATCCCCAAGCCTGCCGATGCACAAAGGCCGGAACCCATACGGATCGCGGACGCCGAACAGTTTATCCTCAACCATCACCAGGAGCGAGTAAGCCCCTTTAAGGTCGATCATGCATTTGATCAGGGCTTCCTCAAGGCTGCTGCGGCAGTAGCGGGCAATCAAGTTGACAACAACCTCACTGTCGGTGGAAGACTGGAAAACAGTGCCGCCACTGAACAGTTCCCGGCGCAGTTCCACCACGTTGCTAAGGTTGCCGTTGTGGGCCAGGGCAATCATTCCCTTCGCCCATCGGAACACCAGGGGTTGGGCATTGATCAGGGAACTGGCTCCGGTTGTCGAGTAGCGAACATGGCCCACGGCGAGCTGCCCCGTCATTTTGTCCAGGGTGTCCTCGTCGAACACTTCCGCCACCAGCCCCATATTCTTATGCAGGCTGATGGATCGCCCGTCGGAAATGGCAATTCCCGCACTCTCCTGACCCCGGTGCTGGAGGGCGAATAAGCCGAAATAGGTCAACCTGGCCACATCAAGGCCGGGGCCGTAAACGCCGAACAAGCCGCATTCTTCATGCAGGTTCTTGTTTATCCCATCCATCTCTCAATCTCTCCTCGCCAGAGTTTCTCCAGCTCCACCAGTTCCATGTTGATAATCGCTTCTTCACCCACAGTGCGGCCGGGATTACCGGTCGCCGGCGCTTCGCCTTTCCGTATCACAACCGCATCCCCGCCAACTCTCCCCAGAACAGTGAACGGCACCAGATGCCGGTCGCAGATTTCCTTGAGCGCTGACAGGTTCTGTTCAGGTATGGAGATTAGCACCCGGGACTGGGATTCGGAGAACAGGTAGTAGTCAGGCCGCATGCCCGAAGATGAGGCAGTGTTGGCTCCCACCGCCGGCGATGCCCCAGCGTCAGATCCTACATTTGTCGGCAGAGCCACGTTGGCCCCGATCCCTCCGGAAATACAGGATTCCACCAGGGCTACGCCCAGGCCCCCCTCGGAGCAGTCGTGCGCCGATCCCATCAAGGAATTCTTGATTAGTTCCAGGCAGCACTCCTGCAGCCGCTGTTCCCGAGCCAAGTCCAGATCCGGCACTTGGCCGATCTCCTGGCCCTGGGTAACATAAAGGTACTCGCTGCCCCCGATTTCCGGCAGCGTGTCACCGAGGAGGACGATCACATCCCCTTCCTCTTTGAACCCCTGGGTCATGCGAAGGTCAATATTGTCGATTAGCCCGACCATGCCGACAACGGGTGTCGGGTATATCGCTTCCCCATTTGTCTCATTATATAAGCTGACATTGCCGCTGACGACCGGGATTCCCAGTTCATTGCAGGCGGCCGTCATCCCGGACACGGACTGGCGGAACTGCCAGAACACCTCGGGCTTCTCAGGATTGCCAAAATTAAGGCAGTCGGTGATGGCCAAAGGCTGCGCCCCGGAGCAGACCAGGTTGCGCGCCGCTTCCGCAACCGCAATCGCGCCGCCGCGGAACGGGTCGAGGTAACAGTACCGGGAATTGCAGTCAATCGTCATGGCCAACCCCTTGTTGGTTCCCTTGACTCTGAGGACCGCCGCATCCGAACCCGGCCTGACCGCCGTGTTTACCTGCACCATGTGGTCGTACTGCCTGTAGACCCATTCCTTGCTGGCAACCGAAGATGAGCCTAAAACCCGCCTCAAAACCTGGTTGTAGTCATCCGGTTCCGGCGGGTTCGGTGATGTTCCCCGATTAACCTTTATCACTTCCGGTTCCCGCTCCTCGCGGTAATAAACCGGACATTCGTCCGTCAAAGCTTTTGCGGGGACTTCCGCCACCACCACACCATTGTCCTTGATCCGCATCAACCCGTCCTCGGTAACCCTCCCGACGACTACGGCATCAAGACCCCAGCGGGTGAACACCTCCCCGACTTGATCCTCGCATCCCTGTTTAGGGACAAGCAGCATCCGTTCCTGAGACTCGGACAGCATCACCTCATAGGGGGTCATGCCTTCTTCCCGCCGCGGCACAAGCGCCACATCAATCTCCATCCCGCTGCCACCCCTGGCGGCCATCTCGCAGGAAGAACTGGTCAGGCCAGCGGCGCCCATGTCCTGGATGCCGCCGACCAACCCCCGGTGGATTATCTCCAGGCAGGCTTCAATCAGCAGTTTTTCCATAAACGGGTCGCCCACCTGAACCGACGGTCTCCGGCTGGCCGACGCCTCGCTTAACTCCTCCGAGGCAAATGTGGCCCCGTGGATACCGTCCCGGCCGGTTTTGGCCCCGACGACCATGACAGGGTTTCCCACCCCCGAAGCCACCCCCCGGGCGATGTGTTTGTGTTCGATCAGGCCGACGCACATGGCGTTAACCAGCGGGTTCCCCTCATAACAGGGATGAAAATACACCTCGCCCCCCACCGTGGGTACACCGAGACAGTTGCCGTATGCGGCAATCCCGGCTACCACTCCTCCGAGAAGGTAGCGCACCCGGGCATTGTCCAGGCTGCCGAAACGCAGGGAGTTCAAAGAGGCAATCGGCCTGGCACCCATGGTGAAAATATCGCGAACGATGCCGCCGACCCCGGTGGCCGCCCCTTGAAACGGCTCCACAGCCGATGGGTGGTTATGGCTCTCCACCTTGAAAACGACAGCCAGCCCATCGCCAATGTCCACAATACCGGCATTCTCGCCCGGCCCCTGCAGGACCCGATCGCTCTTGGTGGGAAACATCTTCAGGACCGGCCGGGAGTTCTTGTAGCCGCAGTGTTCCGACCACATGACGGCGAACATCCCAACCTCAACGTAGTTGGGCTCCCGCCCCAGTATTTTCTTGATTTGTTCGTACTCAGAATCAGTCAGACCCATGTCACGCCAGACTTTAGGCTCCAACCCGCTCACCCCGCTTCCACCAGTCGACTACGGACTGAAACAGCAAAGCGCCGTCCCGCCCGCCCAGGACACCCTCAGAACACCTTTCCGGGTGCGGCATCATCCCAAGAACATTTCCCGTACGGTTGCAGATGCCGGCAATGTTTCCCATCGATCCATTGGGGTTGGCTTCAGGAACCACTTCGCCCCCCACATTCGCATAGCGGAACACGATTTGGCCGTTTTCCTCAAGCGCGTCCAGGGTTTGGCTGTCCACGAAATAGTTCCCTTCCATGTGGGCGATGGGCACGGTGATAACCTGCCCCTCCCGGTAGAGCCCGGTGAAAGGAGTCCGGTTGTTTTCCACCCTGAGGAGACTGTCGTGGCAGCGGAACTGAAGGGAATCGTTCCGCTTCATGGCCCCCGGAAGCAGGCCCGCTTCCAGCAGGATCTGGAACCCGTTGCAGATGCCCAGAACCAGTCCGCCGTTTTCGGCAAACTCAATTACCGCCGGCATGACCGGCGAAAAGCGGGCGATCGCCCCAGTGCGCAGGTAGTCGCCGTAAGAAAAGCCACCCGGAAGTATAATGCAGTCGAAGCCCCCGATTGCAATTTCCTGGTGCCAAATGTATGATACCGGCTCATCCAGAACTTCCCGGATGACATGATAACAGTCAGCGTCGCAGTTAGAACCCGGGAACACTACTACCCCGAATTTCATCTTGTCTCCTCCACCAGTTCGTAAGTGAACTCCTCGATTACCGGATTGGCCAACAGCGTTTCCGCCATTTCCCGTACCTTTACTGATGCCTGGTCGCGATCGGTTTCCTTTAACAGCAGTTCCATATACTTTCCGATGCGGACATCCCCGACCGTGTCATATCCCAGAGAATGCAGGGCCTTCTGCACGGCCGACCCCTGCGGGTCAAGAACACTTTTCTTCAGAGTCACGTAAAGTTTAGCCTTAAACAGAAAGGCCACCCCCCAACCGTTTGAGTACCTCGGCGTAAGCGTCCTCGACACCGCCAAGGTCCCGGCGGAACCGGTCCTTGTCCAGCTTTGTCTTCGTTTCGGCGTCCCAGAACCGGCAGGGATCGGGGGAAATTTCGTCGCCGAGCAGGACATGTCCCTCATGAAGACCGAATTCCAGTTTAAAATCAACAAGCTCAATCCCCACACCGTGAAAATGCTCTGTCAGGATCTGGTTCACTCGGAGGGCCATGTGTTTCACCGTGTCCATCTGCTCCGCCGTCGCCAGCTGGAGAGCAGCGATGTGATAATCGTTGATCATAGGGTCACCGAGTTCATCGCTTTTGTAATAGAACTCCAGGATGGGAATCGGCATTTGATATCCCTCTTCCAAACCGAGCCGGCTGCACAGGCTGCCTGCGGCAATGTTCCGGACCACAACCTCCACCTTGAAGATTTCCACGCCCTTGACCAGCATCTCCCGGTCGCTGACCAGGGAAAGGAAATGGGTCGGGATCCCTTTCTTCTCCAGCAGGGTGAAAAGCCTGGCCGAAATCTGGGCGTTGAAATACCCTTTGCCGGTGATTGTCCCCTTTTTCGCCCCATTGAAGGCAGTGGCGTCATCTTTGAATTCAACCATGTATTCGCCTTCCCGGTCAGTGATGAACACCTTCTTGGCCTTGCCTTCGTACAGCATGTAACCCTTTTCCACCAAATCCAAACACCTCCTATTCAAGTCCCGCCCGCCGGAAAATAGCATCAACATGGCGGGTGTGGTGGCCGTAATCAAACAGCGATTTTATTTCGTCAGCGGACAACCGGCTGCGAATTTCCTCGTCCCCCAGGACCAGTTCCTGAAACGGCACCTGCCGGCGCCACGCCTCCATGGCGTTTCGCTGCACCCAGGCATACGCCGTCTCCCGGGTAATGCCCCGATCCACCAGGGCCAGGAGCACCCTCTGCGAGAAAATCAGGCCCAGGGTTTTTTCCAGGTTGCGCTGCATGTTTTCCGGGTAAACAATCAGGTTATCCATGATATTGGTGAACTTGGCCAGCATGTAATCCAAAAGGATGGTGCTGTCCGGTATAATCACCCGCTCCACCGAGGAATGAGTCAAGTCGCGCTCGTGCCAGAGAGCGATCTCCTCCAGGGCCGCCAGGGCGTTCCCCCGGATGATCCGGGACAGCCCGGCCACCCGCTCCACTGTGATCGGGTTCCGTTTGTGGGGCATGGCCGAAGAGCCCTTCTGCCCCTTGGCAAACATCTCTTCAACTTCAAGTATTTCCGTGCGCTGGAGGTTGCGGATTTCCGTGGCGAATTTCTCCAGGCTGCCGGCAACCACCGCCAGGCAGGTCATGTACTCAGCATGGCGATCGCGCTGGATGATCTGGGTGGAAACCTTGGCCGGCTGTAGCCCGAGTTCCCGGCAGACGTATTCCTCCACGAACGGATCAACATTGGCGAAAGTCCCCACAGCCCCTGAAATCTTACCCACTGAAATTACTCCCCGGGCTCGGGTCAAACGCTCGATGCCACGCTCAATCTCGGTATACCAGAGGGCCATCTTCAGGCCAAAGGTGACCGGCTCGGCATGAACCCCGTGGGTTCGCCCCATCATCAGAGTGTACTTGTGCTCCCGCGCCTGCCGCCCCACCACCTGTTTCAACGTTTGCATCCGGGCCAGGAGAAGGTCGGCGGCCTCCCGCATCAACAGGGACAACGAGGTATCCAGGACATCAGAAGAAGTCAGCCCTAAATGAATATATTTGGCCTCATCCCCAACATATTCCGCCACGTTGGTCAGAAAAGAAATGACATCATGCTTGGTGGTCTCCTCAATCTCGGCGATACGCCCGGCATCAAACCGGGCCCGCTCCTTGATTGCCTGCAGGGCCTCCCGGGGAATATCCCCCAGTTCCGCCATTGCCTCACAGGCCTTTATTTCCACCTGCAGCCACTTGGCGAACCGGTTGTCCTCCGACCAGACGGCACCCATTTCCGGCAGTGTGTAACGTTCGATCATTTTTCATCCCTCCCGGCCAAATAGCCCTCCGGCCCCAATTCCCGCAGCCGGGCCGCCTTGGCCTCCACCTTTGACGCCATTCTCTTCCTGTATGCCCGAAGCTGCTCCTTCAATTCCGGACGCTTCCCGGCCAGGATTTGAATGGCCAGAAGGGCGGCATTCTGCGCCCCATTGATACCAACCGTCGCCACCGGGATCCCTCCCGGCATCTGAACGATGGAATAGAGAGAATCAACTCCTCCCAGTGCGGCCGTCTTGATCGGCACCCCGATTACGGGGAGAATTGTCAGTGAGGCAATCACCCCCGGCAGGTGAGCGGCCCCCCCGGCCCCGGCAATGATAACCTCCACCTCTCTTGACTCCGCCGTTGCAGCAAGTTCCGCCGTCAGGTGTGGAGTGCGGTGAGCGGACGAAACCACGACCTCATGCGGCACCTGGAATTCACGCAATATGTTCGCCGCTTCCATCATCACCGGCAGATCCGAGTCGCTCCCCATCACGATACTAACCAAGCAGTTGTCCATTGTCGCACCTCATTTCGGGAAAGTGAGACCCAAGCGAGTTCATGCTCCCTCGGCTTGGGTCTCTTTCATTATTGAATTAGTATCCCCGGACTACTCGCCGGCAATGAAGATATACCGGGCAAGAACGAGGACTGACAAAAGCCACATCAACCAGTGAATTTCCTTAGCGCGACCGGTGACAACCTTCGTCAGCGTGTAGAACACAATACCGCCGGAAATCCCGTTGGCGATGTTGTAGGTGAACGGCATCAAGATGATGGTCAGGAATGCCGGCAGACCTTCGGTGAAATCGTTGAAATCAATTTTTACGATAGTGGAAGCCATCAACAGGCCGACGATAATGAGAGCCGGAGCAGTGGCCGAGCTCGGAATCAGCTTGGCAAACGGAGCCAGAACCAGGGCCAGCAGGAACAGGATACCGGTGGTGACAGCTGTCAGACCCGTCCGGCCGCCCTCGGCAACACCTGCGGCGCTCTCAATGTAAGCGGTAACTGTGCTTGTACCCATCAAAGCCCCAAAGCTGACACCAAAGGCGTCAACCAGCATGGCCTTGCCGATCCGGGGGCTATTGCCCTTCTCGTCGAGGAGCCCGGCCCTACCGGCAGTTCCCACCAGGGTGCCGAACGTATCGAACAATTCAACGAATGTAAAGGTGAGGATAACGCTCAACAGACCGAAGTTTACGGCACCGGCCAGGTCGAGTTTGCCCACGGCCAAACCAGCAAACTTGGGAAACTCATAGACGAAACCATTGATTGGAGTCACACCCATGGGGATACCGATGATTGTGGTCAAAAGGATGCCGATTAAGAGGGCGCCCTTGACCCGCCGCGCCATCAGGATAGCAATAATGGCCAGACCAATCAGAGCCAGCAGGGGCTCGGGAGAGGTTATTTTGCCCAGGAAAATGTTCCACTCAAAGCTAAGCGGAGTACCAACGCCACCAGCTTTGTTGAGGGTATCGAGGGTCGGCGGAATTAAACCAAGCTTAACGATTGTCAGACCGGAGAGTTTGAAACCGATAATACTGATAAAAAGACCGATACCAACAGTGATGGCCTTCTTGAGGGAATCAGGAACGGCAACCACAAGCAGTTGGCGGAATTTTGTTACGGTAAGAATGATGAAGATAATACCGGAGATAAATACGGCGCCCAGAGCAACTTCCCAGCTCATGATACCGCCGTTTTTGGCAGCGATGACCGCGAAATAGGCGTTCAGGCCCATCCCGGGTGCCAGTGCGATCGGAAAGTTAACAAACAATCCCATGAAGATGGTGATCAGACCGGCAGCCACGCAGGTAGCAAACAGTACCGCCGCGGGATCCATACCGGTGTTTGACAGAATCATCGGGTTGACCATGATGATATAGGCCATGGTCATAAACGTTGTCAGACCAGCGATAATCTCCGTCTTGGCATCAGTTTTAAATTCGCTTAACTTAAAAATCCTCTCGAGCATTCTCTTTCCCCCTTGCGATTATGTTTCACCAACAAGGTTTGGTTTCCGAAAACGCTGCTGTCTATCCCTCCTCTCGCCCCCAAAATAAAAAACCCCGGGCAGGTAGGTTTCGTTTAACGCGTGAAACCTACCCGTCTGGGTTTTTATCCCTACGGTGTAACAACCGGTGTCGAAAGCCAGGTAATTGGTCTTCGGCCCTAGTTGTCTGTACCACTCGGTCCGATCCGGCACGGCCGTGGAACCCTAGGTACACTTTCGCCGCTCGCCAGGCTACCTGATTCTTTTTGTTCAGGCTTTCGCCATTTTCCCCTGTTTTCACCTTCATTTTACCAGTGCCTGGACAGGGTGTCAATAAAAAAGGCGAACGATTCTCTGATTGAGGAGGAGAATATTCGCCAAATGGTCACGGTTATCTCTATGTTTTTTCCCAGGCCGGCACGGAACAATGTCACGACTCGTAATCCACCGTAATGGAAGACTCCCTTACCGATGTCAATACTTGGAAACTTCCACATGAACCGGGTGCACTTGATAAGCCCGCATGTCTTCTAATGAATCAAACTTGGTCACGAGGGCCAAATCGTAGGACCTCTCGGAATGGAGCTTGGAAATCCTGTTAATACCCCCTCGTAAAAGGGAAATTTCCTCTGATACCGTAGAAGTAACTAATGGTAATTTTTGTGCTTATTGGAATGATTTTGGCTTATCGGTGTAGAATAGTTATCCGGAGGTGATGACATGCCTGGCGTTGCAATTTTGGTTGATTTGGCGAATATCCATCTCGGCTTGAAATATTATTATTTAAATCCTCCTCCTTACGACCGCCTAGCACAAATTATTAATGATTACGGGGCAAACCTGGGAGACATTCGGGTAAGAAAAGTTTATACTGATTGGAACGATAGTCGGTTAGAATGGATCGCGAGGCAATTTTCAAGTGCAGGGTTCAGGGCAGAACAAGTTACTCGAAAAGCTAGCGGTAAAGACAGAACAGACATTTGCTTATCATTGGATGCACTCGAACTGTTTAATGACGAGCCTGAGTTAGATACACTTGTTTTGGCCGCGGGAGATGCAGATTACGTGGAAATAATGCAGAGGCTTCGCCAGAAAGGCAAGCGATTATTTGTTATAACTTTGGAGAAAAACTTTGCGCCTGAATTATTGCCCCATTTAACCGGTAACACCATCTTGGAAAAAGAACTTGCATCTCTAGGTTTGTCTTTGATACCATACGAACCATATCTGCAACTCCTGTATGGTCTCCAGCAGTTTCATCATAGCAAGCCTAACGGTTTTGTGGCAGTTAAATTGTATATGAGAAAAATGGAAGAACTGGGCCTCACCCAGCTCATCTCCGCTGTGATAGTCCTGAGTAAACTGTTGGAGTCCAAAGTCGTAACAACATACCAGGTATCAAACCCCCAAAACCCGGATTGGCCAACGTCAGCAATACAATTGAATTGGGAAAATGAGGTGGTCAAGAATTATTGCAGAAACAGAAGCCTAAATTTTCTTGAACAGGAAAAATCTCTTTGACAAATATTCTGAGGTAAGCGTATAATATTACTGCAATAAACACTATGCAATTAAGTATTATGGATAAGGGGCTCTTTTTGAAAAGCCTGTCACTACAATTACAGTAGGCACTAGGTTTATGATTATGCTAGGAGGAAGCTACATGAGTGTAGCTTCCTCCGATTCTTTTTCCTTCTTACCTCCTAATCCCTCTTACAGCGGGTCAACAACGTGCTTCCCTTAAACATCCCTTGTCTCAAATCTGGAACAACACTTAGTCCTCAAAAATAATAATTAAGTGAGGGTAATTGTGAAAAAGGTGTTCGGTATTTTATGTATTTGTTTGATGGCCTTTACTGCATGCAACCAGGACACATTCAAAAAAGATACTTCCAACTAAGCATCAATAATCGAAGTGCAAAAGGACAATACTGTTTCAGGTGACAAGCAAGGGGCTCCTAATAGCGGATCTTATTATAACGAGGAGCTTAACCGATACGAAATAATAGATGGATATTCAGAGGGCTTCCTAGAAATAATGGGTGAGAAAATAACCTTCAACGGGGACTGTTATCAGGACATTTCAAACCAATTACATGAACGTATAATGTTCAATGCTGTACGATTCTATATGGCTGCGGCTTCAGGAGATAACGACACTCTTAAAAAGATGGCGCACAATGAGCTTTGGTCTGAAATTGAAAAGTCGGTCTCGAAAACTGGTAATAACTCATTTAAGTTTGGTGGAAATGTGGTATCCTCTTTTAATGATCTTAGTACATACCAGAAACCTATTTCAATAACCGCCCCCAAGAAAATTAATGAAAGTGAATACAATGTTACAATGGAATACAGCAACAAAGATAACAGGCATTTTGTTGATGCGATACTCATCATACGTTCAAATGAAGTAAATATTAAAAGCTTTTTAATAATACAGTAAATTTACCGCTCCTTACTGCGATGTTATAGTCGGCTATGGACCGATCAAAAACATCAATGATGAGCATGGTGAAAAAAAACATGAATTATCAGACTCTTCTTTTAGGGCTATTTACTTACGGGCTTGATTTACTACTTTCGCATAGCCCATACGTCGCAAAAAAATAAGACGCGAATTATTGACTTGCTGGTGGTCGGTGTTGTTCTTTGGATTAGCTCGAAACTGCGGGTGTACGTAAAAATTGACCCGTTGGAAACTGCGGGGATATTAGTTTTTGCTTACGCCTGGGGAATTTTAATCGTTGAAAAATTATGGGAGGGTTTAAAGGGAAACGACCAAAAACAACACCCTGATTAACACCAACAGCTGAAAGGCCCCAAAGCGCCGGCAACATTCCGGCGCTTAATATTTGGTAAGTTGATGCAGACGTTACTAATCAAGTTGATTCCAGGGACTCAAAGGAGAGCCGCGATAGGAGTCACAGCACTTGAGTGCAGCGGTCCGCCCGCAAGCATTCACTTCAACGGGCACCGATTGTGGTGTGGCTAATGGACGATCAGACCTGCGTTGCTACCATGCGTATGGGGTGACCTACCATTTAGGGAATGAAATCGAATGTTGGGACTTTCCAAATTATGTATTTATTGGTAATATATTGGTAAACATGCAGGGGCAAACTCGTTGAAAGACGAGGGCGCAAAGCCATAGGGTCTAAAGTGCTAATGCACTATGACAGCCTGGTTGCCATTATAACCCTTTTTCATCCTGCTCCCATTCTCTGGAGCATTTTTTTGTTAATATGGGGGTGTAAATTGAATGCAAGAATTATTTACTTATAAATCATTAGGTACCCTAACTGGCGCGGTTACTGCAACTGTTTTGCTTGTTCAGTTTCTTAAGATGCTTCGGCCATTCAGATGGTTGCCTGCTCGTTTGCTCGTAATCATGGTTGCCGAGGGGGTTGTGATAATTACTAATATTGCTACAAACATGTTCTCTGTAGCGAATGTGCCCCTTTATTTTCTCAACGGCCTACCTTGTGGCGTCTTCCGCTATTGGAAGCCGACACGTCATCAAAGACCTCTTATTTAATGGATGCAACAAAGACAAGGAGGTTAGGAACCGATGCCCAGAAAACCAAAGATCCGGGAGTTAATTGCCAAGGCTAAACGTGGCGACGAGGAATCTTTTACCTCAGTAGTTGACAGGTTCAAACCGGCGATCAAGAAACATGTTCGCCGTTTAGGTTATGATGATGCGTATTCTGATTTAATTCTCTGGCTAGTAAATGCTGTGCATCGTTATCAACCAAGAAAAAGAAAGGTTAAATTATGAAACTTTGAACGAAGGGGGGTTAATTTAATTACCCCCCATTTCTTCTTTATATAGTAGGGAGCGGGATAACAATTTGGAAAGGAGGTGGATAAGGTGGTTAAATGGTGCTTTCACCAATGACCTTAAAGAAGCTCAGATTATCACCTGGTTTTTAACCGGCCTGCGCCACGAAGCTATTAGATTGGCAAAGAAACAGGAAAGGCTGCGCAAACATGAGCTATTAGTCCTGAACCAACTAATCAACGGTGGTGCTCAGGATCAGCAATTGGAAATGCTTGATACTATTGCCGATTCAAAGGATACGATCGCCGAGGTAGAGGATATTGCATGTATTAATCAAACTCTCTCGTTGTTAACACCACTGCAGAAAAAAGTCATTCAGGAACTAGTCCTAAATGACGCTACCGGAAAAGAATTGGCTGAACAATTAAGAATGTCGCAGCCAGCAGTAAACCGGATTAAAGGCCGAGCTTTGAAAAGACTTAAGAAACTTGTTACCGATCGATTTTTGGGGGTTTCTAACAAATCGTAACCGGGTTAAAACCCGAGAAAGGAGCTACAAAGATGAGTTATTTTGTAATCAACAAAAGTAGTGTGAAAGTACCAGTTTATGACATATACCCCGGCGGAACCGTTATTGGTCACCTCTGGCCACGGGAGGCTTTCGGACTGACTTCATATACTTATGAATTCCCGGGAGTGCGTTTTCGTGATGGTTCCGGCGTAGTACGTGACGGGGTAGTAGATGGGCTTAGTGCACCTGATTTATGGCATGAACCATGTACTGATTATCCTTATGGAACAGCTCCAATTGGTGGCATAACATACTTTACTTTTATGTTTAGAAGGCAAGAGAGCATCTATAGACCTGACGCCTCTTACTGGGGAAGCGTTGCTGCTGGAAGGAGAGTAGCTTGTCAGAATGAAACGTCAGGAACCACCCATCCCGAATGGAAACTAATCAACTACGTTGAGAGTTCAAGTGGTGGTTGGGTACTCGTCGCCGGTAATTACGGATTCGTCAATACCGGTCTCGAAGACGGCTCGACTCCTACCACAATTTCGATGTACGGTACTTGGTAACAAAACCCACCGTAGACTTTTCGCAAAATGATTTTCTGAAAAGCCAGGGATATTGCCTCCCTGGTTTTTCAGTTCTTTAATAATTCCTCGATTTCGAGTGGGTACGCTCCCTCTAAAGACTTCGTTACTCCGAAATACGTCTCTACCCCTTTCCAGTCGGGTGGAGCAACCTTTGGATAGTGTATTGGATAGTTTAGAATCCAGTAGTCAAGGTCGTGAAGGATTTGGTGAGCATAGGCTAAGCCCAAAACATCGTGTTTGTCCACCGCGTGGCGGATTAACTTTTGGACGGTCGTAATATCTTCTTTCGACACCTCTTGGGATACAGCTTTCTTACAGTTTTCCAGCCTTTGGATAAGCACATTCGCATCAATCTCATTTTCTACCTTTTCAGTGTAACCGGGTATCTCCTCAATTGTTCCGGTTCTTTCCCAGAATACCCAACCGGGATTCTTCGGATCTCTTAGTTTTTTATACATTTCATTGGGGTAAACTGCCCTGATTTCAAAAAACAGATGGGTTTCATGAATATTTTTTTTCACAAGTTGTACTTTAGTATTGCCCAAGTTACTCAGGACCTTCTTTTGTACGTTAAGTATTACGGTTTTTTCCGGTAATTTCTTATCGGAACTGTGAAGGTGATCGAGCAGTGAGGGTTGAGGTTCAGGAGCTTTACTTGTTGACTTAAGTCCCGCATCTGCCACTTGATTACCCTGATGTATAACTCCCTGCTCTTGCGTCCGACCACCACACCCAACTGTCAAGACCGTTAAGAGAAGGAAAATAATCACGAGAAATGTTCTAATTTTCATACTATAACCTCCTTTCCCCATGGTACAATATTACACCGCATGTAAAATAATTACAATAGCAAGAATTAGTGATGAAATAAGGCTTAACTGCGGTTGGAGCAGCCTTTGCACTGGAAACTGTTGGCCTTGTACCTTGTTTCAAGGGAGTGTAAATTTGTTTGTGTAAATGGCATTTACCCTGTGTGATTCTAGATACTATAACCGGCTCTTTTTTGCCAGGAGGATAGGGCAATGCTGAGGAGCGATCTCCGCCGCTGAGGTTTACGCCGTAGACACGTTTGCCAAGGTCGTGCGTCAGGTTATGTCTAACCTTTGGCGCTGGCCATTGATAATCACCCAGTTGCTCCCCCAACAGCAGAGAAAGAACAATAATTGGTGTCAATTACCTCTATAGAGGATCTCGCAATATTGAGGATGAAGGGAACTTGAACTAATATTGATCTTCCTCCGCGCGGCGCAAAAGGATTGTATCAAACACAATCCTCTTTTTCTTGAAAAAGAACGTTTACATTTTCGCTGTGATCATCTCTTTATCAGGTAGTCTTGCAAGACAAATCAAAAGTTAGGAGTGATGATCATGTCGACCATGAAATCCGCACAGACCGTATACTACGGTCCCAGCACCAGCACCTACCCCTCGGTAGGCAGTATGTCTCAAAACGAAAATGTAACCGCCATCTGGAAAGAAGGTACTTGGGTGCATATCGAGTACACGGTTACCGGTACCACCAATAAGAAAAGAGGCTACGTCCCCGCTACGACGATAACTATTACCGAGTCGGTACCAACGATCACCAATAGTAACCTTACTAGGTACGTAAATACCAGCGGCACAACTTACACAGGGCCTGCGTCAACCGGATATGTGGCGGCCGGTTCCGTTTCAAGAGGAGAGACAGTCATCTATATCGGCCAGATGTTTAATAGCTATGCGTTCATTGAGTATGCTATTTCCGGCACCTCCCAAAAGAAAAGAGCATATTTTTGCGCCGGCTATCTGTCCACAGCGCCTGTTTCTGATCTGGTTATGAAAGACCCCATCAACAAAAGCAATAACTTTACTGGCGGCGACCATGTAGACTACGCTGTGGCAATTGGAACTCCGGTTTACGCCATGTGTGACGGTACCTTCAGATCTGCATATATTTGGGGAAAAAAATACCAATCCAGTGCTGATTCATACCTTAGTCTTGGCCGAGGAACACGCTTGACGCCTGACTCTGGGTGGAAAACAGCGGACGGCAGAACACCTTCATATATTGAATATGGTCATCTGTCCAGCCTGAGCAGTTATTCCACGCCAAATTATGTTGAGCGTTGCCAGGGCTCTGAAAGCGGTACTAATTACTATGAAAGTACTGTTGTTCTTGCGAACAAGGCTGTCAAATGCGGGGACCTCATTGGCTACAGTGGTAATTCCGGAAACACTTACGGAACAACCGGCGAACATCTTCACATTCAGCTCAGATAAATCATCAGGTCCAAAAAGAGGCTTTCCCAAAGGGGCGGCCTCTTTTATATTGCAGTAAGCATCCGCCCGTAAACGGGAAGTCAGAATACCACCGGTGGTTATTACTCTGCACAGTTAGTATTTTGTTATCTTACATGACTTATATACAAATGGAAAAGTATCATCACCGGATAATGTAAACTGAACAGTGACTTTTTCAGTCATTCTAAGTGTTTTGTTGTAATTCGGCTTGAGGAAAATATCTAGTACGGTTTTCTCAAACTCAGTCTTCTGCATAGCTTCCGTTGTACCAGCGGCATCTCTGATAGCTTTTATATTTGGCGTGGATTCCTCATAAGATAATGAGTAATCCAATTCCCCGAAGAACAAACCATCAAATATCGCCGTATAGATACCATTGGTGTCTTTCGAAATATTTATGAGGCGATAATAGCCGTGTCTCATTGTATCTCCGGGCTTCCTGCAATAAATACCGTTATCATAAGTAAGGTATGAAGAGCCTCGATCGGTATAGTTTATTCTTCCAAAATACTTATTTACCGTTTTTGCAAATTTTTCTTTTGTAAGTACGTCGTCAAAGTTTTCATATTTGGTCTCGTTTCTTGGACTAACGAAGTTCATGTAGATATAAAGCGTAAACTGATCCCAATCCGCTTGTTCCGGTGAAACAAAAGTTGGCAGCATGGACAGTTCATATGTATTCAGACGATAATATCGAAAAAATTGCGAAATCAGATCCTCTGATACTTTGAGATTGTCGTGGATAAGCAAGTTTACTAAATCATTGTTAGAAGTACTGCCCTCAGTAGGCTGCTCAATTGGCGCTTTTGGGCTCTCCTGTGTATTGGGTGTTGTGATTAGATTCTCTCTATCTGCACACCCGGAAAATAATGTCATGGCCAACAAAAAGATCAAACAAATTGCTTTTTTCATATACATGCCCCTCCCAAAGCACTTTCGCATGCATTTTACTTCTGCAAAGGTGGAGGTATGCTTCATAAACCTACCCTATTTCATCTTTTCTTTCTGTTCAAGCATCTGCACAACCTTTTTAAGTCTCTTAGTCGCGGTTTCCTGTTTCTTGGCCGAGCTTATAAAATCTATGAACTTGTTCTTTTGACTGGCGGTAAGGCTTTTAAAAAAGTCTGCCGCTTTTTTGTTTTGCGCTAAGGTTGATTTCAGTTTTTCCG
>Ga0310040_1000995_pt1 | contig 22704 bp, 15 predicted proteins | sample EPASupsiteHSE623_FD_200237 | JGI IMG/M metagenome (GOLD analysis project Ga0310040, IMG submission 200237) | Bioremediated contaminated groundwater from EPA Superfund site, New Mexico - Sample HSE6-23 (v2) (version 2) | ecosystem: Environmental > Aquatic > Deep subsurface > Groundwater >... | reverse complement strand
CCGGACAAGGGGATGGCCGGTGCGGACGATATGGAGCAAGACTACCTCTTTTATGTTCCGGATATCGTTTGCACAGGCCACCAGTTTTTCGGATGTCTCCGAGAGATCGGTGGGGATGAGGACCTTTTCAAACATCATATGGCTCTGCTATCGATGATTGTATGTCCGGTTTGTTCTTATGCGTGGTGATTTGGAACCGGCAGGGGGAAAAAAGATTAATGATTAAAATACCGGAAATAAATCCTTCGCGGTATCGCCGTCAAGTAAATCCGGAAATCTCTGAAGTCTCCGGGAGGCAAATCCGGAAAACACTCCGTAGTCTCTTTCTGGATGCCGGAATTTATTTTTCCGGAGCGGTTCTTTCTCTTAATGCGAGCAGGTGACGGTATTGCCACTCCCGTTCTCCGGCAACGGCGGCGTCAGCGTCATCAGGGTCTGCGGCTCTCCAGACTGCCTGCCGGGCGTACATTGCTGAACCCAGGGAATGCGTGGGGACATGGGCAGTTGCCACAGCCTGCCCGGCAGCCCGGGCAGCCGAGCGGGCGGACGAATCCTCACCCACGTCCCGGGCAGCGGCATGGGCTGCAAGCGAAGCCCCGCGTATGACCGCCATTCGAAATTCCCCGGTCCGTATCCATGCCCGGAGTGTATCGAGAGCATCCCGGGGGCGGGGATCGTCCGGGTATTTTTCTGTAAAGTATGGCAGGACCCGTTCGGCACAGTCAATTGCCCAGGCGGCTAAAATTTTCTTATCGGTCCCTCGCACCAGCTCTTCCATTGCCTCGTCTTTGCGGTTAAGCGAGAATTTTTTTCTTTTTGCCGGTGGTTCAGGTTTCATGGCAGGTTTATTTTATTCTATCAATTCTTACAGGTGAAAAACCTGACCATCACTCTCATAGCCTGTCCGCTTGAATTACCTGCAAACCCTTGCAATCGAACCGCTTTTTTTTCAGACCGGTTCACGATGCTGCCCGGCAGGGTTCCTTGTAACATTTGCCAGACAAAAAGGCGCCCGGCATCACAACTGTTTTTTCTCTCGTTAAAATGAAATAGTTTCCCTGCTCAACGATATCTCTCACAGGACTGAGTGGTACGTATGAGTGAAGCACAACAATCCGACGCAATGAAAAATCTCGTGATTTTCATGATAGGACTCGCAATCGCAGGCACGGTTATCGCACTGGCATGGTACTTTGTAGTGGTACTCCCGGTCCAGCACGCAGCGCTCCTCCCGCCCGCAAATTTCGATTGATCCAGGGATTATCCCTACTGCCGGGGTTGAACCTGCCCCCGGCACTCCTGCTTTGGTGTACAAGTGAACCGTATATTACCAGTAAACACCAATAGAATAATCCCATGACTGAATCTCAACAATCCGACGCAATGAAAAATCTCGTATTCTTCATCATTGGACTTGCAATCGCAGGCACGGTCATCGCACTGGCATGGTACTTTGCAGTGGTACTCCCGGTCCAGCACGCAGCACTCCTTCCGCCCGCAAACTGCTAAAAGATACCATCATTGTCCAGAAAAAGCATCCACGGTTTTTCCTTTTTTTTGTACGATCCGATACCCCGTTATCATATCCCCGGCGACGGATGACCGGTATCACGAACCCTTAAATAATTCCGCTCCCTTCATTGAAAGATATCCTGAGGAGTTGAAAAACCGGTATGACAGAAGCACAATCATCCGATGCAATGAAAGATCTCGTGTTGTTTATGATTAAGCTGGCAATCCTGGGCCTTGTCCTCGCGTTTGCTTTTTATTACTTCGTGGAACTGCCCCTCCAGCAGGCAGCGCTCCATGTGCCAGCAAACACAGGCTTTCCTACCTGAAAAGCGCCCCGGCGTTTTTCTCGTTGCGCGGACCGGGACTACGGCACCATATCCCCGGTGCAAAGGTAACGCTGAAACAGTTCCTTCTCTGACCGGTATATCTCAATGGAATGAGTGACAATTATGACAGAAGCACAATCATCGGATGCAATGAAAGATCTTGTGTTGTTTATGATCAAACTGGCAATCCTGGGCCTGATCCTGGCGTTTGCTTATTATTACTTCATGGAACTGCCCCTCATGGCAGCGCATCTCCCGCCCCAGAATGCAGCCAAATGACATGAGTGCAGGGGCAGACATGTGCTCCTGGACACCGTGACTTCCCGGCTAATTTCTTTTTTACTTTTTCGTACCGGGCCGCCGGTACCAGGTCCGCCCGTAGCGATCCTTTTCTTCTGCCAGTGCCCGGTTTTTTACGCACCGCTGCAGGTATCTCCGGAAGAGTTCCTCTGATATATCCCCGGCCTGCCAGGGCTGAGTGGCAAGGCAGAATTTTCCCCCGGAGCGGGTAAGGTAAATCTCGAGTCTATTTTCCATCCGGGTTTCAAGGGGCTCGGCTTTTTTTCTGCCCGGTGCAGGGCCCGGCACCGGCGACTCACAGCCAGCATATTGTTCCGGGCCTTCGCCTTCTTTCCAGATATTCTTGCACCGCTTGCAGCGCCAGGTAAAGAGATGATCGTACACTTCATTGCTGGAACAGAACGGGCAGTTTGGCATGGCTTGTCATCCCGGCACAGGAACACAGGGCCGGTCCCTGCGTGTCATTTGACTTCCTTTACCCGGCTTGTGCTGCGCCGGTAATCTTTCCTGTGTCTTTTTAAGTTTTCATAACGGGAAATAATTTCTTAAATCTCTTCTGATCGTTCGGGGGTATCAGATTTTTCTCGAACAGGACTATTGTTCCCGGTCGATTCAAGGAATAGTTTATGGTAAATTTATACCGGATAGAGATAAAAAATACTATCATTCCTTGCGAATCCGGATGAAATGCAATCCAATTATCTGGGCGGTTTTTAGAAAACCTCATTTTCACCCATCACCCAGTATGTTAATAAGGGGAATTCTCCAAGAAATCTCCAGACATTAAAGAGTGAATGAAATTCCCTCAGGTGTAATCCCATGGACGCTCCCCCTTTCGAACATCTCCGCAGGTTTTTTGAACGAATAAAGAATGTTGGTTTTTTTGAACGTCTTTTTTCGTGGAATGCCATAGTATCTTCCGGGTACGATGCGTTCGGGGAGTACCAGCGTCTCCAGAACCTGGTACAGGAAAAGGATGCTGAAATAGCCGGACTTGTTTCGAAGAACCGCGAACTCATCCAGGGTCTGGATTACCAGCAGCAACAGGCAATTCGTCTCCAGCAGGATCTTTCCTCAGAGCAACTCCGTTCCCAGTCCCTGAATGAAAAAATCCTTGAAAAAGAACGGGCGCGGGCAACCTTTGCAGAGGCACAGGCCAACAGCGAGGATCACATCCTCCGGTTGAAGAGCGATATGGTCACTCTCGCAGCAAAGAACGAGGACCTGCAGGGGAAGATCAATGAACGGGAGAATGAAGCCGGCGGACTGGTGGCAGCGGACAAGAAAAACCGCGAGACTATCCAGAAACTCAACGAGGATATCACCACGCTCACCATAAAAAGTGAAAACCTGAATGCCCAGCTTACGGCAGTCAAGCAGGAATTATCCCAGTATCACCAGATTGAAGAGGACCGGCTGCGGGAACATGACCAGCGTGTCGCAGCACTCAATTCTCTCCGGCAGCAGCTCGAAGACGACCGCCTCCGGTTGCAGTCCGAGCGGGATGATGAGATCCGTGCAGAGTATGCCAAAATGGAGCAGACCTGGAAGAAGCACGAGGAAGTTGTCGAGCAATCCCTGCGATCGATCTGCCAGCGGCACACCATTGAGTACTGTGATAAGGAAAAATTCCCCGTGTCCGGGAAAAAGCCGGATAATTCGCTCATCATCGCAGACCAGTACGTGATCTTCGATGCCAAGAGTCCGAAGAATTCCGATGAACTCGGGAATTTCCCGCTCTATATCAAGACCCAGGCAGAGGCGGCAAAAAAGTATGCCAAAGAAGAGAATGTCAAGAAGGATATTTTCCTTGTAGTCCCGGCCAACACGGTTGGCTTTTTAGATGATTTCCATCTCGACATGGCTGATTACCAGGTGTACATTGTCACTCACGAATGCCTTGAGCCGGTGGTCCTTGCTCTCCGGAAGATCGAGGAGTACCAGTTTGTCGATCAGCTGAGCCCCGAGGACCGGGAGAAGATCTGTCATGTTATCGGCAAGTTTGCGCATGCAACAAAGCGCCGGATGCAGGTTGACACGTACTTCTTCAATGAATTCTTAAGTCTTCTCAAGAGCTGCGAATCCCTCCCGGATGAGATTCTTAAGAAGGTCGTGGATTACGAGAAGGCAGAGAAGATGAATCCGCCGATGGAGAAGCGCAAGAAACTCATCCCGATCAAGGAACTTGAGCACGATGTCAAGGCGATCACCAAGGAAGCGGAAGCCCGTGAGATTGATGTCACGGCAGTGACAAAGGAGCGGATCGAGAACATTCCGCTCGACAAGTTCTTAGAATAAATCCCGTCATTTTTTCTCCCGGCAGGTTGACCACATATCATGCCAGCGCAATCTTCCCTGGATTCCTTTAACCGGAATGTCTCCGTTGATTACGGACTTCCCGGGGAAGAGCTGGACGATATCGTCAACCGTTTTGTAGCCGCTGCAAAAGAAGATCCTTTCACGAGCTGGCTCATCGTTCCCACGGATCGGCTCGTAAGGGAAGTTACTTTCACCCTCACGGAAAAGGAAATTCCGTTTATTGAATCACGGATTTGCACCTTAACCAAAGGCCAAAAAAGTCTTTGTCAGATTATTTTTAATGAAAACAGGACAACGGAGCGATTTCTTTCAAAAGTTGAATCAAAGCTGCTGCTCAAGGAAATTCTCAAGGATCTTGGTGATGAGGTCTCATTGTTTGTCACCCGGGATCAACCGTCTTCCGGCACGATCAATGATATCATAAAATTTGGGCAGGTTATTCTGATGGGGAAAGTTGCATTCCCCGAATGTCTTTTGGATCTCCAGAGCGAAAAAAGCGATCAACTTGATACCATCATCAGGGCATACTGGTCCCGGTTGAAGGAACTGAATCTTGTTGATAGCGATACGATCCTCGAATGGACAATCGACTACCTGAATCGTGGCGAGTCATCTTTGTTTGGTAAGGTTTTTGTCTATGGGTTTCACGAATCCCTGCCCCTTGAACAGGATCTTTTTGATGCCGTACGTGAGCATTCAGGACAAATTTCTTTTTTCGTTCCGGATGGTCTCGATTCAAATATTTTCAGAAGTCGGTTTGCGGGGAAAAATATAATCGAATCACGACCGGCATTTAATTCATCATCAGTTCGTTCGAAAATTACTGGCCTTTTTTCAGAAACGGGGGTGCTCGCAGCTGAAGATTTGTTCCGGGTGCAGACATTTCCTTCTAATTACACAGAAGTTTACGGTATTGCTGAGGAGATTAGCCGGCTGAATGCTGCCGGAACTCCTCTATCCGATATTGCGGTTGTTTTTCCCGATCTTCACGGAAACTATGGGATTATTGAAGAAGTGTTTGGTGAATTTGGAATCGCATGGAATGCGGCGATCGGTCCCAAGCTTTCTCAATCTATGATCGTTCAGTTCCTTATTGGGATAGCCCGTCTTGGTGATGGAAGATTTGCCCGAGAAGATATTGTCAGGATTGTTGGAAGTCCTTATTTTCAGAATGGATCTAATCCGGAGGGGAGCTCTCGTGTTGTAGGCGCTGAAGTTGATCTGGTATCTCGTTATGCCAAGATAGACGGACCGTATCCCAATTGGACGAAACAACTAGATTGGCTCCATCAGGAATCAGAGGATCCGGAAAAATCAAAGAAGCATCCGGGTATCTCGGTTCATATGGTAGAACGTGTAGAGAATGGGATCCTGATTCTCCTCCGCGATCTGAATGTTCTTGCCAGAAAGAAAAGTCTCCGGGATCATATCAGCGGGTTTAAGGTTTTCCTGAAGTCCTGGAACATTCCGTACTTGGTCACCGCACCGGATGAACAGATCCGTGGGCGGGAGAACCAAATCTATCATAAGTTCTATTCCCATATTGAGGCTCTCGAAAATATTACCTGGCTACCAATGGACGAGCCCGTTGAGCCGGAGGAATTTTCTCGTCTAATCACTGCTCTTGCAGAAGAACAGGATGATAGTGCCCGGCAGGATTCCCAAGGTATTACTGTGTTTGGTCTCAAGGAATGCCAACACCTAAAGTTCCCGGTCGTCTTTATCGGGGGACTGGTTGAAGGCACTGTACCCAGCCTTACCACCCGCCTCCCCTTTACCAACTCTTTAGAAAATACCCGGATGGGAACCCGTTCGCTCTCTGAAATTCTCCGTGAAGAACAATATTATTTCATCGCGGCCCTGCTCTCGGCGCAGAAGACGGTGTACCTGAGTGCCCCGCTGGCCGATGGGGAGAAGCCGCTGCTCACCTCCGCATTCTTCGAACGGGTGAGGATGAGAACCGGTGATCTGCCGTGGCCGGATGCCGGCGGGATTGTTCCTGCTTCCCGGCGCACCGCTGCGGTCCGGGCCGGTGAAGATATCCGGGACGAGAAGATCTGTACCGCGCTCAACCTTATCCCGGGTTCACTGGAGATCAGCGATCTTGTCGAACGGATCAACATGGAGCGGTACTATCGCCGGGGCTGCTGCGATTCTCCCTATGATGGCATTCTTTCCGATGAAGCAATCCGTGACGTGCTTGCAGAACGCTACGGCCCGGACCATGTGTATTCCCCGACCAGCCTTGAGACCTATGCGAATTGCCCGTTTGAATATTTCTTAAACCGGGTGATCAATCTCAAGGCCCTGCCGGAGGTGGAGCCGAACCTCTCGGCCGGCGATCGCGGGACTGCGATTCACGATATCCTGAGCACCTTTTACCGGCAGTGGCGTTCAACCGGGCAGACCCGGGTGAATCCTGCATCGCTGGTTGATGCCACTGATCTTATCCTTAAGATTGCCACGGAAGAACTGGACACGTACTCCTTCCAGAGCCCGCTCTGGGACGCCACCCGGATCCTGATGCTCGGCGACCGGCACACCGGCCCCGGGTATTTCGAACGATTCCTGGTGCATGAAACCGAGGAATCCGATTCCCCTTTTGTCCCGTCCCTGTTTGAATATTCCTTTGGCATGGGAACCACGGCATCCGATGATCCGGCATCCTCTCCGGAACCGGTGGAACTCGCTTCTCCGGATGGCAAACGAAACGTTTTCATCCGGGGCCGGATCGACCGGATCGATTGCACACCGGACGGAAACTTCCTGATCTATGATTACAAGTCCGGCTCGCAGCATCCGAAGACCAAAGATATCGAAGCGGGAACTGCTTTGCAGCTCCCACTCTACCTGCTCGCGTTCGAGAAGATCACCGGCAACCACGGGATCGGCGGGGGCTATTACACGATCCGGCGCGAGGTGGACCGGAGCATTGTGCTTGCGGATGCGGCTGCAAAGGACCTGATGATCTCCCGGCCCCGTGTTTCCAAAGATTTTGCCGGCATGATCCGGCACTCGCGGGACTGCACCTTTGCGTATATCGACGGGATCCGGAACGGCAGGTTCCCGCTCCCCCGCGAAGAGAAATGCCCGAACACCTATTGCGAGTTCAAACGGATCTGCCGCTTCGATCCCTACCGGGTCTTTGACGTGCAGGAGGAGACCTAGATCATGGCGGCTACCGAGCGACAGGGCGAAGCGATCACCAAGCACGACCGGAGCATGGTGGTCACAGCAGGGGCCGGCACCGGCAAGACCTACGTGCTGGTCCAGAAATATATCGATCTCCTCCGGACCCGTGGCGTAACGGTGCCGCAGATCCTTGCCCTGACGTTTACCGACAAGGCCGCAGCCGAGATGAAGGAGCGGATCCGGGCCGAGATCCTTCGGCAGGATGGCCCGCAGTGGGCAAAGGCGGCCGAGGATTTCATGATCGCGCCGGTCCAGACCTTCCATTCGTTCTGCGCCCAGGTGCTCCGGGAGTTTCCCATCGAAGCGGGACTCGAACCCGGCTTTGCCGTGCTGGACGAACAGCAGACCTCCCGCATTCACAGCACCGCGTACGAGGAACTAATCCATACCCGGCAGGATGGACCGATGAACGAGGCGCTGGTCCATGTCCTCTCTATCACGGACCAGTACGGCTTAAAGTCCATACTCTCGGCACTCTACGGCAAGCGCGAGCAGTATGCCCGATTCTTTGCTGCGCTTGGCTCCGATGAAGAAAAAGTGCTCGCGGTGTGGAAGCGGGAAGTCGATGCGTTCCGGGACGCAGAGATAGCAAGCCTGCGGAGCGATCCCTCGTTCTCCTCCTGTCTCCGTACCCTGCTCGGCCTCGCGTCCGCTTATGATGGGGTTGATGACAAGGCGGCGATATTTTTGCAGGAGATCCGTCCCCTGCTGTGCCGGCTCGCTGAGCCAGCGGATTCAGCAGAGTTCTGTTGTACTGCTCCTGAACTGGTGAAGAAGAAGCCCGGCAATATCGGGAGCAAAAAAACTTGGAAGGCCGATGATCTCGATGACTTTAAAAAAGCAAGAAAGGACCTGTACGAGATCATCGAGCGGAAGAACTCGCTCTTCCGGATGACGGTCGATACCAATGATCCGGTGATCACCGGGTCGGTCCGGTTCCTGCGGGATCTTTCGGTTGTCTTCTCCCGGTATGCGGAGCTGGCCGGCAACGGGAAAGGTTCGGCCGGGGGTCTCGACTTCTCGGACCTGATCCTCCACGCCCGGCAGCTCTTCGTGGAGCAGCGGGAACTGGTGGCAACGCACTTCATGCCCCGGTTCCGGTACATCCTTGTTGACGAGTTCCAGGACACGGATCTCGCCCAGTTCGATATCATCCTCGCGATTATCGGGACGCCTTCGCCCGCAACGGACTGCCTCTTCATTGTGGGGGACCCCAAGCAGTCGATCTATCTCTTCCGCGATGCGGACGTGACCCGGTTCAAGGAGGCGCAGGAGATCATTGCGGCGTCCTGCAAGGGCCGGGTGGTGAACCTCGATACCAGCTTCCGGAGCACGAAGGAAGTGATTGGCCTTTCGAATCACATCTTCTCCCGCTTGCTTGCGTCAGCGGAAAAGCCATGGGAGTTCGGGTACGAGCCGGTCAACATATCGGCAAGCCGCGCCGGTCATGACGGTTCGGTGGAACTGCTGCTTCCTCCGAAAGGAAGCGATGCGGCCGGGACCAAGCGCAACGAGGCCGGGATGCTGGCCCGGCGGATCCAAAGCATCGTGAATGCCCGGCCGCTCACCGTGTACGAGGAGCTGCCGGACCATTCTTTCATCGAGCGCCCGGCCCGGTACGGCGATATCGCGATCCTGCTGGAGGCGAGGACCAGCCTCTCGTATTATCTTTCGGCGCTTGGCGAGTACGGGATCCCCTTCTATGTCCACGGGGGGACCGGGTTCTACCACCGGCAGGAAGTGTACGATCTCTGCAACATCCTTTCGTTCCTTGAACACCGGCACGACAACATCAGTCTCGCGGGCATCCTGCGGTCCCCATACTTCGGGTTAAAGGATACGGAACTCTTCAGTATTGCGCAGGAGAACGGCCGGACCCTCTGGGACAAGCTGGTTGCGTACGCGGACCGGACCGGTGCCGGGCCGGCAACCCGTGCCCGCGAGCTGCTCTCATCCTGGCAGCAATACGCCGGCCGGTCCGGCTTGGTCCCGTTGCTGCGCCGGATTTTATCGGAGTCCGGAGTCTATACCGTGTATGCCGCTCTTCCGGCAGGGGAACAAATCCTTGCCAACATTGAGAAGCTCGTCAGCATGGCCCGGAACCGCGAGGAGGCGGGGAACTATGCGCTTGCCGACTTCACCGCTGATCTGCGCCAGGCCATGGACGAGGACGAGCGGGAAGGCGAGGCACCGCTCGATGCCCTTGCAGAGAATGCTGTCAACATCATGACGGTCCATGCGGCCAAGGGCCTGGAGTTCCCCATCGTGTTTGTCCCGGACATGGGCTCCGGCTTCCGGGACCGCCCCGGCCCCATCATGATTGGGGACAACCCGCTGATGGTGGGGGTCAGGGTCCCCAACCCCGCTGACAATTTTACCCTGACGGAGAGTGCTGTCATGGTGATGCTGCGGGAGTTGCAGCACCAGAAGGAGCGGGCCGAGCGGAAGCGGTTGTTGTATGTGGCGCTGACCCGGGCGCGGGATCATTTGTTCATGAGCGGGACTGCGCCGGAGGATTCTCTGTTATCTTTTGGTCTGGGCCGGTCCCGGATTGAGTGGGTGTTTACTGCTTTATCGGTGACGGGGGATGCGATTGCTGCGGGGGGGCTGGTGTTGCCTTCCGGACTGCATCTTTCGATTGTTTCGGATCCTCTGGCGATTCCTGCTGAGACGGGGCGGGTTTCTCCGGAGTTGCTTGTTGTGCCGGGGGAATGTGCTAATAAGGCGGGGTCCTGGATTTCGCCTGTGTATTCTGCCGGACCGGAGCGGATGAAAGTATGGACCGTATCAGAGCTTGAGAATGCGATGAAGGGGAAGGAACCGGTGTTGGTACCAGCATCAACCCGGGAATCTATTGCATCGAAATATTTGCCAAGTGTTGAAGGGACGAAGAAGGGCACGATCATTCATGAGGTGCTGCAGGGCCGGGAAGCTGCAACTGTGCTGAAAGAATATGGTGAATATTCGGAGGAGCATGTCCGGCAGTGTGAGGAGATCCGGTCTACGTTTTTATCTTCGGACTTGATGAAGCGGGTGAAGCGGTCGTATTGTGAAGTGCCGTTTGTGGTGACTGTTGATGGGAAGCCGGTGACGGGGAAGATTGATCGGTTGTGTGAACTTGTGGATGGGTCGTGGATTGCGATTGATTACAAGAGTGAGGTTTCATCCGACTATGCTGCTGTTGCGGATGAGTATGCTCTTTCTGTTTCGGTGTATGTTGCGGCGGCCCGGCACCTTATCGGGGGGAATAATGTGCAGGGATTATTGTATTTCACGGAGAAGGGGATTTTTTTAGAGATATGAATCTACTATAACAGATAAGTTATTTTTTATATCACAAGGATAGATTTTTTAGATAAACTATGTCATCGTCACCCAGAGCATTTATCAGTTATTCAAGTGCGGATAAAGATAGGTTTGTCACTAATTTCGCATCCCGACTTCGAAGTGATGGCATTGACGCATGGTACGATAAATGGGAAATTTTACCAGGGGATAGTTTAGTTGATAAAATTTTCAATGAGGGTATCGATCAATCTGATATAGTGATTATTGTCATTTCTGAAAATTCTGTTAATTCACATTGGGTAAAAGAAGAGCTTAATTCCGCAGTTATTAAAAAAATTGAGGGAAAATGCCGGATAATCCCAATTCTCATAGATGATTGCTTGATACCCGTTTGTTTGAAAAATACAGCATATGAGAAAATTGAGGATCTCGAAAATCACGAAGCAAACTACCAAAGAATTCGTGCATCAATTTTTCAGCAACCTGTTAAACCTCCCCTCGGCAACACACCTATTTTTTTAGAATCGGGAAATCTCTATATCAACGGATTAACAAAAGGTGATTCATGGATTTTGGAAACAATTTGTAGGCACGCAATCATGTCCAAATATCCATGTATTTTGATGATTTCACAAATTAATCAAGAAGCAAATGAAGCCGGGATTACTGATGAACAAATGTCAGAATCTTTAGATATCTTAATCAATCGTGGATATTTAATTGACAAGCTAAATGAAGGTGGAACTATTTCTGCAGTAGAGATTCCATCAACGATATTAGAATTTTATTGTGAAAAATGTGTAAATAACTATGATCAATATGTGTTATCGGTCATATCGAGTATTGTGAATGAGAAAAAAATTGAAAATAATGCGATTTCAGATTACACAGGGATTTCTGTTGGAATCGTAACTCACATTTTAAATTATCTGAGTACCATCGGCAAGATTGGAATCACGACAGGCATGGGAGGAATTGTATCGGTCCATCCCAACAATTTGTCTGAGTTAAAAAGAATGTTGTCGTGATTCTCAATCCACCTTTTTTTGTGGATTGTCGTGAAAATTTGAAGGTACAGAAACATCTGTATCAATGTATCTCCTCGCATACTCCGCAATCTGCAAATTCTCCGGCACAAACTGATCATACTTCTCGCTCGTCCGGCCCTGGAACTTCTCCGCAATCTCCTCCGGAGACGGGCACGATGAGAGCAAATCTTTGTACTTTTCCAGAATCTGTGATGACGACACCCCCTTGAATTTTAAAGCGATCTCCTCATCTTCCACATCCAGTCCCCCGAACTCTCTTCCCAGCGTCAAAAGTGTCCGGTGTTTTGCCGAACCGGTCCAAGTAAACCAGTACGTATAAGCTCCCTCGACAACAAAGGGATTCTCCGCGAGTCCGGCTTCACGGGCTGCATGCTGCGCTTCCCTGAGCATTATCTGTGCCTGCTGATCGAGATAGGGTGGAATATAATCGGAGGTTACGATCTCACGCATTTTCTCTCTGATGCGGGGATGAATATCTGCGCCAAGTCCGCTGGAATATTTCGGCACTTTTCCCCCTTTCGAGGGTTCGACAAATATCTCGCCTCTCTTAAAATCAATCTCAAGGATCTCCCAGCGACGCCCTGCGAGAATCAGGAACTTGCGGGTTTCAAGGTCAGGCACTGATTGGATACTGCCGATTTTCCCTCCCTTATGGATTACACTGAATTCCCGGGGGGTTGTGAATGCTGAGTAAAAATCAAAGTTCTTAACTATTCTCTCCCCTTCTAGACCTAAAATCAATACATCTTTCTGGTCCTGTTCAATCAAATCAGCAGCGCCCATGCTCCGTAAAATCTGGAGGAAATCATCCTGCTGAATGTTATTGAAAGATCCTTCTTTTATGAGAGTGTTGAACAGATCCAGAGCCGTTGAAGCTCCCCGTTCCTTGATAACACTCATGATTTGCTGGATTAATGTGGAATAATGGTAAAAACCAATTTGCGGGGGCTCATTCCACTTCTCGATCATTAACTCCGACATCGCAACTGCCCGGAGAAGTTCGGGGTGTAATCGATTTACAATAGAATCATCTTTTGATGCATTCACTTCAATGAACATGATCAGAACGGAAGGTTCTCCATCTTTGCGCCCGCTTCTTCCGAGCCGCTGTGCCAATGAATTCACCGACCAGGGAGCTCCAACCTGTCCGATACGTGATACATTCCCGACATCAATCCCCATTTCCAGAGTGCTCGAACAGAATGTAGCAGTAGGCCGGTTCGATTTCAGGGCATCTTCTGTATCTTCACGTTCACTTTTTGAAAGTGATCCATGGTGAATCCTGAAACAATCCGGTAAGCCCTTTCTTTCCAGATATGTCCTTGTACGGTCTGTATAAGATTCCAGGAGTTCGCGGCTGTTCACAAAAATCAGTGCAGTTTTCCCATAGTAATAACGTACAATATCTTCGATGACAGAAGACGTCGTCTGTTCCTCTTCTGATGGTTTATCCTTTGACGGTTTTTCGAGGACATAGCCGCGAACAAGATATTTTATCTCTTTCTGCTCATCCGGATCAGAAATAATCGATATCGAATCCGGGTTACGGGGGATAAGCCACTTTTTTGCTAAATCCGGATCGCCAAAGGTTGCAGAGAGTCCGATGAGACGGACTCCCGCCGGGCTTTTGTGCATCACGCGGGACAACAAACTTTTCAGATGTGCTCCCCGCTCTGTTCCAATAAAAGAATGCATCTCGTCTATGACAATAAACGAGAGAGATTTGAAAAGATGCGGAAGTTCGTTTGAGTGATTGATAAAAAGGGACTCTATCGATTCCGGGGTGATGAGGAGAACCCCGGAAGGATTTTTAAGAAATTTTATTTTTCGGCTGCTCCCGACATCCCCATGCCATTTAAACACCGGAATTTCTGACAGTTCGCACAGTTTTTCAAGGCGTTGAAATTGATCATTGATAAGAGCTTTCAAAGGACCGACATAAATGGCTGATACGCCCACCCCCTTCTTCTCAATACTCTGGGAAAGAATCGGGAGAAATGCAGCCTCTGTTTTCCCTGAGGCAGTCTTAGCGGAGATAATCAGATTTTGATCGGAAGTATACAGCGCATGGATTGCGTCTGTCTGGATCGGTCTCAACTCCGTCCAGCGCATCTTGTAGAGTTTTTCCTGAATTTTCGGATGCAGGTATGAAAATGCAGGTTTTACCATTTTCATTTTCCTATGATATCATAATTTGAAGGTTACCAAATCCTCACCGGCTTTTGGTTTGCTTGGTTTTTCTGAACTTTTTCCATCTGGTTTTTTCGGGACTTCAGAGATATCCTGTGATTTTTGTACATTGCAGCTGCTGATCAGCACCTCCCATGAAGCGCCGGGATTTTGTTCAAGGATAGAAAGCATTTGGGTAAAACTTTTAACAATATCCCTCGGTGTCAGATAAAAATCCGATCCTAATGTTTTTGCACAATGATTCAAGAATCCTTCAATACCCATGTCTGGGATAAGATATTTTGATGGATCGTCAGAGGCAAAAACACGCCTGATATTATGAAGGAGGACGTAGGTATCTTCTTTTGAAAGATTTTCCAACTCAATAACCGGGCCACTGAAATCTTTCAGCCCTTCAATATTGAATGAGCTTTTCGGTAGTAATCTGCTTTCAAGGGCTTCATAACTCGCGAGTCCCCTTCTTGGGTCTTTAAGAAATTCATCCGTTCCTGCAAATATAAAACCTACTGAAGATACAGTACCCCCTTGGGTGCAATCATTTACAATTTGTAAAATCACTTCATAGTTTGAATTACGTGCCTGAGTATTGTTCAGACGGTGAGACAGTACTCCCATCTCATCAATGTTGACAAGAAGCCCGGAATACCCGGCCATCTTGACAAAACGGCCCCATAATTTCAGGTAGTTATAGATATTCTCATCAGCAATTATCGTCCGTACTCCTAAATCCTGACGTGCTTCGGTTTTGGTTGAATACTCTCCGGAAAGCCACCGGATCGCCGAAGCCATTAATACATCGTCTCCCTTCTGGAATCCTTCAAAATACTTGCAGAGGACCGTTGCAAAATCATATCCGCTGACAAATTCCTGAAGACATTTTAATTCATGAGGTATCTGCTGAAGGATTTCTTCGGTACTTTTTCCTTCCTTACGAAGGCGGTAATCAATATCTGAAATCCATCGTTCAACGATTCCTGAAAGTGCACCCCCTTCGGGTTTAGCCCGTACGGCAAAATTGTGTAGTAATTCTGTATAGAGTGCCCGGGCCTGATTATCTGATGAATATAATCTTCTTTCAAGTGTGATGTCAGTCTGGGCGACGACAAACTTTTTTTCGAGAGCTACAATCCGGCAGAGGTTGAGAAAAAAACTCTTTCCCGAACCGTAGCGGCCAATGATGAAGCGAATAGCTGCCCCATCATTCTGAATCCTGTCTAAATCAGATAATATGGCGCTGATTTCATTTTTTCTTCCCACCTGAATGTGCTCAAGGCCAATCCTGGGAACAACCCCTGTAATGAGGGACTGGATAATTGCATCCCGTTCTTTTGGTTTAATTTTTCCCATAACCCATTCCTTCTATCTGATTATCGTTCATCTCTTGAAATTTATTATGATACGATTTTCATCTTCTTCAAGCAGAAAGTCTCCCATTTCTTCATCAGCCCAAGAGTTAATCTCATCGAAAACCGCTCTTGGCATCAGATTATGTTTTTTTGCCAGATTGGTAAAATCATCCTGACTTAATTCATCCAACTTCATGATATCATTCAATATTAAGTGGTATCTTGTATCCAGTGTGGATACGGATTCAGGAGAGAACGGGAGATCGATTCCCATCGGTTTCATTTCCTCCATATCAAGAGGTTTGGGGATTTTCACCTCCGATTCAATATCAACATCGATCTCGTCCTGCTCCTGTTCGAAAACAGAAGCAAGAATCCATTGAACTGCCTGAGTATCCGCCATTGTTTGTTTTAATTTTTCTTTGTCAATACTAAATTCCGGCGTGATCACTTGCGGGGGGATTACCTCACCCTTTCGGGCTTTTCTTGGTTTCAGTACAGATGTTGGTTCTTCAGGAATTTGTCCGATAAGGAGTTTTTTGATAAGCTCATCTGATACTGAAGGATCAATCTCCAATGCTTTGAAAACCGTTTTCAATGACCTTTGTTCTTTTTTTACAAATTTGTTATCAAGAAGGACGATATCCCCGAGGAAGTTGGCGATTGCAAGTTTTTGTTCTGGATTAAGGTGTTTACTCAACCGCTTGCCAATTTTTGATAGAGATGGTGGTTGGATTTCAATGACCTGTTGAAGTCCTATGAGACATTCAATTTCGAATGCATTCAGGGTAAATTGTTCTGAAATAAATTTGTGAAGAAAAATTTCCTCGATTTCTGATACATTTTCGTCTGATGCTGCGATTGTATGTGCCATTTCAAAAATTAATGCAGCTTGTGGAAATTTTTCCGAGGTATGAATGGTATTATTAATTGGAATAATTGCGACGGAATCTTTCCATTTATACGAAGTTCTGGATACTTTTTGATCCGGGACGAGGATAAAGCCGATATCTTGTGCCGTTGTCGTAATGGTGTGACACTGGATCGAAGTTAATGTCTCCCGCTTATCAATTCCACCTAACAAAGTGGCAATTTCAGAGATTTGAGCGATGATTGTTCCCTTAATCGGTTTTTTCGAAGAAATAAAATTTTGCCATGCTTTCAAATCGGGATGTTCAATCTCTTTCTTTAAGAGATCTGGAAGCACATTGTATATTTCTCGGGTAATCTGCCCCTCAGTTATATTAAGTTTATAGCTCACGGGTTTGAGCTCTTCAATACATTCATCCCATGCAGAAAAAATTGTCTCGAATTGTGATGAATTAATATCAGGAACATTAAGAACAATTGGTTGGCTCACATCCGTGACATTATTCAATCGGATAACATTTTCTAACGTAGGACTCATTGCATGATAGAAACAACGATGCTGATGAGTCAATGATTTAATCTCAAGTCCCTCTGGGTTACTCGATAAGAACTTTTTTTCGAAAAGTTTTTTGAATAAATCGGGAGCTTTTATGAGAATAGTACTTTTAGTGGTTTTGTGTGACTCATTAGCAATTGAGTATGCTAATTCCCAAGATACTTTTTTATCCTTCAATCCATGCCAGGCAAGAACCGTCATCAATGAATTATCATATAGTTCATCAAAGGAAGGGAAATATTTTTTAATTGTTGATTCGTCCGTCTGGTTTAATCTTCCAGCAATGATATACCTTATAAAATTATTCAAATACTGGTTAAATAATTTAGATGATGAATATCGTGATAATAGACGAGTGACCTCATCCAGAATTGTATCATAGTCTTTCTTCTCTACGATAGCTCGCCTCTCTAGTCCGTAAAAATAGATGAATGCATATCCGATTTCATCTAAATCTGTTTTTTTTCCCTTGGACAGCCACAAGAGGTAATTCCCGCGTTGCCGGGATGTGAGATCCTTATAAGTCGGTAAATCAGGTATGTCTTGAATATCATCATTTATTGGATAAACTGGATTTTTTTCATCAATAATCCATATGGGCAAAGTTATATCGATACATGATGCCTCTGGGGATCTTAACTTCCCATCAGACCAAAATGTTATCGGATCTTTAATTGTAAAATCACCAATCTGTATTGATTCACCAACTCCCGCCCAATGTATTGATTCTGATTTGTTTTTTGTAGTTTTTGGAAAAATTATTGCATTTTCCGTTTTGCTTTGAGGATAACCGGATTCAGAAATTCCTTTAGGGGATATCACTTCAGGAAAAATCTGAATGTTTTCAACCCTCTGATCTTGAATTGAGTTTTCGTCAGATCTGACCGGATATCGGATCTCTTGTAAATTTGCACCGCAATTTGTGCAGAAAATGGATTTTTGGTTTTTTATTTCGGAAAAACACTTTTGACAATTTTTTTTATTTTCATTTTCAGGAATACCTGTTTTTTTTCGGGAAGAAAACATACTCGCACTGATAATAAAAAAATAGACTCCGGATATAATTGTGAAAATTCCTAAACATCCAAATATACTTTTTATCCAACATAATCGTAAATCAATGGTGTTTGGTGTTTTCCTTTTATTGGAAAGGAAAATCAAATTAATAATAAAATTCATTGAAAAAATTAATCCAAAAAAAAGTGCGAAAATTGTATGATAATTAATATTTGAAATTTCAAAAAAGGAAACAATTATCCCCAATCCAAAAATGAACGAGATTAAAATGTCTAATATTAGAACAAGGTAAAAAAGAATTGAATATCTAAACGACATCTCATTCGATTTGGATATGTCCATACTGAAATAAATGCAATAGGGGGGTAAATAATTATTTAATCAAATAATTCTTGTTGGACATGGAAAGAAGGATGTCCTTTATAAGATACTTTTGTTACACACTCCCAATCCCCGCCGCCTCCGGACAAACCTCCGCAAACTTACAACTCAAACACTCCCGCTGCGAAGGCCTGGCCGGGAAGTCCCCGTACTCATAGGAAGCATTCATCATCGCAAATTCCCGGGGGATCAGTTCCTGCACCTCGCGTAATTGTTCCTCGTAGAACGCATAGGGGTTTGTTGCGCCGGTCTTCAAGAAGACGAGTTCGGTGCTGATCGCGTCGGCACTTTTCTGGTAATACTCTTTTGCCCAGAGCACATCGCCGCCACCGGGAGTTCCGTCTCGTACTCATCATCGTCCCGGCCTGTCTCCCGGTCGGAGAGGACAATCAGAGCGTGAGGATAAAAAAAGTTGAGCCCGGCGTGTTCTCTAATTCCCTCGAATTCGATGGAATTAAACCGTATTGGGGGGCCCTCCCGGACACCGGGCTAACCGTTGGTGACAAATCGATATGGTTTTTCATCAAGCCCGGTCAGAAGTATCGAAAAAAGAATGAAAAAACAATTTTATAAAATCATTTTCACACCGCCCGGCACAAGGTTAATACTCCTGATTCCGAAGGTGAACTAAGAAGGAAACATGACTCTCTCGTTCACAAGGTCAGATGGTGTTAACGTCGATCTCATCCGGGAGTCCCATTGTAAAGTATGCAGCAAGCCCATCCCTCTGAACTACAAGGACTACGGGTATTGTATGGATTGCAAGGATCAGAAAGACCGTGAGCAGGAACTCATCATGTACGGGGTCACGGAATATATCCTGAAAGATCCTGTTGAAAAATTATCGGCAATCAACCGGGAGATCCGGGAATTCAAACACGACCGGACTCTTGCCGGAAAGCTTGGCGAATGCATGGTACATGTCATCATGCACCGGTATCCGCATCTCCGTGATGTGGACCTGATCGTTCCTGTCCCTTCCTCAAACCGTACCCGCGGATATAACCCGGCAACACTCCTTGCGGAATATGTTTCCCTTGCAATTGGTATTCCCTGCGAAAATATTCTGGCCAAGGATCCCGGCAGCCCCTTACAGCATGAACAACCGGCCGACAGGAAATGCGTGGATATGGTGGGAAAGATCCGACCAAAGAGATTAATTGATGGGGAGTCCGTACTACTGATTGACGATACGGTAATCAGTGGTTGTACTATGCGCGAATGTGCCCGGGTCCTGAAGGAAAATGGCGCTGGCAGGGTATATGGGCTTGTCGTGGGACGCGGCATCGATCGCAAACGACTTGAATTTCTGGAGCGGGAGGATGCACATCATGTATGACCGGATATCCCTGCTCGCCTGTGTCAACGATAAGGAAACTTCCCGGAATACCGGCTTTGCCAATGAATATTTCAGGAATGCAAAAATACAGGATTTTCTTGCAGGACTGATCCCCTGTTCCCCGGATTCACTCTGCTCCGGACAGAATCCGCAATTATTCAAAGCTTACCAGAAGATCAGGGAATCCCTCTCAACTTCGGATCTTTCATTGTATGCCGGGGAGATCGCACGGATCCGTGCGTCCGGGACGCAACTCATACCCTATGACTCCGATCGGTATCCCGGTCAACTCAGGGATCTGTCAGACCCCCCGTTACTGTTGTATCATAAGGGAAACCTGGTGGATTTCAATAATTGTATTGCAATCATCGGTACACGCACCCCTTCAGAATATGGGAAACAAATTACCCGGCAGTTGAGCAGTTCCTTTGTTAAAGAAGGGTATACCATAGTCAGCGGGCTTGCATCGGGTATCGATACCGAAGCACATCGTGGAGCTCTTGATGCCGGGGGAAAAACCATTGCCATTCTTGCCGGTCACATTGACGATATTTACCCAAGATCGAATGATTCCCTTGCCCAGGAAATCATGCAATCGGGAGCAATAATCTCTGAAGTATCAGCGTTCGTCAAAACGCATAAAGGCAGGTTCATCTCCCGGAACCGGCTTACGAGCGGAATATCCCACTGCGTTATTGCTGTGGAATCTCATGGCGGTGGCGGGACATTACGGCAGGTGACAACAGCCCAGTCCCAGGGTAAACCCGTCTTTGTATGCAGGCCTCATGATGATGATACGGAATCAGCGAAAGGTTTTGCTGAATTATGTAACCGGGGTGCAATTCCTATCGATTCTGCGGATGAGGTGATCCACTATCTCAGACAGGTACCATCTTCCCCGGCATCTGCCCGAAGTGGCGGGAAAAAACAATCGACCCTGGGAAGTCTGGATCAATTTTAACCTTGCCCGGAATTTTTTCTTCGCGATCCGGATCCCGATTGAAAATCATTTCCGGATCAACCAGACCATGCCCGGAAATTTCCAACCACCCTTTGATTGAAAACTTTTGAGCAGACCCTGTCCGGAAAATTTTAACCGGACCTTGATTGAAACATGAATCCGCATGTGCCTCTCCGAAGAGCGGGCGTGCGGGAAAAATGCATCAGACCCTGCCGGAAAATTTGTAATCGGATCCTGATTGAAAAATTCCGGGCAGACCCTGATTGAAAAAAATTTGCCGGACCTTGCCCGGAAAATTTCAATCGACCCTCCGGACCCTGCTTGAAAGTCGCGTACCGATCAACCGGACCGTGCCGGAAAATTTTCTGCCACACGTTGATTGAAAACTTTTGAGCAGAGTTTGTGTGAAAAAATTTCAAGTGAACCGAAAAATAAAAAAATCGCCCCCGCCTCCCATACTCACACCCCAAAATCCCCTTTTTTTCAGCACTTAACAACGTCACCAATCCGGCCACGCCACGCCCCCCGTTCCCTTAAAATTCCCAAACAAAGCCCAAAATGACCCCCGTTTTAGCTCAGATCACCCCCTGTTCGATCGAAAACTCCAGGATATTTTGCATGAATAGGGGGTCCGGTACCAAACGGGTAAAATTCACGTCGATACACACCGGAAGATTCCCGTACCGGAGCCCCAAAGCTGAGCTTCTTTTCATTTTCCACCTACTACCCTCAATCCGGAAAACGATCGGCCATCCAATTGACGCTATTAGCGGTTTTTTTAAAGCCCGATAACCCCCGAATCCAGCCAAACCGGGCCCGATATGCGATTTTCCAAAAACAATAGTGTCGTTTTTCCATGAATTACTGTCAATTTGGGGGTCGGGGCTCCTGTCCGTGGAGGAGGTCTCCGACGGAGAAGTGAGTTGAGCGGAATGCAGGTCTCCATCAGTCCCGGGCCGGAATAGTCGATCTCCAAAAAGGGGGTTCTTTTCCTTTTGACCATCCTATCCCCCCAGCGAAAAAAGGGGCTGCTGGAAGCCCGCTAAATTGCAGGGTCGAAATCCCTGAAAATAAGCCCGATGGGGAAAATACCCGGTTTAAGCAGTATTTTTTCTGAGCGTGGACACCATTTCCCTCCCTCAAAAAACTGCCATCGTCCGATTGGCAAAAGGAGCGTTTTACGGGGTTATTTGGGATGAGGGTATGTCACATCCCTGCACAGGGGTCCAGGGGGGAGGTCTATACCGGGAATTTCCCGGCTCAAAATAACATCTTGATTAAGATAGAAAAAGAACGCAACGCCACTGATGAACGGTTCGACACAGGGAGGTAATTTCCCCTGTCTTAAATTCTATCGGCAAACGTTTGCCAAACCCTTCTCCAAATTCAAATCTTAATTGTGCACTCAGTGCGTGCATAATTCTACACCGACAGTGACAACGACCATTGTATACTTTCTGCCCGGGCCATGATCGGCCCCTCCTTAGTGCCAGGAATCCCCCCATCCCATCCCTCCCTGGGTGGCAGGGTTTCTCACGCCCCACCCCCGGTCCGGTGAATGCTGGACATTGTCCGGTCGAAAACTCCTGGAGAAATTGCATGAAGTGGGGGTCTGGAAAGATGCAGAAATTTTACACTGGCCGGGTTGGGAGGTATACATGGAAGGAGATGTTCTCCGACCGAGTGTGGGTAACTTTTCCTCACAGGATTTTTAAGAACGATTTTGATTTCTCCCGCTATCGCAGGATTAATATTTTCCGGACACTTATATCTCACAACTATCATGAGCACGAAAGCGAGAGTTACGGCAATATCCAGAACTCCTGTCATGTCGTCCGATCCCGACGCAGAGTCCCCCCTGTCCCCGGTCCAGCGGATGCGGGGGAAGATCCATCTTGCGGACCCCGAAATGATCCGCCGCATTATTTTTGATCCTTCCCTGGAGCAATAAGAAATGGCGGTCGGGTCCGGCAGTGACGCGACAATTTTCATAGATGCAAATATTTTCTTAAATACTATTCCCCCTGTTCATCTTCCGGTACACCAGTCTCCGTCGGA